>Ga0315286_10008541_pt1 | contig 10085 bp, 10 predicted proteins | sample YL17G10_0_MG_FD_205038 | JGI IMG/M metagenome (GOLD analysis project Ga0315286, IMG submission 205038) | Sediment microbial communities from Yellowstone Lake, YNP, Wyoming, USA - YL17G10_0 | ecosystem: Environmental > Aquatic > Freshwater > Lake > Sediment | place: USA: Wyoming | collected...
CAATACGGCCGTCCTCATCGATCCCGTGCTGGTGGAAGCGGAAGATGTCCTGGAGTGTGACTATCGAGCCTTCCATGCCGCTCACCTCTGTGACGTGCGTGATGCGGCGGGTACCGTCGCGGAAGCGGGCGATCTGAATGACGAGGTGGAGGGCCGAGGCCATCTGCTCCCGGATAGCCTGCTGGGGCAGGTCCAGATTGGCCATGAGCACCATGTTCTCCAGTCGCGCCAGGCCGTCGCGGGGAGAGTTCGCGTGGACAGTGCTTATCGACCCCTCGTGGCCGGTGTTCATGGCGTTGAGCATGTCGAAGGCTTCGCCGCCACGCACCTCACCGATGATAATGCGGTCGGGCCGCATGCGCAGGCTGTTGCGCAGCAGATCGCGTTGCGCCACCTCGCCCTTCCCGTCGATGTTGGCCGGACGAGCCTCCAGAGAGACGACGTGCGGCTGCTGGAGCTTCAGCTCCAACGGGTCCTCGATGGTTACAATGCGCTCCGAATCGGGGATGAAAGCAGAAAGAGCGTTGAGCAGCGTCGTCTTACCGCTACCGGTGCCGCCTGAGATGAGGATGTTCAGACGCGCCTCCACACAGATCCCAATGAACTGTCCCAACTCCGCGGTTATGCTGCCCACCTCCACCAGGTCGTCCATGGTCATCTTGTCGGAGCGGAACTTTCGGATGGTGATGGTGGGGCTGCGGGGGGACAGCGGGGGGATGATGACATTTACACGCGAACCGTCCGGCAGGCGGGCGTCCACCATGGGCGAGCTCTCGTCAACCCGCCGGCCCAACGGAGCGATGATGCGTTCGATGATCTGCATGACGTGCTTGGTGTCACGGAAGCACACGTCGCTCTGATACAGCTTGCCATCGCGCTCGAAGTACACCTCTTCTGGAGTGTTCACCATCACTTCCGAGACAGTTTTATCGCGCAGCAGCGGTTCGATCGGCCCGAAGCCCACCACCTCATCGACAACGCGCGCCGCCACGGCGTCTCGCACCAGAGCGTTGAGGGACTCGCGCGCCAGCAGGGCCCTTACCGCCTCTTGCACCGCCTGACGCCGCTTGTCAGGAGGCATAGCCTCCAGCTTCTCCGCCTCCAGCTCGTCGATGAGCCGCTGGTGGTAGCGATAGACCAGCTGTTCCAGCTCTTCCCCCAGCCGAGGCGCACGCGTGGCAGTGAGCGGCTGTCGGCTCGTGGGTTCTTCGCTATCAGCGCCGCCGTCGTCGGAGCGCGGCAGACGCTGCTGTCCGTAGCGCCACTGGTTCATTGCCCTTCCTCTCTCATCGCTGGTACTCGTCGACTATTTCCTTCAACTGCACTTCTACCATCCCTTGTCGCTCCTCCTCCGGGTCGGGGGCCGGCGGCGGAGCCGATGGCGGTGTCGAGGTGGCTCCGGTGATCCGCTCGCCGAGGCGCTCCAGCATCCCCTTGGGCCGCCGACGAATGCCGGCGACAGCGTAGGACAGCTCGATAAAGCTTTCAGACGCCTTGGACTTCGGCTTCGCCACGACGATGGGCATTCCCAGTTGCGACGCCTGGCTGATATTGCGGTCGTAGGGGATGGACCAGAAGACATCCTTGCCCAGGATGCGCCGGATGTCGACACGAGCATCGCTGTGGGAATCGTTGGTGTGGTTCACCACCACCTTCACCTTCTCCGCCGGGAAAGACCACGAGCGCAGCATCTCCAGGGCGAGGATGGTGTCCTTCAAGCTGGCCAGGTCCATGGTGGCGATGAGGAGGACGATGGTCGACATCTCCAGGGCACGGGAAACGATATCGTTGAAGGTGCCCGGCGTGTCCAGCACCACATAGTCGTGGGTGGCCGCCAGCACAGCCACCGTCTTCTCAATGTGGCCGGGGTGGATGCTCTGCCAGTCCGTAGGCCGAATGGGCGCCGGCAGGATGGTCACGCCGCTGCTGTGGTTGAACAGGCAGGACTGCACCGCCTCCCGGTCGATCTGTTCGTCGGGCATCGCCAGGTCGGCGATGCTGCGGTCGGCGGGAACGTCCATCAGGATCGCCACATCGCCAAAACGCGTGTCCAGGTCCACCAGCACCACCGACTGACCTGTCTTCTGCACCAGAGCGGCAGCCACGTTGGTGGCGATGGTGGTCTTGCCGATGCCCCCCTTAGCCCCGAAGATAGTTAGCACGGTGCCGAAGCCCTGCGCCTCCACCTCTCCTGTCAGCCGCTGTTGCCTTCGCTCTTCCTGCGCCAGCACGGTGAAGATGGAGCGGCTGAGGTCCTCCTCCTTGAGGGGCATCACCAGGTAGTCCTTGATGCCGATCTGCATCGCCTTCCGGATGGTGCTCGGGTCGCTGATAGTGGAGTAGGCGATGATCGGCACCGTCGGAAGCACGTCGGCCACCGACTCGATGGTCTGGAGGGAGCGGGCAATAGGTTCCTCCAGAGCAGCTATGACAACCTGCGGGTCCGTCTCCTTGGCTAAGGTGATGGCCTCCATGCCATAACCGGCCGCCCCCATTACAGCGAAGCCGGACAGGGCCAGCATGCGCTGCGTCTCCGCCCGGCTGGAGGGATCCTGGTCGACGATGATGACCTTGGGATTTCTCGACATGTTGGCCTCTATCTAACTGCGCCCTGATGACTCGGGCTATTGCCCGGCCAGGTCCTTCACTTCCTTGATGCGCGGCGCTAGCTGCTGCCACGTTCTGATGAGAGACTCGAAGACCGGCAATGACACCAGCTCAAGGTCGCTCATGGCGTTGACGGAGGTCTGCTCCTCCTCACCAAAGGGCCGCAGGGTCAGGCGAAGGGTGGCCTTCTCGTCGGCCATGGCCAGGATCTGCGCCTCCGTCGGCGTCACCGATACGGTCACGGTGGTGGCTTCGGGGTTGGGGTCAGCCCGGTCGATGGGCACCCGCTGGGCTACGGTGCCGTCGCCGCCGTCCGCAGCAGCGTCGTCGCCCTCGCCGCTACTCTCGGGCACAACCTGCTCCACCTCCTGGTTCACCGCCAACACCTCTAGGTTCTGGAGGATAGTCATCGAGAGATACGTCTCGTCCAGAGGCGGTGGCAGCTCCGACTTGATCTCGGTCACCATGATGACGTCCACGAAGTCCCCCGGCACGACCAGGCCGCCGGCGCTGATGACCTGCTCCACCTTGATGGCCATCGCTCGCTTCCCCTCCGGGACGACGTAGGCGAGAGGGACGTCTTCGCCCTTGGGAACCGCTATGCCACCAGCGACCACGCGGTTGCCCAGGATCTGCTCATCGGTCGTGATGGGGAAGCGGGCCACGCTGCCCACCACCGTTTCGGTGGTGGTGAGCGCCTGCGGCACCACCGCATCCGTCGATACGTTCTTCACCCGCACCATGTCCTCGGTGATGCGGGTTCCCGCGGCGATGTCCTGGGAGGCGACCACCACGGACTTGGTGTCGCCGGAGGGCGCCGCCGCCTCATCGCCACCGCCAGACCGGCCGAGATAGACGAAGACGAGCACCGCGCTCAGTAGACCCAATACGAGGGCCAACACCAAGACCCCCCTGTTCCCCTTACCCCCCAAGACGTTTGGCATGTCCAACTCCTCCTGTGCCGCTATTCGCCAGGGCGCGCTGAGGCCCTTCCGCGGAAGGGCCGCGCGCGCCTGTTCCTATGTCGGGTTATTCAACTAGCCGCGCGAAGCGAACGTCGCTGTTGGGATCGTATTGCCCCAGAATGGCTCCAAAGTCATCGTATGCCTTAACAAAGATGGCCGAGACGTCACAATCCTTACCTTGAGGGCAAAACGCGGCGCTCTGCGGCAGGTCCACCAGAAACACCAGGGCCACGGCCATGACCGCCACGTCCTTGTTCTCCTGGTAGAACTGCGGCATCACCGGTATCAGCGCCACGCGTTTGCTCAGCGCGCCCTCACTCTCCCCGCTGCTAGTGCCCCGGGCAGGTTGCAAAACTAATGACGGACCCGCTGTAACCAGTGTTACAGACGGCGCCCATTGCTGCGGCAATAACCAGCCGGCCATCCAACACTACTTCACCAGCACGATCACCAGCGGCGCGAAGGGGTTAGCGTTATCCCAGCCCCATTTCACCGACCACGCTGGGAGCGAGGTGGCCGGAATGAGATACCCCCATATCATGCCGCTATCGGGAGGGGGCGGCTTGTTGCCATTTCCATACGGGGGCCAGCGGTCCCAGCCCGCGATGTAGAAGCTGGCCAGGCCCCAGATCTGGATATCGGCGCTCTGCCCCTGGGGCGGGAAAGCGTTGATGATGGCCATCGGCACCGCCCGGTCCTTACACGCAGGCAGTTGCGCCTTACTCTGAGCGTTCGCGTAACCATTGGCATCCGGTTGCACGTCGCAGGTCGCCCACGTCGACGAGGGATAACGCTTGGTCAGCGCCGTGTCCGTGTTCTTTCCCGCTACCCCCGTCTGGGTCTTGCAGGCTAGGGTCTGCCCTTCAGCCACATAGGGCGAGGCGCTGTCGCAGGCGTTCACCTGTCCGCAGTTGCCCACGATGGCGTCCCTGTATTCGTTGACGCCCCCGCCGTAGACGGCCAGGGCGCCGAAGTTGCCCGGCGTGGTCCAACCGGAGTCCTGAAAGACGTACAGCCTTGTGGGGTCCAGGTCGAAGTTAACGCTGGCATTATTAACTACCCCCTGAACCGCCCAGGGGGCAATACAGGACGCCGTGATTGGTACCCTGCCGCCGGTGGCGCTGGCCCGAACCGTTGCTTGGTCTATACCCAGCACCCGCGCGAAAAAGAAATCCGCCTCGCCTTTGACTGTTACTTCAACCCGGTCATTGGGCGCCCGATAGGTGTAGACGTTAACGCTTTCCAGTACCTGATCGCTGCCATCAAAATTCTTGGTGGCCCACTCGTGCGCCTTCTCTCTAGCCAGCGAATCATCAGGTAGGCCCGACGCCCCCGCCAGGGCGGCGGCGTCGGCCGCGTTCTGGAGGTCACGTCTCTCTTGCAGGAACATGCCCACGTCTATGGCCATCGCCGCCATCCCCAGGACGACGACCATGGCTGCGGCGGCCAGGATGAGGGCCTGCCCAGATTCTCCTCGTAGCCTACGGAACCCCCACATCCGTGATCCCCCCTTCACTCTAGACGCATGTCAGCCGTTGAGCCTAAGCCCAGCGTTGCTGGTATGGTCCCTCCGCTAACCATGTTCAGGAGATCGGCCAGGGGAGTCATCAGCGAGTAGCTATAACTCACATCCACCACCACCGACTCCCCTGACTGACCTCTCGCGTTGGTAACGGCCACACTCAGCTTGGACTGGTCCAGCGTGTCGGCAGTGGCTCGAACCCTATCCTTGATGCATTCATCGAGGGAAGACTTTCCGTTACACGGGGAGCTGGGTACGTTAAGAAGCGGCGGATGCACCGCACCCAGGCGAGCCCCCTCGCGCGCCGAGTTGGTGACAGTGATCCAGGCGTGGAAAGCCATCCCGAAATCCACGATGGCGAACAGCACAAGGAGGAAGATGGGTATCACCAGGACGAACTCCACCAGTGTCTGCCCACCTTCTCCGCTGCGGCGGCGCCCAGCTAAACGCTTAAGGATGGCTAGCATGGCTCCTCCCCGCGCTGACTAGTTGTTGAAATCGCTGACGAGTCCCCGCGGCCCGTCGGCAACCCGCTCGGCCGTGCAGGCCATCGGAGCGGCGGTCGCCCAATCGGTCCGCGGGGAACTCGTATCACGTCGGGCCCCTTTGAGGGCTACGGCATTGCGGCGGTCACCTTTCCCAGTTCGCCGGAGATCGCCAGGCCGATCGCCGTGAGGGCCAAGATACAGACCACGGCGATGAGCGCCAGGATGAGGCCGTACTCGGCCAGGGCCTGTCCTTTCTCCGACTCGAAGCGAGCCAGCAGCCGCCAGATCCAGTTGGTCAACATTGTCTCTAAACACCTCCGCTAAAGGCCTGCTCAGTTGCGGGAACTCCTTGCAGGCCGATTTACCTTGTGATAGAACAGTAAGTGACGTCGGGCCCCGCGCACCCCGGCGTCCGGGGTGGGGAACTGCGGTCCTGCCAGGCCAGCTCTCCCCGCCCCGTCCGCTTAATCAGCCTTCTCCTCGTTGTCGATACCCACCTCCCTGCGCCGCTCGCGACAAGCCCCGCTCATCGCCCATCGAACCCGTTCTGAAAGAAGAGACGGGCGACACCCAGGGCCGTTACAGTTATGTCCACCTGCTAGAGGGGGTGCACACCGCTTATCACCGTTTTTTCACCTGCCCGAACCCAGCGCCAGCAACAGGCCGTTTCTCGGGCCTGCCCGATTGCCCTGGCGGGCTCGATGCGCTACCCTGCCTAGCGATGGCCATCATCGCCGCGATCATCGGCCTCCTGGTGGGGCACGCCGCCGAGCTGACCCTGAACCGCTCCTACTCCGATTCGCCAGTCAGCGGCACCTTGACTCACTGTCCCACCTGCCGGTCGCCCGTCCGCACCGCGGACCTCCTGCCCGTGATCGGCTACCTCCTGCACCTCGGCCGCTGCCCCAACTGCCGCCAGCGCCTACCCCTCCGCGCCCTGCTCCTGGCCCCGGCCACCGCCCTCTGCTTCGCCCTGGCCGCCCTGGCCACCGACGACTGGAGAGCCACCATCCTCACCGGCGTCTTCTCCGCCATCTTCCTGGCCCTCCTCTTCACCGACCTGGAGCGCCGTCTCCTCCCCAACCGCATCGTCTACCCCGCCGTCCTCCTGGCCATGGCCGTTTCCTGGGCCTGGCCCGACCGCAACGCCGCCCAGGCCTTCGCCGGCGGCGGGCTGGCCTTCGCCATCATGCTCCTGATGTACATCATCTCCCTGGGCCGGTTCGGCTTCGGCGACGTAAAGATGGCCACCCTCATGGGCTTGGCCGCCGGCTTCCCGGCCATGACCGTCGGCCTCTTCTTCACCGCCATCAGCGCCGGCGTTGTGGCCCTCGTTCTCATGCTCACCGGCATCGTCCGGCGCGGCCAGTACATGCCCTACGGCCCCTTCATCGCCCTGGGCGCCATCGTCTCCCTCCTCTGGGGCGACGCCATCATCGACTGGTACAGGGGGTAGCCGAAGAACCCAGAACCCAGCGGCCCTCCGAGCCCCTGACCCCTTGACCCTTTGGCCCCATGGCGTAATATTCCAGGTGCAGATAGCGAGGTGAGCCCATGCGAATCCTGGCTGAAGGACAAGGCGAGTACCTGAAGCCCGACCCCGATGGCTACCGCGAGTGGGTGCGCGACCACAAGTCGCGGGCCATGGTCTCCAAGCTCATGACCGAGAAGGAGGCCGTCCAGAAGTTCGTCCAGGACGGCGACTATCTGGTCTACGAATGCACCTACCTCCAGCGCGGCCCCAGCTCCCTCATCCGCGAGGTCATCCGCCAGCGCAAGAAGGACCTCTGGCTGGGGGCCAAGTTCACTTGGGTCAGCGCTGCCCTCCTGGTGGCGGGCGGCTGCGCATCCAAGCTGGACGTAGGCTTTTTCCTCTTCGGCCCCGTCGTCGAGAGCGCCATCCGCGAGGGGCGGGTCAAGGCCTACGAGTACTCCAACGTGGTGATGACCAATCGCATCATGGCCGGCGCCATGGGCCTGCCCTTCATCGCCGTACGCTCCTTCGGCGGCACGGACGGCTTCAAGTACTCCGGCGCCAAGCTCATCGAAGACCCCTACACCGGCCAGCCCACCGTCGTCGTCCCGGCCCTGAACCCGGACGTCGCCCTCATCCACGTCCACCAGGCGGATGTCTACGGCAACGCCCGCGTCTTCGGCACCGGCATCTCCCACAGCGAGGCGGCCATGGCCTCCAAGAAGGTCATCATCTCCACGGAGGAGATCATCGACACCGAAGAGATACGCCGCGACCCGGGCCGCACCACGATCCCCTACTACGCGGTGGACGCCGTGGTGCGCGCCCCCTTCGGCGCCCTGCCGGGCACCGTCCAGGGCTACTACGCCTCAGACACGCCCCACGTCATCGAGGTGGTGGGCGCGGTGATGCGTGGCTTCGTCGACGCCTACCTGGAGCGCTGGGTGTACAGCCTGGAGTCGCAGCAGGACCTGCTGGAGAAGCGCATGGGCGTCGCCAAGCTGCTGGAGCTCCAGCAGCGGGAGACGATCAAGGAGGGATACCGGCCATGACCAAGGCCACTCACTTCAGCGAACGAGAGCACCAGATCTGCGCCGTCGCCCACATGGTGGAGGACGCCAGGACCTACTGGGTCACCGGCGGCGGCAGCCCCATGGCCGCCATCCTCCTGGCCAAGAAGCTCTACGCCCCCGATGCCGTCTACGTCACCGAGGACGGCGTGCTGGGCGCCCAGCCTGCTCTCCCCTTCGACCCCATCATGAACATGGTCAGCTCGCGGGCCGGCTACCGCGCCCTCCAGTGGGGGACAATGAACACCGTCGGCTTCCACGCCCAGATCGGCCTGATGGACTACGGCATCCTCAACACCCTTCAGGTCGACCAGTGGGGCAACATCAACTCCACCGCCGTCGGCGACTACGAGGGCGAGCACCGTCGCTTCGGCGGGCCCGGCGGCGCCGACTCCATCGCCGCCCTTTGCTGGCGCACCATCCTCCTCACCGATCAGCAGAAGCGCAAATTCGTCCCGCGGGTCGACTTCCTCTCTTCGCCCGGCTTCCTAGACGGCGCGCCCGGCGCCCGCGAGAAGGCGGGCCTGCCCCGCGGCACCGGCCCCTGGCGGGTGGTCACCCCCTGGGCCGTCTTCGACTACGATGACAACCGCCGCCTCCGCCTCACCGGCGTCTCGCCCTTCGTCACCGTGGATCAGGTGCTGGCCGAGATGAGCTTCGAGCCGGCAATGGTCCCCGAGGTCGGCGTTGTGGAAACGCCGACCGAAGAGGAGCTCCTTGTCCTGCGCACCGAGCTCGACACGCGCGGCCAGATCACCGACGTCGGCCGCTGGATCGAGCTCCGCGACGACAAGTACACCTTCGTCGAGGCGGGCGGCGGCGGCGATACGTCACTGCCCCGTAGCTGGTGAGGCGAAACGAGATGGCATCAGAGAAGAGGACCGACCCCGTCTGCGGCATGGAAGTGGACCCCAAGGAGGCCGCCGGCACGTCTATCTACCGGGGCGTCACATACTACTTCTGCTCCCCCGCCTGCAAGAAGCAGTTCGACGCCAACCCCACGAAGCTCCTGATGCAGAAGTAGCCTAAAGAAAGCGCCACCAGATCGCGGGCCGCGGCGTGTCCTGCTCCGGTGCGGCCCTCTTTTCCGTGTACACCCCCTTAACAACATCGCGCCTACGGACTATCATGTAGACGCTGCGTTCGCCCGAGATGCGTACGCCCTGACCCCGCGGCGCATCGAAGGGAAAGCGCAAGGCAGGAGCAAGCCTGGCGTCAAGCAAGGGCTGACCGAAGGTCCTAGGGTGGTGTTGTGAGATGTAGTGTCCCGGCAGGGACGTCCACTTGGGGGACGGAGATGCGAATGTCTAGCTTCAAGCTCGCCTACGGTCTGGCCGCGATAGCAGTTCTATCCCTAGCCATCGCGGCCGCCTGCGACAATGACGAGACGCAGCCGGCGCCGACCGCCACCCTCGGCTCGGCCACGCCGACGCCGCTCGCTACGCCAACTCCCGCCGCGACGATAGCCCCGGAGGCGAACGACGGCGGCGACGTGGTGCCCCTCCAGATCGGCGAGGAGGCCGAGCTTCCGGACGGTGTCGCCCTGATCGTGGAGACCGGCTGCTATTACTGCGACGGGCCGCCGACCGGCCTCTACCGTCTGTATCGAGACGCGTCGGGCCAACTGCGGACGGACGCGTTGTTTACACTCGAGGCCCTGGGGCTCCCGCTGCACCGAGGCAACAACGAGGAGGCGTGGGCAAACGAGTCGTATATCACCGGGATTGCTCTCAGCGACGACGCCTCCGAGATCGCCGCCGGCGTTTGTACGCGTGGCTACTGTGGCGGGCTCGGCTTTCCGACTGCCGACGCCCAGACGACGCTCTACCGCTCGCTGGACGGCGGCGTCACCTGGGCAGAGATCGCCGCGATGGACGGCGGCGCTTGGGTCGTCGCCGTCGTGAAGGACGGCGTCGTCGTGCCCGGCCCCCACGGCACCGAAGAGGAGTCGGCGCCCAA
>Ga0315286_10008545_pt1 | contig 10084 bp, 10 predicted proteins | sample YL17G10_0_MG_FD_205038 | JGI IMG/M metagenome (GOLD analysis project Ga0315286, IMG submission 205038) | Sediment microbial communities from Yellowstone Lake, YNP, Wyoming, USA - YL17G10_0 | ecosystem: Environmental > Aquatic > Freshwater > Lake > Sediment | place: USA: Wyoming | collected...
TGAGCTTCAACGTGGCCGCCTCATGGGTGGTGATGACGGCGGTGTCGGTGATGACGGGCGTCGTCGTGGCCGGGATGGTGAGGGGCGCGATGCGCGAACTGAAGGCGCGCAAGGAGGTGGGGACGTGAGCCGCGTGGCCTTCTTCGTCGGACTCGTGGGCATCCTCGCGCTGTCGGCCTGCGCTCCCAGGGCGCCCGTGGTGCAGGGGAAAGTCGTGGCCGTGGATCCTGGCGGCGGCGTGATTCGTGTCCAGGATGAACTAAAACCTGAGGCCGACCCGCTGGCATTTGACATTGCCACCGCCGAAGTCGGGACCGCCCCGAAACCAGGCGACATCGTCCGGATTGTCTACCGCGCGGGCGCGTCATCGAATCAGGCACTGCGCGTGATGAACATCACCCGTCAGCGGACGAGCCAGTAGGCCTGCTGCCTGTTCCTGGCGAAAGCCGTCACGTCGTTGCAGGATACGGCAACCCGTGCGAGACTGAGGTGTCGTGTCTGACGCGCCAGCATCCAGGCAGACGACCACCGATTCCATGAAACCCGAACCAGACGGACGGTTCTTCGAGACCATTCTCAGCTCGATCGCGGACGGCGTCTTCACGGTGGACCGCGACTGGCGTATTACCTCGTTCAACCGTGCGGCGGAGCGCATCACCGGCGTGCCGGTCGAGCAGGCCATCGGCAAACGGTGTGCGGAGGTGTTTCACGCTGACATCTGCGAGCGAGGCTGTGCGCTCAGGGAGACGCTCGAGACCAACCGCAACCTCATCGAAGTTCCGGCGCGCATCCTCACCAGCTCCGGCCGCTCGGTGCCGATTAGTGTGAGCACCGCGGTGCTGCGGGACGCAGCCGGCCAGCTGCTCGGCGCCGTCGAGACGTTTCGCGATCTGTCGGCGATCGAGCAGCTCCGACGTGAGATCGATCACCAGTACACCTTTGCGGACATTGTCGGCCGGAGCCGCGCCTTCCGCAAGATCTTCGCGCTGCTGCCCGACATTGCCGAGAGTGATGCCACGGTACTCATCGAGGGGCCCAGCGGTACCGGCAAGGAACTCCTGGCCCGGGCGATCCACAACCTGAGCCCGCGGCGCAACCGGCCATACGTGGTGGTCAATTGCGGGGCATTGCCGACGACGCTTTTCGAGTCCGAGCTGTTCGGCTACCTTCAAGGAGCCTTCACCGACGCCAAGCGCGACAAGCCGGGCCGTCTGGCCCTGGCGGAAGGCGGGACGATCGTGCTCGACGAGGTCGCGGACTTGCCGCCTGCGACGCAGGTGAAACTGCTGCGCGTGCTGCAGCAGCGCGAGTACGAGCCGCTTGGCAGTGTGAAGACCGTGCGTGCCGACGTTCGGGTTGTGGCGTCAACCAACAGGCGGCTCGCCGAGCTCGTCAGCGAGGGCCGGTTCCGTGATGACCTCTATTTCCGTCTCTGCGTGGTGCGGCTCAGCATCCCGCCTCTGCGGGAGCGGCGTGAAGACATTCCGTATCTCGTGGATCACTTCGTACACCGCTTCAATGCCAAACGCGGCAAGCAGATTGCTGGAGTGACGCCGGCTGTCATGGAGATTCTTATGCGGCACGACTTCCCTGGCAACGCCCGCGAGATCGAGAACGTGATCGAGTACGGGTTTGTCCTCTGCCACGATCGCCTCATCGATGTCCCCCACCTGCCCGAAGAGCTGCAGGCCAGCCGTCACGACCAGCCGGAGCGTCCAGGCTCTGGTTCTGGCCTTCAATGGGCCGAGGCGGATGCGATCCAGGCCGCGATCACCCGCGCCGGCGGAGCACTCGGCATCGCCGCCCGGAATCTCGGCATCAACCGCACCACCCTCTGGCGCAAGATGAAGCGCTACGGGTTGATCGCCGCGGAGCCCGCCGACTGCACTCGATCCGGCCGCGCTCGCGGCTGATTCGACGACAGCGTTGCACGTCCGCAACAACGCAACATCTCCACGCTCCAATCCTGCATCCTGCGACGGTGGTCTGCGTCAACCCTGACGCGCCAGTCACCGGTATTCGCTCCCGGTACGCGGGATGGCACCCATGGCATGGAAGCTGCAGTGCGGTCCGATGGGAGGCCGGGTGTGAAAGTAGCCATGCCGCGTTTCGGCGAGACGATCGCGCCGTGCTTCGAGTACTCGGCCACGATCGCGATCTTCACGGTTCGAGGGCGACGCGTAGTCGAGCAAACCGACTTCCGCCTCCAGAGCCTCGAGGCGCTCGACCGGCTGCGCCTCCTCCGCGACCAGGCTGTCGACACGCTCATCTGCGGGGGCGTTCAGACGGTCTTCGAGGATGCGCTCCTCGCGAGTGGCATCTCGGTGGTCTCGTGGGTGTCGGGGAGCGTTGACGATCTGTTGCAGCGATTTCTGCTCGGCGAACTCGCGCCGGGGACGACGCGCCGTGGAAGCGCGTGGTGCAGCACCGCGGCGGCCAAGGAACGCCAGGAGTCATGACGGACACCAGGACGAAGTACAGCTTCTACGTCGAGCAACGGGCCCTGGAGGTTGCCGATCGTCCGCGCAAGTTCCTCGAGGCGTTCGCGGCGGTGCTGGAGCACTCGAGCTACCACCTGCCGCTCGATACCTACAGTCGCGCCAGCGTCCGGTGCGGGCGCTGCGCGGCCGAATGTCAACTGTACGAGTCGACGCAGGAAGACCGGGACATCCCGTGCCACCGGTCGGAATTGCTGCTGCGCGTCTATCGCCGGTACTTCACCCGGTCGGGCGCGATTGCCGCGCGGTTCACCGGCGGCTTCACGCTGACCGACGACGATCTCGACGAGATGGCCGAGGCCTACTACCGTTGCACGGCGTGCCGGCGATGCAAGCTCACCTGTCCGGTCGGCATCGACCACGGGCTCATCACGCACCTCGGCCGCTGGCTGCTTGCCGAGACCGGCATCGTGCCGAAGGCCCTCGTGGTCGCCACGCGCGCACAGTTGGAAGGGGTGGGCAACACTTCGGCGATTCCGGTGGCGGCGCTGCGGGACACCTGCGAGTTCCTCGAAGACGAGATCAGGGAAACCTACGGGACCGATGTGAAGTTTCCCATCGACGTCGAAGGTGCCGAGTACGTGTTCTTTCCGGCGGTGTCCGACTACCTGCTCGAGCCAGACACCCTCATGGGCAATGCGGCCGTGATGCACGTCACCGGAGGGTCGTGGACCATCGGCACGGGCAACTTCGACGGCATCAACTACGGCCTCTTCTACAGCGACCGGATGATGGAGCGCATTGTCAGGAACGAGGTCGCCGAGGTGCGGCGCCTCAAGGGGCGGAAGATCCTCATCGGCGAGTGCGGCCACGCGACGCGCAGCGCGTGGTTCGTGCCGACCTTCTGCGGTCCCGACGCTCCGCCTGTGGTCAACTTCCTGCAGTACACGGCCCGGCAACTGCGCGAAGGACGTATCCCGCTGAAAGCCGATCGCATCGAGCCCCGGGTCACGTACCACGATCCCTGCAACATCGCGCGATCCGGGCGCATCACCGAGGAGCCGCGCGAGATCCTGCACGCGATCTGTCGCGACTTCGTCGAGATGACGCCGAACCGCACCGAGAACTACTGCTGCGGGGGTGGCGGCGGCACGGTCTCGATCGACGAAATCCGCAAGTTCCGCACCGGACCGATGGGAAGACGCAAGGCCGAGCAGATCAGGGCCACCGGTGCACGTCTTGTCGTCGCACCCTGCGCCAACTGCAAGAAACAGCTCAAGGAGGTCTGCGAGGACAACGGTCTCGACGACGTCGAGATTGTGGGTCTGCACGACCTGCTCCTGAAGATCATCGATTTCGATTCGGTTCGCCCGATTGGACCAGTGCCAGCCGGGGACGAGCGCGACGGCAGCGCGGCCGCCACCGGGGCGGGCGCCTAGGAGAGACGATGCACGCGTGGGTCGAATGGGCCCGGGGCCCGGCGTTTACTTTTTGCTTCTGCTTCATGGTGCTCGGTCTCGTCCGGCATGTCGTGCTGACGATGTGGGAGGTCAACCGCACCATGCGCCGCGCAGGCGACACCTCCTTGCCCCTGGCCGCGATCGGCAGGGCGACCGTGCGGTGGCTGCTGCCCATGGATACGATCAGGCATGACGTGGTCTTCTCGTTGACGTCCGTCGTCTTCCATGTCGCCATCCTCATCGTGCCCCTGTTGCTGGTGGGGCACATCGCACTCTGGGCGCGCGGGCTCGGCGTCAGCTGGCCCGGCATCCCGAACGGGCTGTCCGACGTGCTCACCGTTCTGGCCGTGGTGACCGCAGCCGCGCTGGCCGTCCAACGCGTGACCGCCAGGGTGACGCGCGCGATCAGCAAGCCGCAGGATCACCTCCTGTTGCTGGTGCTGGCCCTGCCGTTCGTGACGGGCTTCCTCGTGATGCACCCCAGCTTCAATCCGTTCGCCTTCGACACCGCGATGTTCCTGCACGTGATGAGCGGCAATGCCGTCTTTCTGCTTATGCCCGTGACCAAACTCAGCCACGCCGTGCTGCTGCCAGGCACCCAACTCGTTGCCGAGATCGGTTGGCACTGGCCCGCCGACTCTGGCAGCCGTGTGGCTGCCGCGCTCGGAAAGGAGGCCGAGTCGGTATGACAGCCAAAGCTATCCTGACGGACACGACGCGCTGCACGGGCTGCGAACGTTGCGTGGCCGCGTGCAAGCAAACGAATGCCCTTGGCCCGGATCGCCCGGGACGCTGGCAGATTCGCATCGACGACCTGTCGGCCACGCGATTCACGACCATCGTGCGTCACGACGGTCGGTTCGTCCGCCAGCAGTGTCGGCACTGTGCCGAGCCGGCGTGTGTGGCGGCATGCCTGGTCGGCGCCATGCAGAAGACGGCGGAAGGTCCCGTCATCTACGACGGCGATCGCTGCATGGGGTGTCGCTACTGCATGGTGGCGTGCCCGTTCGAGATCCCGCGCTACGAGTGGGCGGCCTCGGTACCCTACGTGCGCAAGTGCTCGATGTGCTATACGCGGCTGGGCGAAGGCAGGGTGCCGGCCTGCGTCGACGCGTGTCCGGAGAAGGCGACGATCTTCGGGGATCGCGAGGCCCTCGTCGCGGAAGGGCAGCGGCGTATCCATGAGCATCCGGAGCGGTACGTCAATCACGTCTTCGGCGAACACGAGGTCGGCGGGACGTCGGTCCTCACGATCTCGGACATCCCGCTTGACTTCCTCGGCGCCGGCAAGGGCATTACCGGTTCGTCGCTGCCCGATCTGACGTGGGCGGCCCTGTCCAAGGTGCCGTCGCTCGCCTTCGGGGTTGGCGGGCTCATGGCAGGCGTCTTCTGGATCACCGATCGGCGCATGAAGCTGCAGGCCGAATCGGCAGCCCATGCACAGCAGACCACAACCGAACCGGCGGCTGGCGATGGCACGCCGGGCAAGACTGAGCGCGAGCGATGAGCAGACGACTCGATTCGGTCAAGACGATTCTGTGGACGATCATGGGCGTGCTGGCGGTCGTGACGGCGGCCCGCTACGTGAACGGGCTGGGCGCAGTCACCAACCTGTCTGACGCCGCCCCCTGGGGTCTGTGGATTGCCTTTGATGTGATGGCCGGGGTGGCGCTGGCGGCTGGCGGCTTCACCCTTGCCGCGACGGTCTATATCTTCGGCCTGACGCGCTACCGGCCGTTTGTCCGGCCAGCCATCCTCACGGCCTTTCTCGGGTACATTGCCGTGGCCGTTGGCTTGCTCTACGACCTCGGCCTGCCCTGGCACATTCTGCATCCGCTCGTGTATCCCCAGTCCCACTCGGTGCTGTTCGAAGTCGCCATGTGCGTGATGCTCTACCTCACGGTGCTGGCCCTCGAATTCAGCCCGGTCATTCTCGAGCACCCGTGGTTCGACCGGCCGCTGTTCCGCGCGGCGCACCACGTGCTGAAGCGCGCGACGATTCCCCTGGTGATTGCCGGCATCGTGCTGTCGACGTTGCACCAGTCCTCGCTCGGGTCGCTCTTCCTCATCGCGCCGTTCCGTGTGCATCCCCTGTGGTATAGCCCGTTCATCTGGATCCTCTTCCTTATCTCGGCCGTGGGGATGGGACTGATGATGGTGACGCTCGAGTCGTACGTGTCCGCCTGGCTCTTTGGGCACACGCTCCCGAGCGATCGGCTGGCGGGCCTCGGCCGAGCTTCGTCCGTCGTGCTCCTCGTGTACGCGGGGCTCCGGCTCGGGGATCTTGCCTGGAGAGACCAGATAGGCTTGGCACTTCGGGCGTCACCGATGGCGGCGCTGTTCTGGTTCGAACTCGCCGCGGGGGCCATCATCCCCGGCCTGCTGCTGGCGGTCCCCGCCGTGCGGAGACATGCGCTGGGGCTGGGGCTCATCTCGGGCATGGTGGTCCTCGGCATCATCGGCTACCGCTTCGATGTCTCCATTGTCGCGTTCAGCCGGCCGGCAGGGGCCGGTTACTTCCCGAGCTGGGTGGAGTTCGTGGTCAGCGCCGGCATCGTGGCCGGTGCCCTGCTGGTTTTCATCTTCTTCGTCGAACAGTTGCGCGTCTACCCGCCCGAACACGCCGACGCGCGCCCAACAGGCGGGGCGCAACGAATGGACCCGCACGGGATGCAGCCACGTCTGCCGCGCGCGCTTGCGGCTCCCCGGCGGCAGTCGTTGGCGTTCGTCGTGGGTGCCGCCGCCGCCTGGGCGTTCCTCCCCGGCGCGGCGATCTTCGGCGCTCCTTCTGCCCCGGTGCCCGTCACTGCGGCGCGCGCGATCGCGGGAACGGTGACGCAGCGCGGTACCGGCCCTGGCCACGCCTTTACCGTCGTGCCGACCCAGGCGTCGGTGCCGGACCCGGCCGCGCGCGAGTGGCTCCTGCTGATCGACGGCAATCGCGATGGACGTCTGGTCGTATTTCCCCACGATCGGCATCAAGGCGCCCTGGGCGGCACACAGTCGTGCGCGGCCTGTCACCACGCCAACCTCCCGTTCGGCCGCGGCACCGCCTGCGCCGCGTGTCACCGGGACATGTACTCGCGCGCCGATATCTTCGATCACGCGACGCATATCGAGAGGCTCGGGGGCAACGCCGGTTGCGTACGCTGTCACGCCGACCAGGAGGTCGCGAAGACGCGGGCCACGGCGACCTCCTGCACGACCTGCCACGCCGGCATGTTCGTCGCCGGCAGCCGCGTGCGTCCGACCGGCACGCGTGATGGCCACGCGGCCGGCTACCTCGACGCCATGCACCGTCTGTGCATCAACTGTCACAGCGAGCGGATGAAGACAGAGCCGGCGAAACACCCGGTGGACTTTGCGGAGTGCCGCGGCTGTCACCGGGACGCGGACGGCCGCGCCATCGAGCGCCTCGAACCCTACGCGACCGGCGTCCACCCGCCGTCGAGTGTTCGCCTGGGAAGGTGACGCCGCCATGGAGCCCGTCAGGCAGTGGGTACGCACCGAGCTGTGGGATCAGGTCCCGGTCGCCATCAGCGTGCTCGATCGTGACTTCCAGGTTGTCGAGGCGAACCGGTGCTTCGAACAAGCCTACGGCCCCTGGGAACGGCAGCCGTGCTTTGCGGTGTACAAAGGCCGCACCGAGCGCTGCGAGCGTTGCGCTGCGGCCAGTACGTTCTCCGACGGGAAGACGCGGGTACGCGAAGAGCGCGGTGTGCTGCACGACGGGACCGCGAACTGGTACCTGGTTCACATGCTTCCGCTCGTGGTGGCAGACGGCAGCATCCCGTACGTGATTGAGATGTCGATGGACATCACGGCCATCAAGACCCTGGAGCAGGAGAAACTCGAGAGCGAGCGTCTTGCGGCCGTCGGGCAGACGGTGGCCGGGCTTGCGCATGGGATCAAGAACGTGCTGATGGGGCTCGAAGGCGGTGTGTACATCGTGCGCACGGGGATGCAGCGCGGCGACTCCTCCCGATTGCTTCAAGGCTGGCGCATGGTCGAGGAGAATATCGCACGCATTTCGACCTTCGTGAAGGAGTTCCTGGACTTCGCGAAGGGAGGCACGGCCAAGGTCGCACTGGTCGATCCCAACCGGGTGGCCACTAAGGTTGTCGAGCTCTTCGCCGAAAAGGCCAGGCTCGCCCGGATCGAACTCCGGGTGGATCTGTGTGCCACACTGGCCCCCGCCTGGCTCGACGAGGATGGTATCCACACCTGCGTCACGAATCTCGTCTCGAATGCCCTCGACGCGTGCCAGGTGAGCGAGAAGCCGAGCCGACATGTGGTACTCTCCACGCGCGACGAGAACGGGACGCTCGTCTTCGAGGTGACCGACGACGGCATCGGCATGGACTCGGAGATTCGCCGGAAGGTCTTCACCAACTTCTTCAGCACCAAGGGCTCCGAGAAGGGAACGGGGCTCGGGTTGTTGACGACCCGCAAGATCGTCCAGCAGCACGGCGGCCACGTGTGGTTTGAATCCACCGAAGGCGTCGGATCGGTCTTCCGTCTCGAGTTTCCGCGGCAGCGCCTGCCGCGCCCTGACGCCACGACAGCGAACACCTGAGGAGCCCTACCATGGAACCAGTCGCGGGCAGGACTATTCTGGTCGTCGACGACGAGCCGGACGTGCGGCGGTACCTGTCCGCCCTGCTCGACGACGCCGGGTTCACGGTGCTGACGGCCGGCGACGGCGAGGAGGCGATGGACATCCTGAAGACGCACAAGCCGGACCTCATCTCGCTCGATCTGATCATGCCGAGAAAGTCGGGCCAGAAGCTCCTCTACGAGCTGAGAAAGGACCGGGGCCTGTCGCGCATTCCCGTCCTGATTGTCACGGCGCATGCGCACGACGAACTCGGCAAGGGCAGCCTCGACGACCTGCTCGACAATGGCGTCATGTCTGGTCCGGGGACGTATCTCGAGAAGCCGGTCAGTCCGCTCACGTACATCCGCAGCATCCAGCGGGCCCTGGGTCTTGAGGAGAGCGGCGACACCGAGGATCGGTTGAGTCTCAAGGACGAACTGGAGAAGAGTCTGCAGGGCGCGACGAGCGACGCGCTGCGCCGAGCCCTCGATGCCGTGAAAGGCAAGATCGACTGAGGCGGAGATGAACGTATGACCACAGGCAAGAAACGCATCCTGATCATCGACGATGAGCCGTCAGTGGTGACGTATCTGGACATGCTCCTGAGCGACCATGGCTACGAGACGATGAGCGCCGAAAACGGCCGCACTGGTTTTGAGAAGGCCAAGCAGGAGAAACCCGATCTCGTGTGCCTGGACATCACCATGCCCGAAGAGTCCGGCATCCGGTTCTACCGCCAGCTCAAGGAGCACCCCGAATTGGCCGGCACTCCCGTGATCGTCGTGACCGCCGTCACCGGATTCGGAGGCGATCCCGAACCCTTCCGGCACTTCATCAGCACGCGAAAACACGTGCCACCGCCCGAGGGCTTCATTGCCAAGCCGATCGACCGGGAAGCGTTCCTCGAGATGGTGGCGCGCGTCCTGAACGGATGATGATCGGGCGGGGCCTGCGGTGAGGTGTTCGAACGTCGTGCCCGGCTGACGGGCATCCGCCGGGGGGCACCCGCCGAATCGGGCCGTGGGCGGCATCGCGCGCCGGCTGCGGCTGTGTCAACCAGTAGCCACACCCTGCGAACGAGGCCTCCGGGCGCGTGGGGCCTGGAGTGGACGGAACGACGCCCCTACTCCTCGAACATCACGCGTGTGCCGTAGCGGACGTTGCGCACGCCCTCGATGTCGCGCGCTCGGGTGATCACGGCAGTGGCGAGGGCTGGATCCGGAATCTTCCCTTCGATTTCTACCTGCCCATTCTTGGCTCGCACTTCCACCTCGGCGTTGGCCGTCTGCGGGGCTGCGGCGAGGGCCGCGGTAATCCGGCTCGCCAGAAGCAAGTCCGCCATCGCCTGGCGGCTCGTGTCGTCAGCTTGGAAACACGGTCTCGAGGCGAGCGCGACGATCGCCTGGCACGCGCCCTCGAGGTCGACGTGCTCGAGGTTGACGACCAGGTCGTAGAGACTCGGATCTTGCCAGTTCGCGCCATACAGAAACTCGGTCCAGCGCGCGCGCTCGGTGTCCACGCGCTGGACATACTGGGTGGCTTCCCGCCGATCGAGTCCCTTCCGCTTCTGGAGCTGGGCGATCCGAAAC
>Ga0315286_10008547_pt1 | contig 10082 bp, 9 predicted proteins | sample YL17G10_0_MG_FD_205038 | JGI IMG/M metagenome (GOLD analysis project Ga0315286, IMG submission 205038) | Sediment microbial communities from Yellowstone Lake, YNP, Wyoming, USA - YL17G10_0 | ecosystem: Environmental > Aquatic > Freshwater > Lake > Sediment | place: USA: Wyoming | collected...
TGCTGCGCCGCCAGATCGATAAAATCCATTCCCCCTCCTTAAAATAATCGGGAGCTGTCCCCCTTTTTTCCCCGCCCCCTTGTCATTGCGAGGAACGCAGTGACAAAGCAATCCGACGCAGTCGTTGCGAGGGCTTCAGCCCGAAGCAATCTCATCCATGCAGCAACTTGTGGGATTGCTTCGTCTGCCTTTGGCCTTCTCGCAATGACAAATGGCGAGTTTTTCAAAGCTCTCGTCTTGAATGTCAGCATCAAAATTCAAGACCCAAGACCCCCTTGCTATTGTTTTCTCTCCCACGCCCAGGCGGTGCGGATGATGAATTCGAGGTCGTCGTGGCGCGGCTGCCAGCCGGTGAGCTCCCGGATTCGGCGGCTGTCGGCGACGAGCGCCGGGGGATCGCCCGCGCGGCGGCCGACCTCCTCCACCGGGAACGCGACGCCGGTGACCTTCCGCGCGCATCCCACCACCTCGCGCACCGAATAGCCGTGGCCATAGCCGCAGTTCATCGTCTCCGTCCGGCCCGTTTCGGTCAGGCGCGCAAGGGCCAGCAGGTGCGCGGCGGCGAGGTCGTTTACGTGGATGTAGTCGCGCACGCAGGTGCCGTCCGGCGTCGGATAGTCCGTCCCGTAAACGGAGAGCTTCGGGTATTCGCCCTTCGCGGTCTTGAGCGCCCGCGTGATCAGGTGGGTCGCCTCGCGGTAGCTCTGCCCGATCCGGCCTTCCGGGTCCGCCCCGGCGACGTTGAAGTAGCGCAGCGCGACGTACCGGAAATCGGTCGCAGCGGCGAGGTCCGCAAGGACGTGCTCGATCATCACCTTCGAGGCGCCGTAGGGGTTGATCGGATTGAGCAACGTCGTCTCGCCGACGGGGATCTTCTCCGGGATGCCGTAGACGGCGGCGGTCGACGAGTAGATGAGCCGCCGGACGCCCGCATCGCGCATCGCCTCCAGCAGGTTCAGCGTGTTGATGACGTTGTTGCGGTAGTAGGCGAGCGGCTCCCGGACCGACTCCTCCACCTGGATCGAAGCGGCGAAGTGCATGACCGCCTCCGGCCGGAAGACTCGGAGCGCGTCCAGGATCACCGCCCGGTCGGCGAGGTCGCCGCGGCAAAGAAGGCCGAAGAGGACCGCCCATTCGTGGCCGGTGGAGAGGTTGTCGAAGACGACAATCTCATGGCCCGCCTCACCCAGCGCCTTGACGACGTGGCTGCCGATGTACCCTGCGCCGCCGGTTACGAGAATTTTCATTCCGGGTCTCCTTTAAGAAAACGGGGGACAGCTCCCCTCCCCTCTCTCGGTTACATGACCGACAGGCCCCACAGCCCCCTCCGGGATGCCGAAAACAGAGGGACAAGCTACCCCGATTGACCGCAAATGACAAGATTTTTCTATTTTAACTCCTTGACAGATCCGTTTTCGCACCTCTATAATGCGCCACTTTTCCCGAAGGGGAACGATGGAGAGATGTCCGAGCGGCTGAAGGAGCACGACTGGAAATCGTGTGTACGCCCCCAAAGGTGTACCGCGGGTTCAAATCCCGCTCTCTCCGCCAGAAAATATGGATGGGGTCAGCACAAAACGCTAAATTGAGGGGCTTCGCCCCAGATTGACGCTTCGCTGAATTCAAGACCTGACCCCCTAATAGGAAAGATAGCCGGGCCCCGCGCGACGGCGGCCTGTGAACCCCGTCAGATCCGGAAGGAAGCAGCGGCAGCAGTCACCGGCGTGTGCTGCGGGTCAACCTGGCTATCCCTTTTTTCCCCGAATGTGAGACCTTTGAATTTCTCGCCCCTGGTCATTGCGAGGAGCGGAGTGACGAAGCAATCTCATGGTTTATTGAAGGGTTATTGGGATTGCTTCGTCGGCCTTTTGCCTCCTCGCAATGACCAATGGCGCGTTTTTTAAAGTCCCATGCCTCGCAGGAGTATCCGTGGAATACCGCGTTCTGGCCCGAAAGTGGCGACCCCAGGTCTTCGAAGACGTGCTGGGACAGGAGCACGTAGTCCGGACGTTGCAAAACGCGATCGGCCAGCAGCGGATCGCCCACGCCTTTCTCTTCAGCGGGCCGCGCGGGGTCGGGAAGACCTCGATCGCCCGGATCCTCGCGAAGGCGCTGAACTGCGAAACGGGGCCGACGCCCACCCCTTGCAATCAATGCGGCCATTGCGTTGAAATCACGAATGGAAACGCGATCGACGTCCGCGAGATCGACGGCGCCTCGAACAACGGGGTCGACGAGATCAGGCAGCTCCGCGAGAACGTGAAGTTCGCCCCCGCCTCCTGCCGCTACAAGATCTACATCATCGACGAGGTCCACATGCTAAGCAACGCCGCCTTCAACGCGCTGCTGAAAACCCTCGAGGAGCCGCCCGGCCACGTGATCTTCATCTTCGCGACGACGGAGACCCAGAAGGTGCCGGCGACGATCCTCTCCCGCTGCCAGTGCTTCGACTTCCGGCGGATCCCGATGAAGCAGATCGCCGAAAATCTGAAGAAGATCGCGGTGTCAGACGGGGTCCACATCAGCGACAACGGCCTTTCCTGGATCGCCGAGGCGGGGGACGGGAGCCTCCGCGACTCGCAGAGCATCTTCGACCAGGTGATCTCCTACGCGGGATTCGAGATCGGGGATCCGGCGGTGGAGGAGATCCTCGGCCGCTCCGACCGGCGCTTCCTCTTCCTGCTCTCCGAGGCGGTCCTTGCGCGGGACGCCGGGGGGTGCCTGAGGATCATCGACGAGGCGTACTACGCCGGCCTCGACATGCGCTATTTCTACCAGACGCTGTTAGGCCACTTCCGGAACCTGCTCTTCACCGCAATCGCGGGAGAGAAGGAGCCGCTGGTCGATCTGCCGGCGGAAGAGGCGGTGAAATTGAAGGGGCAGGCGGCGGGGCAATCGACGGAAACGCTCCAGCGCTATTTGGAGATCCTGATGGCCGAGGAGGAGAACGTCCGCCGGAGCCAGAACCCGCGGTTGAACCTGGAGGCGATCCTCTGCCGGATGGCCTTTTTGGAACCGATGATCCCGATCGAGGCGGTTCTTGCCCGGATGGAGGGGCTGGAGAGACGGCTCGGGGGCGGGCCGGCGGCTCGGGGCGCGGGCGGTTCCGAAGGGGGACGCGCGGCGGAAACCCGGGGCGGGGAAACCAGGGGAGAGGCGGCAGCCAAGCCGGCAACCTCAAAAATGTTAGCAAAATCGGAAACCCGGGAAGACGCTGCGGCGACCTACCCGGCGAACCGTGAAATGCAGGCCCCTCGCGGGGCGGGAGGAGACGTCTCCGTCGCCGGGGAAGCCGCAGCGTCTGCCGACCGCGGGGGCGGCGAGGCGTCCCAGGCGGGAGGCCGGAACAGTGCGCCTCCCGGCGGCGGCGCCACTTCCGCCGCGACCGCCGCGACCGCGGCGGCGGAAGAGCGCGCGCCCTACCGCAGCGGCGCCGGAACGGGGGGCGGCGGAATCCCGGAAAAGGAGTGGCAGGGATACAGGGAGTTCGTGAAGCGGCAGGACCCGGCCCTCTCTGCGAAGATCGAATCGGGGAGGTGCCTCTGCTGCGAACCGGGGCGTCTGCGGATCGGCTTTGAGAAGGGGTATCTTTTCCTCGACGATGTCGTCGGGCGAAAAGCGGCGCTTGCCGAACATGGCCGGCAATTTTTCGGGCGGGAGACGGCCCTGGAGATCGAGACGCTTGCGCCGGAGGCCGGCGGTTCGACCAATGCTCGCAATGGCAACGGAAACGGGAACGGCCGGGCGGCGAAGAACCGCCGGATCCAGGAGATCCGACGGGAGGCGCTTTCCCACCCGCTCGTACGGAAGATCCTCGACACCTTTCCCGGGGCAGAGGTGCGGGATGTGAAGATGATCGATCCCCCCGCAGCGGCGGCCGTCGCGGCGCCCTTCGCTGCGCCGCCGGATGATGCAGAGGACCTCTCTCCCGACCCGCCGTTAGAATAGCGGGTAAATAACATTCCCTCCCCCTTGACGGGGGAGGGTTAGGGTGGGGGTGCTTGGGTTTATGGTTCTAAGGTTCTGGAACAATGAGGTATTACAAAACACAAACGGAGTTTTAGAGATAATAAGGGAGAAGTGCTTGTCTCACCCTCCCCTCAATCCCCTCCCATCAAGGGAGGGGAAGAAAAGCAGGGCCTCCAGTCGAGGGAGCGGAACGTTACCCACTTGATGTGAGAAAGAACCGATTATTATAAGGAGGTAGTATCTGTGCAGAATTTCGGAAACATCATGAAGCAGGCGAAGAAGATGCAGGAGAGGATGGTGGAGCTCCAGGAGGAGCTGGCGGCGAAGAGCGTCGAGGCGACCGCCGGCGGCGGGATGGTCTCGGTCACCGTCAACGGCAAGTTCGAGATTCTCTTGCTGAAGATCGAAAAGGAGGTCGTCAATCCCGATGACGTCGAGATGCTGCAGGACCTGATCGTTGCGGCGGTGAACGAGGGGATCCGGAAGGCCCAGGAGATGGCCGCATCCGAGATGGGGAAGATCACCGGGGGGATGCAGATCCCCGGCCTGATGTAGGGGGCGCCATGTCCGGCTACGCCCTGCCCATCCAGCGCCTGATCAAGGAGTTCTCCAGGTTCCCCGGCATCGGGGAGAAGACCGCGGCGCGTCTGGCGAACCACGTCCTCCACACCTCGGAAGAGGAGGTGCGCCGCCTCGCCGAGAGCCTCCTCGACGTGAAACGGAAGATCCGCTTCTGCTCCGTCTGCTTCAACCTGGCCGAGGGGAATCTCTGCGAAGTCTGCGCCGACCCGTCGCGGGACCGCAGGCTCATCTGCGTCGTCGAGGAGCCCGATTCGCTGATCGCACTGGAGGCGAGCGGCGGATACCGCGGGGTTTACCACGTCCTCCACGGGGCGCTCTCCCCGCTGGACGGGATCGGTCCGGAACAGCTCCGGATCCGCGAACTGATCGAACGGCTCGCCGCCCACCCCGTCGAGGAGGTGATCGTGGCGACAAACCCGAGCGTGCCCGGGGAGACGACGGCGCTGCTGCTCTCGAAGCTGCTGAAGGAACGATGCGTGAAGGTGACGCGGATCGCCCTCGGCGTCCCGATGGGCGGCGATCTCAGGTACACGGACCGGATGACGCTCGCCAAGTGTATCGAATTCCGCCGCGGCGTTTAATTAGGGACAGAGCCCCTATTAATCCCGAATTAATAGGGGCTCTGTCCCTAATTAAACGCCAGGATTTCGGGGGCCTTGCATCCGGACGTTTTTGAACAGCCTGTAGGAGTGAAAACTTATTGACAGCCCATCTCAAGTGAGATAGAGAAACGGCGTTTTTCAAAAGCCTATCACTACGGGAGATTTGACGAATGTTAGAAATCAGATGGCATGGGAGGGGTGGTCAGGGGGCGGTCACGTCGGTGGAACTGCTGGCCCTGTCCGCCATTGAAGAGGGGAAGTATGCGCAGGGGTTCCCGAGCTTCGGGCCGGAGCGCCGCGGGGCGCCGGTGACCGCGTTCAACCGGGTCGACGACAAGCAGATCAAGATCCGCTCGGGCATCTACCATCCCGACGTGGTGGTCGTCCTCGACGAGAGCCTCGTTGGGCTGGTCGACGTGGCCGAGGGGCTGAAACCGACGGGGATGCTGCTGGTCAACACCACAAAAACGCTGGCGGAACTGAAGAAGAACATCCGCTTCGAGGGCAGGATCGCAACCTGCGACGCGACGGGGATCGCCTGGAAGGAGTTGGGCGTGCCGATCACGAACACCACTATGCTGGGCGCCCTGGTCAAGCTGACAGGCGCCGTGAAGCTCGAATCCCTCGACAGTCCGCTCAAGGAGAGGTTCGGCCGGATTGCGCCGAAGAACCAGACTGCCGCGAAGCGGGCCTACGAAGAGGTCCGAATCATCAGCGGAGAATCATAATAACCCACACCCCCACCCCGCCCGCCCCCGTCGAGGGGGAGGGATACAGGAAGGGGGCATTTTCTGATGAAGGATCAAAATAACTCTTGAGGTATCGCGATGACAGAGAAGAAATGGCCAGAAACTTGGCAGGAGGTCAATCCCGGGTGCATGGTTTTCCGGCCGGGAAGCGCCAAGGAGTATCACACCGGGAGCTGGCGGGCGAAGCGCCCGATCTGGGATAATGCAAAATGCATCAAGTGCGGCGTCTGCTACATCTACTGCCCCGAGGGGTGCATCACCGAGAATGCGGACGGATTTTTTGAGGCGAACATGGACTACTGCAAGGGGTGCGGAATCTGCGCTTATGAATGCTGGCCGAAGGCAATCGTCATGGTCAATGAGGAGGATTGAGAATGGGTAAACGAATCGGTATGGAAATCGCTCTTGCCGCTGCCGAGGTGGCGGCGTTGTGCAGACCGGACGTGATTGCGGCCTATCCCATTACTCCCAACACGCACATTCCGGAGCACTTGTCGGACATCGTGGCCGAGGGAAGACTCGATGCGGAGTACATCTGCGTGGAATCCGAACACTCCGCCATCAGCGCCTGCTGCGGCGCCTCCGGCACCGGCGCACGGACGTTTACCGCCACGAGTTCGCAGGGCCTCTTGTTCATGCAGGAGGTCCTCCCCATCGTTTCTTCGATGAGACTGCCGGTGATCATGGTGATCGGGAATCGGGCGGTGTCCGGTCCCATCAACATCTGGAACGACCACAGCGACATTATGTACCAGCGTGACACCGGCTGGGTTTCGCTCTTTGCCGCCAACGGACAGGAGACGGTGGACATGGTGATCCAGGCCTTCAAAATCGGCGAGCACCGCGACGTCATGCTTCCCGTCAACATCAACATCGACGGGTTCCAGCTTACCCACGTCGTGGAACCGATCTTCATGCCCGACCAGGAGGAGGTGGACCGCTTCCTGCCGCCGTACAAACCGTTCGCCCAGTTGCATCCGGACAAACCGATGACCATGGGGGCGCTGGGACTTCCCGAGATCTTCAACGAGGCGATGCGCGCCAAGGATGAAGCGATCCTCCAATCCAAAAAGGTCGTCCTCGATGTCTGGAAAGAATGGGAAAAACTGTTCGGCCGCAAGTACGAGCCCATCGAATCCTACAAGACGGAAGGCGCGGAAACCCTGTTGCTGACGATGGGTTCCATGGGCGAAACGGCGGAAATTGCCGTAGACGATCTTCGCAAGGACGGGTTACCCGTGGGCTTGTTGAAGATCAAGCTGTGGCGGCCCTTCCCCTTCGAGGAACTCCGGAAAGCGGTGAAGGGGGCGAAAGCCCTGGCCGTCATGGATCGAGCGGTGTCGTTCGGCGGTCCGGGCGGTCCCGTATTCGCCGAGATCCGGTCTGCCCTGTACGACGAGCCGAAGAAACCCAAGACGCTGAACTTCATCATCGGCTTGGGCGGACGCGACGTGATGGTGGAGGATTTCATCAAGATGGCAAAGAAGACGGCCTCGACCAAGAAGTTGAAGCCGGAAGATGCCTATGAAATTTATGGAGCAAGGGAATGAGCACTGCAAATTTGAATCCCAAGAAACTGTTTGAAAATTTCGAGCTTTATGTCCCGAAGCTGATCGAGAAAAAGGAGTACTTCAGCCCGGGGCACCGCGCCTGCCAGGGGTGCGGCGAGGCGCTGGCGATCCGGCTGATGTGCAAGGCGCTCGGGAAGGATACGGTCATCACCAACGCGACCGGCTGCATGGAGGTCATCTCCAGCCTCTATCCCACGACCGCCTGGAACCTGCCCTGGATCCACGTGGCCTTCCCGAATTCCGCCTCGGTCGGCTCCGGCGTCTCGGCGGGCCTCAAGGCCCTGCGCCGCAAGGGGCGAATTCCCGATCGCTACGTCAAGACGGTGTCCATCGGCGGCGACGGCGGGACGGTGGACATCGGCTTCCAGGCCCTTTCGGGGGCGATGGAGCGAGGCCACGACATGCTGTATGTCTGCTTCGACAACGAGGCGTATATGAACACCGGCATCCAGCGCTCGGGCGCTACGCCTTTCGGTTCGTCAACGACGACGGCCCCCGCCGGCAAGGCGAGCATCGGAAACAAGACCTGGAAAAAGAACGTTGCCGAGATCATGGTGGAGCACGGCCTGCCCTATGTCGCGACCGCCTGCCACAGTTACCCCATCGATTTCATGAACAAGGTGAAGAAGGCCCGCAGAATCAAGGGCCCCTCGTACATCCACTGCCTGTCCGTGTGCCCCACGGGTTGGCGCTCCACCTCCGAGACCTGCATCAAGCTCGGCCGGTTAGCCGTGGAGGCGGGGATCTTCCCCTTGTACGAAGTCGAATATGGAAAATACAAGATCACGGTGGATCCGCCGGAAAAGCTTCGCCCCGTGACGGACTACATCAAACCGCAGGGGCGGTTCCGCCACCTCACGCCGGATCAGATCAAGGGGATCCAGGACCGCGTGCTCATGGAGTACAACAAACTGATGAACAAGGTGAACCACTCGAAGTCCTGGGACGAGTTGAAGGCCATCTAAGCGCTTCAGGGAACGGTTACAACAGACTATCGAAAAGGGGTAGCACTCGATGGAAGACAAGGTCAAAAATATTATCAAGAAATACGGTTCCGATAAGAGTTTCATCGTCCCCATTCTTCAGGACGTCCAGAGGGAGTTCAACTACCTTCCGAAGGAGGTCCTGTTTTCGGTGAGCGCCCACCTCAGCGTGCCGATCAGCCGCGTTTACGAGGTGGTAACGTTTTACAAGGCCTTCAGCCTGAAACCCAAGGGGCGCTGCCAGTTGAGCCTCTGCCTGGGGACGGCCTGCCATGTCCGGGGCGCCGAGCTGATCGCCGGCAACGTCACGAGCATCCTGGGCATCAAGGAGGGCGACACAACGGCCGACCTCGAATACTCCTTCGAGACGGTCGGCTGTCTCGGGGCGTGCGCGCTGGGGCCCGTTCTCGTGGTGAACGGGGAGTATCACGGCCACATGAACATCGCCAAATCGACTAAGATCCTGAAGAAATTAGGGAAGAAGGTAGCGACTGATGATGAGCAAAATTAAATCCTTCGATGAATTGAAGAGCATACAGGAGAGGCTCAAGGCCGGCCGCGACCCGAAGAAGCCCTGCATCACGATATGCGTCGGGACCGGATGTCTGGCCTATGGGACACAGAAATTGGTGGACAATTTCCGCGAGGAGCTCGCCAAGCGGAACCTCGCCGGCACGATCGATTTCCGGACCAGCGGCTGCCACGGCTTCTGCGAACGGGGCCCGATGGTCGTCATCTCCCCGGAGAAGATCTTCTACCAGCGGGTCGGGCTCGCCGATGCGGGCGAGATCATCGACAAGACCCTCCTGAAGGGGGAGATCATCGACCGGCTCCTCTACGTCGATCCCGCCACCGGCGAGAAGGTGACCCACGAGGACGACGTGCCGTTCTACAAAAAACAGACCCGGCTCGTTTTCGGCCAGAACAGCAAGGTCGATCCGGAGAGCATGGACGACTACCTCGCCATCGGCGGCTACCGGGCGCTGGGGAAGGCCCTGACGGGGATGAAGCCCGAAGCGATCATCCAGGAGGTGATCAAGGCCAACCTCCGGGGCCGGGGCGGCGGAGGTTTCCCCGCCGGCTGGAAGTGGGATGCCACGCGGAAGGCCGAGGGAGAGCCCAAGTACATCGTCTGCAACGCCGACGAAGGCGACCCCGGCGCTTACATGGACCGGAGCCTCACGGAGGGGAACCCCCATCTTGTACTCGAGGGGATGATCATCGGCGCCTACGCGATCGGTTCCAGCCAGGGCTACATCTACGTCCGGAACGAATACCCGCTCGCGGTAAAGAACATCACGCGGGCGATTCAGCAGGCCCGTGCGGCGGGGCTCCTCGGGGAGAATATCCTGGGGTCGGGCTTCTCGTTCGACGTGAAGATCAACCGCGGCGGCGGCGCGTTCGTCTGCGGCGAGTCCTCGGCCCTCTTTGCCTCCCTGGAGGGACGGGCCGGCGAACCCCGCGCGAAGTACACCCACGCGACCGACAAGGGCCTCTACGACAAGCCCACGAATCTCAACAATGTCGAGACCTGGGCGAATGTTCCGTTCATCATCGAGCGGGGCGCCGACTGGTACACCGGCATCGGGACGGAGAACAGCAAGGGGACGAAGATCTTCTCCCTGG
>Ga0315286_10008549_pt1 | contig 10081 bp, 10 predicted proteins | sample YL17G10_0_MG_FD_205038 | JGI IMG/M metagenome (GOLD analysis project Ga0315286, IMG submission 205038) | Sediment microbial communities from Yellowstone Lake, YNP, Wyoming, USA - YL17G10_0 | ecosystem: Environmental > Aquatic > Freshwater > Lake > Sediment | place: USA: Wyoming | collected...
CCGTTTCTCCGACTAGGGCGACGTTTCGGCAATAGGGCAGGCGGGGGGCATCCCGTCCACACTTGGAGCATGGGAGAATGGCCTGGTCCCTGCCTGCCAAACGCTCAAACTCTTTACCACATTCAGTACACCTATAGATGTAAACCGGCATCGTTAGGTCGCCGCCACCGGCGTCGGTATGGAATACGTCACTAGGACAAGGCCCCTGCCTGTAGTCGTCCTCGTTCCAGTGCAACTAGCTTGAGCGATCAGGCTGTCCTCGGTTACAAAGTGGACGAATGGCTTACCCGCATATCCCTGCTCGGCGGCAAAGGCGCTCTTCATCACGTCTGCGGCTTTGGCATCGAGTCCTGAGACAAGGCCCGTGAGTCCCTGCGTCATAGTCACGGTCACAGCCTCGACTCCCCAATCCGCCGTCGTATACCACGCAAACTCCGTCACATATGCCCCAGCGGGGATGGTAATACTCGCGCCGTAGACCTTGGCCGAAGAGCCTGCAGTCTCCGTGAATGTCCTAGCTTCGGCCACACGCAGGTAGGCGGTCACGGGAAGTGAGGCCGCCTTGCTCAACTCGGCCCCCGTCGCCGTCAAACCGCTAATGGCGGGCGTCCACTGATAGACACCTTCCTTCCAGTATTCGAGGTGATACGCCGTTGCACTCCCAACACCCACGCCGCCAGCGTCAGTGTTGAAGTTCTTGAACTGCCAGCCGGTCTGCGATCCTGCGGAGATAACAGCGTCGCTGCCATTGAAGTTCAGCAACGTGGAGAGACCAGCGCCCTCAAAGGTGACGTTATTGATGGCGCGTGCTGGTGTAGCCGCCAGCGTGAACGTGCCGGGACCAAGGGTAATAATACCTCCGGTCGTCGCCAGCCCATCGAGGGCCAGTTGAATCTCCACGTCGTCGGCGATGCCATCGCAGATAGCCACGCTAGATATGTCTCTCGCCGGTGCTGGGTCATCGACAGCTTGAATATGTGTGTTATGTAGTGCCATTACAGTTCCTCCAGATAGATAGTCATGGCCGCCGTGATGGCCGACCCGCCCGCATCATTCGTTAGCATGATCTTGTCGCCCGTCGCTATGACGAACTCGACGGTAGGCGTATATGAAACTGTGACGGCGGCCGAGGCGGCCATCGTCGTCAGCAGGGCGTTGTAGCCAGCACTGATACCGCTGATAAGTTGGACGGTCACGTTCTTTGTCACCGCCGAAGTCCACGCGACCGTGCAGCAAATCAAGCGGCCTGCCCGCAAGCCGTCGGTCGAAAGGGTGTCGGACTGGTTGGCCGTGCTCGTGCCGTAGAACCGGACCAATCTGCCCTTCTTGTGGTTTTCAGCAGTCTTTGTAGCAGTTATTGCAGCCATGTGTTACTCCTGACTAATCTTTCTCCACGATACTGGCCCGCCACGGAAGCCTGCCCGCTTCATTGCCGCTTCCCACTTGTCGGGTTCATTGAAGTGCATGGGGCAGTCTTCGCCGATGGCCGTCCAGCGGGCCAGCGCCTTCACCTCGCCATCGGGCTTCAGCACCCGCGCGAAGTTCTGCGCTACCTTGTCGTACTCGTCTGGGTGTATGTGTTCGATCACGTCGGTCGAGATGATGGCGTCGTAGTCCTTCATCCCGTTGTTCAGGTCGTCCGCGAGGTTGATGTCCAGTCCCCGTCGGGCAAAGCGCCAGCGGGCAAAGTCCCGCTGCTTGCTCGGCCACTCGACGTAGGTGACAGCGTTCCCCACTGCCCTAAGGACGATACTGAGGCTACCGATACCGCCGCCAAAGTCGATGATGCGCTTGTTCGTCACCATCAACTGTTGCGCCCCATCCCAATACATCGGGATGAGGTTCAGGTAGGCGAGGTCTTCGATGTAAGCTGGCCCCGCCGTGTTCTGATACCAGTCCTTCATCTCCTCCGGCGTCTTGGGATTAGCCTCTAGCCAACTGCGGGCCATGTCGTCCGTCGCGGTGCTGTTGCCGATTCGTTCCACGACTGCATCGGTGTCAATCTTCCAGAACGCCGACAGGTCTTCGATGAGGCCGCTCTTGTCGTACATCCCCGCCTGGTCTGACTCCACCTGAGCGCCTTCAATCTCCATCCTGCCGTCCTCTTTCTGTGACATGAAGATCGGCTGGGGAGCGTTGCGCTTGGCGAGGAAGTCTTCAAGGCGGTAGGTGTATTCCCCGATGTGGCCCAGCCGGATGGTCGGGTCAAGCCATACCTTGAAGCCCGCCTCTATCGCCCGTTGGCAGAAGGCGTAGTCTTCGCTGAGGTAGATGTTTTCCATCGCGGGGTCGGGAACGACGAACGGCATATAGAAGGGATAGAATCCCCAGCTCTCCGGCTTGTGGCAGAGAGGCAGGGTTTCGGCCAGTTTCTCGAAGACCTTACGGTGTACGGCCATGAATCCGGTCGCTAGGTAGCGGACAGCGATGGGCGGATTGGGCTGGGTAGCCGTGCTCGGCTGAAAGACAATCTGCTTGTTCTCGCCGAGTATCTGCGCTGGCTGTACGTTCGCCAGCGACCGGACCATGTAGACTGCACCGATGATGTCGAAGCCGTCGGCGGCCTTCTTGCATAGGTCAATGGCGTCTTGCGGCTGAAAGATGATGTCCGAGTCGATGCCAAGGAGCACGTCACAGTCCGATTTGAGACAGAGTGTCCCCGCAATCGAACGGCTCCGCGATACTAGGGCATCGCCATGAATCGCCGCGTCCTCTCTTATCTCCATCTCGCCGCCTTTCTGGGCTTCGAGAAAGAGCTTCCGCAGAAGCATAGAGTGGGGCACGGTGATCGAACGGCCAGCTATCCCACCGTAAAACACCTTCAGCACAGAACGCCTCCTAGAATGGCTCTGTCTTCAGAATCCAAACCGCGAAGGTTATGATGCCGGTCCCAATCGTCCCGTCCGCAGCCGCACCCGTGTAGTTGACGTTGATGGTGCTGTTCGACGGGTAGATGTAGTGACCGACGCCGATGTTCATGTTGACGCCGCAGCCGGACTTGATGCCGGTGTTAGCCATATCGCTCTGCGCGTCAGTCATGTAACGGTTCACGGAACCGGTGTCGCCGAGGTTCGCCTTCGGCGTGTTCCTGCCGGTTGCCTGCTTCACGTTGCAGGCCACGGCGAGAACGATGTCGCCCGTCATCACGGGGAACAGGGCGGTGTTCTCGTTGACCTGTGTGTTGACCGGTCGCCAGGTCTTCTTCATTACTTTGATGTTCACTGACATTACGTTTCCTCCTCCCCACAGGCCCGCTTCATGGCTTTCGCCAGGTCTTCACCCTGAAGGCGGTGCTTGAAGCGCAGGTGCCCCCGCATCTTTACCTTGTTGGCTCCGAAGCTGCGTTCCCCGCAATGGGGACACTTGAACGCTTGGGCGTCTTCCACGGCGATCATCACTGTCGGGACAGTGGGTTTACTTTCCATCTTGTGTGTACGAATGGCTCCACGCTTCGGGACGAAGTTGATACCCGTCTCCTCCGAGTAGACCTGAAGGTCGCGCCGCTGCCAGTCGTGCTTGATGCGAAGATGCTTTGCCAGCACAGACGCATCGCTGAACGAGACTCGGCTGCACTCTGGGCACTCAAACGACATGAACTCCATACCGTCGAGCTGCGGGAACTTCAAGCCCTCAATCGGCGGGTCAAGGTGCCATCGGTAGGCGACGATCTGGTCTACGGGGAACTCCGCGATTCCGCCCGGAAGAGTCAGCAGGCGTTCTAACGCCTCCGCTGAAGTTAAGCCGTTACCCTCGGCGCTGATCTGGCCATAGTTGAGTGGCACAAATCCTCGCTGCATGTACTCCTGAAAGGCCGTCGCGTGGGACTGACCCACGATGATCCAGCCGTCAGGCTTCCGGTAGTACATCGCAGACATCGGACCGCCCACGCTGTACACCTTTACTTCTGTGTCCGTAGTCATAAAGCCTCCTCAGGCGTCCAGATTTCCGTTAGTACCGCCCGCTTCCGAAAGTAGGCGATTAGTAGGTAGTCCTTCCCCGCTTCAGGATCGTGGCGATCAAACGCCCTTGTACCGTCAGACAGTTCCCATCGCTTGCCGTCGAATGGCCCCCAGACCAGTATTTCCTTGTCCACCGGCTGATAGCCCTGCTTCCGCAACTCTCTGAGGAACTGCTTTGCACCGTCGTATAACTTCTCCCGCAGGAGGGAGACGGGCCAATGAATGTCAACGTCATCAACCCGTATCCCCTCCAGCTTTGGTAGCCAGGGTTTGTCGTCCACTTTCACTACTGCCCTGAGCTGGACTTCCACAACGGGCAGTTCGGGGGCTACCTTTGTTAGCATCTACTGGATTGTCTTCAGCCAGACGTTAAACGTGTCCGTCCCAGCCGCGCCACCCAGGGTCTTCGGCGGGATGCGGTTCTCTTTGAAACCATAGATTTGCTGGCAGAGAACGCCCCAGCCTCCCATTGCCAGGAGGTAGTCGCCAGCGGTCTTCATCGGCATCTGAATAGCCAGCACAACACCGTCTCGGTGGCAGAACCAGCTATCTGACTGGCCGCCGGACGCGGCATTGGTCAGGGTCGAGGTGTAGACATCGGCACCAAGCAGTTGGCCAAGGTGCGCCTGCGTCAGCGCCGTGCCGTCAAAGCCGTAGTCCTTCCGGATGAAGTTGTCGATCTTGAACAGACCCGCGAGTGCGCCGGGGGCAATGAGAATGAACCTGTTGTCCTTCGGCACATCTGCTTGCTCCAGATACGTCCAGGCTGCGATCATGTCCTCAGCACCGAGTTCGGAACCAAGCGTTCCAACATACTGAGAGAACGACGCGGGCAGGGTATTCAGGCCGACGGCAGAGGTAGAACCCTCCATGTCCGCTGCCAGGGTGTAACCCGCCTTAGCGGTGTACTTGCTTCGGGTGTCGATTGCCGACTGAACCGATACGATGTCTTCCACGAGGAAGGCAACGCAGCGGTGGACGGTGATCGTGAGGTTCAGGCTGCCTTCGGTGATCGCCATGAAGACGATGTTGGTGTTAGCGTTCTTGTACTGAACCTGCGGGTTGCCCAGTTCGCCGATGTTTACGGTGTCGCCACATCCCTTGCTAGTGGGGATGCGCTTGACCAACTTGGGCAGCACGCAGTTGGCCTCCGCCGCCTCGTTCAGTTCGGTGCTCCATACTTCAGGTATGAAACACGCAGCGGTGGTGGTCGTGATAGTGCTGTTCGTTGTACCTGGCATTTCTTCTCCTTACGCCACTCCCATCCTTTGACGGGTCAGGGCATCTATTTGTTCTTTGGATACTCTCCGCCGCTCTTCCGGCGACATAGAGCCATAGGCTTCCAGCGTCAGGTCGCCCCCGGCGGCCCCGCTACCTTCCGGCAGTTGGCCGCTCGGCTGCGCCGCCCTGTTCTGAATCATGAACTTCTTGATCTGAACGGAGACCTCGGTTGGTACTCGCTTGTTCACTTCCGCCTGTACGCGCTTCTCGAACTCGCCTTCCAGCGAGCGCCTGCCGAGCGCGTGCGCCACTTCCAGCACTCCGCTGAACAGTTCTGACTCGTTCTTAGCCTGCCGCTGTAGCGGTGCCAGCACCTCTTCGGGTGCGTCCTTCGAGCCATCGAGTGTGTCCAAGGCGCTTAGCGCCGCCAACGCGAAACTCTGCGAGGCGACCTTGTAGCCCTCGGTGTAGTACCTCTGCCTGCCGCGAACGAGGACGTGTTCAGCGAAATTGGCTGGTATCTCCTCGGCCCTGTCGACGTAGCCCCTTATCAAACCCTGAATCTCACCGTGCATCGACGCCTGTTCCTGATAGGCGATCTGTACTTGGCGTTCACGTTCGGCTTGAGCCTCCGTCGCCTTGCGTCCAGCGCGGTCCTCAGCGCTCTGACGCTCGCGGAATATCTGCGCGTCTAGTTCCTTCTTAGTGAGAGTGACCGTCTCGTCTGTCGGTGGCGGTGTCTCCTCTTTCGGTGTGAGTTCAGCGAGAAACTTGTCGAGGTTCTTCTGTGTCTCCGCGTCGAGTTTCGCGTCTTGCTCCGCTGGCGTCTCAGGGGGTGTCTCCGAAGGTGGCGTGACAGGGGCCTCTACGGGCGTCTCCTGCGTTGCTACTTGCTCCGAAGGTTCCACTGGGGCGGGCGAAGGCGCGGGCTTCTCAACCGAAGTGACCGGCTCCTCTCCGTCAGGCATAGATTCCTCCATAAAGAAAGGCCCAGATTCTAAGGCTTGCGCCTCAAAACTGAGCCGCCAAAGGGCTGCTGATATTCGGTTTCTACAGTTTACACTACGCTTATCTGTTTATTAGCACTTTTCTCGTCGACTGTCAAGCGGAAACTGTTGCTCCGCTTACACCCCAGACACGAGAGCATCACGACACCGGCAGCGAAAATCTCTATCTTGCGCCCCTTGTAGTCGACAATGAACCAGCCATCGCCACGGTCGGCGAGCTTCTTGTCGCAGTGCTGGCAGTGGACTTCAGTCATAGCGAACTGATGTTCCTCTTGACAGAAAGTGATATGATCGATGTATGAGAACGATTCGGTTGACCCGTGAGTGGCTGGCTATCGCGGTAGTAGTGGTCCTCTTCATCTACCCCGTCCTCGCCATGAAGGTGCTTAACATCACACAGCCCCTGCCACTCGGCCTCTATATCCCGTTAGGTATCGCCCTCGCCCTTGGCTTCCCCGGAACTGTCTTCCTGCTCGCATTCGTCATCAGCCCCAAAGAACGTGACTGACCTACGGCTTTATGCCTCTGGGCGTTAGCCCCGTTCTCGCTTTATAGATGTCCTCTGCCTCTTGGCTGTGTACGCCCTCGCCGTACAAGATGGCCCGCGACGCATCTGCGGCATGGTTGTCAAGCAGGAAGTTCTTGCGGTCTCGGGCAATCCACTTCTCAAATGCCTTTACATAGGGCTGGCTGTCTACCCAGGAGGGGCCTACCTCAAGTGCCAACTGCCGCCGGTACTCTTGGTATGGTAACTCGGCGTACTGCTTGAGTTCAGGCGGTGCTGGTTCGCTCGGAGTGCCAAGACAGTAGACTCGCCACTCCGTATCCTCTAAGTCGTAATACGGCTGCAGCTCCTTCTGCATTTCGCGGTACTTTTTAACCTTGTCGGACTTACCGGCACCAAGGTTCGCGTCGAGTGAATCCGCCTGCGCGGGTGTAAGGTTGGCTCGGAACTGGTCGAGTTCGGGCGAGAGTTTGACCCATTCATCAGCACTAATAAGTCCCGTGTCGCCCTTATAGGGGTCAAACACCTTGAAGTAAGCGGCGCGTACCGTGTCAGGCGACGCATCACTCGACAGGGCGAATGGGTCCTTGATTTTAGCGGCTGTCTCAGCCAGTTTCGCCGCGAGGGTGGGATTGCCCTTGATCAGCCCCGCGTATTGGTTGGTGAGATTCTGCTGGCGCGTTGTGTAGTTCGGCACCCAGTCAGGCCACGTCATCTCGCCCGACTCCAGCTTGGCGTCGTCCGCTGCCTGTTCCGCCACAAACTGCGCGGCGACAGAGGTCATCGACACTGAGCCACCACGATTCGTCTGGTATTTCTCGACAGCAGCCTGCGCTGCGATAACGCCTTCGTCCTGCGCTATTGCCTCCTTCGCAAGCGGTGTACCCATCTTCGTCTTCATGTCCTCGAAGTTCTTATAGGGTTGCCCCGTTGTCGGGTCGGTTATCCCTAGTGCCGCCTTGTTCTGCGCGTCGGCAAGTTGGTCGTAGGCGGTCTCATAGGTGAGAGAACCGCCACCGAGGAAGGAGTAAAGACCAGCCCCCGCAGCCGCCCGCTTGCCCTCAATGCGCCATGCGTCCGCGAAGTCCTGGGCTATCAGGGGGACGAACTTCGACCCCACGTATTTCGCAAACGCTTTCGGGTCAGCGATAGGATTAACCTTCTGCCCCAGCGTCGTCTTGGTTCGCGCTACGTCGAACGCAATCTGCGGTGAGGGGGCGAGGGAACTGAGGATATAGCGACCGAGGATTATGAGTCTGTCAGCCGAGTACGTTTCGCCCGTCCGTGACGTTTTGATAGTTCCAGTTGACATCTGCGCTATGGTTCGGACCAGGGGCTGCATCCCTGACCACGGGTCATACCGTTGATGTCCTATTCGGTACTTCATAAAGTCGGTCGAGCGCGGGTCAAGTTCCACGTCCGCGAACGCCGACCCCTTCGCCAGCGCGAGGAGAGTCATGTTACTAGCCAGCCATACCGCGAGGTCGCTGGCAATCTCGCGCCGCAGCTCAGGATTCTTGATCGCCAATCTCAGCGCCTCCGGCCCGAGCATGATGCGCGAGGCACGGAAACGCGGGGAGAACATGATGTTGTTGAGAATCCGAACTGTGTTCTCGCCTTCCAGCCCTGGTAGCGTTGCCCTGCCTGTGCTGAGGTTTATCCACTCGGCAAGGTCGTCAGCTAGACTTTGGTCGATAACCGTGCCGCGTCTTTCCATCGTCAGGATTCGGTTGACAAACACGTCACCCCTAAGCCTGTCCATGAAGGCGACGGCTCCGGCTTCTGAACGGTTGACGATTTGCGCTGGTATCCACAGGAAGGCGCGGGCAAGGCGCTCAACAACCGCCTGGTCGCGGGTGATGGTCAAGCCAGGGCGGAGGATACTTGACCCGACATACGCCTCCTCAGTCCTCGCTGCCCCTTGACCCGCCTGCGTTATTGCAAGGTTCTTCCCCCACTTCTGAATGATGGGATTGGCAAGTACACGTTCGCTTTCTGCTGCGGCAACTTCTGGATTGACAAGCGCCTCGGCATACTTGCGGAAGGCTGGTCCGATCTGCTTCATGTGTCGTATGAGGACGCCGCCCTGCCGGAGAAGGTAGCTCATGTCCATCGTTGCTTCTGCCGTCTTGGGCAGCAGGAATACGTCGAGCGCGACGCCGCCGAACTTCGATGCGAAACTGGTGCCCGCCATACCGTCCAACACGGGTTTCCCGAAGGCACGCCCGAACAGGCCAACGTCAGAGGCGAGTGCGGGCATCGTACCTTTCAAATATTCATCGACGTGTTCCAGCAAACGCGGCTTCTCAAATCCCGTCAGCTTCTCACTCGCGTTAACTGCCGTTTGAAACGCATCTGTTTCCTCGGGAGTCAGAACAAGTGGAGTTGCCTTGTAACTAGGCGCGACGGGGCCAGAGCGAATCTTATTGGCCTCGACGCCCTTTTCGTAGTTAGTGAGGTCAGTCCGAGTAGCATTCTCCCTCAACAGGCGGGCGCGGTTGACGTTCTCAGCGTGTTCTGCGGCCTCATAGGTCGCCCGCTCACCCCTCTGTCCTCGAATCCAGTAAGTCACTTTGCCAACGGCGCTCTTCAGTGCGTCGGTGCCCTCCGTCCGGTCGGCTACTTGGGCACTAGCCTTCACCCATGCCCTCTGTTGAGTAGTCTCTGGCGCGAGGATGTCTGTCAGTGTCTTTCGCCAAGCAGGAACCTGCGATACCTTCGGCGCTTCCTCTGCCGCCGCCGCCGTCTTCTTAGTGAAGGGCCACAGGTCGCCAAACTTCAAACCGCCGCCCTCTCCGCCGACAGCAACCCCTTTCCCCGCTGCTACTGCTTGACGTGCAAACTGGCTCTCTTCGGCCATTCGGGTGAGGGCCGCGCCAACAGGACGAATTACCCCTAGCGCTGGCCCAGCAAGAAGCAGGGCATTCAGGGGATCACCGGCGATAGCAGCAGGAATCTGAGCGATCACGGGGGCTTCTTGATATTCTCGTCTAGCCTCGGCCTGTGACATCGTTGCCCAACTCGTGTCAACGTCTCCGCCGCGTGGCTGTGGCGCTGTCGGCCCGCCGACCGTAGTGGTTAGACCCGTAGCAGGCACAAACTGAGAGGCGTTACGTATCATACTGATTAGCCTACCAGCGTTCGGTTCGGTCACATTCTCATTCAGCCAGTGAAGCGGCGGAATCCTGTTAATCGCAGCGGAAGTCGCCGTTAGTGGCGCTACCGCGCTACTTAGTCTCGATTGCAACGAGGAAGGGTTAAGCCGCTGCCGCATCTCCCACAACGTCTCAGGCGGACGCGGCGCAGGCATCGGCGTAGGTACGGCGTTAAAGCCAAGTGGAGTCGGCGTCGCAGTTGGCATCGGCGCGCCCTGTAGCACCTGCCGCACC
>Ga0315286_10008550_pt1 | contig 10080 bp, 6 predicted proteins | sample YL17G10_0_MG_FD_205038 | JGI IMG/M metagenome (GOLD analysis project Ga0315286, IMG submission 205038) | Sediment microbial communities from Yellowstone Lake, YNP, Wyoming, USA - YL17G10_0 | ecosystem: Environmental > Aquatic > Freshwater > Lake > Sediment | place: USA: Wyoming | collected...
GCGCCAAGATCCCGTCGGGGACCCAGTCGGGGCAGCGCTTCCGGCTGCGCGGCAAGGGTGTGCGCAACGTGCGCACGGGGGTGCACGGCGACCACTACTACACCGTGCAGGTGACGGTGCCGCGAGTCGTCTCGCCGGCCGGCCGGGAGGCCGCGCGCCGCGTGAGCGAGCTCTACGCCGGGGCCGGCGACCCGCGGGCGGGGCTGCCCCGCACACTCGACTAGGCGGGCCGGGAGCAAGGTACAGACCGTGTGGGGCACGCCGCGCGAGCTGTCACTTGCTCTTCGAGACCAAGGGATGCGCGCCCGGCGGTCGCACCCAATACAAGCCAATTCTTTCCTGATCGACGGCAAGAAAAGGGCGCGCACGGCGTGCGCGCCCCAAACTCTTTGCTTTTTCGGTCTTAGCGGGCCAGGTTCTCCACCAGCGGGATTGCCTGGTCCATCGTCAGGCCGTCCTTCACGGTCAGCGTGCGGCGCGGGCTCCATCCGGTGTCGGTGGCGGTGATGTACTCGACCGTGGTGCCGTTCACCACGCGGTAGATGACCGGGTTGAAATCCGTGCCCAGGACGATCCGCGCCGCTTCCATGGAGACGTCCTCTGTCATCGGGAAGAACTTCCTGACCCCGAAGATCGGCATGTGGCGACGGCGCTGCGCGATCGCGGTGATGCCGTCAGTCGTGGCGCGGGTCTGCAGCTTGAAGCGGATCTCCGCGAGCTGGAACAGGCAGTTGCGCTCGGACCCGAAGAGAATCGACACGCGGTCGCGCGCCGTCTGCGCTGCGAACAGCGGGTGTTCCAGCGCCGCGGGCGGCGCCGGCGTGTCGCAGGCCAGGCCGATGGTCGTGTACCTGTCCAGGTTCTGGGTCAGCAGCTCGTCGTGTTCGCCGGCTTCCGCCGTCAGCCGCAGGAGCGCGTAGCCCCCGTGCTGCTGCGAGGTGCCTTCCCACCAGAGTACGTTGAGGAAGGAATCGGAGATCGTGACAGGGCTGCCCCCGTCCGGCTCAGGCGTCGATGTAGAGACTTCGCTGAGCTGGATCACGGGGTTGCGGGCATGCGTCGTGATGTCGTCGGTCAGGTGAACGATGCGCTCCCAACTCCCGTTGTGCCAAACGGCCAGCATGATCTCCGAGAGCTCGGCCGTCCAGTTTCGTTGCCACACGACCGTCACCTTCCCGGTGAGGTCGTCGGCTGCAACCTGGATCTGGGTGTCACTGGTGCCCGCGAGCCCCAGCTCAAAGGGAATAACCGTCCGGACCGAAGTCTCGTCGTCCTGGGTCGCAGTAAGCACGAGGCCTTCGGGCTGGGATGTCCCGCTCCACAGGACGCCGTTCCGGTCCAGGGAGTAGGGGCCCGCTGCGATCGCCGCGGTGGCGAACAGGAGGAGGGCCAGGGTCAGGAAAGCTCGACGCATCATCCGATCACGCTTTCAAGTTGATCACCTCGCGCACGTTGAAAGCGCGCAAGAACGACTTCATGCCGTGAAAATCGGGATAGTACGCGGACAAGGAATGCAGATAGGCATCTGTTGCCTCCTCGTCCTGCTCATCCATCGCGGCGTCGGCCAGGAGCATCAGCGTGTTGCGCTCGACGGTTGCGTGCTCAAACTCATGGGCGAGCGCGAGAGCCTTCTCCCCGAGTTCCCGTGCTTCTGCAAACGAACCCTGCTGGAGCGCGCCGTAGCACAGATCCTGGTACACCTCGGGCAGGAGTTGCCGCGTCCCGAGCGTCTCGAGGGCCGCCGCGGCGTCGCGGCAGAGTGCGATGCCATCCGCGGGCTCGCCGGTGCACATCAGGCAGTACCCCAGGTTGTCCCGGGCCACCGCCAGGTTGATCGGGTCGTCGCCGTCCTCGCCGGCCAACTGGAGCGCGACACGGAAGTTCTCCCCCGCTTCCTGGAAGTGGGAGTCCCTCAAGGCGAGAACGCCGCGCAGGTTGGCGGAGCCCTTGAGAGCGCGCCGCTCGCCGGACGCCTCGGCAAGCTCGCTCGCGCGCCGGGCGTACGCCAGGGCACGCGCGATGTTCCCCTCGGCCTCGTAGACCTGGGCCGTGTAGTAGGCCGCCATCCACGAGGTGAACGGGTCCTGGGAGCGCATCAGGACGTGCTTGAGCTCGCCGACGGCACCGTCCAGCCGCTCCAGCTCCAGCAGCACGACGCACCGGTTGCAGAACGCGCGGTCGGAAAGCTCGCGGTCGCCCAGCCGCTTGGCCTCGTCCTCCGCTGCAGCGAACAGGCGCAGCGAGCGCTCGAGGCGCCCGCCGGTGAAGGCGCGCTGTGCCAGCTGAGTCAGGCGGAGGTAACGCTCCGAAACACCCGTCACTGTTCGTGCTCCCGGTGCTTGCTGCGCTTGAACTCCACGAAATCCATGACTTCGTGCTGCTCTTCGCGCGGCAATACCCGAAAAGATTCTAGCAGGTTCGCCTCGCGCGAAGTCAAGCTCTGCTGGGCCAGATCGCCGAAAAACTCCCCCAGTGACATCTCGAAGACCTGGAGCAGACGGAAGAGCACGTCCAGGGAGACCCGGTATTCGCCCTTCTCCATCCGGGACAGGTCCGACTGCTGGATGCCAATTTGGCGCGCCAGTTCGGTTTGGGTGAAGCTGCGCTCCTGCCGGTGGCGCCGGAGCAACTGGCCCACGGTGGCTGCGGCGAGCGGACGACGGAAGGACCGAGTCATTTGCGGCCTTGTAGCCCCGTCTCCCCTCTGCTAGGCTCCGTGACCCGAGGCATGATCGTATGCTAGTGCCCCATAGCCAGGGTTGTCAAGGAGCGCGCGTGCAGGAGATCGAACGTAACATCTTTCGGTGGAGGTCGCTCGTCTGGGTTCTCGCGAAGAGAGACTTCCGCCGGCGGTACGCGGGTTCCGCGCTCGGAGTGGCCTGGGCGATCATCGAGCCGGGAGTCCAGTTCGGCCTCTACTTTCTGGTTTTCTCGGTTTTTCTTGGCATGAAAATTGAAGGTAGGCCGGGCGGTGGTTCATACGCCATGTACCTGCTCAGCGGGCTGATCCCGTTCCTCGTGTTTCAGGAGTCGCTCACGCGGGCCGCGGGGCTGGCCCACGAACAGGCCGGCCTCACGCGCCACGTGCGGGTCCCGCTCGAGGTGCTGCTGGCGGGCGCGCTGGTTTCGGTCTTCCTGCGCCACATGTTCGGCCTCGCGATCCTGGTCGTCATCGCCACGGCCCTTGGGCAGGTGGTTCTCTCCCAGCTTCCGTGGCTGGCGATCGGCCTCGTGCTCCTCGCCGCCGGCTGCTTCGGGGTCGCCCTGGCGCTCGTGCCCGCGGGTGCCTTCCTCCCGGACCTGAACCAGTTCGTGGGCCTGAGCGGGATGGTGCTCTTTTTTCTTACCCCGATCGTCTACAGCCCGGCCGTGCTGCCCGCAAAGGCCGCACCGGTCCTCCTCTACAATCCCCTCGTCGGGCTGCTCGATACGTTCCGCGCCGGGATCATGGGCGGGGGCGTGCCCCCGAGCCACCTGCTCGTGACCACGGGCGCCGTCCTGGCTTCGCTTTTCGTCGGCCAGGCGGTCTTCCGCCGCCGTGCTCATCAGGTTCCGGATCTTGTCTGATAGTGGACTCCGTTGGAGCGCTCGGTCTCGTGAGTGCCCTGGAGCGTTAGGGAGGTGTAGGGTGATTGCAAGAAGGCTCTTGTCTTTCCTGTCGTTGGCGTTTTTCGCGGCGTTGCCCGCCGTGAGTGTCATGGCCCATCAAGGGGGGGGTCCCGCCCAGGCCGCACCGGCGCCAAAACCGCAGGCCACGCCCACCGCTGCGGCGCCGTCGAACCAGGTAACTCTCGATGAGGCCAGGGAAAGGGCAGAGGAAGAGGGTTATAGGTACGCTTCCGAAAGCCAGTGGGCCGAGTACATGAAGGTCTTCAAGATGCAGAAGAGCATGGTGAACGTGATTGGGGAGAAGAGGGCCCGCCTCACCCACCTGATGAACGACACCTTTGAGATCGTTGGCGAGGAGGACGGCTTCTACCTCCTGCGAAACCTGCCGCCGGAGGACCCTCAATCATCCCTGCATGGGCTGTGGGTCGCCGCGCAGTACCAGCAGGTGCTCGGCACGATGCACGAGGAGGGGCTTGCAAACAAGTTCATCATCGCGGACAAAACAGACGTCTTGCCTCCGTTCACCGACCAGGTGCGATTCGAGCGGCGGGACGAGGGTCTGCCCCAATCGGGCAAGTGGCAGATGTCGTTCGACGTCGCCGACATGAATGGGGATGGCCGTCCCGACATCGTACTGACCCCGCAACGCACCGGGTCCCCGTTTCCCACGGTCGTGCTTCAGCAGGCCGACGGCAGCTGGCAGCGTTGGAGCGCGGTGAAGTGGCCGACCCAGGACCAGATGAAGATGAACTATGGGTCCGTCCGCGTGGCCGACTTCGATCGCGATGGTAACCTCGACATAGCGATCGCCTGCCACTTTGGCAGCGCCTACGTGCTCTACGGTAACGGCAAGGGCGATTTCACCCGCTTCGTCAAGCTTCCGCAGGCAAACCCGAGCATCACCTCGCGCTCACTCGCGGTGGCTGATTTCGACGGGGACGGGCGCCCGGACATCGCACTGCTCGCCGAGGTGGATCTCGACCTGGCGACGAACACGAAGGTCAGCAAGGGCCTGGTCTCGGTCTTGCTGAACAAACGGGAAGGGTGGAAAGTGGTCAGCATCGGCTTCCCGCCTGCCATCTGCGGGGACGCGCTGGCCGCCGGCGACATCGACGGTGACGGCGCCACCGACCTGCTGCTGACCACCCTTCGCCAGGGCGTGCGGGACCTCGTGTGGAGGAACCTCGGCGGGGGGCAAAAGTGGCAGGCGGTGGCGAACCTCCAGATGCCGCTCAGCGCCTTCGTTTTCACCAACGCGCCAGGCAGGTTCGACCGCTTCAAGCAGGCCGACCTCGTAACCTGTTTCGAGCAGCCCAACCCGAGGGAGCTCGAGCAGCCGGTGGCGCAGGCCTGCGTGATCTACCGATTTCACGACGCGGAGGGGAAGCCCACCCTGACGCCGACGATCGAGCCGATCTTCAAGTACAACAAGCCATTCGACTACGTCGCGGCGGTCGCAGTCGGCGACATCAACGGTGATGGCCGTGACGACGTCGCGATGGCGTTCACGAAGGGGTACGTCCGTGTGTTCCTGCAGTTCGCGGACGGGCACTTCTACGAGCAACGCCCGATCGGGATCGACCTCGGCGGCGCCAAGCCCTTCGACATCAAGATCGCTGACCTCTACCATGACGGCCGCGGCGAGATCATCGTGATGGGCGTGGACACGCCGAAGGGGCCAGGCGGCGTGTGGGTGTTCGTCCCCCGGCCGGTCGGGGCGCCCGGAAAGCCAACAAAGCAGGGGTCTTGACACCCGAAGTGGGGGGCTGGTAGGGTGACCCGTCGTACACGTTGGTGGAGAAGCGCCACGTGAGGGGACTTGACAAGCTCGGTATCGGGCACTAGGATCATGCTGATGAAGCATAGGAGTGAAAATAAAGGCGGGGAGGTGATGCGATCGCTGAGGCCGGGGGATGCGCGAAGTGGCTGCTGCCACGAGGGATAAGTCCTTGAAGGTCAACAAATAAAGAAGGAGGAAACTGGCTATGAGAAAATTCATCATTCTGGCTTTGGCGGCGGCCCTGGTGGGCGGCGTTGCGTACGCCAACTTCTGCGCACGCGACAACGTGCCGGCCTCGACGCTGCTGGTGCCGTACGTTGTGGTGACGCTGGGTGCCGATGGCACCCCGGATCCGAACGGGTACACGACCCTTTTGGGTGTGACCAACGTGTCGAGCGCAGCGCAGATCATCCACATCACCATATGGACCGCCCGGTCGAGCACCGTGGTCGACTTTGACGAGGTGTTGACCGGCTACGATGTGTGGACGATCAACTTCCGCGATCTGGTCAACGGTCGGTTTGACATTTTTGACACGGGTGTCAACCCGGCGGATCACAGCAAGGCGCAGCCGTGGGGGTTCTGGGACGACGGGAGCGAGACGCCTGGTGCGGTGGAGTTGGGGAAGGCGCCGTTGCCGTGGGGGCCGACCTCCAACTCGTACACCCTTACGTTGCCGCAGCCGCAGGACATCGACTACGCGACGTTCCCCTACCTGACGGGCTGCCCCAATCCGCCGTACGGCAATCTCTCCAACCTTTCCGGCACCATCATTTCGAAGCTCAAGGGTGGGATCAAGGCGATTCCGAGCGGGTACGTGTACTGCAAGGGCGCCACGACCACCGTGGGCGAGCCGCCGTGGGTGGCGAATCTGACCACCAATCCGTTGTTCTTCTACGCGACGGTGGACGTCGTGAACCTGTGCTCGACGGTCTTCCCGAACCAGGGTGCGTACTGGACCGGCGGGGTTCCGAAGTCGGCGAACGTGCTCGTCGGCGACATCTTCTATGTGAACACGTTCTCCAACTTCTCCGAGTCCATTCCGGCGGTGGCCGTCGAATCGGGTGGCATCGTGAGCACCGCCCTCGGCACGGGCTCGGGCAACTTCTACGGTCGCTACACGGCGGCCCGGGGCGTCGATGACCGTGAGCCTCTGGCGACGGCGTTTGCGTTCCGCTACCTGAACTCGGGCGGCCTGTCCTCCGAGATCCGTTTTTGGAAGAACCGCAGCGAGGTGGACTACGCAGACCCGACCCTCGGTGACGGTCGTTACGCGACGCTCGCCATCGACACCTACATCGCGTACGCCTGCGATCCGTTCCTGTACTACGCGTGGGACGAAAATGAGAACCTCCGCACTCGTGGCGGCGGCCCGTCGGGCTTTGCGACCAACGAGCCGAACCCGCTGCCGTTCGAGACGCAGAGTGCGCCGTTGACCTCGTCGAACTTCAGCGGGCTGCTCGACACCAACGGCTGGATGCTGCTGGTGCTCGACACCTCGGTGTTCTCAAACAACCCGCCGTACGGCTTCGGGACCGGTCAGTTCGGTCAGTACCCGATGGGGTGGGTCGGCATCAAGTACAACTTCGGCACCTACTCCACGATGACCGAGGCGGCCGTGGTCGGAAGCGCCATGTGCTTCCCGACCCAGGTCCTGCCGCAGCTCGGCATCGGGCTGCTCCAAACTCCGTAGGTTCTGACTGCATCGCTGTCAGACGCCGGGCGGCTTCGGCCGCCCGGTTTTTTTCCCCCTCGGCGGTTGAAGAGACGAAGACGCAGGTGCATCTGGGGACGTCTATCTCTGGCACTTCCATGTGAGTGGGATCACGGGATTTCCTTGACCACCCGTGGGATGGGGCCTATACTCCGGGGCGTAAGGAGGGCTCCCGAGATGGCCGTTCTCAGTATAAGGAGGAGGCTCCTCTGGCTTTTCTCTGTCGCGTCTCTCGCGGTTCTGACCGCGTCCCCCGCCTCGAGCGCCTGCTACAGCCCGGCGGGGACCATGAACGAGCGATCCAACAGCCGGCAGTTGGTCACCGACATCTGCCTGTTCGGCTCGGACAGCGACTACGACGTCAACTCCCCGCTTCGCTCCGCCACGATGACCGTCGGCACCAAACGGTACCTCTTGTGGGGCCAGCCGAACGACATCGACGTCTACGACATCACCACCCCGCTCCAGAGCGGCTACACGACGATCAACTCGGCCGGGATGCTCAACGTGGGGCGGGGTGACGACCCCGACACCCACTGGTACCAGACCGATCACGTGCACCACATGGCGGTGCTGGACGGGTTCAACTACGCCGTGTTGTCGCTGCTCAACTACGGCTGGGACATCCTCCGGGTGGACCAGCCCAAGCTCCTCAACGTGGGGTTCAAGCCCACCACGCAGCAGCTTGCCGGCTCGGCGCCGGAGTTCTACGAGACGGTGCTGTTCAAGGACCAGGGAAACGTGTACGTGGTGGGTGCGGGCCTGGCGAGGGGCACCGGTATCGCCATCTACCTGTTGAGCGGCATCAACTCGAGCGGCACCATGACCCCGGAGAACTTCAAAGCCTCGACCATCATGCCGATCGTGACCGTACCGCTACCCGCCAACTTCGGCTCGCCGCCGGGGAACTCGCAGCTCACCGGCTACCACGTCATCGACAACACCGCCGGCGGAGGGAAGAGGTACCTCCTCGTGCGGTCCAGCTCCGGGCAGGCGGCGGTGGTGGACATCACGACCCCTGAAAACCTGACGTCCGTCCAGCTCAAGGCGACGTGGACGACCTCCACGCCGGATGTGGCATTGTTCTCGGGCGAGTGGGCGATCGACAGGAACAACAGGGTGCTCTACGTGGCGGACTCGAGCGCTCAGGTCATCCACGCCTACGACATCGGCAGCCTGTGGGCGACGCAGCCGGGCACGCCGCAAAAGATCGGCGTCACCCGGTGGTCGAACAGCAGCGACACGGGGACCCCGATCAGCGCCGCCACCGCCGGCCAGGTGCTGGTGGTGGGGTACTACTCGAAGATGGCCGTGTTCAACATCGCCAACCCGCAGCAGCTCAAGGTGCTCGACCCGGAGCCCGGGATCAACGACATCAGCCGCAACTGCGCCAAGGCGTTCGGCAGCAAGCTGAACATGCTGCGCGCCTTCCAGAACCCGCCGAGCATGGGCGGCGGCACCTACATGATCCGCTCGATGATCGGCTCCGGCGACATCGTGCAGATCCTCGACTCGTGCCTCGACACCACCCCGAGGCCCGCCATCACGGTGGCGCGCAACGCCAACCAGGGAACGCTCGACGCGTCGTGCACCGGCGGTGATGCGAAAGGGTACCCAGGCGACACGTTCACCATCACCAACAGCTCGGCAGGCGTCTGGATCAGACCTTCGCTTAGGGTAAACCCCAACCTGGGCACGATTACCCCGGATCCAGTCGACACCAACAAGTGGACTTGGACTGCACCCAACACTGCTACGGGTTCGTTTCAGTTCGACCTCCAGGTTTATGACCAGACGGGCACTACCCCCTACGACACGTCAACGCAAAACCCGCCCACGAGCAAGACCGTAGTCCTCTGCTCGGGTCCCAAGGCGTCGGCCCAGGTGACCGCGTGCAGCAGCGGGCAGTGCCCGGCGCTGCAGAACGAGAGCGTGACGATCTCGGCGGCGCCGACGATCTCGCAGGGGCACCCAAGCAGCTACAACTGGATCGTTACCGCCCTGGACAGCACCACACAGCCGAACACCGGCGCGACAATCAACGTCACGCTGGCGAAGAGGGGCACCTACACGGTGGCCATGGTGGCCCACTACGGCTTTGCGGGCACCGACGACACGACGTGCAGCGCGGGTGCGTTCACGGGCATGCTCACGTCCAACTACGACTCGTGCGCCTCGCTGACGGTGAACTCGCAGCCATTCTCGGTGAACCCAATCACCGTGAGCCAGGGGAGCACGCCGCAGCCGTTCCTGCTCAGCCAAGCGATCGGCGTTGCGGCGCCGTACAGGGTGGCGACGGGGTGGACCGCCACATTCCAGTGGCAACTCGATGGCGCGCCCGGGACGCCGGTCGCGACATGGGCGGGCCAAGCCAACGTCACCGGGACGATCGCCGCGAACACCCTCGGCGCCGGCTCACACACGGTGCAGTTCGTGCAGGCGAAAGCCTCGGCGAACGACGACTCAGACTCCGTGGACCTCGTCGCCCTCGGCACGGTGCCAGGTCCCCAGACGTTCCAGGTCACCGCCTGTCAGGTGCCCGGTCAGGCGAGCAGCCCGTCGCCGGCGAACAACGCGACCGGCATCCCGCCCGGCAACGTCGTCGTGAGCTGGCACGGCAGCGGTACGCCGCAGCTGACCTACGACGTCGTCGATGTGAGCGGCTCGATACTTGGCACACAGTACCTCTGCGGGCCAGGAATCACAAACACCTCCTGCTCCATCACCCTCGCGGCCGGCCAGCTTCAGAAGTGGCAGGTCATCACCCACAACGCATGCTCCCCGGCGCTCGGCGTCCCGGGGCCGGTGTGGACGGTGCAGGCCAGCAGCCCGACACCTCCTCCTCCTCCGCCCACGTGCCCAACCGTCACAGGCAGCTTCTCGTGGAACCCGTCGCAGCCATCGGCGGGCGCTCCGGTGACGTTCATCCCGTCCGTGACCGGCGGCACCCTGACCACATGGTCGTGGAGCTTCGGTG
>Ga0315286_10008552_pt1 | contig 10079 bp, 9 predicted proteins | sample YL17G10_0_MG_FD_205038 | JGI IMG/M metagenome (GOLD analysis project Ga0315286, IMG submission 205038) | Sediment microbial communities from Yellowstone Lake, YNP, Wyoming, USA - YL17G10_0 | ecosystem: Environmental > Aquatic > Freshwater > Lake > Sediment | place: USA: Wyoming | collected...
GCCGAGCGGGATCAAGCTGACGCGATAGTCGGTGTTGCCGCGCTTGAAGCCGAACAGGCGCTTGCCGAAGCCGAACGAGAACACCGGCACCGCGGCGCCGAGCCCGCGCGCCGCGAGGAAGTGGCCGCCCTCGTGGATGAATATGAGAACACCGAGGACGACGATCAGGGCGAAGAGGTTGATGAGCATTCTTTCACCTACGCGGAAGGGTCCAACTGTCAGGGGCCGCGCCGTATTTCGCCATGGCGCGTGCCGCCGTCGCGCGCCCGCGCGTGTCGGCGGCGAGAACGTCGTCGATCGAGTTTGCGGCCGTTGGCTCCCGCTGCTCTTCGTCGAGCGCCTGGGCGACGATCGCGGCGATCGCGGGGAAGCCGATGCGGCCTTCCAGGAAGCCGGCGACCGCAACCTCGTTGGCGGCGTTGAGCACCGCCGGAGCCGTGCCGCCGCCGCGCAGCGCCGCTCGCGCCAGCGCCAGGCACGGGAAGCGCACCTCGTCGGGCGCCTCGAAGTGCAGGGCGCCGACCTCGACGAGATCGAGCGATCCGAACGGCGACGGCAGCCGCTCCGGGTAGGCCATGGCGTAGAGGATCGGGAAACGCATGTCGTTGACCGCGAGCTGGGCGATCAGCGTGCCGTCCACGAACTCCACCAGCGAGTGCACCCGGCTCTCCGGGTGGACGACCACCGCGATCCGCTCCTCGGGCATGTCGAAGAGGTGGTGCGCCTCGATCACCTCGAGGCCTTTGTTCATCAGCGTCGCAGAGTCGATGGTGATCTTGTTGCCCATCCGCCAGGTGGGATGGGCGAGGGCGTCGGCGGCGGTGACGGTGCGCAGCGCTTCTGCCGGGGTGGTGCGGAACGGGCCGCCCGAGGCGGTGAGAATGAGCCTGCGGACATGCTCCTTGGCGCCGGAGCGGAGCGCCTGGTGGAGCGCGTTGTGCTCGGAGTCGACCGGCAGAATGGTGGCGCCGCGCCGCGCGGCTTCCGCCATCACCAGCCCGCCGGCCATCACCAGTGTCTCCTTGTTGGCGAGCAGCAGCTCGCGGCCCGAGAGCACCGCATGCCACGTCGGCAGCAGGCCGATGGCGCCGACGAAGGCGCCGACCACCGTGGTGGCGTCGCGGTGGGTGGCCACGGCGATGCGGCCGGCCTCGCCCGCAAGCACCTCGAGCCCGGGGAACTCGGCTGCCAGAGAGCGTGCGTCGGCGTCGTCGGCGACCGCCACGAGGCTCGGGCGGTGCGCGCGGATCTGCTCGGCGAGCAGCCGGAGGTTATGCCCGGCAGCGAGCGCGACCGCGGCGAAGCGATCGGGGAACCGTGCAACCACGTCGAGCGTGGCGGTGCCGATCGAGCCGGTCGAGCCGAGCACCGCCAGCCGCTTCACGTTCACAATCCACAGGCGAGCGCGAGAGCCAGGACGAAGGGGGCGGCGTAGAACAGCGAGTCGGTGCGATCGAGGAAGCCGCCGTGGCCGGGGATGAGACCGGACGAGTCCTTGACGCCGGAGTCGCGCTTGAACAGCGACTCGACGAGGTCGCCGAGCGGCGCCAGCACGGTCAGTACAGCGGCAAGCGCCCAGCCGACGTTGGCGTCGAGCTCGGGGAAGAACAGCATGCGGAAGACCCAGACGCCGAAGAAGGTGGCCAGGGTGCCGCCGATCACGCCCTCCCACGATTTCTTCGGGCTGACCTGGGGGGCGAGGCGGTGCTTGCCGAACCGGCTGCCGAGGTAGTAGGCGCCCGAGTCGCCGGCCCACAGCGTTACGCAGTAGATCAGCACGACCTTCCATCGCAGTGGGTTGTCGAACGGTGCCCGCAGCAGGCCCATCGCCCCGCCCGTGACGGCGAAGTACACGGCGGCGAACGTCGCGCCCGAGATACCGGCGGTCGCGCCCGTGATCGGCTGGCGACCGAGGAGGTACACCAGCGGAAGGAGCAGCACGATCGCCGCGAGGATCGGGCCCGACCAGGGCAGGCCGCCGATCCAGAGCGCGGGCAAGGCGAGGCCGATCGCGACCAGCGTCGGCCAGTACGGCGCCGGGTGTCCGAGCTTGTGGATGAGCGCCAGAAGCTCCCACGCGGCCAGCATGGCGACGACCCAGACCGCGCCCAGGTAGACCCAGGGCGGAAGGAAGACGATGGCGCCGAGGACGATGGGCAGAACCGCGAACGCGGTCGCCTCCCGCGCCCCCATCACTCCTCCTCCGGCGGCTCGTTGCTGTGCTCCACCACCCCGCCGAAGCGGCGCTCGCGCCGCGCGTAGTCCGCAACCGCGAGCAGCAGGTCGCGGGTCGTGAAATCGGGCCAGAGCACGGGCGTGATGTGAATCTCGGTGTAGGCGATCTGCCAGAGCAGGAAGTTGGAGATGCGCAGCTCGCCCGAGGTGCGGATCAGCAGGTCGGGGTCGGGCACGCCGGCGGTGGCGAGGTGTCCGGCGAGCCACTCCTCGTCAATCGCCTCGATCGATACGGCGCCGCTCTGCACGGCGCGGGCGGCGCTGCGAACCGCGTCGACGAGCTCGGCTCGCCCCGAGTAGTTGAGGGCGATCTGGAACAGCAGCCCGGTGTTGGAGCGGGTCGCCTCCACCGCACGGGCGAGGCCGCTCTGGATCTCATCCTCCAGCTCGGCGATGCGGCCGATCGGGCGGAAGCGGATGTTGTTCTCGACCAGGACGTCGAGCTCCTTGCGCAGGTACTCCTTGAGCAGCCCCATCAGCGTCCGCACCTCCCAGCGCGGGCGCTTCCAGTTCTCGGTCGAGAAGGCAAAAAGGGTGAGCGCCTCGAGCTCGAGGCGGGCGGCAGCCTCGACGCTGGCTCGCACCGAGCGGATACCGGCGCGGTGCCCTTCGACCCGCGGCAGGCCGCGCTGGCGCGCCCACCGCCCATTCCCGTCCATGATGATCGCCACGTGGCGCGGCATCCGTTCGGGCGGCAGTGACTGCAGCATCTCGCGTTCCGGGCTGCCTGCTGGCGCGAGACGGTCGAGGTCCTTCATGGGCCGTCGAGTCTAGCATGATGGGACAAGGAAAAATGAAGAGCTCGGAGCTAAGAAGTGAGAAGCAGCCCGAGTCCAGCGGACCGGGTCGCGCCGCTTGACGGCGCGCGTGTGCCGGAGAAGCAGGAACGAGGCGTGAGGCGCGAGGCGCGAGCAGGGCAACCCAAGCGCACCAAGCAGGGCCGCGCCGCTTGACGGCGCGCGCGTGCCGGGTCTCACACTTTGCCGCTACCCTCGTCAGGAGCGGAGGCCGCCAAGACCCGCCCTGATCTACCGGGACTCAGTGTTCGCGCAAAGTGTGAGACCCGGCAACGTGTTTGCTTGTGTCGCGAGAGAAGCACCTCGCCAATCAAGCAGCCCCTCCGCTGCTGCGCAAAGTGCGATACCCGGCAACGGTGTTTTCATGTGTCTGCGCAAACGCAACCCGCCAAGTTCGGCTTCGCCCTAGTAGAACACCCTCTCCAATGTCAACCCAAACGCCGGCGCGGTCGGCGCCGTGGGCCGCGTCGCCGGGTCGACGAGCAGCGCCGCGATCCATGTCGGCGGCTGTGCGCCGCGACCGACCTCGACGAGTGCGCCGGCGATACGCCGCACCATGCCGCGCAGGAAACCGTCGCCCGCGACGATGATGGAGACGCGGCGCCCGTGCCGCCGGAGGATCGCGCCGTGCACGGTGCGGCTGCAGCCGCGCCGGCCGGTGCCGCTGTGACCCGAAAGCGCGAGCGCCGTGAAGTCGTGCGTCCCGACCAGCGCGCTTGCCGCCCGGCTCATCGCCGGCACATCGAGGCGATACGGCACTTCCCAGGTGCGCAGTGCCTCCCACGGCTCGAGCGTCATCCCCCAGGCGATACGGTAGCGATAGCGCTTTGCGGTGGCGTCCCGACGCGCGTGGAAGGTGCCGGCGGCGCGCCGGGCGCGCAGGACCCGCACGTCGGCCGGCAGAACGCCGTTGAGCGCTGCGTGCAGCCCGCGCGCCGGAATGCCGGCGGGCACGTCGCAGTGCGCCACCTGCCCGATGGCATGTACCCCGGCGTCGGTGCGTCCGGCTGCGGTTACCTGGATCGAACGGCCGCAGACGCGCTCGAGCGCACGCTGCAACTCGCCTTGCACCGTCCGGCGCCCGGCCTGCACCTGCCAACCCGAGAGGCCGCCGCCGAGGTAGGCGATGACGAGGGAGGTTCGCACGGTTTCCGACACCGGGCTATTATGGCGTCAAGGAACGGTGCAGGCGACTGGGACGAGTGCTGTCGTGTCTCTCGTCGGCGGCCCGGGGGCGAGCCAATGGAGACCCTTCGCGACCTGTTTGAGCATATCGTGGCGACCTATCCCGCGCGCAAGGAGCTGCTGCGCATAAAGGCGGGCAAGGGCTGGCGGACGTACACCGTCAAGGAGTTCGAGCGCGCGACGCGCGACACGGCGGCGCGGTTTTCCCGCGCCGGGATCGGGGCCGGCGACCGTGTCGCGCTGTTCGTCGAGAACCGACCCGAGTGGCACATCGCCGACTTCGCCTGCCACCTCCTCGGCGCAGTCTCGGTGCCGCTGTACGCCACGCTCCCCGGCCATCAGGTGCGCTACATCGTCGAGGACTCAGGCGCGAAGATGCTGCTGGTGTCGGGTAAGGAGCGGACGCGCAACGCGCTCGAGGCGGTGGCGGGGCTGGACGTCAAGCTGGTCGCTCTCGACGCCGGTCTCGGCGAGGGGATCGAGGTGCTCGGCGACCTGCCGCTCCCGCCCAAGCGGCAGCGGCGCGAGCCCGGGCCGCTTACGGGCGACGACCTGGCGAGCCTGATCTACACCTCGGGCACCACCGGCGACCCCAAGGGCGTGATGCTCACCCACGGCAACTTCATGTCGCAGGTGAACACCATCAAGCCGCTGTACCCGATCACCGAGCGCGACATCTCGATGTCGTTCCTGCCGCTCTCGCACGTCTACGAGCGCACCGTCGACTACGTGTTCCTCTCCTACGGCGTCCAGATCAACTACGTCGAGTCGATCGAGCGCGTACCGACCCAGCTCACCGAGATCCGGCCGACCATCATGGTGTCGGTGCCGCGCCTGTACGAGCGCTCGTACATCAAGATCATCTCCAAGATCCAGCAGGAGGGCGGCGCCAAGCGGCGGCTGTTCGAGTGGGGGTTGCGCGTCGGCCGGCAGGTGCGCGGCGCGGTTTGGCGCGGCGAGAAGGCGTCGGCTTTTGCCCGCGGCCAATATGCGGTCGCCAAGGCGCGGATCTTCTCGAAGGTCATGGAGCGCCTCGGCGGGCGGCTGCGCTTTACCATCTCGGGCGGCGCGCCGCTCGCCCGCGAGGTCGCGGAGTTCTTCGACATCGTCGGCCTGCCGATCCTGCAGGGTTACGGGCTCACAGAGTCGTCACCGGTGATCGCGGCGTGCCGGCTCGAGTTCAACCGCCTCGGCTCCGTCGGTCTGGTGGTGCCCGGCGTCGAGGTCCACATCGCGCCCGACGGCGAGATCCTCGCGCGCGGCCCGAACATCATGAAGGGGTACTGGCGCAAGCCGGAGGCGACCGCCGAGGCGATCGACCGCGACGGCTGGCTGCACACCGGCGACGTCGGCTACCTCGACTCTGACGGCTGCCTGTTCATCACCGACCGCAAGAAGGACATCATCGTCACCTCGGGCGGCAAGAACATCGCCCCGCAGCCGATCGAGGGGCGCCTCGGCGCCACCCCATTCATCGCGCAGGCTGTGGTGGTCGGCGACAAGTACCCGTACCTGACGGCGCTCGTCGTTCCGAACTTCGAGAACCTCGAGGGCCACTTCGCCGAGAAGGGCGTCAAGGGCCTCGATCGCGCCGCCATGGCCGACCACCCCGACACCAGCGCGCTGATCGGCGAGGCGGTTAAGAAGGTCAACGCCGAGCTCGCCATGCACGAGCGCGTGCGCCGCTTCAGCGTGCTCAAGCGCGAGTTCTCCCTCGAGGAAGGCGAGATGACGCCGACCATGAAGGTCCGCCGCCGCATCGTCAACGAGCGCTATCGCGACCTTGTCGAGGGGATGTACCTGAAGACCCAGCGCGCCGGCGACTACGAGCTCGGGGACTGAGGAATAGCCGACAGCCGACAGCTGACAGCTAACGGCTAGGGACTTTCTCCGTGGTACCTGCTCTCTCGGGGTTGGGTGGGGGAGCTGTTAGCTGCCAGCTGTCAGCTCCCTGAGCCGTCGCCGAGGATCGCGGCGAGCGCACCTGGAGGGTGCAGCGAGTCGAGGAGCGCGTCCGGGCTCAGAGTGGCGAGCACGGCGCGGTCGGTCCAGCCGCTCGCCACAGCGACAGCACGAGCGCCGCCCGCGCGGGCGCACAGCACGTCCGCCTCGGCGTCGCCGACGACCACCGTTCGGGTCCCGGCGAAGTCGTCGCCCCAGACGGCGCGGGCGCGGGCACGGGCGACCGGCACCAGATTGTTGCGGATCTCATCGTCGGAGCCGAAGGCGCCGAACGTGAAGTGCCGGTCGAGGCCGGTCACGCGCAGCTTGACGCGGGCGCCAGGCTCGATGTTGCCGGTGAGCAGGCCGAGGGCGACGTCGTCGCGCTCGGCGAGCGCGGCGAGCAGCTCCTCGACACCCGGCAACGGGCTGGCATGGCCGCGCAACGTGCTCTCGAGCGTCCCCAGGTAGCTCTCGAACACCTCGGAAAGTCGGGGAGCGACGTCCTCGCGTGCCAATCCCGCCGCTGCCATCAGCTCATGGACGATCTGCGGGTCGGTCTTACCCGAGTAGCGGTACGTCTCGACGGGTCCGGGGGTGCCGAACGTTGCGGTCATCGCCCGGGCGAGTGCCTCGCCGGCGCGCCCGCGGCACGTGATCAACGTCCCATCGATGTCGAACAGGACGAGTCGGCGGCAGAGACCCGGCACGGACCGAGTCTAACATCGGTGCCGGGCCTCACACTCTGCCGGGCGCATGCGACCGCACCAGCCGGACGAAACCCCGCTTGGATCTGGGTTTCTTCTTGGTTCTCGGCACAGGGAGGGACGGCAACCTTTGACAGCACCCCCGCCTTCTCGTAGGATCGGTGCGGCGGAGGCAGGCAGCGGGGTGCTGACGGGGTACAACACGGACATCGACTTCGATGGCGTGACCTATCACGTCCAGACCGAGGATCGGGGCGGCGGCAACCCGCTGATCGAGTCGCTGGTGTACGTCGGCGGCGAGATCCTGGCCGCTCGCCGCACGGAGTACCGCAACTTGCTCGATGTCGGCGCCGAGAAGGGCGCCATCCAGACTCTCATGGAGCACCAGCACCGGGCGATCGTCGAAGCGATAAAGAACGGCCGCATCAGCGTGCTCACCGAGCCGCAGGTCGGCGCCGAGTCGGACACCACGGTCAAGGGGCGCTCGCCGCTGACGGTCAACACGGTGGTCGCCGAGGCCGCGAATACCTTGCCCCGTTCGCAGAAGACCCTCGACGAGGTGATCGCCGAGTGGCTTGCCGAGCAGCAGCGCAGCGAGCGGATCCGGCTGGCCATCGAGGGCGGCAACGACCTCAGCATGGGGACGCCGTTTACGCTGGCGATCGCCATCCGCACCGTCCCGGGCGACGCCCCGGTGGCCGGCGCCCAGGTGTTCGTCCGTTTGCTGTCGACGGCGACCAAGCCAGTGAAGCTCGCCGAGGGACGCACCGACGATGCCGGGAAGGTGAGCTTGCGCGGCAACGTCCCCGACATCGAGCGCGGCACCGCCCTGGTGGTCGTCAGCGCCCAGCACGCGAGCGGCAGCGACGAAGCGAAGTTCCTGGTGAAGCACTGAGCGGGTCCTGCGTGGTTTGGAGACACCAGCGTGTCTCGTGGGGCGAGGCCGGGTTGGGGGTCGTCGGTGCCAGCTCGGACACTTTGAAAGCGGGCGACTCGGCAATTGCGATTCGCAGCGCATGCGCCGCGGCGCTCGAAGGCCGCATCGCGAGCAAAGTGTCGGAGCTGGCACACGCGCGCCGCTCAGGGATCGGCGCGGCGTTTGCGATCGGCATGGCGTCGCGCTCAGGCGCGCCACCGGCTGAGCTGCGCGTGTCGTGGGGCGAGGCAGGCTTGGGGGTCGACCGATCCCTGGCTCCTACGTGTCCAGGCGGCGGCGGATGAACGCCTCGAGGCCGGCGCGCGCGATGGTGGGGTTCTCGCGCAGGCGGCGGACCGAGTAGGGGTACCAGTGCGACCCGAACGGCACGTACACCCGCAGCCGGTGACCGGCGCCGGTGATGATGCGGCGCAGCTCGGGGTCGACGCCGAGAAGCATCTGGAACTCGAAGCGATCCTTGCCGACGCCGAGCTGCTGCGCCATGCCGACCGCCTCGGCCACCAGCCACTCGTCGTGCGTGGCGACACCCACGTAGCTCTTGCCCGACAGGAGCGTGCGGAGGATGTGCACGAAGCTGTCGCGGATGATGTCGCGCTCGCAGTAGGCGATCGGCCGCGGCTCCAGGTAGATGCCCTTGCACAGCCGCACGCTGGCTCCCTCCGCGGCGAGCCGTGCTGCGTCGGCGAGGGTGCGGCGCAGCCTGGCCTGCAGCACCACGCCGGTGCCCTTCGGGTAGCGGGCGATGAGGTCGCGGTAGACGCGCAGCGTCGCGTCGGTGGTCGGCGAGTCCTCCATGTCGATGCGGACGAAGATCCCGTGCCGGTGCGCCTTGTCGAGGATTGCCGCGATGTTGTCGCGGCACAGCCCTTCGTCGAGGAGCAGCCCCATCTGGGTGGGCTTGAGCGATACGTTGGCGTCGAGTGAGTGCTCGGTGATGGCGTCGATCACCGTGAGGTAGCTCGCGACCGCGGCCTGCGCCTGGTCGCGGTTGGCGACGCTCTCCCCGAGGACGTCGAGGGTGGCGCAGCACCCCTCCCTGGCGAGGCGCTGCACGGTGGCGACCGCGTTTTCCAGGGTTTCGCCGGCGACGTAGCGGCGAGCGAAGAAGTGGATCATCGGGCGCGGGGTGATGGGCAGCGTGGAGCGGACGAGGAAATCGAACAGGCTCATGGAATCCTCCCTGGTGGCGCGGTGCGCGCGAGGGTCAGCACGTAAACGTCGTCGGCGCCCGCCGCCTGCAACACATGGGAGCACGCGGAGGCGGTGGCGCCGGTGGTGAGAACATCGTCGATGAGTAGGACCGCACCGGCAACCGGCCGCCGCGCGACAAACGACGAGCGTGACAGCCGGCGGCGCGCGCTGCGTCCCTGGCCGGCCTGGGGGCGGCCGTGACGGCGCGTCAGGGCCGTGACGGTGCGGCTTTCCAGCACGGCCGCGAGCTCGCGGGCGAGCAGCTCGGCCTGGTTGAATCCCCGCCGCAGCCGTCGGCCCCACGACATCGGCACGGGCACCACGGCGGTCGGTCGGGGCCAGCCGGTCCGCCGGTAGGCGCGGACGAGTCGCGCCGCCAGAGGCCGCGCCAGCTCGTCGCGGCGGCCTTGCTTGAAGAGCAGGATGAGGTCGCGCAGCGTGCCCTCGTATGGTCCCACGGCTGCGGCTGCGCACCACGCCGGCGGATCGGAAGCGCAGGCAAGGCAGGGACCGCCAGCGGCAGAGTCGGGGTCGCCGCAGACCGGGCACACGGGCGTGTGCTCGCGCACGGCGTGCCAGCACGCCGTGCACACCCCGGCCTCGCTACCCTGCCAGGGCAGAGGTTCCCGGCAGAGGGAGCAGCAGGCGGGCAGGAAGGTGCGGACGAGGGCCTCGGCGAGGCTCGCCATGGCTCGGAGAGTGTACCAGCTTCCCATCAACGGCGGCACGCCGGCGACCGTACTCGCAGCAGCCGGTATACTGCGGGCGCTGGAGGGGCGGCCATGAAGGTCTTGGGTGCGGCGGTGCTGGGGCTGGCGTTTGTCACCACGGCGGGGGCTCAGGTGCTCACACTGGGTGCCGCGGGCACGATCACGAACGAGATCAACCCGGAGTCGCGCCCGGGCCAGACCACGCTGAGCAACAACACCATCACCCCGTCTTTGTTCGTTGGCTTCCCGATCCTCAACGACACGATGGTGCTGCTGCGCGCGATCGACCTCCCACACGAGCAGGTCGTGGGCACCAGTGTCGTCGACAGCCGCCTGCGCGGCGTCACCATCGGCGTCGACTACCTGATGCTCAGCG
>Ga0315286_10008553_pt1 | contig 10079 bp, 7 predicted proteins | sample YL17G10_0_MG_FD_205038 | JGI IMG/M metagenome (GOLD analysis project Ga0315286, IMG submission 205038) | Sediment microbial communities from Yellowstone Lake, YNP, Wyoming, USA - YL17G10_0 | ecosystem: Environmental > Aquatic > Freshwater > Lake > Sediment | place: USA: Wyoming | collected...
CGCGACACCGCGCGCATCGGCGGGGATACCGCGGAGCCGTTCGTGATCGTCGCGGAGCGGTCGCGGATGAAGGGGAACGACCAGATGTGGGGCGGGGGCAACGTGACGGTGGACCGGTCGGATCTCGCGGCCCGCGGCGACTCGGCGATGCTGGATCTGGCGGCGGACCGTGGTGTGCTCCTCGGCGGGCACGGCATCGATCCGGTGGTCACGGGCAAGGGCGACAAGCAGTATCGCCTGGCCGGCGTGCGCCTCGCGTTCACCCTGTCCGAGCAGCACGACCTCCGCCGCGTGCTGGCGTCGGGCCAGGCCGATGCGCGCGGTCCGGACTGGCATCTGCGCGCGGACACGATGGACATCGCGCTGGACAGCGGCAAGATCCAGCGCACGCTGGCGTGGGGCCGCACCCAGCGACCGGACGCCGTGTCGAGCACCTACACCATCGTAGCGGATTCGCTCGACATCCTGATGCCGGCGCAGGTCGTCCGCGACGTGTGGGCCTTCCGCGGCGCCCGCGCCACGACACGGCCCGACACGACGGTCACCGAGGACGACTGGATGACGGGGGACACGCTGCACGCGGTGTTCCTCCCGCCCGACACGGCGGGCGCGGACTCGGGTGCGGCGCGCAAGCAACGGCTGGAGCGGCTGCTCTCGTTCGGCCGGGCGCGGGCGCTCTACCACGTGACGGACGACGCGAAGCCCGCCGAGCGTCCCGGCGTGAACTACAACCGCGGCTCGCGCATCGCGATCCGGATGCGGGACGGCAAGGTGCACACGGTGGACGTCGTCGGTCAGGTGGACGGCGTGTACCTGGAGCCGATCGCGCGCCAGCCCGCGGCGGACACTACGCGCGCGCCGGCCGGGCCGCCCGGCGACACGACGGCGGCCCACCGCCCGCCTCCGTCGAGCATGCTCCCGTGACCGCGCCCGACCTCCTCGCCCACTTGCGGAGCCGCGACCCGTCGCTCTGCCTGGCCGTGGCCGGACTGCTGCGCACGGTCGACGAAACCGGGGCCGCGGAGTTCGGCGCGCTGGCGGTCACGTACCGTGAGGACTACCTCGGAGCCCTGCGGCGCGTGGCGGGCGACGTGAGCAGCCCCGATCCCGGCACGCTGTCGGTCGACGACGTGCGGCGGCACCTCTCGGTCTCGGTCCTGCCGCGGCTGGCGCAAGAGGCGGTCATCGACGTGCCGGTCCGGGCGTGGACCGAGTCGGAGGCGGTGCGCTTCCGCGGCGCCGTCTGGGAGGCGCTGCGCCCAGAGGCCCTCGTCCATCGCGACGTGCTGCTCGAGGCGGCGTACGACGCGATGCTCATGCACACGACCGGCGAGCATCCGTCCGGGGGGGCGGCGCCGGGCGGGCAGGGGAGCGTGCTGGAAGGCGTGCAACTCACGAAGACCTACGGGCGCCGCGTCGTCGTCCAGGGAGTCGACGTGGCGCTCCACCAGGGCGAGATCGTGGGCCTCCTGGGCCCGAACGGCGCCGGGAAGACGACCACCTTCTACATGATCGTCGGCCTCATCGCCGCGCAGCAGGGGCGCATCCTCCTCGACGGCGACGACATCAGCCGGCTCCCGATGTTCCAGCGGGCCCGACGCGGGATCGGATATCTCGCGCAGGAGCCGTCGGTCTTCCGGAAGCTCACGGTCGAGGAGAACCTGATGGCCATCCTTGAGACCCTGCCCCTGAGCCTGCGCGAGCGCATGGAGCGGCTGGAGCGGCTCCTGGACGAGCTGTCCATCCGCCACGTGCGGAAGAACAAGGCCTACTCCCTCTCGGGCGGCGAGCGCCGTCGCCTGGAGATCACGCGCGCCCTCGTGACGCAGCCCAAGTTCATGCTGCTCGACGAGCCGTTCTCCGGTGTCGACCCCATCGCCGTCCACGACATTCAGACGATCGTGGCCGGCCTGCGCCACAAGGGGATCGGCGTGCTGATCACCGACCACAACGTCGAGCAGACGCTCGACATCGTGGACCGGGCGTACATCATGTTCGAGGGCCGTGTCCAGGTGTCGGGTACGGTGCGCGACCTGGTCTTCGACGACCGCGTCGCCGAGATCTACCTCGGACCGACGCTGACCGCGCGCCTCCGGGCGCGCCTGGCCCCGGCCGCATGAGACAGATGCTCGGCCAGCACACCGTCCTCCGCCAGGACCTGCGGATCAATCCGCGGCTCTACCAGGCGATGGACCTGCTGTATATGCCGCTGCTGGACCTCCAGCAGCACCTCAAGCAGGAGCTGCTGAACAATCCCTTCCTCGAGATGCTCGAGCCGGAGGAAGATGAGGAGCTCCCCGCGACGGCCGCGGAGAAGAAGGAGGCCTCGGAGCCCCCGGAGGCGCAGCCAACCGACTGGGAGGACATCCTCCTGTCGGGCTTCGACGAGGGCGGCTGGAGGGAGGAGCGCGAGGAGCGGGAGTTCATCGAGCCGGTGCGGGTGCAGACAGCCGACCTCGCTTCGCACCTCCGGGACCAGCTCCAGCTGCTCAACCTGACGCCGCGGCAGCTGCTGATGGCCGAGGAGTTCATCGGCAACATCGGTGACGACGGATACTTCGTCGCGCCCCTCGCGGAAGTGCTGCAGGGCCTCGCCGACCTCCAGGCGGCCTTCGCGGCGCAAGCGGCCGATCGGGAGTTGCCGCCGCCGTTCACCATGGAGGAGGCCGAGGAGATGCTGAAGGTGCTGCAGTCCCTCGACCCGCCGGGCGTGGCCGCCCGCGACCTGCGGGAGTGCCTGCTGCTGCAGCTCCGGGAACGGAAGGAGACGGACTCCCTCTGGTACCGGCTGCTCGACGAGGCGTACGACGATCTCATCGCGCACCGCTGGAGCGACCTCGCCAAGCGCCTCGGGCTGGACGCGCCCTCCGTGCAGGCGGCCGCCGACGAGATCGCCAAGCTCGATCCCAAGCCCGGCCTCCGCTTCAGCTCGAACGAGGGCGACTACATCATCCCCGACCTGGTCGTCGAGAAGGTCGATGGCCGGTATCACGTCTTCCTCAACGACACCAACCTTCCGCGCCTGCGGCTCTCCCGGTCATACCGGGAGGTGGCGCGGGACAAGAAGAAGTTCGTGGGCGAGAACCGGGAGTTCATCACGCAGCGGATGAACAGCGCGCAGTGGATGATCCAGGCCATCGAGCAGCGCCGCCAGACGATGCTCAAGGTGATGCACTTCATCGTCGACCGCCAGCGCGAGTTCTTCGAGAAGGGCATCGAGCACCTGCGTCCTCTCACGCTGCGCGAGGTGGCCGAAGTGATCAACATGCACGAGAGCACCGTCAGCCGCGTGACGAACGAGAAGTATGTGCAGACGCCGCGCGGGGTGCTGCCGCTGAAGTTCTTCTTCTCGAGCGCGCTCTCGACGACCACCGGCGAGGACGCCAGCGCACGGGCCATCAAGGCGCAGATCCAGAAGCTGGTGGAGGAGGAGGACCAGACCGACCCGCTCACCGACCAGCAGATCGTGCAGCGGCTGAGGGCGAAGGGGGTGCGCATCGCGCGCCGCACCGTCGCCAAGTACCGCGACCAGCTCGGCGTCCTCTCCGCCCGGATGCGGAAACGCGTATGACCCTCGCCGCCTCGACAGGCCCCGTGGACGTGAGCGTCCTCGTCCCCGCGAAGGACGAAGCCGAGAACCTCCCCGAGTTCCTCGCCCAGTGCGAGGCCGCCTTCCGCGACGCCCCGTTCCGCGCGGAGGTGGTCGTGGTGGACGACGGCAGCATCGACGAGACGCCCCAGGTGCTCGCGTCCCTCGCGGCGCGCTACCCCTTCCTCCGGCACGAACGGCACCGATCGCGGCAGGGGATCGCCGAGGCGCTCCGCACGGCCGGATTCGCGTCCCGGGGCGGGGTGCTGGTCTTCTACCCGGCGGACCTGCAGTTCCTGCCGGGCGAGATCCCCTCGCTCGTGGGCCCCATCCTGGCGGGAGAAGCGGACCTCGTCACCGGCGCGAAGCAGGGCGTCTACGAGAAGGCCTTCATCTCGGGCATCTACAACCGGCTGTGCCGGCTACTCTTCGGCCTCAGCGTGACGGACCTCAACTCGGTCAAGGCGTACCGCCGCGAGGTCATGGAAGCCGTGCCGTTCCGCCCGGACTGGCACCGGTTCTTCGCGGTCGTCGCGGCCGCCAACGGTTTTCGCCTCGCCGAGCGCCCGGTCACGCTGCATCCGCGCCGCGCCGGCCAGACCAAGTTCGGCCTATCGCGGATCCCGGTCGGCGTCACCGACCTGCTGGCGGTGTGGTTCCTCCTCAAGTTCGGCCGCAAGCCGATGCTCTTCTTCGGCGCCGCGGGCGCGCTGCTCTTCACCCTCGGGTTCCTCGCCGGCGTGGCCGCGCTCGTCGTGCGCTTCGGCTTCGGCGTGGGCTTCCGTCCGTTCCTCAACCTCATCGAGACCCTCGTGATCTCCGGCATCGCGCTGTTCGGCTTCGGCTTCGTCGGCGAGATCCTCGCGAGTCATCGCGAGGAGATGCGCGAACTCCACCGGACGGTCGCCGAGCTCGCCGCCGATCGGGCGCGCGATCGCACCGATCGCTAGTACGACGATGCGCGTCCTGATGGTGGCCCACGCCTTTCCCCGCTGGGACGGCGACTTCGCGGGGGCGTTCATCCTGCGTCTCGGGCAAGCGCTGGTCGAGCGGGGCCATGTCGTCCGCGTCGTGGCGCCGGCCGATCGAGGCGATGCAGGCCCCGACTCGGTGGGCGGCGTCGCGGTGCGGAGGGTCCGATACGCGTCCCCGGAACGGGAGACGCTGGCATACCGCGGCACGATGCATGCGGCCTCTGCTCGCTCGCCCGCCGCCGCGCTCGCCTTCGCGGGTCTGCTGCGCGCGTTCCTCGTCGCCGTGGAGGAGGCGTGCGCCGGCGGCCGCGCCGACGTCGTCCACGCACACTGGTGGGTGCCCGGCGGCGTCGCGGCGGCCCTGGCGCGACGGTGGGGCCGGCCGCTCGTCGTCACGCTTCACGGCACGGACGTAGCGCTTGCGAGGTCAGTGCCCGGGGCGCGCTATCTGTTCCGCGCGCTCGCCCGAAGCGCCGCGCAGGTCACGGCCGTCTCGAGCGTGCTCGCCCGGCAGGCGGCTGAGGCCTCCGGATTGCTGCAGGAGTCGATCACGGTCTCACCGATGCCGCTCTCCCTCCAGCCGCATCGCCCGGCACTGGGGCGCTCTGGCATGGTGTTCGTGGGACGGCTCACCAGGCAGAAGCGCGTCGGCCTCCTCCTCGATGCGCTGAACCTCCTCGCGGCACGTGGCTTCCCGATGGACCTCACCATCGTCGGCGACGGGCCCGAACGCGCCGCGCTCGAGGGACGCGCGTCGCTGCCCGACCTCTCGGGACGGGTCCGCTTCACCGGTGAGGTGCCGCCGGAGGAGGTTCCCGGGCACCTCTCGCACGCCAGGGTGCTCGTGCTGCCGTCGGTGGATGAGGGACTCGGACTCGTCATCGCCGAGGCACTCGTCTCCGGTGTTCCGGTCGTGGGGGCGCGCTCCGGCGGCATCCCGGACCTCGTCACGGCGCCGTACTCCGGTCTCCTGGTCCCTCCGGACGACGCGGCCGCGCTGGCCGACGCGATTGCCGCGGTCGTGACCGACGAGCGGTACCTGGATGGGGCGAGGCGGGCCGGGTTGGCCCTGGCCGAGCGGCTCGCTCCGGCGACCGTGGCGGCACAGTTCGAGGGCGTCTACGCCCAGGCGCTGCGGGGGTCGGTGAGGTGAAGCGACGCCTCTGGCTGGCGTCGCAGGCCGTCATCGCGCTGGTCATCGTCCTGGTCCTGTATCGGTACGTGGCCCGGAACTGGACCGAGATCCGCCACGCCGGCGCCGCGCTCGACGTCCATCCGTGGCCCCTCGCGGCGGCGGCGGGCATCATCCTACTGACGTATGCGATGCTGATCGGCGCGTGGGATGCGGTGCTACGAGGTTGGGGCGAACGGTTGCCGTATCGCGAGGCGGCCCGCATCTGGTGCCTCTCCAACCTGGCGCGGTACCTGCCGGGACGGGTGTGGCAGATCGCCGGGATGGCCGCGCTGGCCCAGCAGGCGGGGGTCAGTCCGTGGGCGGCCGCCGGGTCCGCGATCGTGGTCCAGTTCCTCGCCATCGCCACCGGTGCGCTCGTCACGGTGAGCTTCGCGCCGCAGTGGAACCACCCCCTCCTGATCGTCGGCGCGGGCCTGCTGACCGCCGCGGGCGCGGCCGCGCTGGCGTGGCCGGCGGGTGCGACCACGCTGTCACGCGTCGTCCGGCGCATCACCGGCCGGAACGTGGAACTGCGCGCGGTGCGCCCAGGGCCGCTGCTCCTCGCGGCCGCCATCACCGCCGTGGCGTGGGTGCTGTACGGCGTCGCCCTGCATCTCAGCGTGCGGGGGCTGACGGGGAGGGGCATCGACATCGGTGGCGCCATCGGCGTCTTCACCGGCAGCTATGTCGTGGGCCTCATCAACGTCTTCACTGCCGCGGGCCTCGGCACGCGGGAGCTCATCCTGGTACATTGGCTCACCGGGCCGATCGGCCCCGCGGCCGCCTTCGTCGTCACCGCGGGGTCGCGCCTGCTGATGACGGCGACGGAGATCCTGGCCGCCGCCCTGACCATTCCCCTCGGCACCCGGAAGCCGGATGGCCGCTAAGGACTCCGCCGAACTCGAGCTCCCGTTCGCACCGCGACACGCGAATCTGATCGCGGCGGCGCTGCTCGCGGCTTGGGTGCTCGTCCTCTGCCTGCCGATGTTCTCGGGCGGGTTCCTCGTGAATCCCTCGAGCGACCAGATGTGGACCGGCGTGCCGTTCCGCTGGTTCGGGGCGGAGCAGTGGCGCACCACCGGCAGCGTGCCGCTCTGGAACCCCTTCATGTTCGGCGGGTTGCCGTTCGTGGGGGCGATGCACGGTGACATCTTCTACCCGACCGCGTGGCTGCGGCTCATCCTCCCCATCGACACCGCGATGAACCTCGGCTTCGCCGTGCACTACGTGCTGGCCGGCTTCTTCGCGTACCTCTTCCTCCGGTCGATGCGGCTCGGATGGACGGGCGCCCTCACCGGCGGGCTGGCGTACCAGCTCTCCGGGGTGATGGCGTCCCTCGTCAGGCCCGGTCACGACGGCAAGCTCTTCGTCTCGGCCCTGATGCCACTCGTGCTGCTGGGGCTGGTGATGGCGGTGCGTCAGCGCCGGATGGAAGGCTACGCCGTCCTGGCCCTGGCGGTCGGGCTGGGGCTCGTCAGCCCCCACATCCAGTTGATGCAGTACACGCTCATCCTCGCCGGGTTCTTCACGCTCTACCTGGCCTTCTGGGCGGAGGACCGTCCCGAGACGGCCCGCGCGCGGTTCACCGCGCTCGGACTCGCGCTCGCCGCCGTGGCTCTCGGGTTCGGGATGGGGATGATCCAGCTGTGGCCGTTCGTCAACTACCTCCCGTACGCCGCGCGCTACGCCGGGGCGATGGGCTGGGAGTACGCCACGTCGTACGCGATGCCGTGGCCGCACGTGATGGACTGGCTCGTCTCCGACTTCACCGGCAGCGCCGCGACGTACTGGGGCGAGAACCCGCTGAAGCTGCACACGGAGTACCTCGGCGCCGCCACGCTCGTGCTGGCGAGCGTCGGCGTGGCCGACAAGTCCCAGCGCCGGTTCCTATGGTTCCTCGGCGGCGCCTTCCTGCTCTTCGTGCTCGTGGCGCTCGGCGCGCACACGCCGTTCTACCGGCTGTGGTACGCGATCGTGCCGGGCGTGCAGTCCACGCGGGCGCCGGGGATGGCCTTCTTCATCCCCTCGTTCGTCGTCGCGACGTGCGCTGGGCTGGGCGTCGAGCGGCTCCTCCGTGGGGAGGGGAAGAAGGTGCTCGTCGGCTGGATGGCCGGCGCAGCGGCGCTCTTCCTCTTCGCCGCCGCGGGCGGGCTCGCGGGAATGGCGGCATCCTGGGCCGGACCGGAGAAGAGCGGCGTCGCCGCGCAGAGCGCGAGCACCATCACCCTCAGCGGGATCAAGTCGGCGGTCTTCGCCGCGGCGGTCGCGGGGCTCGGCTTCGCGGTGCTGGCGGGGAAGGTGCGGCGACTCCCCGCCGCGCTTTGGCTCGTGGTCGTGGTGGGTGGGGACCTCTACATCACGGCGCGGCAGTTCTGGCAGTACTCGCCGCGCGCGGCGCAGCTCTACGGGGATGACGCCGTGACCCTCCGGCTCCGCGAGGCACCCTACCCGTACCGCGCGCTGGATCCCGGCATCTACCCGACGGCCTTCCTGATGGCCAAGCGTGTGCCCACGGTGCTGGGCCACCACGGCAACGAGCTGCACACCTACGACGAGCTGCTGGGCGGGAAGAACGTCTGGGCCAACCTGTTCCCGACGGGCTCCATCAGGCTGCAGGACTTCGTGTCGCCGCGGTACCCCGCGCTCTGGGACCTGCTTTCGATCCGGTTCCTCATCCTCCCCGAGGACAAGCTCCCTCTCCCGGGGTGGCACCAGATGTCGGGCCTCGCGACCGCACCGGGGGGCCAGACGGCCTTCCTGTACGAGCGCGACACCATCCCCGCCTACGCCCGCGTCGTGACCGGCGCCGTGAAGCTCCCCGATTCGCTCCTGCTGCCGACGCTGCTCGACCCGCGGCTCGACGTAGCCCGGGTCGTCCTCCTGCCCAACGACGCCCCCGTTCAGCCCGCTCCGCTGGACTCGATGCCGGCACGCAGCGCGAGCCAGGCGAGGGTCGTGCTTTGGGAACCCGGCCGGATGAGAGTCCGTATGGAACCTGTCCCCGACCGGGCTGGCTATCTGTTGGTGAGCGAGAACTGGTACCCCGACTGGCGTGCGGAGGTGGACGGCCGACCGGCGAAGGTCCTCCGTGGCGACCTCACGTTCCTGACGGTGCCGCTGCCCAAGGGTGCCCGCGAAGTCCGGCTGACGACGCGGAGTACGGCCTACCGGCGCGGCAAGCTGGTATCGTTCGCGTCGCTCGCTGCGATCCTCGCCTGGCTGGTCCTGCCGATGGCGCTCCGGAGGCGGCGTGCCTGAGCGTGCGCTGGTCATCGTCCCGACGTACAACGAGCGGGAGAACCTCCCGATCATCGTGCCGATCGTCCTCGAGCAGGACCCGCGGCTTGAGGTCCTCGTCATCGACGACGGCTCGCCGGACGGTACGGGCGAACTGGCCGACGCGTTGGCCGAGGCGGACAAGCGCGTCCACGTCATCCACCGCGCCGGGAAGCAGGGTCTCGGCACGGCATACCGGATGGGATTCGGGTGGGCGATCGAGCGGGGCTACGACTACGTCTTCGAGATGGACGCCGACGGCTCGCACGACCCGAGGCACCTGCCGATCTTCCTCACGGAGATCCACGACGCGGACCTGGTCATCGGGTGCCGGTACTTCGACCACCGTGTGACGGTGGTCAACTGGCCGATGACGCGGCTCCTCCTTTCGTACTTCGCGAACATCTACGCCCGCGTCATCACGGGCCTGCCGTTGTGGGACTCGACCGGCGGGTTCAAGTGCTACCGCCGAGCGGTGCTCGAGGCCGTCCCGCTCGAGCGCATCCAGTCCAACGGGTACTCCTTCCAGATCGAGATGTCGTTCCACGCCTGGAGGAAGGGGTTCAGGCTGAAGGAGATCCCCATCACCTTCACGGACCGGAACCTGGGTGAGAGCAAGATGTCGCGGGCCATCGTCTATGAGGCCATTTGGGTGGTCTGGCGGCTCCGCCTCGCCAAGCTGCTGGGGCGGGTCTGAGGCCGGGCACCGTCTTCTTCAAGCTCACCGGGTCGGGGAACGACTTCGTCGCCCTCGATGGAGGGAGTGTCCGCGCCTCCGACGTCACGCCACTTCTCGTCGCCGCCCTCTGCGACCGGCGGCACGGCGTCGGCGCGGACGGGCTGATGCTCCTCGAACCGCAGGGCGGGGACCCCGTCCACTTCATCTTCCGCTTCTGGAACAGCGACGGCTCAGAGGGCCCGATGTGCGGCAACGGGGCTCTCTGCGCCACCCGGCTGGCTGCCACCATCGGCATGGCCCCGTCGGACGGCGAGATCCGCATCGGAACTGCCGCCGGCGTTCACCGCGGCTGGCTGGTGGGACAGAATCAGTCGGAGATCGAGTTGC
>Ga0315286_10008556_pt1 | contig 10076 bp, 8 predicted proteins | sample YL17G10_0_MG_FD_205038 | JGI IMG/M metagenome (GOLD analysis project Ga0315286, IMG submission 205038) | Sediment microbial communities from Yellowstone Lake, YNP, Wyoming, USA - YL17G10_0 | ecosystem: Environmental > Aquatic > Freshwater > Lake > Sediment | place: USA: Wyoming | collected...
AACGAGCACCAGCGAGGCTGGCAGACCTGCACGAAGGCAGATGTTCTTCATGTGGATCTCCTCCTCACTGGCCGTCCTGGTTAGACAAACTCACATTCAAGGTCGTGGTCTCGCCGGTTCGAATCTGCACATCCGTCTTAAATGTCCGGAACCCGTCCTTTCGGATTTCGACATGATGCACTCCAACCGGCAGGTGCACGACCAGGCGATCGGCCCCAGACGAGCCTTGCCAGGCCTCGCCATCGATGAAGATCTGGGCGCCAGCCGGCTGCACCTTGATCGCGAGTTGCGCGTAGTCGGGCGCCTCGCCGATGGCGCCAGGCCGGGCCGGCTGCGCGGGCTGCGACGGCTCGGCCGGTTGCACAGGCTGCGGCGGAGGTGAGGACTGTCGAGGCCGGGCCGGGCGATCTGGCGGCCCTGGCTGACTGGGCTCCGGAAGTCCGTCGCGACGCACGCGGGGAGCCTGAGCCTCGGGCGACGGCACCGGTCTCGGGTCCTGTGCTTCGCCAGCCGCGAGCTGCACCATCTCGTAACGCAGCTTCAGCGGGTTGCCTCGTAAGACATGGACTTCCTGCGTGACGGTTCGATACCCCTGGCACCACAACGTCAAGGAGTGGTTGCCGGGAGCGACGTCGAGGCTCTGGAAGAACCCGTCGAAGTCGTCGACGATCCCCGCGAAGTAGCCATCAACGTACACGTCCGCGTTGTTCGGCTTGACCTCGAGCTTGAGCGAGCCGCCCTGACTGTCGTCCTCGCCGTACCACTCCGACCCGTACCGGTCCGACCCGTACCAGTATGGTCCGTACCAGTAAGGCCCGTAGCCGAAGGGATACGACCACCATGGATACCCCCACGTGAGGCTGTAGTAGTTGGGAGCACGCCCGTACATCCCTATCCCGCCGTAAGGACGGACGGGTTGTGGACGGACGGCTGGCCGACGCGCGGCCGGCGGACGCCCATCTTGGGGACTCGCGGCTGGGGGACGCCCATCTTGGGGACTCGCGGCAGGCGGACGTGCGGATTGGGGGCGCGCCGCCGGCGGAGGTGCGGATTGGGGGCGCGCCGCTGGCGGAGGTGCGGATTGGGGGCGCGCCGCTGGCGGACGTGCAACAGCTTGCCCTCCACCGCCACCGCCACGGGGACTGCGGCGTTGAGCGTCGGCGTCGGCCGGTGAGAGTACGATGACGGTGCCGAGCAGGGCGGCCGCAAGAAAGACGTGCTTGAGTCGCATGTTCAGTCTCCTCTGACGCTGGCAATCTTAGTTATTTATGCAATGTCGGTGCCTCTTGTCCACCGGAATGAGGTGGTCAGAACACGAGGAAAATCAGCGGTTCTCAGCCAGCCTGGCTGCCGCACGTGTGGTCGTTTTGGGACCGGCTGTCGCCGGCGGGTGACGCTGACATGGTCGAGGCATTAAGTGAATGAGGATGGCCGGTTGACTTGCCCACGGCCCTCCACTACCGTTGCTCCGGGGGGACGCGTTGTCATCTTCGCGGGTGGATGAGCCTCAAGGACCGGGGGCGGGGGAGTCGGCCCACGCAGCCGGCGAACGGCCGCAGCCAGCACAGTCCTACATGGTCGCCGAAGTACTGGCGATGTACCGCTCGATCCGCGACGAATTCCTCCGCGAACTCCAGAAGCACGACATCATCAGGATTGCGACCAACGCATCGGGCGAGCGGTCGATGCTCTTCCAGGACCTGCTCGTCGTGCGCCGGCTGCACGGTGAGCTCCAGCGGGGAGCTTCGTTCAGGGCCGTGCTTCGGGCCATCAAAGCCACGCGCGCCGGGCAACTGGCCCTGGATTTTCGGAAAGACGCCAGGCCGGGACAGGTCATTGCGCTCAATCAGCCGCCGGTGGTTGTGCAGGCCCGTGCCAGGCTCGAGAGCGCCGGGGGCCCCTCGGCGGAACCCGCGTCAGTCGATCCAACGCTTGCCGAGCAGTACTTTCGTCTGGCATCGACGCTCGATGACGGGACCATCGAAAACCAGGATAAAGCCGCGGCCGCGTACCGGAAGGCGCTCGAGTCGGATCGACGTCTCGTGCCGGCAATCGTCAATCTGGCCAACCTCCACTACGCATGCGATGAACTGATCGAAGCGCAGGCGCTCTACGAACACGCCATCGGCCTCGACCCCGACGTGTTCGAGGGGTATTTCAACCTGGGCAACATCCATCACGATCTCGGGCGGTTTGGCGAAGCCGAGAGCTACTATCGGCGCGCTCTGTCGATCAGCCCTGGCTATCCGGAGGTGCATCTCTATCTGGCGGTCGTGCTCGAGAAGGCCGAACGTCCGGCCGATGCCCGTGTCCACTGGCAGAGCTACCGCAATCTCGCGCCCGACGGCGAATGGGCCGAACTCGCGCGCGAATTCTCCGAAACCCCGTAGGCGCGATGCGGTGTTCGTATCTTGGATTCCGGCTTTCGCTGGAATGACGCTGGAAGAACTCGTAGGGGCAGCCCCCTGTGGCCGCCCGGGTCAGTAGTAGTACCGATCTTCCGGCGTCTGCGGTGGACGCTTGCGAGGGGTGCGGCGAACCTTGTAGCGGCCGCAGTCCGGACACCAGGCTTCCGGATCGAACCCGGCCGTCCCGGCCATGGGCTGGACGTCTCTGTGTGTACAGTGGTCCGGCACGCCGTCTTCGGCCGCCTGGCGCCAACGGCACGATTGAAACCGCTGAACGGCCGCCGGCAGTTGGGGTGCTGGCACCGCGGCCGGGTCCGCGGCGGGTGTCTCGGGTTGAGGCACCGGCGCGTCAGCGGGACTGAACTCAGAACCTGTCATATCCAAAGATTGTGCCACATCGGCGCGCTGCGTCGCAACCGAGACACCTCGCTGTGTGTCGTGGGGCGCGAATAGCGTCTATTTACAGGCTCCGAACGGTCACTTCGACCCTATATTCCCCGCCCGAGGATTTCGCGGGCGGCGGCGATCGCATCGTCCAGCGTGGCAACCGAACCATCCAACTGGCGCTCGTAGACGGCTTTCACGACCCGTCCGACCGGTGGCCCGGGCTCGAGGCCCATCAGCAGGACATGCCGGCCCTTGAGCAGCGGTTCAGGCGGGCGGTGTTCGACGCCAAGCGCTCGCGCTCGCTCGACGAACCAGTCCATCGCCGAGCAGTCGAAGGTGCCCGTTCGGCCCTGGCAATCAGCCCGAGCCAGTCGAGCGAGCAACTCGAGGTCCACCTTCTGCGCAAGCCGTCTGAAGGCCCCATCTCCCACCGGCGTTGCGGCCTTGTGCCACATGCCGGGCGCGAGGTGATACGCCACCAGGCCGACGACGTGATGGCGCGCGTCGAAGCCGTCGAGGGAATGGACGTTGAGGCGGTCGAGACAGGCCAGCGTCAACGGCACCCCGACAGGCTCGTGATTGGGCGAGCGGATGCGGCCATCAAGAAACGCCGTGGTCGCCGGCTTGCCGAAATCGTGGCACACGGCACCCAGCATGATCGTCAGGCCCCGTGCCCGATCGAGATCGTCGATGGCCGCGCGCGCGTGGTCGATGACCATGAGCGTGTGCAGCCAGACGTCGCCCTCAGGATGCCATTCGGCTTCCTGCGGGCATCCGACCAGCGCCGCCATTTCCGGCATCAGGCGGTCGATGACGCCGAGATCCAAGCCCAGCGCAAACCCGACGGACGGTCGGCGGGCGCCGACGAGCAGTTTCTCGATTTCCCCAAAGACCCGTTCCCTCGGCAAATCGTCCAGCTCGATGGATCGGCACAGGTCGCGCGTCTGGTCCTCGACGACCAGATCGAATCTGGCCGCGAATTGGAGGGCGCGCAGGACGCGCAGGCTGTCGTCGCCGAACGTGGTGGCATCGACGGCGCGCAGGATGCGCCGGCCGAGGTCGTCACGGCCATGGCACGGGTCGAGGTACTCGCCGGTCAGCGGATCCCACGAGATCGCGTTGATAGTAAAGTCGCGCCGCCGGGAGGCTTCGGCGATCGACATCGACGGGTCGCCCTGCACATCGAAGCCGCGGTGGCCGCGGCTTGTCTTCGATTCCCGGCGCGGCAGGGCGACATCGATGTCGCCCTGCTTGAAGACGGTGAACTGTTCGCCGACGGCATCGACGCGTCCGAAGCGCTCCAGCAGGGCCCGCAGCGCCGGCGCGGGCAGACCATAGACCTCGACGTCTATGTCCTTGGACGGGACGCCGAGGATGCGGTCGCGCACCCACCCGCCGACGACGAGGGCACGGCCGCCGGCAGCGCCGACGGCGCGAGCGATCTGCAGCACGCCCTCGGGAGGAAGGCGTGCCGGGGCGGTCGCCGCTTCGAACGGGTCAGCCGTCAGCGTTCTCCGAAGATGCCCTTGAGGACGAATCCCACGTTAGCCGGGCGCTCGCCCAGCCGGCGCATGAAGTAGGGGAACCATTGCTTGCCGAACGGAACGTAGACCCGCATGCGATACCCGTCTCGCACGAGCGCCGCCTGCAGATCGCGCCGGATGCCATAGAGCAACTGGAACTCGTACGTGTCTTTCGCGATGTGCTTCTCGGCGGCGAACGCCTTGGTCGCCTCGATCATCACGGGATCGTGTGTCGCAATCGCCGGATACACGCCATCTGTCAGCAGCATCTTCATGATGCGCACGTAGGCCGCATCGACATCGGCTTTGGCTTGATGCGCCAGGTTCGGTGGCTCCTTGTAGGCACCCTTCACCAGCCGGACCCGGATCCCGTTCCTGCACATCGCCCGCGCGTCGTCTTCGCTGCGGAAGACCGCGGACTGGAGCGCCGTCCCCGTATTCCGGAATCCTTCGCCCCACATGGTGGCAAACACATCGAAGGTCTTCTGGATGTACGGCGTGTTCTCGATATCGACCCGCACGAACACGTCGTGCTGTCTGGCGAGCGTGAGGATGCGGCGCAGGTTGTCTGTGCAGACGGCGACATCGATGTCCAGGCCCAACTGGGTGAGCTTGACCGAGACATTGCGATCGATGCCGGCTGCCACGACGTTGTCGATCAGGTTCAGACATCCCGTCGTGGCCGCGTTGGCTTCCTGCACGGTCGTGACGCTCTCGCCGAGTTGGTCAAGCGTGAGCAACATGCCCTGCCCCTCAATGACGCGGGCAGCCGCCATCGCCTCTTCGACGGTTTCGCCGGCGATGAAGCGCCGGCCGAAGCTGGTCGGCCTGGCCATGCCGTACTTTGAGGCAAGATGCTCGATGGATTTGCTTCGGGCGAGGGTGTGGAAGAACGATTTTGACAACGCATCCAGCATGATCAGGTCCTGTCCGGGGCTGATGGAAGAAGATGTTGAATCGACCGGGCATAATAGCGAAGAAGACCGCGATCGCGTACGCGGATCCGGCTGCGCTCCACGTGCAGGATCCCGCGCCGGTCGAGGGCGGAAAGACCTTCATCGACCGCCTGCCGCGCGTCATCGACACCGATGTTGGCGTGGTTCCGCGCTAGTTGGTCGAGCAGTGTACCCACGCGGGCTTCAAGGTCCCGGCGGGTGAGCGAGGGCCTCATCGCCGCCGACACGAGGGCGGTGGGCAGCACCTTGTAAAGACGGCCAATCGCATCGCGCGTGCGGTGCGCCAGATCGAGCACGTCCCGCCGCGATTCGTGCTTATAGCCGTCGAGAGGAATCGGGTCACCGAACGCCACGAACGCCCGCGATCGATACCCTACGGCCAGCGTCACCATCTCGGCCAGTTCGCGGGCAAACGACCGCTGCCGCCGCTTGACGCCCTGGCGCGCGATGATGCGGTCCTCGAGGACCAGATCGTACGCAATCGCGACCGGCACGACAACGACGTCCGGTAGTTCGGCCTGCATGGCCGCATGGAGCAGCCCCGTCTTGGGCGCCTTCAGTTCGCCGCTGTACGAGCGTCCACCCTCGATGTAGAAGAGGAGGTCCCTCCGATTCAGCAGTTCGGCGACGTAGGCCTTGAGCGTGATCAGGTAGACCGGGTCCTTCGTGTTACGGCGGATGGGGATGGCCCCGGTCACGTGCCGGTGCAACAGGCCGAGCGGCCCACCGAACAGGTTGATCCCTGCCGCGGTGATCGGCGGCCGGATCCCATGGACGTCGAGAATGACCGGTTCCACCAGGTAGTCGGTATGGCTCCGGTGGTTCGACGCGTAGATCACCCGGCTCGTCTGGAGGGTCGCCTGCAGCACGTCGATACGCTCCACGGTCCGCTTGATTTTCCGCAGGATCGGATACAGCGGGTGCCGCAGCGCGTGGTACAGGAAGTACCGTTGCGTCGTGTGCAGTTCGTCGAGGTACGCGTGCACGCGCTCCTTCGACTCGGGCGCGCTTTCGCCGTGCGTTCCCTGCAGCAGCCGGGCCACCTCGTCTCGGGCGAGCACCGCGCGCGTGACGTCGTCGAGCAGTTCCGGGTGTGGCATCGGCTCTCGATTCGCGCTCAGGCTCGCATCTGATCGCCGGCGTGTTCGATGTCGCGGCAGACGGCCTCGGTGAACTCTGTCGTCGTGGCCGTGCCGCCCAGATCGCGGGTCCGCGTGCGGGGGTCCGCCACCACCCGGGTGAGGGCCTGCGTCACCGCGTCGGCGCGCTCCTGCTCGCCAATGTGCCTGAGCATCATCACCGCCGACAACAGGAGCGCCATGGGATTCGCGAGGTTTCTCCCGGCAATATCCGGGGCCGTGCCGTGCACCGCTTCGAACACGGCGGCGCTGGCGCCCATATTCCCGCTGCCCACCACGCCAAGGCCGCCAACCAGTCCCGCGCACAGGTCCGACAGGATGTCGCCGTACAGGTTCGGCATCAGCAGCACATCGAACTTCTCGGGCGTCATCACCAGGTGCATGCAGGCGGCGTCGACAATCCGCTCGTCGTACACCAGATCGAGAAAGTCGCGTGCCACGGTGCGGGCGCAATCGATGAACAGGCCGTCACTGAGCTTCATGATGTTGGCCTTGTGCACCGACGTGACCCGCTTCCGCCCGTTCTTGCGCGCGTATTCGAAGGCGAACCGCGCGATGCGGGTTGAGGCTCGCTCGGTGATGATCTTCAGACTCTCGACCACACCCGGAATCACCTCGTGCTCGAGCCCCGAGTAGAGATCCTCGGTGTTCTCGCGCACCAGCACGAGATCGACGCCCTGGAACCGTGACTGCACCCCCGGCAGGTTGTAGACTGGCCTCAGGTTCGCGTAGAGGTCGAGCGCCTTGCGCAAGCCGACGTTCACGCTGGTGAATCCGGTGCCGATCGGCGTCGTCAGCGGTCCCTTGAGCGCCACCTTGTTACGCTCCACCGAGTCGAGCAGCGGGTGAGGCAGCGTGGTGCCGTGCCGTTCGAGCGCGACCACGCCCGCATCGTGGCGCTCCCAGTCGATGGCGACCCCGGACGCTTTGAGAATCCGCACGACCGCAGCGGATACTTCCGGGCCGATGCCATCGCCAGGGATGAGCGTAATCGTATGTGCCATGGCCGTCGTCAATGATGTGCGATTCGCGGAGGCAGATCAGCCGAGAACGTACTCGCTCCGGACGGGCTCGAACACAGGCGGCATCAGCCGCTTGTGTTCGCTGGCGCGCACCAGCGATTCAATCTTCGACGCCACCGCTGGCGCAATCGCTGCCGGGCCCTCGCGCAGGAAGTGCTCGAGTTCGGCATACGTAAACCCCATCTCGCCCTCATCGGTCTGGCCCCGCCAGAGCCCCGCGCTGGGCACCTTCGCCAGGATGCCGCTTGGCACGTCCAGTTCGCGCGCCAACGCGTACACCTCGCTCTTGACGAGCGCACCCAGGGGCAGCACGTCGACCCCACCGTCGCCGTACTTCGTGTAGTAGCCGATCGCGATCTCGCTCCGGTTGCCCGTGCCCGCGACAATGTAGCTGAAACGATTGGCCACCGAGTACAGGGTCGTCATGCGCAACCGCGGTTTCAGGTTCGCCAGCGCCAGCCTGGGCGGCGCCCCGGCGGCTGCCCTGTCCCCGCTGGACCGGTTGGTCAGCGCCTGCTCGATGATGCTGAGCAAGTCGTCGTACGCGGCCGACAGATCCACCGCCACCACCGGGAGCTTGAAGCGCTCGGCGACCAGCCGCGCATCCTGTTCGTCCCGGGGATCGCTGTGCGCGGGCATGATGACGCCGAGGACGGCGTCTCCCATGGCCAACTGCGCGACGCGCGCCACGACCGCCGAGTCGACGCCCCCGCTCAGCCCGACGACAATGCCCTTCGCGTCGGCGGCCTCGACCTGCTGGCGCAGCCAGGCAGCCATGTGATCGGCGACGATAGACATCTCTTGACTATAGCCTATTCGCGACGGCCGTCGGCCGCGTTGATGATGGCTTCAGCCGCTGGCGAGTCGGGCCACACCGGAACCGGCGCCGCCGTGTACGCCGCGTGGGCCAGCGACTGCTGGAACAGCGACGTCTGCGACGCGTAGAACATCAGTTTCGCGAACAGGCGCGCCAGAATGTAAACCTGGCCAATCGCAAATCCCGTCCAGCTCTGGAGGCCGCCACCTCTGGCCCCGGGCGCGACAAGGGCATAGAGGACCAGCAGCACAACGAACGACGCCCCGTTCAGCACGTACAGCCCGCCGACCGCGGCCGGCTTCGAGACGACGAACCGCCAGGCGGCCAGCAGCGCGCCCAGCATGCTGTACCGGTCTTCGACAACCGCACGGATCTTGGCGTAGTCGAGAACGACATTCCAGAACACCAGCAGCGCCCCGAACACCGCGTACAGCGCCAGGCGCAGCACGAAGGCCGTGCGCTCGACCGTCATGTCGTGGGTCGCCCAATTCCACAGACGATCGAAGAGCCATCCATGGACGAGCCCAAAGAGCAGCCAGTACCCGACCAGGCCGAGAATGCCAAGGCGGAGGAAGCGCGGAAAGTACACGCCGCACGCGCCAAAAAACGCCGGGCCGCGGGTGGCGCGGTTGCGGGCGAACCGGTCCAGGATGCCTCCGGCCAGGAGCAACCAGACGAGCATGTACGCGCCGGCCAGAGCGACAACGGCGACGGGCAGCGACCCGTAGTCGAGCGCCGGCCCGTTGTCGAGCAGCCGACTCAGGTTGTCGAGCGGTGCGCCGAACCCGATGACGGTCGGCGAGAAACTCCTGCCAAGCCCGGATGCCGATTCGCCGAACCGGTCCCACCACTCGAGGTTAACGCCGTTCGCCATGGCGTCGGCGTCGGCGCTCGAGCCCAAGGACGCGGCGATGTCCTCCCGGACGACCAACCCGGGAAGCGTCGTCGTGATGAGGATCAGCAGGTACACACCCGCCAGGATGGCCGGTGCCCGCCACACGCGCCTCGCACCGTCGGTGAATGCTGCGATGATGCTCGTCATAGCCATTCGTCCCGCGCGTCAGATGAAGAACCCGTACGTGGCCAACGCGTCCTGCAGCCACACCATCCACTTCAGCATCCACTTCTGCGCGGCGGCGGCTGAGGCCGGATGCGTCCGGTAGCTGTTGTTGGTCTGGTTGATGTCGAGCAGCAGGACGCGATCCGGATCCACCACGACGGCTTCGACGCCCCCGCTGCGTTCGTACACAAACGAGGTCCATCGCTCGCGGCCGTCCCACTGCTCGCGTACCTGCTCGCCATTGCCGAAACTCACCAGCACGTCAACCGGGAAGACGGCCTCGCCGTACCTCCGCACCACGACGGTTGAGCGAACACGGCCGCCCTTGCCCGGGCCGGCCTCAAACGTCGGCTTGCCGTTGCGATCCACGTACCCGGCTCCAGACACAGGCTGACTTCGCACCGCCTGCACGCCGTAGTCGAACACATTCGAACTGCGATACACCTGATCGAAGAACCAGGTCATGTCGCGCCCCGACACCTCGTTGACCACGGCGAAGAAATCTTTCGGCGCCGGATGGCGGAACTTCCAGCGGTCGAAGAACGTGGACATGATGCGCTGCATCGTTGGCCAGCCGAGGTAGCGCTCGAGGGTGTTCAGCCACAGCGCGGTCTTGTTGTACGAGAGTCCGCCGCCGGAGGCTGGGAAGTACTTGTAGCTGGGCGTCGACGGGGCGTCAGATTTCGCCGCACTCCGATATCCGTTCAGGCCGTTGCCGGACACCTCGCGCGACAAGGTGATGTCGGTAAACACATGCGGGATGA
>Ga0315286_10008560_pt1 | contig 10075 bp, 6 predicted proteins | sample YL17G10_0_MG_FD_205038 | JGI IMG/M metagenome (GOLD analysis project Ga0315286, IMG submission 205038) | Sediment microbial communities from Yellowstone Lake, YNP, Wyoming, USA - YL17G10_0 | ecosystem: Environmental > Aquatic > Freshwater > Lake > Sediment | place: USA: Wyoming | collected...
CTATCATCAAAACCACCGTAAGATAGATGAGCCTTTTCATCATTTCCTCCTTGTTATTTAGAGACTGAGGAACGTAAACAATCGCCGCAGTCCCTTATGATGGTTTACTTCCTTGCCTAAGATCCCTCCGAAGGTTCATTACCCCTCGTTCAGTGTTCACCCCGTTAGAGAGCCCAGCCATTCATGGCGGGGATAACATAATTAAAATTTCAATCCCTCATAGAAAGGGCGGGGTCAAAGCCACGTCCTTTCTAACGGGGTTCACTTTAGTGGGCGACCGGCGATGCCTGTCTTTATATTAGGTTTGATCAGTATGTCCCAAATCACTTTGATGACCGGGGCTTCAAGCTGATCGGGGTGGCCTTTATAATATTGATCTATCATTTGAATAACTTCATTTATTGTCAGGCGAGTGCCGGTGGCAGTCCGTGCGGCCCGTGCCTCAACAACCTTCGTGACAAAGCCTTCCCTTTTTAGCTCAGGGACCTCTTCCATCAATGCCTTCTCAATCAATACCACATGTGCAGCACCCCATAAAAACGCCACCTTGGAATTAGGATCCATTTTCTGCCATTGCTCCCCTTTGAGCAACGGCATATACTTTTCCATTTCCTTCTTCACCGTGGTCGCATCTGACCTCCCCTGGCCTGATGCGTGGGTTGCCCAACCAGCAAATCCAATGCAGAGTAAAAACAAAAAACAGAGTTGGATCAATTTGTGTCTTTTCATACCACTCCTCCTTTTCGCTTTTTGGTCTTGGGTTCGTTGACTACTTATCCAATTCTCATTCGTACTCCCCCCTATTAAATACGAATGACTGAAGCACTCAAATTACGGAACGTCATCTGGAGCTCTGCCAATCACATGGACCTTGTTTTGCTCCTTATTCATGGAAACCCCTTAGGATTTCGAGTCGAACGACTACATGCCAGGATAAAAGAAAGTGGGCTCAATGTATATAGGACCTGGGTCCTATAATATTAGGTAAATGCAGAAAAAGGATGCACTTCTTCGACCTCAAATAAAAATAAACGCCCCCCTGGCTAATCCTAGGGGAGCCATAAAGGGGGGGTTCACAAATTGGATTCTACGGACTTGTATTTCTGATAACCTTGAGTGGAGCATCCTATTTTTTCTTGAGAGATCCCTCTCCTTTCATACCCCTTAAAAAGTACCAAACATTAATTTTTTTCTCACCAGTGAGGGTTACCTCAAAGAAGTTCTTTTGGGGTCCAATCCACATAATAGTCCCCTGAGAGGTTATTAAACCCTCAGCACTCTCAGCCTCATTTTTGCCCGTCTGTAAACCAAACATATTTGCTACATTTTCTGGAACATTATTAATAGTTATTTTCGCTTTTACTGGAACGGTATCATTAAGGATTTCCAGTTTCATAGGGGAAGTCCCTCCAGCCTCCGTTGTACTAAAGGATATTATTCCTTCCCAATTTCCTTTCAGACCGGGAAGATCTTTAGCGGCGATATTCATCTTTTTCTGAGCATATCCCACTGAAGCAATCATCAAAACAACAATAAGCAAGCAAATAATCTTTTTCATCTTTTCTTTCCTCCTTTTTCTCTCAATAGTGACAAAGAAATTGACACGGTTTCTGAGATAAACCTTTCCCAAGCGGGATACCAAGGCCGTGCACCTTCCCACTTTTCCAAAAAGAACTTACTATTACTCCGCCGCATTTCTCTTAAAATAAGACCTCACCTAAAGTCTTATTCCTCTTATATTTTATCACCCCCTTCCAATTGGTGTCGATTGCGGATCGATTGCTTGACCCTTTAACGGCCAATATTATTTATACGAACCACATTAAAACCTAAATTCTTAAAATAATTAGGTAGCAAGAATTTTATACTATGTTAAGCTTTTTTGGCAAGCTTTTTTGTTTAGCGCGACCCCATGACCCGGTGAATTTCATCAATGAGGGCCTGACCGTCGACCGGTTTCCTAAAAAAGGCTATGACTCCCAATGCCCGGGCGAAATCTCGCGTCGGTGCGGGAAACTAACCATGAAACTTTCTCTTTTCTACCTTAAATAGTATTGGGTGTTCTGATGTGTTGAATATATGAGAAAAGGGAATATTCTGTCAACGAAAATGGGTATTAAGGTGTGGGAGTGTCCTCGCCAACAATGCAAGAGTATGTAAATCGGAGCCAGCATAGAAACGTCATGTGTGCTAACGTCTGCCTGTGAACAGCTTGCCAAGATGTGCACCTTGCCTAAACTGAAAATATCTGGTTGAAATCTGCATTGGAAGGGAAGAGGGGCGTTTCATTGATTACAGGAGATAATTCAGATACCTCCATATCTACCACTTATATACTATCACCATTTCCATCGATGATTCTGGGGTTCCCACTAAATTCCGCTAAGCGGACTATGCATACTCTCAAAATGCTAAACATTATAGGCCTCACCATCTATTCTTTGTTTAATCAACTTATCATCGATTTTTCCTCTGAAATCTGAAAAGACAATAAGAAGGTGGTTCCTCCTGAGGCTTCGCAATCTCTGGATCCCCTGCAATGAGAACATGCGGAAATCTTACCAGGACAAATGTCCTGGTCTTTTGGCATATAAATGCATCGCTGGCTCTCTACCGAAAGACCGAAACCAAATCGTTGTCCATAAACCTTCATCAGGAAGAGGTCGAGGCCTTTACCCCCTGCACCAAAGTCGTAGGGTTTTTTGGATATATATAGCTCAGTATCTTGGGTGTGAAACAGGCCGTCAAATATCCGTTTCTGATTATCCTCAGTAATTCCAATTCCAGAATCCTGGACCTTGAGAAGTAACCTCTCATCCTTCTGTACCAAAATTATGCGGATTGACCCTTCATCAGGTGTACTTTCTATTGCGTTCTTAATGAGGCCTCTCAAGATATCTTCGAGGATCTCTGGAGCCATGGAAAGAGATAGATATTGATCTCCTTCAAGATAAAAATTAAGCTGCCGATGGGCTGTGCTCTCCTTTGCCTTCTCAAGGACCCGCTCAGCAAAAGAGAGGAGAGAAATGCGTTTTCTCTCCAAATTTTGGTAGGATTTGATTATCTTGTCGGTTTCATCCTGAATCTCTATAAGGCGATCCAGGTTTTTTTCAACGGTTTTGAAAAATTTTTCTCCATCGGCAGGTGAAGCTTCTGTCTGAAATTGGCGCTTGAAAATACGGAGCCTCCCTTGAATCACTGAGAGAGGGGTTTTGAGCTCATGAGCGAGATGGTCGAGGGCCTTGCTCTTGGCTCTGTTGAGCAGTTCGAGTTCCTTCTGTGATTGTTCCAAGGCTTCGATGCGAGCTCGATGGACTTGTACTTCGAGGGCCTTGTTGAGTTCATTCAGATCCTGCTGTTGCCGGATTTCCTGATCGCGAAGTCTTTTCTTTTCCACGCAGGCACTCACCCTGGCTCTCAGTAATACAGGATCAAATGGTTTCTGCATATAGTCTTCTGCTCCTATTGAAATACATCGCGTGATGCCTGCCAGGTCCTCTTCGCCCGATATTACGATTACGGGTAGATGACGAATTTTCACATCCGCTTTTATAATCTTCAACACATCGAAGCCATCTATCTCCGGCATAAGGAGATCAAGCAATACTGTATCAAAGGGCTTTTCCTGAAGCATTTGCAGCCCAACACGCCCATTTTCCGCCGTTGCAACTGTATACCCCTCCTCTGTCAAATTGACAGAAAGGACCCTTCGGTCAAGCGGGTCGTCATCTATGACAAGAATCTTTCCTTTACAGGGGGCAAGCTCATAGAACCTTTTCATGGCGAGAATGGTTTTCACACGTGTTTTGAGCAAGGTCGGCTCACAGGGCTTGGGGAGGTAGTCGTTCGCCCCCATCTCGATACATCTAACGATGCTTTTCATATCCTCTTCGCCCGATACAACGATGACGAGCAGATTTCGTAAATCTGGTCTTGTTTTGATCCATTTCAGCACTTCAAATCCGTCCATTTCAGGCATCAAGAGGTCGAGAAGCACAAGGTCAAAAAGTTCGTTATACAACATGTCCAGGGCTTGCCTCCCGTTCTCTGCAGTCCTGATAGTATGCCCTTCTTCATGCAGACATGTGGAGAGGAGGATACGGTTAATCGGATCGTCCTCCACTATCAGTATTGACCCGGTTTCATTCGTCATTTTAGACCCGGCTTACGTCAAGGTTTTCCGCATGGTTTGTGCTGAGCAGCATGCGGGGAATCGCTTCGTCATCCACAACAAGTATTTTACGGGGGGCGGTGCTCATGACTTGTTTCCGATTCTGAGCTTTTCAAGCTCTGTTTTTGCTTTCACAAACTCACGTCCTGCCCGTTCGATAAGTTCAGCCGCTCCTTCAAACTGCCCTTCACGACCAAGCTGTTCCAGCTGCTTCGCTACAGCGGAAAGCATCATAGCGCCAAATGTGGTCCCATTCGACTTGAGCGTGTGTGCAGCACGACGCAGGTCTTGCGCATTCTTCTGCTGTAATGCCTGACTTGCTTCGTTCAGCAGCTTGGTCCCGTCGTCTATGAAACTCTTCACAAGCGTAGGGAGCAAGATATCTGCCTGCTTACCCAGCGTATCTCTAAGCCTTTCCAGGGCCGACGCATCAAGTACTTGAGCAGAAGGTTGCACCTCGTCGGTTGCTGATTCAGATATATTTGGGGACTGACCTTTACTTGGAGGGTGTTCTTTAGGTTCGACGCTTCCCGCGCGTTGTGATAGCATCGGACCATTACTTATCAATGGAGGTGTCCTGTTGAGAGCGCCGATCAGTTCCTTCACTTGAATAGGCTTGCTGACATAGTCGTCCATTCCAGCGGCCAGACACCGTTCCCGATCTTCCTTCATGGCGTCGGCGGTCAGAGCGATGATTCGCGGCTGGCAAGCAGGGCTGAAACTGCGGCGGACTTCCCGTGTTGCTTCGAGCCCATCCATTTCAGGCATCTGCACATCCATCAGGATGACGTCATAGGATTGCCTCTGAAGCGTTTTGAGGACTTCTACCCCATTCCCTGCTACATCCGCACGATATCCGAGACGATCCAGCAGCGCCAGTGCCAGTACTTGGTTAGTATGGTTATCTTCTGCAAGCAGGATTCTCAGCGGGTGCCGCTTGCCCATACCCGGATCGAATTCTGAATGTGTTTTTTCCGCTTGAGCAGAGGTGGAAACAGTGTCGACAGGACTGAAAATCTCAATAAAAGTGTTATAGAGACGGGACGACTTAATAGGTTTAAGAAGGACCGCCCGAAACTGTTTTGTCTTGCCAGGGTCCAAATCCTCAGCACTGGAACTCAGCAATACCATTGGTAATGAACATGCTTCCGGCATCTTAAGGATTTGTTCGGACAGGGTCAACCCATCCATATCCGGCATCTGCAGATCAATCACAAGCAAGTCGAGGAGGCCCTCGCGGGAAATGATATCCAGCGCCTCCCTTCCAGATCCGGCGGCAACCAGCTCCATGCCCCACGAGCGAATATAGTGGCTGAGAATGTCCCTGTTCGTTTGATTATCATCAACGACCAAGACGCGTTTCATTTTGAGGATGTTCGGATCAATCGTGAGTGTTGGACGCTTTACATCCGGTGCGGCTTTTGCTTGAATAGTGAAATGAAAAGTGGAGCCCTTACCCGGTTCGCTTTCTGCCCAGACGCGTCCTCCCATCATTTCCGCCAGACGTTTGCTGATTGCCAGGCCAAGGCCTGTTCCGCCATACCGGCGTGCCGTAGACGAATCGGCTTGGGTGAAAGCCTGGAACAAATGCTTCATACGTTCTGGTTCGATCCCAATGCCGGTGTCACGAACTGCGAAATGCAATTCGAACCATGGGGCACTTTGGTTCGTACTCTCCCCATGGGTTTGAGAAGGAGATGGTTTCTCTATCCGTCTGGCATCGACGCTGACGACAATTTCACCCCTTTCAGTAAATTTCATGGCATTCCCGATCAGGTTGACAAGATTCTGATTCACACGTGTGGGATCACCAAATATCGCTGCCGGCACGCTAGAATCTACCAGACAGCCCAGCTCTAATCCTCTGTTCCTTGCTCGGAATGAAAACAGCTCAAGCGAGGATTCTACACATTCCCGCACATCAAAAGGAGACTCTTCGAGTTCCATCCTGCCTGCTTCAATCTTCGAGAAATCAAGAATATCATTGATGATGGTTAAGAGAGACTCACCACTGTTGCGGATGGTCTGCACAAAATCACGCTGCTGCGCGTTGAGGCTGCTGTCAAGAAGCAGGCTGGACATACCGATAATCGCGTTCATTGGAGTGCGAATCTCATGGCTCATCATGGCCAGAAAGGCACTCTTGGCCCTGTTGGCTGATTCCGCGGCATCTTTAGCCCTTGCAATTTCGTCTTCAAAACGCTTTCTTTCCGTCACGTCCCTGACCGTTTCAATGGCTCCCACAATTTTTCCTGAAAAATCCCGGAGCGCCGTCGCATGCCCCGAGAAGTACAATTCCCCGCCTGGCAAGCCGGTAATGACACCTTGGCCCATGAAAATATCACCATCCCGCTGCAGGTGAGCGTACTTGGCGATAACCTCTTCCACGGGTTTCATCACAAGGTCAATGAGTATCGGCCGTCTCTCGCCGTAGAAGGGGATGGCATGTTCGTAATTGCCTTTCCCGAGGATGTCTGCGGCTTTGACCCCGGTCATCTTCTCTATGGCACGGTTCCATGCAGTGATCCTGCCTTCTGCATCGATGACCATCACGGCGTCCGGGAGGAACTCTATGATGTCTGCAAGGCGCCTCTGCGAGTTGTGGAGTTCTTCTTCGACATGTTTGCGTTCAGTGATGTCTTCGAGGATACCGTCAATCCAGTCGATCTCTCCTTTTGTATCGAAATGGGCAGTCGCAGTTAAGGAACCCCAGATGAGTGTTCCATCTTTCCGGAGAAGGCGCAAGACTTTATTTCGCACAGAACCTTTCTCCGATATCTCTGCAACAAAAGCTTTCCGGTCTTCTGCGTTCTGGTAGGTGTCGGCAACCGGTACCTGCATGAATGATTCCACTGAATCATAACCGAATATTCTGGCTAGAGCCGGGTTGGCATGTACTAATCGGCCGTGCGGCCCTCCAGTATTCCTGTAAACACCTACATCCAGGTTTTCAAACAAGGTCTTGTACTTCCCCTCCGCTTCCCTGCGGGCTTCTTCAGCTTTTTTGTATTCGGTGATATCTTCAAAAGTTCCTTCGATAAACCGAAGCTTGCCCGAATCGTCGCGCACGAGATTGCCGCTCATGGAGACGTCTATGATACGTCCGTCCGCACACCTGAATTGGGTCTCAAAGTTCGAAACCGGACCTCTGCTAACAGCCGAAACAAAACGCTCTCTATCATCGGGGTTGGGATAAAGGTTCACTAACCCCACCTTATTGATCTGATCAACCGACCCGTATCCAAGCGCTTTCAGAATCGCATGGTTTGCCTCAAGTACAATGCCTTCCGGAGTCGTCTGGAAAATGCCTACGAGGGAACGGCTGACCAGTTCTCGGTGTTGATTTTGTGTCCGTTTTTCCTCGGAGGTGTCGTAAAGCAAGACCAGCTTCCCTAATTCGAAGCCGCGACGATTAGTCAACGGAGAGATGTGGACTCGATAGCAGCGGGTTTTGTCTAGCCAGACTTCATCCTGCGCTGCAGTCGGACTGAGGAGAAATTCGATTAAATTAGGATATCCAGCCAATACCTGTTTGATCTCGCGGCCAATGACCTTTGCACTGGTGACGCCGAGCAGTTCTTGTGCTGCCCCGTTCAGGTCCGCAATACGGTTTTGTGCGTCCAGGACGATCATGCCGTCACGCATCTGCTCAATCACACGATTCCGCGCTACCGGTGCTACCTCAAACATCCGAAAGTGAAAGAGCGCCACAAAATAGATTGGACAGATGAAGATTGCCGCCATGTCGGCCAGATCGAGCGATTTAATCGGGTTCAAACGCGCTTCGGTGAGGTAAAAGAGTATACGGCTTGTGACCATGTTGAAGAGGATCAGGCCGACAGGCCAACGGTGAAGCGGCGAACGGATAAAAAGCCAGATGAAGATAGACAGGGTCGCCAATCCCAGCAATAAACCATACCCCAACATAGGATAAACAAGAGTTCCAGGATTAAAGCGTATTCTTCCATCAAACCAAAAGTCAGTCCATATCAGATGATGAGCATGATTCGTGAAAGTCAGTGGGATTAAAAGTAGCGCTGGAATGGCAAGCAATGTCAGGGTACGTCGGTTGAGCCATGCATCTAAGCCGGCGTATGCCAAGGCGAAGGCAAAACCGGCCACCGCAGTCGGGAGCAGGAAGAAGCGCTCAATTTGAAACCAGAGGAGCTTGGTCGATAGCTCCAATGCAATCAGCCCCATAGCAGTCGCCATTAACTTAAGCGACCAAAAGAACATCATAAATGCAAGGCCCGTTGCTCCTGGAACATTCCTGTGCCGCCAGCTATAAATCCCCACAGCCGCGGTAAGGCCAATAGCGGTCACCATAGGCCAGATGTAAGGCGTGTATTCGTAAGAAGAAGTCATTTTTCAGTCCCCTAATTGAAAAACAGACGCCCCCTGTTCCATCGCAGGGAAACCGGTAAAAGGGGGCGTTCACGAATTGGATTCAACGGAGTTATGATTCTGATGGCTTTGAGTGAAACTCACTATTTCTTCTTCTTGAAACTCCCATCCCCCTTCATGACGTTATACATGTACCAAATATGAATTTTGTCCTTAGCTGTGAGGCTAATCTCCATGAAGTTTTTTAGGTCTCCAGTAAAAAACAGAGTTCCCTGAGTGGTGAGAACACCCTCTCCCTGATAGACATTTTGCCCCTGCTGTACCCCTATCTGATTTGCTATCTGTTGTGGTACATTTGTAATAGTAAATTTAACTTTTACTGGTACGGTATCATTCAGTATCTCCAGTTTAGCAGGGGAAGTTCCTCCTTCAAACTGACCGAACCCTAAAATCCCTTCCCATGTTCCTTTCAGAGCGGGAAGATCTTTGGCGGTAATAATCATCTTTGGTGCAGCCAATGCCACTGAAGCAACCATCAATGCAACAGCAATCAAACAAATCATCTTTTTCATCTTTCCTTCCTCCTTTTTATTCTTTTAGATAGGTTTAGAATTTATTGTTTAGACCTATCTCATCACTTAAAGCTTACTTTCGATAAGTCCGCATGAGCGAGATACCACGACAACCTCATATCTCCCTCTTCCTCCTGACAATACGCATCATCACCTCCTTCCATCATAGAATTAAGGACCAGTAGCCCCCGCTCGCCCGAAAGAAAAGAGGCTTGCATTCCAACGCGGAGCACGCGAACAAGATAAACTAAAACCAATCGTAAGGTGTGTATTCGTACGAGGAACTCATCGTTCAGCCGTCTCCGTAAAGAGTCCCTTCTTAGGGAGAACTGTTTATAAATCGCTAAAAAAAGTCGTGGTTCGGCAAAACCGTAAGGCAACATATCTATATCACAAGAAATGGATTATTCCAATCATAATCCTTAGATACAAGAGGGATGGCTTCACTGGCTTGATAATAAGGCAAGGGATCGAGATCAATCGATTACAGGTCTAAAATGATTCACTGAGAGGAACGGAGCAACAAGCGATTTTTATTCTCTTCCTTTTCTCACATCCACCGTGTTGTCGTAGAACGTGCTTCCTCCTCCCTGGTCGGTCAGGCGCTGAGAAGTCAGGGCATTGACAGAACGAGGACCGGGGCAGTGATTCAGCCACCAGACCCCTTCTGTCACCACAACACCAGGAGGAGTTTTAGGAGTAATCAGGAGAATGAAAGAGACCTCGCCGAGTTGATTGAAGGCTATAACAGGATCTCCTTCTTTCATGCCTTTTACCTCCGCATCAGCCGGATTCATCTGAAGAAACATGGCTTTTTCCTTTTTGCGGAGGTCTTCTCTTTCCCTGAAAGAGGAGTTTAAAGCATAAAGGCTGGGGCTCGCCATCAAGCGAAAGGGATGATCCCCTCCATAAGGAGGGATATAACAAGGCAAAGGGTGAGATTCTTTTGGGTTCAAAATTTCAATCTTTCCTGAAGGTGTTTTGAAGC
>Ga0315286_10008561_pt1 | contig 10075 bp, 10 predicted proteins | sample YL17G10_0_MG_FD_205038 | JGI IMG/M metagenome (GOLD analysis project Ga0315286, IMG submission 205038) | Sediment microbial communities from Yellowstone Lake, YNP, Wyoming, USA - YL17G10_0 | ecosystem: Environmental > Aquatic > Freshwater > Lake > Sediment | place: USA: Wyoming | collected...
CAACCGGACGACCGGATCCCCGCCGTAGATTATCGGGTAGCGCTGCATGAGCAGACCGTAGAGCCCGAGCGTCATCAGGAAGATCAGCAGCCGGTCTCCCATAAGCGCCCGGGAAGAGGCTGATCGCAGTTCTGATTCGGGACCCACTTTCATGGCTTGATTGTCAGCTGTCACGCGGCCTGTTTGAAGTCTACCTTCGTCAGATGGCCCCGGCAACAGAATTGACAGCCCGGTTGCGAGGAGGCTAGGATTCTTATGTCTTCGAAGGGCGATGCGCGTTTGCGGGATCCCAATCGCCTGTCGATCTTCGATCTGTCTCCATAACATAAACCTGTTTTCCGGCTGAACCGTTCTCGGTGACGGTCTGTATGAGAGTGGCTCTGGTGCATGACTGGCTCACAGGTATGCGCGGTGGAGAGCGCGTTCTGGAGGAGCTGTGTGTGTTGTTTCCGCATGCCTCGCTCTTTACTCTGTTTCACCGAAAGGGATCTGTCAGCCGGCGCATCGAGGCCATGCCGATACAGGCGTCGCTGCTGAACCGGATTCCGGGAGCGACGCGCTGGTACCGTTACCTGCTCCCCCTCTTCCCCTGGGCTGTCTCCCGATTTGATCTCCGCGGTTATGAACTCATCGTAAGCGTCAGCCACGCCGTGGCAAAGGCGATCCGGAAGCCGCCCGGGAGCCTGCACATCTGCTACTGTCTCACTCCGATGCGTTTCATCTGGGACATGCAGCCGGACTATTTCCAGTATGCCGACCGGCTGCGGATTCGTGAAACCGCCCTTCGAGCGATGACCCGCCGGCTGCGGAAATGGGATCGCGCGACTGCCGATCAGGTGGACCATTTCATAGCCGACTCCCTTCATGTTCAGCAACGAATCTCCCGGTACTACGAGCGTGAGGCGGATGTCATCTATCCGCCAGTCGACACGGAGTTTTTCACGCCCTCGCAGGATGGCTGCGGACCCCGACCATACCTCGTCGTATCGGCGCTGGTCCCTTACAAACGTGTGGACCTTGCCGTCGACGCTTTCAACCACATGGGCTATCCGCTCGTCATCGCGGGCGCCGGTCCCGATCTGAGCGGGCTGCGAAAGAGAGCCGCCAGCAGCATCCAGTTCAGAGGGCTTGTGTCCGATGAAGAGCTGCGCAGCCTCTATCGCCAATGTCGGGCGGTGATTGTGACGGCCCGGGAAGACTTCGGCCTGGTGTCGCTCGAAGCCCAGGCGTGCGGGTGCCCTGTGGTTGCGTTCGGCGCCGGAGGCTCGCTTGAGTCGGTTGTGGATGGAGAAACCGGAGTCCTTTTCCCCAGGCAGGAGGTTGCCAGCCTGGTGGATGCGGTACGACGCCTTGAAGGGATCCGGTTCAACCGGGAGCGCCTGCGATCCAATGCTGAGCGCTTTTCAAGTGATAATTTCCGCAAGGCCATGCGTGAGGCGATAGGGGAGAAATGGCGCTCATTCTACAGCCACCGTACATCGCAACCCGGCCCACAGTGCCTTTTGACCGGTGCCGGGGCGTCTTCGCCTCACGAGTCGGCCGGCCGGCAGCACGCTTCACTCGCCGGGATCACGGGCGCAGCAAAACGGTGCACGGATGTCGTGCTGTCGCTGGGCGGACTCGTCATTCTAGGTTTGCCCGTGCTGCTCGTGGCGTTTTTCATACGGTCGAGCACGCCAGGCCCGGCGTTCTTCGTTCAGCCGCGCGTGGGGTTGGGGGGGCGACGGTTTCAGATGTTCAAGTTGCGCACGATGTTCGTCGGCGCAGAGCAGCAGACCGGCCCGACCTGGGCGGTGAGGGATGATCCCCGCTGCACTCCGTTGGGCGGATTCTTGCGCAGATACGGTATTGACGAACTCCCTCAGCTTTGGAACGTGCTGAAGGGCGACATGAGTCTGATAGGCCCGAGGCCTGAACGGCCGGAATTCCAGGCACTCCTGGAGAAGAACCTGCCCGGGTTCAAGAGGCGCCTGGAGGTTCAACCCGGGATGACCGGTCTGGCGCAGATTCACGGTTGGCGAGGAGAAACTTCTATGGAAGAACGATTGCGTTCTGACCTCGAATACATGGAGCGCTGGTCTTACTGGAAGGATGTCTGGATTCTCTGGCAAACGCCGAGGGCCCTCTTCTGGCCGAAACCGCGCCCACGTCGATCGATCTCGCGGCACCTGGATGCCAGCGTGTCCGCGGACTCGCAGTCGCCGCTCAAATCCCCGGATGAGTGAGGTCCTGTCCCATGAGGCCGCGACACTCCGCACGGGAGGTCTCCCCCTGAAATGACGAAACGGTGGCTCCTGGTTTTCTCTGAGATAGCCGTACTCGCGACGCTCACCCTCTGGAGCGGCTGGGGGGCGCTGCGCAATCCGTTTCATTTTGACGATGTACTTTTTCTGCAAAGCGCGCAGGTGACCGAACCCGCAGGCCCTATTTTTCGTCTTCAACCAACCCAAAGCCGCCAGTTGACCTATCTGACCTTCTATTGGAACTATCAGCTGGGCGGAGCCAACCCCTTCGGGTACCACCTGGCCAACCTGCTGCTTCACCTGGCGAATGTCCTCGGAGTGTATCTGTTTGCCTCTCTCCTCCTCGTGCAAGCGCCTGACGCCCCGGCCGAGCGCGTGTGGCCTTGGGTTCCAATGGCGGCAGCAGCCCTGTTTGCCCTTCACCCGATTCAGAGCGAGGCGGTCAATTACGCATACCAGCGTTCCACTCTGATGGCAGCATTTTTCTCGCTCTTGTCGCTGAATGCATGGCTGATTTCCATGCGAGCCGGAAGGCCATGGGTGTTCCGCGCGGCAGCCGCCGCGGCATTTGTGCTCGCAGTCGCCAGCAAGGAGTCGGCATTGGTTCTGCCGGCAATCTGGGCTGCGTATCTTTGGGCTCAAACAGATAGCTGGAAGTCCTTTTGTGCCTCGCTCTCCAAGTCGTGGCGAATGTGGTTGCCGATTACCGCAGCCATGGTCCTGGGCCTCGCATGGGTGCTCATCAGCCTCCGGATCAGGGGCGACCGGACAATCGGCCTGCCGATGACGCGCGAGTCATTCCACTACTTCCTGAACCAGATTCAAGTCTTCGCAACCTACCTGCGCATGCTTGTGCTGCCGACGGGGCTGTCCGCGGATCACGATTTCCAAGCGGCGCCGCTCCTGTCGATTTATTCGGCATTGTGCATTGGACTGCTGGCGGGAGTCCTTCTGGTTTTGTACCGTCTCCGGCGCGCGAATTCCACGGCTTCCTTCCTGGGACTTTCATTCTTGATACTGCTCGCCCCGACATCTTCCTTTGTGCCGAGCGCCGACCTGCTCTTTGAGCATCGTCTCTACCTCCCCATGATTCCCGCATCGGTTCTGATGGTGTGGGGCGGCATCAAGTTGATCTTTGCGTGGACAGGATCGCGGTGGGTGCGCCAGATTGTGTGGATTGGCTGTGTGACTTTCGTAGTGACTACCTGTACATTCCTTTTCAGGCAGCGGACCCGGATTTGGGGCGACAACGTCGGCCTGTGGGAGGATGCGGCATCGAAAGCACCCTGGAATGCGAGGGCGCATTACAATCTGGGCGTATCTCTTCTCGAGAGCAATCCCGGGGGGGCAAGACAGGCGTTCCTCAGGGCGGTCGAACTGAGGCACGACTATCCTGCTGCGCTTTACAATCTTGGCTGGCTGGAGCAAAAGGCGGGCAGGCTTGGGGCAGCCAGTGAATACTACAGAAAAGCGCTTGATGTCGATCCTCGTTACTGGCAGGCTCGCCAGAACCTCGGGAACATCTGCGTCCTGCGAGGCAGTTACCGGGATGCTCTCCGCGAGTATGGGGAGGTCATCCGCAACCGGCCGGACTACTGGCCCGCATACCAGAGCCTGGCAACCGTGCAGGTGCAGTTGGGTGAGTTTGAGGAAGCGCTGTCGACACTCAGGAAGCTGCAGGAACTCAAGCCTGACTCGCTCGAAGTGCGGTACCTTCGCGCTTATGTCCTGGTTACTGAAGGCAGGATGGCAGAAGCCGAATCGGAGCTTCGATTCGTCGCCGATCGCGACAAAGACGGCGCCTACGAGGAACGCTTGGAAGAGCTTGAGGCTCTGATACAAAGGCGATGAATTCCGGCGACTTGATTGTGGCGGGGATCGGAACCACTGTAAGGCCGTCTCAAAATTACCACATCTCAAAATTACCAAGTTGACGCGTTTGTGTTTGTGACGTAACATATTGCCAACCATAGGTTATGGGCCTGAAGTGGCCGCTTGACTCCGGCTGCATCGTGGATCCAAAGGGGGGGTGACCCATGAAGGCACTCGTTATGAGCTCTCCTGGCAAGATGGTGTGTCTGGTTGTCTCGCTGCTTGGTTTGGGCCTCTGTGCCCCGGGGGCTTTGGCGCAGCAAGCCGGCGCGATTCCGTCGCCCGGAGGGCCGCCTGTCCGCATGATGCTGGTCGATCCCGGTCCCATCGGCGTAAACACAACCACGGCGCTATTTGCCCAGGTCGCGATCGGGGGAGGCTACACGACCGTTTTCACGCTCATGAACACCGGCACAGGTGACCTTGGTGGAGTACTGGTGTTGACGGGTGCAAACGGCAATCCTCTGAACGCCAAATTCTCTGAGCCTCCGGCAGCGCCGATCACGGCAAGCTCAATCGACATAACCCCGATTCACTCGGGTGGAACGAGATTCATCACGGCGGGCCCGGTTAATCCCGGCGATGCGACGACGACAGGCTGGGGGCGCATCGAGAGCAGCGGCGGCACGATCGGGGGCGTCGGCACATTCGAGTTCACCCAGGCGGGAAAGCTGACCACGATCGCCGGTGTTCTGGCCGGTAGTACGCTCAATGTTGCGACCGTTCCCGTCGACAACGATGGGGCGCAGAATCGATTCACCGGATATGCCATTGCGAACGATTCCAACGCGAACATCAATGTCAAAATCGTCGTGGTCAATGCCAACGGCGCCCCCGTGCAGACGCTGAATCTTCCGCAGCTCAATCCGCTCGGGCCGAGGCAGCAGACCGCGCGATTCCTTCACCAGGATGTGCCGTCGCTGCTGACATTTCAGGGCTCGATGGTTCTGATTGGGCAGGGCGGGAGCCGGTTCAGCATTGTGGCGCTGGTGTTGGATCAGGGTCTCATCACCGCCGTGCCGGTAATTCCCTCCAAGGCTCCCGGCATCAACTGATAATAAGCTTCAGGCGGCGGCGCCCGATCTTCTGAGAGAACGTGAGTTGCCTGACGATGCATTGGGGGCCAGCAGGCCCCCATTTTCATTTCCGAGGAGACATCCCATGCGTCCGCGCCACCTGTTCATCCTTCTGCCGCTCCTCAGCATGGTCGTTCACGGCCTGCTGTTCGCCTCCTCGGCCGGGCCGCTGCCACAATTGACGGGCGGCTTCGGCGAGAAAACCTGCGTGCTTTGCCACACAAGCCACGATCTTAACGAGGGCCGGACTGTCGGGGGCGTATTCCACATCCTGGGTGTGCCGAGGACTTACAGCGAAGGGGTGTCCTATCCGATCACTGTGATCATCGGCCATCCTGGCCAATCACGCTGGGGATTTGAACTCTCCGTCCGCCACATGACGTCAGGAACCCAGGCGGGGAAGCTCTCTCCTGTCGACGACATGACGCAGGTGAAAGAAGAGGGCGGCATCCAGTACATCGAGCACACTTCTGCCGGCAACCGCCAGAACACGATGGACGGTCCCGTGGAGTTTCACCTCAACTGGGTGGCGCCCGATCCCAAGGGAGGCGCGGTCCTTTTCAATGCTGCCGGTAACGCTGCCAACGGCAGTGACGAGCCTTCGGGCGATTATATCTACACCGCCGGTGCCTACAGTGGCGTTGAAGGGCCTTCCACGAGCAGGGGACTTATGACCGAGAAGGGCGGAGAGAAACGGCCGCTGCGGGTGAGCACCAGTACTCGACTGCTGGATCTTCCCGTTCCGAAAGCATTGAACCGCGGAGCCTGGTTCTTTACCGTCCAACACCGGTTTCTCGGGCCGCTCGAAGATGCCCGGCCGGGCAATGCTTTCGGAGTGGATCAGGGTGCAAACATCAACCTGGAACTTGGCTACGCCGCCACCAGTCGGTTAAGCGTGGCAGTTACCCGGGCACGCTTCGCACTCGCAGATGCGAGCTTTGCGCCAGCCATCATCTCCTTCAACGGCACCTATTCCATCCACAACAGCGAAAAGTCCTTCTGGAAGATGTCGCTTGTGACCGGAGTCGCGGGGCAAAACAATTTCCAGAGGCAGTACTCTCCGTACCTTCAGCTCACTACGTACTGGGATTACAGGCGACTCCGAACCTACGTGGTCCCGACCATGATCTTCAACAGTCGGAACGATACTGAGGTGCGGGACAAGCCTGACCTGGCGATTCACCCTGAGAGCAACAACACCTTCGCGCTCGGTGTCGGGGGTAACTTCGCTCTGCACCCGCGCTACTCTGTCTCGGCCGAATACGTGCCTCGGCTTGCCGGCTTCGGCGGGATCGGGACATCCCATGCCACGATCTCAGCGGGACTGAACATCGAAACATGGCGCCACATCTTCACGATCCTCGTTTCGCGCAGCCGTGATTTCACTCCGGATCGGTACGCGGTCAACGCAGACGGCCCTTGGGCACTCGGATTCAACATTTACCGGCAATTCAGATAGCGTCCGGTACCCACGAGTCGCACCGGAAAACCGAAATGCGCGGGATTCGCCCTCCTGCCCTGCGTTTAGGCATGAGATAACGAGCTGTGAGTCGCCCGGGATCGCCGGGCCAGGCGGGGGAAGTCCACGTTTTCCCGAAGCATCCCGTTGCAACTCAGAAGGCGCGCCTCGAGTGCGGCACCTCGTGCAGCCTGTGTGGCCGCCAGCCGTCGCGGACCTGGCGTCTCAGTTGGCTGACAGCCAATTCGCGACGAACCCATCTCCTTTCTCGGGCGAGGAACGCCGGCTGAGCGGCTGGTTGCCGGAGTCTCTTGTTTGCCCGGCTCCACAAGCCCGAAACTAATATCTTTGCATATCCTTGCAGCCACTATTCAACTTGCCTCTGCCTCGCTCATCTTCCGGTTTTGGTATGTTCCAGGTTTTCTTTCGCAACCGAAAATAGGAGCCCCGCAGTCTTTGTTGATTTGGGAGCTTTTCGAGAAGCACTCGCTGAAGCGAGCCTGTGCGGTTATTTCGTTGCTTCTGCCCGCACCACCCTGATCCACTCGACCTCCAGCTGGAACGGCCCATCCTTCTTGTCGCCCAGCAGGAAGCCCAGGCCGCTCACCTCCTGCGGGTCCACCGGACCGGCATCGCGCACTGGCCTGCCAAACCTGGTGGCTACGAACCTGTCCAGCGGCAGCCTGACCTCGATCCACTCGTCCTTCTGCGTCGGGATGGTGGCTCGGTACGAGAAGGCGATCAGCGGCCTGGGAACGTAGAGATTCATCGAGTATTCCCGCCCGTCACCTCGGACCCGTGCGACCAGTACATCGTCTTTTCCAAGGCCGAGTTTCTTCGCCTTCGACCGCACGGAGGCGAATCCGCCGTTGTTCTCCAGTGACAGCGTGCCGTAGAACTCCAGGGTCTTGCTTTCGGTGATCTTGAACCTGCCCTCGGACACGCCGCCCATCACCCCGTCGTTGACGGTCTGCCACTCCTTGGCTGCGTCGGTTCCGGTGAAGTCGAACAGGAGCCTCGGTGTGTCATCGGCCATGAGAAACGATCCAAAGACGAAAAGAAGCAGAGCCGATCTTACAGTCACTTCGACTCGTCCTGAAGTAATATCGCTCACCCAGATCCATTATGGGTTCTCGGGACCATTCGCTGCACAGTCTGCCGACCATTTACCCATAGGCCCCCAAAAAGAATCACGCGGGCTGAGCGGAAATCGCATCGTCCATCCGCGTGCTCCTGTTCGCCCTTCTGCTGGCCTTCACCGCAGGCAGCGCCGGGCGGAGCTTCCTGGAAGATCTGGCTCAGGCGCAGGGAGGCCCGCTCCGCTCGGCGTTCGTGGGCGGCGCAATTTTCAATCTCTCCAACCTACTGCTCGTCGCAGCCATAGACATCGCAGGCATGTCGCTGAGCATCATCGCTTCCGGAGCGGCAGGATTTGCAGTCTCCTACGGTCTGGGCCAGGGCGCCACGCTGGTGGCGGCGTTCTGGGGCGTGTTCATCTGGAAAGAGTTCAACAATCGGTGGCAGGCTACTCTTTCCCCAATTCGATCGGTGCGCCGCCGGACTTGCCCCCTCTCCTCCTCGAAATTTGCACCTTCCCCAGACGCAACTCGAGCTTCTCGAACGGGGAGATCTGACGAGAGTTATCCTGTCCGGTTGGATGGCGCGCCAGACCGAAAATGGCGACTCGAGGTGGGCGTGCCGTCAACAATTTGGTTTTGGGCTCCGCCCGGAGGTCTCCTGGAATTGGGGAAAGAGCAGCCCGCTGCCGATCCGGAGTGGTACGCCTGGCAGGGTTCGAACCTGCGACCTTCGGTTCCGGAGACCGACGCTCTAGTCCAGCTGAGCTACAGGCGCATGACTGGCTGATACGAACCGGCTGGGTTTGAAAGCTACCACAATTCCCGCTCTGGTGTCCACCGCACCAGATTGGGGGACAGACCAAACGCCTTCTTCCAGGAATTGTTCTGTGCCTGCCCTCAGAGAAACAAACGACTTCCCGCGATCCAACCCCGTTCCCAGTCGAGTTTACTGCACTGCGGTACCTGCTCCCTGAGGCAACCCGGAAGCGCGCCCATGTCCGCCTCGGTCAGAACATCCGGATCTGCGCCCCTGCCGGATCGCTCGCGAGCCATGGGGGTTAGAGCAGTTCCTGGATGGCGAGCTCATCGGCCGGGCCGAGAGAGCCGCCATTCTCCCGGAAACGACGGATCTCGGCATCCAGCCATTCTTCTGTCAGGCCGTTTGCTTGCGCGACGGTCCGAAGCCATGAAAACTCCCGGCGTTCAATCTTCTCATCCACGAGGGCCAACCGGATCCCGTCCCGCAGAAAACGCTCAGCAGTCTCGCGGTCTGCGAAAGTCACAGGCTCTTCGGTAACGTGACGGTTTTTCAAAACATCGTCGATCGCGGCCTCGCAAAACCGCCAATCGAAATCCAGGATTTTGCCGAATTGGAGTATCAGTTCACGCTCACGTGGTTCAATCGTCCGATCTCTCCGCGCCAGAACGAGCAGTCCGCGATAATAGTTGCTCTTGTCGACAAAAGATATGGTCACGCGCCTCTCATCGTCCGCTGGAGTCAGTTGGGCCATGCCTAAAGACAAGACTTCCAGGTTGCGCAGCGTGGACGGCCGGCGTGAGGGTGCCGTCGCCGAGCTGGGCCGTCGCCGCGGCGCGCAATGTTATGCCGGTGTGGGCAGCTTCCAGTGGTGCCATCGCCCGTCGTGCCGTCACACCTGAGTTGACGGCGGCAGTCTTGGCGATGCAGCGTGACTTCATGCAATAGATTATACCGGAGGGCTACGGGTTCTCCAATTGAGCCCCGTTCCGGTGGGAGATGCCGTCTCGAAAATCCGGCGCTGAACCGGGCATCCAGTGTAGAAACCCTGATTGCCCCCGCGGTCAACTCAAGGTACGATCCCTGAGTTTCCCCAAGGCACTCTATGCACATTCCCGACGGTTTCCTGGACAGCAAGACGGCCGTGGCGACGGGAGTCCTGGCGGCGATTGGTCTGGGCATCGCATTGCGCCAGGCGCGCCTCCATTTGCCGCAGCGCCGGGTGCCGCTGCTGGGCCTGACGGCGGCCTTCGTCTTTGCGGCCCAGATGATCAACTTCCCGGTGGCGGGCGGGACTTCCGGCCACCTGGTCGGAGCCGTGCTGGCGGCCGTGCTGCTGGGTCCTGGCTCCGCGGTCATCATCATTTCGTCCGTGCTGATCGTGCAGTGCCTGATGTTCGCGGATGGCGGGATCTCAGCACTGGGAGCGAACATCTTCAACATGGGGGTGCTCGGCGGGGTTGGAGGATGGGCGATCTACCATGTGGTCAATCGCATGGTCAAAGGTCTCTTCGGGTGTGTGCTCGGCGCTGCCTTCGCCGCGTGGTGCAGCACGGTCATGGCCTCCGTGGCATGCGCCGGGGAACTGG
>Ga0315286_10008562_pt1 | contig 10073 bp, 5 predicted proteins | sample YL17G10_0_MG_FD_205038 | JGI IMG/M metagenome (GOLD analysis project Ga0315286, IMG submission 205038) | Sediment microbial communities from Yellowstone Lake, YNP, Wyoming, USA - YL17G10_0 | ecosystem: Environmental > Aquatic > Freshwater > Lake > Sediment | place: USA: Wyoming | collected...
TCAGTTCCTGATGACGACGAGGTCAAGCGTGCCCTGGCCCGCAACGCCTGCCGTTGCACCGGCTACGGCAGCGTGCTGCGCGCCGTCCGCTCCGCCACCCACGAATACCAGACCGGCGCGCCGCTGCCGCCCATCGACATCGAGACGGTGGCGCCGCTGCACGTCATCGGCCGTTCATTCCCCCGGCCCGACGCCGTGGCCAAGGTTACCGGCACGGCCAGGTTCACCGACGACTATACCTTTCCTGGGATGCTCTTCGGCGCGACGCTGCGCGCCGGGTATCCCCACGCCCGCATCCTGTCCATCGACACCGGCAAGGCGAAAGCCCTGCCCGGCGTCCACGCCGTGCTGACCCACGAGGACGTGCCCGGCCGCAACCGTCACGGCCTGGTCTACTTGGACTGGCCGGTGCTGTGCGATACCAAGGTCCGCTACATGGGCGACGCCGTGGCCATCGTCGCGGCCGACACGCCCGAGATCGCCGCCGAGGCGCTGAAACTCATCAACGTCGAGTACGAGCCGCTGCCCGTGATCGCCAGTGCTGAACAAGCACGCCAGCCAGGCGCCGCCATCGTCCACGAGGAGTGGCAGGCCGGCAATCTGCTGGAGCACATAAAAGTCCGTCACGGCGACGTCGAGCAGGGCCTTGCCGAGGCGGATGTCGTCGTCGAGCGCGAGTACCGCACGCCGATCTATGACCACATGTTCATGGAGCCGGAGTGCAGCATCGGCGTGCCGGCCGGCTACGACGCCGACCATGCCAAGCTGACCGTCTACGTCGGCTCGCAGATCCCCTACGCCGACCGGGCTCAGATTGCGGCGGCGCTGGGCCTGCCGGAGGCGAAGGTGCGCATCGTCGGCACGCTCATCGGCGGCGGATTCGGCGGCAAGGAGGACATCATGGGCCAGATCCACGCCGCGCTGCTGGCCCAGGCCACCGGCCGCCCGGTGAAAATCCTATACGACCGCGCCGAGTCGCTGCTGGCCCACCCCAAGCGCCATGCCACCGTCATCCGCATCAAGACCGGCGCCAGGCGTGACGGCACCCTGACGGCCGTCCAGGCGGAGCTGGTAGGCGACGCCGGCGCCTACGCCAGCCTGTCGACCAAGGTGCTGACCCGGGCCACCACCCACGCTACCGGCCCCTACCAGGTGCCCCACGCCAGGGTCGACTGCTACGCCATGTACACCAACAACCCGCCGGCGGGCGCCTTCCGCGGTTTTGGCGTCACCCAGTCGGCTTTTGCCGTCGAGTCGAATATGGACATCCTGGCCAGCGAGCTGGGCATGGACCCCTTTGAGCTGCGGCGCAAGAACGCACTGCGCATCGGCGCCACCACCGCCACCGGCCAGGTCCTCCGCGAGTCCGTCGGCCTATTGGATTGCCTAGACTGGGTAAAAGCTCGCGTCAAAGAACTCTCACAATCCAGTAACCAAGATCCAAAGTTGAAAATCGCCTGGGGCGTTGCCTGCGCCTACAAGAACACCGGCCTGGGTGGGGGCGCCGACGATGCTGCCGCGGCCGAAGTAAGAGTCTACCCCGACGGCAGCGCCGAAGTCCGCACCGGCTCCGCCGATCTGGGGCAGGGATTGACTACCGCTCTGGCCCAAATCACCGCCCAAGTCCTGGGACTCCCCATCGAACGGGCGCGCGTCTTGTTGTCAGACACGGACTTGACGCCCGACGGCGGTCCCACAACCGCCAGCCGCCAGACCTCTGTCACCGGCAACGCCGCCCGGCTGGCCGCCGAGGGGTTGCGCGAGCGGCTGTCCTACGTGGCCGCCGAGCATTGGGACGTCCCGCCGGCCTGCATCCGCTTCGAGGACGGCGAGCTGCGGGCCGAGGGCCACAGCGCCCCGCTCGGGGAAGTGGTCGATTGGCTCGTCGCAGAGGGACACGAGCCGCACCTCACCTATCGCTACGCCGCGCCGGCCACCCTGCCGCTGGGTCAGGGCGGCGACATGCACTTTGCCTTCAGCTTTGCCGTTCAGGCAGCCCAAGTAGCCGTGGACCCGGCCACGGGCAAGGCGCAGGTGCTGCGCATCGTGGCCGCTGCCGACGGCGGCCGGGCACTCAACCCCCAGGCACTCGTCGGCCAAATCGAGGGCGGCATCGTGATGGGCATCGGCACGGCGCTTACCGAGGAGTACATCGTCGAGGGCGGCATTCCGCAGACGCGACGCTGGAAAGACTACAGGACGCCGCTCGTGGGCGACACGCCCCAGATGGACGTGCACCTGGCGGAACACCCGACCTCCACCGGTCCCTTTGGGGCCAAAGGCATCGGCGAGCTGCCATCCATTCCCACGGCACCGGCCATCTGCAATGCCATCTACAATGCCACCGGGGTGCGGGTGTACAAGTTGCCGGTGAAGCCGGAAGAGTTGGTGAATCGGTAGTCGGCCTATTGGTAGCTGGAACCTTCTCAGGCATCCGCCAGACCGCCGATTGAAATCGGCGCCTGAGACTCGCGGCGCTCGGAAACGCGTTGAAACGCGTTCAGGATCGATTTGCACCGCAACCTGTTTTAACGGGTTTCCGAGCGTAGCGAGTTCCAGCCGTGCGTTTCAACGCTCGGCGGCCGGGTGGCAGAATAGTTACGGTCATTGGTAGATTGGCAAATTGGGAAGTTCGGCAGCGGCAACTCCCTGGCCGAAACGGCTGCCAAGGCCGTGCCGCTGCTACTGGTGGCCCTCGGCATCTGCATCTCGTTCCGGGCCAACGTCATCGACAGCCGATGTAGCCCCAATGACCTGGGGTCAGGCTGTGCAGGCCGTGGGAGGTGAGTAGATGCCATGCACGGACGTCCACTACGGCGCGCTGCTGCGCCGGGGACCGCGGGCTGTGAGGCAACGACACGGCGAAGAGCCGGTTGGGGTGCGCGGGCCCGGGGTGGACGGCAAGACCGTGCCGCTGGGCGAGGGCGTGGGGCTAACCGCCACCCCACACACGGCCAACGCTGCGACCGCGAGGATCAAGAAGGCGGCACCGCAAAGAGGTTCCCTGCGCATTGCGTGTCCTCCTTTGCTGCAACACGTGGGGCACTCACTGTACAGACGGAAAGCAGAAAGAAAACGTCCGTGCTGGAGGATCGAGCACAAGAGGCCGGACCCTGATCTTGGGCTCGGCTCCTCTTTGCTGTTCTCGTCGCCAGTGGCGACATGGATGCCCCCCAAGAACCTCGGTCGCACACCATCTCGCCACCCTGGCGGGGCGCCCCCAGTACGGCTAGCTCATGGCTACGCATTCCACTCCCGGAATGCCCTTCAAATCCTCATCCTGCGTCCACAGAGTCGCCCCATGCATCTGCGCTGCGGAAAGCATCACACTGTCTGCCATGGGCAGTTCGAACTTGGCGGACAATCTCGCCGCACTCAGCGCCAGATCTGTGTAAATCGGTAACTCTGCCTTGGATCATCACTGCGACTGCTTGCAGTGCATCTCCCTCTCCCCGAGGCTGTAGCACTCGTTTGAACACCTCAACCAAACTGAGCGTCGGTACTATCAGTTCAGACGCATATTCTATCGCTGGAGCAAAGAAATCCGCATTGTGCCCGTTCGCAAAATACTCAAGGCAGCCGCTCGAATCCACCACGTTCATGATCGGCCGGGCTCCCGATCCACCGAGGGTTTGAACCCGTTCAGGAACCCTCGCATCTCCCTGACGGACTTGACGGGAATCATTTCGATGCGGTTATCGTACAAGATGACTTGTACCTTATGCCCAGGCTCCACGCCTAGCAATTCCCGAACCCTGCGCGGAATCAGCACTTGGAACTTGGGACACGGTCACAGCTTCCATGCTCTGATCCTCCATCGATAGGCCTTGCGTACTACCGCTGTGCGTTATGCCATACTCTGGAAGATTGTCAGCCTGGACCTGACACAAATCGCCGGACACTCCTCTCCACCGGGTCCTGCGGGGCAAGACAGGTATAGTCAGAAACTCGACCGGCATCGAGAAGAGACCCAGGTATTCTTTGCAGTTGTGCCCTGCCAAATGTCCCAGGTTCCTCCCTGGTGTTACTCACGGGTGTGCCCTCAAGGGACCTTGGGGGCCACTATTGTCGCCACGCTGTGGGCCCTGCAAGGACACCGGGCCTGACTCCGTGCTGCCCTGAGGTGCCAGCTCTTAGCTTTTGGAGCGCCAGTTCAATCCTTGACCGGGTCGTTTTGATAACCGGAAGGACACGGGTTCTGAGCAGCAATGAACACAAAAGGCCACAAACGACCCATCGCGACGCCGTTTTCTGCGACGGTTGCCGTCCAGCACGGGCGGTGAGTCTGCACCTCCGGTCAGTTTCGTCGCACCCAGTATTATACCGAACGACCGAGCCAAGGCAAGCCAACATGGTTCGCCGTCGGCGGTTCTCAATGTGGCGGTGGATTGCGCTTCAGGCTTGAACTACGTCGCTAGCCAGGAGCATGCCGCCGCGAACCGCTGATAGCGCTGCTCCATCACAGCGCGGTCGGCCGCCGGCTCGATCACGTCGGTCTCATGCACGAGAGCGGCCATCGCGGCCGGCAGGTCGGGGTAGACGCCGGCCGCGATGCCCGCCAGAGCGGCCGCTCCCCGACAGCCCAATTCCGACGAGGTCAGGCGCGCCACCGGCCGGCCCAGAGCATCCGCATACAGGCGGCACAGGTCGCTGCTCCTGCTCCCGCCGCCCCCCAGACGCACGCGCGCTAACGGCGCGCCCAGGTTGGCCAGCGCCTCCACGATCTGCCGCGCACTGAATACGATCCCCTCTTGCACCGAGCGGTACAGCGCCGGCCAATCCTGCCCCAGGCTGAGGTTGAACCATGCGCCCCGCAGGCCCAGATTCAACCACGGTGATGTGACCCCTTCGACGTGGGGAATGAACAATGGGTCGTCGGGCGCGGGCGGGCAGCAGAACGCCTCGAGGCGCAGCTGGCGCAATCTATCGCCGCCCAGCAGTCCTTCGAGGAAGAGGTCAGCCGAGCCGCTCGGTGTCGAGGTGTAGAGTAGATCGTGCGGCTCGACCAACGGCGGGAAGCGCATGATAGCATCGTTCCCGCCGAAGGACAGGCCGGCCGGCGCCGGCGTCGCCACAATCAGCGAGGCGCCGTGCACCACGACGCCCAGACCCGGCTGTGCCAGACCTGCGCCGATGGCGCCGCACACCCCGTCGGGCGCCCCGACGGCCACCGGCGCGCCGGCGCGCAGCCCAGTGAAGCTCGCGGCCGTCCGGCTAACGACCCCGGCCAGCGCCGTCATTGGCAAGATCTTTGGCAGCGCAGCGCCCGGCAACGCCAGTCGCCGCAGTAGTTCCAGGTCCCAGCCTGCGCCGCGCCGGCCGGCCAGACCGCTCCACCACGCTTCCACCCGATCCGTCGTCGCCTGTCCGGTGAGCCAATAGACGAGGCAGTCTTTTGCGCCCAGGCACCAGCGCAACTTCCCCGTGCGGAACAACTCAGGCTCGTGGTTTTGTAGCCAGCGCAGCTTGGCGGCCGGCAGCGACGGCACATAGGCGGGGGGCAAGCCGACTCGCTCGGCCATCGCCTGCAACGACAGGTCAGGCCAATCGATGCCGCGGCTGTCCTTCCATAAGAGCGCCGGCCGCAGGGGATAGCCAGCCGAGTCGAGGAGCGCCAGGCTCGGCCAGTGGCCGCAGACGCCCACGCCGACGACCGTGTCGCCGTGTACCCCGCTGTCCCAGAGGTGGCGCACGGCGACGGCGAACGCCTGCCGCCATGCGTCGGCGGATTGCTCGGCGTGGCCGGCGGCCGGCAGAGCTGTCGTCAGCGGCGCGCGTCCCTCGGCCAGCACGCTCCCGTGCAGGTCGAAGGCGACCGCCTTGCAGCCGCTCGTGCCCAGGTCAATTCCCACCAACATCTGGTTCTCCATGCTGACCCCGGCCCGGCGACCTCACACCGGCCTAGCGGCCCCGCTGATGAGGATCCAGCTCGACGCGCAGCCACTCCCCGAGGAGATTGATGCCCAGGGAGGTGACCATGACCGCCAGTCCGGGGAAGGTAGCCAGCCACCAGGCAGTGGTCAGGTGGCTGCGGCCTTCGCTGAGCATATTGCCCCAGCTCGGCACCCCCGGCGGGACGCTCAGCCCCAGAAAGCCAAGCCCGGACTCGTACAGGATCATAGCCGCCATTTCAAACGTTACCAGCGTGATCAGCGTCGGCGCGGTGTTGACCAGCATGTGTCGCCGCAAGATCGAGAACGGCCTGGCCCCAATGGCGACGGCCGCTTGCACGTATTCTTTCTCTTTGATCGCCAGCATTTCGCCGCGAATCATGCGCGCAAAGATGGGGAAATCGGCAAAGCCCAGCACGATGATCACGTTCAACAGGCTCGGCCCAATCACGCCGATCACGACGATGACGAACAGCAGGTAGGGCATTCCGAGCATCGTATCCACAATCCAACAGACAACGCGATCGAGCAGGCCACCCCAATAAGCCCCCAACATACCCAGTAAGGATCCGAGCGTCGCGGCGAGCAGCACACCGCCCAAACCGACGGCCAGCGAGACGCGCGAACCGAAAATGACGCGACTCAGAATGTCGCGCCCCAGGAAATCGGTGCCCAGGGGCGTTTCCCACATTCCGCCGGCGTACGAGGCCGGCGGTCGCATGCTGCGCATCAACTCCTGATCGTTGGGGTCAAAGGCCGCCAACTGCGGCGAAAAGACCGCGCAGGCCAGGAGGATGAGCGCCACCACGGCGCCGGCGATAGCATCGCGCGCCCGCCAGAAGCGTTTCCACGTTCCGCCGGCGCGCCGGCCGGATCGCGCTCTCGGCTCGGGGCGCAGCAAGACCCCCGACGGATGTATAGGGTTCGACTCATCCTTCGACACGTGACACCTCGCCTCTCACGTCTGGCGAATGCTGGGGTTAATGACCGCATAGAGCAGATCCATGACCAGGTTGGTGATGGACACAAAGAAACCGGCAAAAATCGCCACTCCCTGCACCAGGGGGAAATCGCGCACAGAAATAGCCTGGTATGCTAGCCGGCCGATCCCCGGCCAAGCGAATACCGTTTCAATGAACACGGTGCCGCCCACCAGGTAGCCGAATTGCACTCCCACAAGCGTCACCAGCGGGATCGCTACATTCCTGAGGGCGTGACGCAGATAGACGGTTCTTTCCCTAAGCCCTTTGGCGCGGGCCGTGCGGATATAGTCTTGATGGAGCACCTCCAACATATTCGCGCGCGTCAGCCGGGTCAGGTACCCAAGACTGGACAGACTGACCGTGATGGCCGGCAGGATAATCGAGCGGAGCCCGCCGCGTCCTACCGCCGGCAGCAGATGCAACTGCACCGCGAAGACGATGATCAGGATCAAAGCGACCCAGTAGCCGGGTGCGGCCTGCCCGATCAGGCCCACCAGGCGCGCCGCAGCATCGGCGATGCTGCCCGGTTTGTGCGCTGCGACCATCCCCAGCGGCACGCCGACCGCGACGGCCAATGTCAGTCCGGCCAACGCCAGCTCCAGCGTCGCCGGCAAGCGATCGAGGATCAGGCTGATGACCGAATCGCGGAAATACAGCGACTTGCCCAGATCGCCCCTCACAGCATGGCTCATATAGTCGAGGAACTGCACGCTCAACGGGCGATCATATCCCAGGCTGTGTCGGAACGCATCCACTTCCTCCCGGCTGGCCGTGCGCGGCATCATCGCCGCCGCCGGATCGCCGGTCAGTCGCACGGCGAAAAAGACCACCATCGCCATGCCCAGCAAAGTCATCACGGTCTGTCCCAAGCGCAAGACAATCTGGCGCTGCATATCGCCTCCGCTGTCTCACTCGAAGATGGTCTGCTGGATGATCATGCCTTCACGGCGCGCGCGCGCCAGCGCCTGCCCCCACGTCTCATGAGGCGGCGACGGCGGCCGGCCTACATAGATCGGATTGGTCAGGGCCCATACTTCGCCGGCGCTGTTGAACAAGTCAACTCGATACCAGTTGCCTGTCTCCCAATCGGGCGTGTCTGTGAAACGATAGCTCACGTCAGCGCCCTGCGGATGCGCTTGGGTCAGCGCCTGGCCATTCTTGGTGAAGGCCAGCCGCGCCCCCGCCGGCATGCCCTGCATGGCGACGTCGAATTCGACCGCGCCGCCGTCGCCGGCGATGTGCTCACCCATCTGGTAGCTCTGCGCGCAGGCACGCGCCTCAAACTGCATGCGCGGCCCCATGCTTACGTAGGCGTGACCGCGCCGCAAGCCGTCCATGAGCGCCAGCGCCGAAGCGGCCTGCGCGTAGACCCACGTCGCCGGGCTGAGGATCGCTTCGGGGTGCGGGGAGGTCTTGTAGATAGCGCCGGGCGGCAGATGAAAGACATCGCTCCCGCCGACGGCCGTGAGCCGGTGGCCGGCGTTGAGCATGGATGTCCACAGGCCGAGCGCCATCACGTTGAACTCGGTGGCGGCCGGCCACCACGACGGGTAGTTGACGATTTCCATGCAGTCTGCCAGCGCTACTTCCGTATCGTACTGCCAGCTATACCCTGGCGCGAAGGGGTGGTTGATGGACACCAGCGCGCCCTGCTCCCTGGCGTCGCGCAGCGCCTCGGCCATGGTGCGCCCCCGATAGTCGACGCGCCAGTCCAGCCAGCGCCGCAGGCCGAACAGGTTGCAGTGCCCGGCCGGCGTCGTGATCTCAAGCCCCGGGATGATGCAGACATCCGGGATCTTGGCCAGGTCCGGCCAGGCATCGATCGTGTTGTGATCGGAGATCGCCATGAACTCGGTGCCGGCCGAGCGTGCCTCATCCACTAGGCCCGCCGGTGCCAGAACCCCGTCGGAGAAGGTGGTGTGCGTGTGCAGCTCGCCCCGGTACCACGCCGGGCCGCCGCGCGCCACATACGCCAGATCGGGCGCGGCCGGCGCCACGCGGCTGGCGGCGGCTTGCGGCGGCTCGTTGGCAGCCTCGACGCGCAGTGTGTAGCGCAGCGGCTGGTTCACGTGCCCCGCCCACACCTGCGCCAGCCACTTGCCAGGCGGCATCGCGCCGGCCATCTGCCCGATCAGTTCCACGTCTCCTTTCGGCCCTTCGGGGGTGGCATTGAGGCCGAAGGTTCCGCGATGCCCATCGGGATCGAAGACGACTAACAGCACGTCCCAGTCGGGCACGGCGCGCCAGTAGCTCAGGCGCAGGCTGAGTTGTGATAGGCCGGCCGGCGCTACGAACGGGTGGTCGAAGTATGCCTCGGCCGGCTGTGGGTGCGCCGGGATGTCTCTCGTCTCGGCGAGCAGTTGCATCATCTGTACCATCTGCGCTCCTCGTGCACGATCAGGGATTCAGAGTTCGTTGAGAGCGCAGCGAGGCATCTTTAGGACTGCTAGATGCTTCGCTGCACTCAGCCTGACGGTGTAGGTCGGGCTTGCCGCCCGACGTCAGATGTCACGCTACCAGCGTGACCTACGAAAGCTGGTGGTGACGCTGGCAGCCCGGCGCGCTAGCTCAGTCGCGGACGCTGACGTTCCAAAAGTATAGCGTCTCAGCGCCGCGCGGCGTATACCCCTGCACGCGGTCATTGATGGCCTGAAAGCCATACGGCTCGAACATGCCGATCACCGGGACTTTGACTTGCAGCATCTTCTGCAGGTCAGACAGTAAGGCCTTGCGCTTGGCGACATCCATCGTCCCGCCGATCTTGATCACCAGGTCCTCCACTTCGGGATCGTAGTAGTTGGAGTAGCTGCCGTCCTTGAGCAGCAGGCCTTCAATGCGCTCGGCAGAGTCGCCGGTGCGGACGGACCAACTGTCGAAGAAGATGGGCGGATACTTGCGCGCGATAGCGTCATCCCAGTACTTGCCGGCCTCAATCATGGTGAGGTTTACTTTGACGCCGATCTTGGCCCAATAGCCCACGGCGGCCTCGCACAACTCGGTGCCGCGCGCGTAGGCGCCGGCCGGCCCGCCCATGTCGATCTCGAAGCCATCAGGATAGCCGGCTTCCGTCAACAGCGCCTTGGCCTTCTCTACATCGTAGGGGAATGGCACGACACTATCGTCATGGCCGAAGTCGTTGTTGCCAATCGGCCCGTTGATGCGCACCCCGTTCCCCTCCATGACGCGGTCAATGATCGTC
>Ga0315286_10008563_pt1 | contig 10073 bp, 9 predicted proteins | sample YL17G10_0_MG_FD_205038 | JGI IMG/M metagenome (GOLD analysis project Ga0315286, IMG submission 205038) | Sediment microbial communities from Yellowstone Lake, YNP, Wyoming, USA - YL17G10_0 | ecosystem: Environmental > Aquatic > Freshwater > Lake > Sediment | place: USA: Wyoming | collected...
CCTTGCAACAGGCTGCGTAAGTGCGAAAGTCGATCGTCGGTCTTGTCGCGAGTGATCTTGCACCCCTGGAGCACGCTATCGCCGTCGGGCATGAGCAGGGCGAAGTTATTTTAACACCCTTGCATCAAGCAACTGGCGAGAATCATCGCGGCTTCCACGCCGCCCGGCTGCCGTCCATGGCGCACTGGTATCGCAGTGGCTCCACAACGTGTGCGTCCGAACTGCCCGGCCGGATCACCCACACCGGCCGCTTATCGCCCGGCTTCTCCGCGTACACCTTCTCAGTCCTCTCCTTGCTCCGCCAGTACGCCTCATCCGTGTAGCGAAAGCTGATCCAATTGCCGTCGGGCGACCATGCGGCCGGCGTGCAGATCTTGCCCAGGCTCGTCAGTTGGCGGGGCGCGCCCCGGCCGTCAGCATCCACCACGAACAGTTCCAGCGCCTCGCCTGCCTTGAAGGAATAGACGATCTGCCTGCCATCCGGTGACCAAGAGGGGAAGATCGCACCCCACGGATTGGCGTCGTTCACGATCCGGCGTTTGCCGGTGCCATCGGCGTTCATAACGAACACGCTCACGCCGCCGGCCACTTCGCTAGTGTACGCGATCTTGGTCCCATCGGGCGAAAAGCAGGGGTCGTGACCAGCGCCTAGCAGCTTCAGGTCCGTCCCGTCCGGCCGAATGCTGGCCATCTCCGGCTTGTCGCGATGCAGGCCAAAGACAATCCGGTCGCCCACCCAACCGGGCATATAGGCGACGCTGGGGGCTTTTTCGTGCGTGAGTTGGCGGACCGCGGAACCATCAGCATTGCAGACGAAGAGGTTGTAGGTGCCGCCCTCGCGATTGGAGGTGAAGGCGATCTGCCGCCCGTCGGGTGACCAGCAGGGATAGCGATCTTCGGAATCGGGGCTGCGGGTGATGTTGCGGGCATCGCCGCTGTCCGGGTCCACCTCGAAGATCTCGGTATCGCCGGTGCGGACGCTGGTAATGAGGAACTTGTGGCCGGCCAGCGGGCCAGCCTGCGCCGCCGAAGCAGTCATTGCGATGAACAGGAATAGAAGCGGACGTTGCACGGACGGTTGCTTGTTTGTCATGTCGTCTCCTTCGAGTCACCGAACGGCACATTTGTACGCTCCGGGGGCAATCGATGGAAACTGCACCCGACAAGAATGGCCACCCGGATCGGTCTGCACCGAAGTCCGCGTCGCCGCCACCGAGCCGTCGGCTTTCAAGAAGCGGACATTCGGCGCGCCGACAGGGTACTCCCCATACAGGCAACTTTCTTCGTCTACGCCGCAACTCGTTGTCTCAGGTGGGCGATGCCGGGCAACTCACCTTTGTTGTGCAGGATGCGCATGGCATTGATCAGCAGCTTGCCGGCCACCCAGTTCACCACCCGATGGGGATGGTGCATGTGCATGACCCGGTCAACCTCGCCGTCGAAAATCTCCTCATCGGCGAGAGCGGCTCGCCGAAGAACGCCGTCGACCTGCTGCAGACGGGCTCAGGCATGCCAACCCGCATGCACTATGATGGCGTCAAGGTGTCCGGTATGTACACCAAAGCGCCGCGAAAAGGGCTGCGCTGCCGCAACCTGCCCCAGGGCTCGACGATCGTAGCCGATCATTTCAACGGAAATGTGCGTTTCACCGGCTGCTCCGGCGCGAAGATCCTGTTCAATACCTCGTTCGAGGGGATGATCCAGGTGGAGAGAGGGGAGGGGGCCCAGGAGCCTCGCGACGGCATGCTGGGTTTCCTGACGAGGCTGGCCACCATCAACTCCGTCGGGCTGATCGTGAGAAACAGCCAGAGCATCGTGATGAGCGACTACTATGTGGAGAGCGCTGAACGCCTGATGGACTTCCAGGCAGAGAGCGGCGATCCGGCCGGCCGGATCACCATTCAGATGGCCAAGAGCCATTGCTCGAAAAACCCTGTAATCGACATTCAGAACTACTGCGGCCGCATCACCCTGGGGCACAGCATGTTCTATCCCGGCGGTGTCCACCCGGCTTTGGTCACGCAGCAAGGGGCCAACCCTTGCCAAGTCCAACTGATGGCTTGCCAGGCCTATAACGTCAGCCCCGAGTTCCGCCTGAGCGGCAGCGCCAAGCTGACCCTGCTGGAAAACGCCGGCCGGGGAATGGGTGGGAACCAGACGGACGCCGATTCGCTGGGCCAAGTGCGCGAGCATTGGATGACCTGCGGAGACTTGAGGCTTTGGACCTTGCCTTGAATCATTTAAAGCGTTGATGGCTTGAGCGGATTGGCGCAGCAGTAGCGGTAGGTGCGATGTTGGCGGGAATGCAGAACTCCCGAATCATCGGACAGCATTGGAGTCGGACCAATATGAAAAACGCAGTTGTTTTGGGAGTTTTGATTGCGTTGTCGTTCGCGGTGCAGTCAACGCGAGCGCAGCTTGTGGCCAAACCCGAGGATGTGAAATGGGCACAGGTGATGGCGGCGTTTCCGGCCGCGAAACTCGCCGCCGGCCAATGGGCCAAGCTTGTCGATGATTCCAGGGCCAGCGGCGGCAAGGCCATCGCGGCCATGGTCGGGCAGAGCCGAGCAAGTCACATTGTTTCCGGCGGCTGGGCTCCGGTGAAGGCCGATGCCAGCTACGCCGCCGCCTTCCCAGGTACTATGGGGCCAGCCGCAGCGCCTGCTGGACGGCCTGGATGGCGTGATCCGGCAGATCGGTGATGTTGGCAATGGTTCGGTGCCTGACCTTTCCCTCGACGCGAAAGGATTCGCGGACGGTGACGGTGCGGCAGGTCTTGCCGTGCCGGTGGAGGCGATTGGTCTCGACGTACATACAGGCCACTCTATAGCACAATACTTATGGCTTTGCAAGAGTATTCATCCGACATTATGCTTATTAGTACAGGCTACATCTTGAAACCTCAAACAGCGGTCTCATATCGGTGGTTACAGCGTCAAATGCACTTTGGGTGGGGGTAAGTTACGTTGTGAGTTTGCGAGGCTCGCGAGTCGCCAAGCCGACTCGCTCCGCGGTGCGGAAAGTTGACCTGGGCAATCTGGGCAACCAACAGAGGTGAGACAATGAGAACTCCGTGGCTGATGGGACTCGTGGCGGGATTGTGGATGGCATCGCAGTCAATTGCTTCCCCGCTGATTGATGTGGGAACGATTATTCTCCAGGCCAACAAGCCTGGCCAGACCGCGGTTTTGCTGGTCAGCGGCGGCGACGCGGTAACGGGCTTCAACCTGCGTGCGCAGATCGGGGATGGGGTGAACCCCTCGCCGGTCTTCCGGTCCATCAGCTTCGCCGGTGGCATCTGGGATGCCTACCCGAGCACGACCACCGGCGAACTGGTCGCGGGTTTCGAGCAGTACGCGCAGTTCTCAGTGGCCTTCAACACGAACGTGACCGTCCCGGCCAGTGGGATATCCAGACCGCTTCAATAGGCTGGTCAGAGTACGGCATACTGATCGAGAAGGCGAAGATAGGTGCGATACTGCGCCAGGGATACGCCTGGTGGGGTCTGGTGGTCGACGCTCGGGATGAACCCGCCGGTCCTCATGAGAGGCACGAGGCGTTCGAACTCGCCGCGCATCGCCGCTTCGCCCCGGTTCATAACCATCTTGTCGTAGTGTCCCACCATGCGAAGCCTGGGAAACTGATGACGCAGCTTCAGCCCGTCGACTCCCGCCTGCCGTTCCAGCGGCAGGACCCCGTGGATGCCCTCGCGCAGAAGCCACGGCACCATGCGGGTGACGTCGCCATCGGTATCGACGAGGATGATTGCCCCCATCTCCAGCAAGCGGGGCACGATCTGGCGATAGTATGGCGCGATGAACTCGTCGAAGTGCCGCTCGGAGATCATCGGTCCGTGGTTGTAGGACATATCCTCGGCAATCGTGACGAAGGTAGGCCGGCAGGTCTTCTCGACCATCTCCAGGATCCGGAGATTGAAGTTTGCCAGGTCCTGGTTGATCCGGTGCAGCAGCTCCGGCTGGTCGTAGAATGCCAGGCCGATCTTGGTGAAGCCCATCAAGGTCCGAGGAAACCAGAAGAAACCTTCCAGGGTAATCCATACCACCGCTTCGCCACGAGCCTGGCGCTGCGCCCACGGGCGCATCGCCTCGATTGCCTTGGAATGATCGGGGAAGAAATGGCCGCGGAGGCGCAGGTAATCGTCCATGTTCGAAACGATGCCCTCGACGTGGTGCTGCACGGCCTCGATCGTCGTATCCGTTGTGGAAAACCAGAACTGTTGATACGGGTCGAGGCCGAAGTACTCGGCGATCTCAAGGACGCCGTTCAATTCGGCCGGCAACCCCTCCTGTTTCCAGCGGGCGATGGTCTGGTCCCACCACATCGCCCATTCCCAGCGAGGAAGTCGATCGACGCTCTGAAATCCCATCACGGCTCGGAATCGCTCGACGTGGTTCATGTGATCCATGGCCTTTGCCCGCATTGTGATGCTCGTTGGTTCTTCTGCCGGCATATTGAGTGCTCTTTACTCACGGCGCAGCCCTTAATCCTTCCCACCGCACCAGCCAGTTTCCGTCGTCGGGGAAACCGGGTGCGTGTCTCTTTGGCGCACCGTCCCAGCCCGCCGCCATCATGGCGACGGCGTACAATAAGCCACCGTTGCCCGGCAGATAAGGGCATGGCCCTCCCGTATTCACGCCGCGCGCGTCGTAGTGGTTCTTGTTACCCGCCTCCTTGAGCAGGGCTTCGACGGCTATCCGTGGTTCGCCCACACGGGCTGCCGCCATCACCATCCATGGGAAGTCCCAGCCCCAGCAGCGGTTCCAGTCCCATGTCCGCCACACCTTCAGCACAGTGCGATGCGCGGCCTCGCCGTCAACACCTTCCATCGGTGGCAGCATGCCCAGGACGCCGACGGGGTCGGGATGTTCCCACGCCCGCTTGGTGTAGGTGTCCTTCCATTCAGCAGAGTGGACAAACACGCCGTCTGCCAACGGCAGTGGCGCCAGCCCGCGACGGACCTCATCCCAGCGGGCTTCGCGCGGCAGGCCCATGCGCTGCCGCCAACGCTGGGCCTGGTCAAGACCCCATCGCCAGTAGGCCAGGTCGAAGACGGTGTCGCGGGTGACCCCCTGCTCGCTGGGGGGCATGATCGGCTGGAGGTGGTAGAGTCCCTGGCTGTCGCGCGTCGGGAAATCGGCCATGTAGTCCGCTGTCGCGAATACAACATCCTTCCACTTCTCCAGCGTTGCCCGCGTCGGCTGCAACCGATACTCCAACTCTGCGAAGAAGATCGGGTGAGGTTGTTGCCAGTGGAGGACGAAACTGCCATCCCACGGCGCGGTGCGGCCTTCCGGACCGACTTGTTTGCCCCACCTGGCCCCCTTGTAGTCGAACTGGCTTGCCAGTTGCCGTGCTGTCGGCAGGAACTTCTGATAACAGCCCAGCGCTTTCTCCGCCATTGACCAGCGATCCCACAATCCGTAATGGGCCAGGTGCCACCAGACCATTTCCATGTGAAACTGGCTGCTCCAGAAGTCGACGCCCATCAGGCCGTTCTCCGCAGGAGGCCAGCTTCCGGCCGACTGGGCCGCCATGAGGTATTGGGACAGCACAATCCGCCGCTCCAACTCTTTCCAACGGGCATCTTTGCTTTGAGAGAGATCAATCGCGCCACCCGTTGTCCAGAAGGTCTTCCACCGTGCGGCCGCCGCCTGCTGGGCTTGGGTAACCGTGGGAAGCGTTTCAATCGGTGCGGCAGCGAAACCGATGACAAACTCCAGTCGCTGGGCGCCGGCGGAGGAGAGGATGAAGCTGTGCCGGCCCGAGGCGGATTGGATCGCCAAGGCTTGGCCCTCCGGGACCTCGACCTGTCGGTGTTCGCCATCAAGCGTGTACGAGAGTTGGAGTTTCTTCGAGCGGCCGGGCAGAGGGTCGCCAAGGTTCTCGTAGGTGGGGGTGATGGCGAGTTGGTCATCACGAACGGCCGCGGCAAGCTTGGCCGTCACATTCACCCATCGGTCGCCGTCGCCGAAGCGCGCACTGACGACGGCGAGCTTGCGGCGCGGAGCCTCCTGGGCCTTCTGTAATGCACAGCCCCCGGACCATCCGAGGGTGACTTGGTAGGTCGAAGCGTCGGCGGTGCGGCGGATAACGCCGCGATTCGCGCCCTGCAGCGGGAGCAGCTCGCTTGTGTGCGCAGCCGGGCGGTTCCAGTCGCCGGCCCAGGGGCCGGAGCCACCGGCGGCGGGATACGAAAAGTCCAGCGAGATCGCCAGCTTGCCCTCGCGCAACAGGACAGATTCCGCTCGGATGGCGATCAGGTCGAGCGTGGGATGCACCACAGTTTCGACAGCCACACGCTGGGCGTCGAGCTCGAACCGGCTGGTGTGCAGGCCGGTCCAGAGGTCGTAGGTGCGGGAGAGGTCACGAAGCTCTTCCGCCCGAATCGCCGCGCCATCAGCGCGGACCAGGCGCAGCCGGGCAAGATTTATCGGGTGCGGGTTGCGGAACATCCAGCCATCGAGTTGGGATTTCTCCGCCGCTTTGCGCATAGGACCCGTGAGCCGGCCACGTTCAACGGTACCCGTCGGCGGCAGATCGGCCGGCGTACAGCCCGGTGGCAGCGGCGCGGAGTGCCAGGCCCAATGGGACATCGTGTTACCGCCGAGGGTCTGCAGACCCGTGGCGTCGGCGTTGAAGCAGAATTCGCCGTTGCCGAGCGGAACCTGCCCATGGGCTTCATTCCATTGCATGTTGTGGCGGGTCACGAGGGCGTGGCGGTCAATCGGCCCCTCGGCCGCAAGAGCCTGGATCGACCAGACGGAGATGGCGAAAATAGGCACAAATCTCATGGCTTGGCTCTCAGATCATCGCATATGAGCGTATCCAGCGAGCGCAGATACGACTTGCCGTCGAGAATGACCGGATGCGGCCAGGCATCGCCTACGGAGTTGTTCAACTGCACACAAGACACCTCGGTCTGGCCAGCACGATAACGCTACTTCATCGGCCAGTCGTCGGTCCGGAATGGGCTCACGGGCAGGCCGCTTTCGGTCCAGAGGTTGATGTAGGGCGTGGCGGACCAGCCGAACCGCGCAGCGACCGGCTTGGGCACTTTGTCGCTCCAGATGGCGACGGATGTCTTGCCGACCAGTTCGGCTTTCGCTTCCACGAATTTCTGATCCTCGCCCGCGACGACGAATCCTGCAGGTTCGCCTTTGAGGGTGAGCAGCTCGTTGTTCATCGTTTCAAAATGCAGGATGAGGCGGTCGCCTTCTGTTTCCGCTTTCTTGAAGACCGGGCTGCCCCAGGTCTTGGGCTTCTGTCCGCGCTGAAGCTCTTTCGCGTACACGGCCGCCATCGCCCAGCGAATCGCCCGCTCTCCGTGCGACTGCTTGCGGATGATGTGAAGGTCGCCATGCACCTCGTCGGTGGTCACCACGAAACCCGTGTTCGGCGTGGTGCGATGGATCCGCAGTTGCGCTTCCTGGACCAGGTTATTCGGCCCTGGCCCGTACACGCTCTTGCCGCTGCCGCAACTCGCGGTCTGGACAATGCCGAAGGGCATGTCCGGCATGCCGAAGGTTCTTCGCCACGAAGCGATCACCGCCCGGCAGGTCGGCTCGAAGATCGACACGGGCTTGGTCATGGAATTGTTCTCGCCCAGATAGAAGAATGCGCCCCGAAAGGTCATGTTCCGAATCGGCCAGATGGTACTGTTGTAAAGACAGCCTGGAGTCCAGATGGGCTCGTCAAAGAATGGCGCCAGCTCCGGAATCTGCCGCTGCTCCCCGCCGGGCGCCCAGTAATGTGCCAGGCTCCCGCCCACCGAGGTGTCCACCAGCCCGATCGGCACCTGGAGTTGATCGTAAAGGTCCTTGGCGAAGAAAAACCCGAACGCACTGAATGGCGGCGCATGGAGGCTCAGAGTGTCCGGCCCGAAAACCACGCAATCGCGTTTGAAGGGCAGTTCCTGCTGCGGCTGCTTTTGGATCCAATCCAACCTGTCATACGGCGGATCGGCGGCTTCGCCGTGCAGCGTGCTCACGCAGCGAATGGCGCGATACTCGGGATGGGCCTCCGCATCGGCCTTGGTGAAACCGTCGGAGCGAATCCACAGCGGGAACGACATGTTGCTCTGCCCGCCGAGCAGCCAGACTTCGCCGACGAGCACATCCCTGAGCGTGGTTGTGCTGCTTCCGGTGCTGACAACGAGATCCCGGCCTTCCGCACTCGCTGCCAGTGGCTTGAGTTGCACGACCCAGCGCCCGTCAGGGTCAGCCTTGGCGGTTTGCGTTTGCCCCGCGAAAGTCACGCTGACCTGTTCGCCCGCGTCCGCCCAACCCCAGATCTTCAGGGGCATCTCGCGCTGGAGCACCATGTGGTCGTTGGACAGACGCGACAATTGCAGCCCCGGCCCCACGGGAGTGATGGGCAGCAGCTTTGGGGATTGCTTGTCGGCTGCCGATGCGGGACGGGTGGCGAGCAAGAGCGGGATGAGGAGAGCGAGGAATCTCGCGAATTTCTTCACCAGCGGCGGGTCCTGCCGCGTGGCGAATTTCACCGTGTCGGCGACTGCGGCCAGTGATGTCAGCAACAATGCGGCGAGGAACGTGAATGCATGTTTCATCTCCGATCCCTTTCGTGAGTCATGCTTGTACTGTCAACCGGGGCCTCGGCTGCGAGGACGCCGGCTGATGCGGCGACGAGCGCCATCAGGTTCGCGAGCATGAGGGTGTTTCTCATGATGATCTCTCGTAGTGCCAGTATAATCGTTGAACATGGACTGATGAACCTGGCTTCGGTGCGGGTCCGGCATTGTGCGGCGGAAGCATCGCTCGCCAATTCGGCGAGACTTCCGAATGGAACAGCCAGAGGAGCGAGATTGCCATGCCGACGATTCGTTGCTCGCGTTGCGAGATGGTCTTCCTGCCCGAAGAGGTGACGGAGGCCGTATGCATTTCCTGCGGCGCCCCGATAATGGGCGGACCCACGCTTGCGCCGGTCAAGAAACCGATGCCGCGGCGTCAGTTCCGGGTCATCGCCGTCGGTGTGATTGCGTTTTGGCTGGGCGTTGGGGGCGTGTTGTTGCTTATGCGGAGTAAGGCGAACGCACCGCCGACGCGCCCCGCGGTCGAATCGCGCGGCAGCGCGCCCGTTCGAGCGAGTGTCTCGGGCCAAGCGCAGGGCGCCATTGCGGCGGCCGATCTGGGTGACACCGCTCAGGCCGCCCAGTTCGCCGCACCAGCGACGCAGCCCGCAAAGAGGCCGGCGGAGCAACTGGTCGACGGCGCTCGGCCGGCTGATGGAGATCGCACCACGCGGCCGCCTGCGCCCGCGACGGCGCCGTCGCAGGCCGCTCTGGCTCCCATGGTCGCGGCCGCCGGAATCACCGAGCCGGCCGAACCGGGGGACTCTAAGGTGGCAGATGTGGCACCCATCGTCAGCGAGGAGGATGGCGTGAAAGTGCGCCGGTTCAATGACCCGGCCGCAGAGTATCGTCAATCGCCGCTCAACGGCCACGAGCACGTGAAACTTGTCGGTAAGATCAAGGCGTTGCGCATCGGGGATGTCAATGGATCGTCGGTTCTGGACGCCTCGCAACTGGAAGCCGGCGAGATCATCGTCGAAGGTGCGATCAATGGTGAGACAACCATCAAGCTCAACGCGCCGAGCGGCAAGGTTCACCTCACGAAAGATGTGAACGGCACCGCGGTCGTGGAGATCAACGCCCCCGGCGGCAGCGTCACCCTGAGGCAGGATAGAACCGCGATCGGCGGCGGGACCAACCTCTATATCGCGACCCGCGAACTGCTTCTCCGTGGCACCGCCAATGGCGGCACGCGCATTTCGGTCATGTTCAACCGCAACGGGTTTCTCAAGTTTCAGAAGATGGACGGCGGCGCACAGGCCACTTGGTTCAAGGCGGAGGCCTCGGATCCCGACGTTCAGGTTGATTCGGGGGAAATTCGTGCGGGCGCCACGATCCGGCAATCCGAACGCGATCCGGCGTTTCCGGCTAACCTGCAGCCGTCCAAGGACGCGTTTAAACGTAACTTACCCCCACCCAAAGTGCATTTGACGCTGTAACCACCGATATGAGACCGCTGTTT
>Ga0315286_10008564_pt1 | contig 10072 bp, 8 predicted proteins | sample YL17G10_0_MG_FD_205038 | JGI IMG/M metagenome (GOLD analysis project Ga0315286, IMG submission 205038) | Sediment microbial communities from Yellowstone Lake, YNP, Wyoming, USA - YL17G10_0 | ecosystem: Environmental > Aquatic > Freshwater > Lake > Sediment | place: USA: Wyoming | collected...
CATAGGGACTGAGTCCCTCCGGCCGGAGGACCTTAATCGCGCCAGGAACATGGCTTACCGTTCGCTGTACTTCAATCCGTCTTGGTGGGCGAGCAATATCAGTCATGTGATAAGACACCCGGAGGACGCCGAATTGGCATCCAAGTATGCCATGAAGGTTTTCAAAAACTACTTATTCTACCGAATGGAGCATGCTCATTGAGGAATGGGGATGGAAACTCTCCGAATAGTAATGACAAGCACTTTCTACCCTCCCTATCACATTGGGGGTGATGCAGTTCACGTAAAGCTGCTGGCTAAGGAGCTTGTCAATCGAGGGCATGAGGTCCATGTAATGCATAGCCTCGATGCTTTCTATATGAAGGGGGGGCAGCGGGTTCATGACGACCAAATAGAGAAGGAGGATGGAGTGTTCACCTATCCGCTTTCTTCCAATCTCGGAAGATTCGCGCCCTACGGAACCTATCTGACGGGCAGGAATCGGCAAGCGGAGCGTGAGCTTGAGCGCCTGAGGCATGAGGTGCAGCCAGACTGGGTTCATCATCATAACATCTCGCTGCTTGGTGGGGAACTCATCAAGAATGAGAGCGGAGTAAGCATCTATACCGCTCATGACTACTGGCTGATCTGCCCACGAAGCGATTTGATGTACCTGGGGAGATCAACTTGCCAGCAACGTAGGTGCAACTATTGCTCCCTTGCAACGAAACGCCCTCCTCAATTTTGGCGGGAGACCGGATTCATTGGGAATTTGAAAAACCTCGACCTCGTGATCTCGCCATCAAGATTCATGGCCTCGTCCCTGAACCGATTCTTAGGGATCAGTTCGACCGTGCTCCCGAATTTTCAAAGGGTACCATCTTCGCTGCCGACCGTGTGCTCGGATGAAAGTTACTTTGTTTATGCTGGTGTGCTGGGGAAATATAAAGGGATCGACCTTCTGCTCAAAACGTTCGAGCGCGGCAATCTCAGGTCCTCCCTCCGCATTATGGGTCGAGGTAGCATGGAGTCCGAAGTAAGGCAAGCAAGCGCATCTTCAAGGGGTAAAATAGCGTACCTCGGTTTCGTTCCAGAAATAGAGCGTCAAAAGCAAATCGCGTCTGCTGTGGGGATGGTTGCTCCTTCCATCTGGAACGAGAATGGGCCGCTAACCTGCATCGAGGCTCTCTCGATGGGGACACCTCTAATCGTGACCAGGAATGGTGGCCTCCCTGAACTAGTGGAGGATCCCGAATGCGGTCTCGCCTGTGAAGCGACGGTGGATGACCTGGAGCACGCCTTGTTGCGCATAGAGGGGAATCCAGAGTTACAAAGGAGACTGTCCAGCAATGCATTATTAAAATACCAAAAATGTTACACCCCTGAACGATATCTGAATAGTTATCTTACCCTTTGTAAGAAGGTGATGTCTTGAACAAGATGAAGATTGCACTCATCAATGTTGGTTTCGAGAAGGGAAATAAGAACGTCCTTGTCAGTCCTCCCCTCGGGATAATGTGCATCGGCGCTGTCCTCAAGAGAGAGGGACTAGAGGTTGCCCTTTTCGATTGGTCCGGGGAGGATCTCGATGCCCACAAGCATGATCTGCTCATAGGATTCCGTCCTGACGTGGTGGGATTGACCGTCATTATTGGGACTTCCATCCTACGCTCTATCGAGGTGAGCCAATGGAGCCGAGATATCAGAGCAAAGGTGGTTTGGGGTGGTCCATGCCCCTCGGTCCTACCGGAAATGGTGCTGCGCGATGCCCCAGTCGACTTCGTGGCCGTCGGGGAAGGAGAGCAGACCATGATCGACCTCGTCCGAGTGCTAGAATCTAGAGGTGACCCAAAGACCGTCGATGGCCTTGCTTTCTTACATAACGGTGTGCCGATCAGGACCGCACCAAGAGGTAGGGTGATGGATCTAAACCAATTGCCGATGCCGATGTGGCAAGAGCTAGGGGATTTGTCGAAATACCTGATAGCCTATCATCACCGAAAGGCTATACCCATGGTCACAAGCCGGGGTTGCCCTGGGACTTGCGCGTTCTGCTATACTAAGAAAATGTGGGGGTACCGTTGGACCTCCCGCAGCGCGGAGAAGGTCGTGGCGGAGATCCAGTTGATCATGAAATTGGATTCCCGCATTACTGCCTTCATCTTCGACGATGACCTGTTTGCTGGCGACCCTGGACGGATCACCGATTTCTGCGATCTGCTAATTTCCCGGAGAATGGACATCAAATGGAATTGCGAGATCAGGGCGCGGGATATTACTGCAGATTTGGTGAGGAAGATGAAGGCAGCAGGATGCGAGGAGTTGCTGCTTGGGGTCGAAACCGGTTCTCAGAGGTTGTTGGACAAACTCTGCAAAGGGGTGCGTATAGAAAAGATTCTAGAGGCGTTCGATATAGCGCACCAAGAAGGTATGAAGGCTATTGCAATGTTGATGGTCGGCCTGCCTGGCGAGACCATGGAGGATTTCAAAGCTACGGACGACATGTTGCGTAAGATCAAGGCTGATGGGTTCTATTTCTCGCTCTACATCCCATCACCAGGAACGGCCTTCCTCGAAGAATCCAAGAATTACGGGTTCGAGGAGCCCAAGGACCTAAAGGGGTGGGCCGAAATGGGCAATTTCGATGTGGAAGCTTATGATGGCAGGAGCCTTTCCAAGGTCCCGAGGAAGTATGTTGACGCCATGATCCACAGGGAGCTACAGAGAGTGAGAAGGAACCACAATTGGGCCGCCTTCCGCAGCGATCCGGCAGGGGCGATCTTGCGCGCAACGAAGAGAAGGCTGTCCGTTGGAAAATGAGCCGCTGTTCGCGACATCCTTTTATTCCCCCTGCAAATAACCTCATGATGCCTCAAGGTCGCGTCCGGATTATCTCGTCACTCGAGGAGCTGAAGGAACTCAAAGACCCTTGGGAACAGCTCGAGGAGCAGTGTGGTTGTGGCATCTTTTCCTCCTACCTATGCGTCTCTGAATGGGTAAGGTGTTTCGGTGATCTGGTCGAACCATCAGTCCTGGTGATCGGATCGAAGGATGACATTGAGTACATCGCCCCCCTTGCGGTTCGAAAAGGCAAGATGCACGGTCTGCCAGTAAGGGTCCTTGGGATGATCGGCACGATCCTGGATTCTTCGGAGTATTACAATCTCACCTTCTTGAAAAAGAAAGGGAAGGTGGGCGATCTCGACGCTCTCGTTGATGGCATGGCAAGCATCAAATGGGACGTCCTCCAGCTTCTCGACATGGAAAATGATGAACTGCTCCCTCCATTAGTGGAGAAACTCAAGAGCAGGTGGTCATGCGAAATGAAGCCGTCACGACCTTCTCCGATTGTCACACTAGATATGCACAACGACCCTATCGAAAATTTCGAGCCTAGAACAAATAAACGCATCCGCCGGATAATCGATGAATTGAAAAAGGATTCCCGATTCGAAACCCGATTGGTGAAAACACCGGACATGGTGGAAAGGGCGTTGAACAGGTATGCGGAGCTCCACATCGCTCGCTGGGAATCGAAAGGAGGGAGTATTTTCAAGGATGCCAGACAGAGAGATTTCCTTATCACAATGCCCGTTGAGATGGCAAAAATGAAGAAAGCCTGGGTAATGGAGATCCTCATAGATGGGGAGACAGCGTCGCAGCAGCTCTGCTTGGTTGACAAGGATTGCATCCGCATGTATCGAATGGTCATGAACGATGCTTTCAAGTCATTCGCTCCCGGTTACCTTGCCGCCTATTTTGCCATGCTTGAGGCGAAGAGCAACGGAAGCAATACTTTTGATATGGGACCGGGACAAGATGAGTACAAGTACAAGGTGGGAGGAATAGACCACCCCAACTATGCCATCGAGGGGAAACGCGGTAAGGTCATGATGGCGTCCAGGTTGCTGCATCTGGTCAAGAAGCCCTCAAACGAAGAGGCTCCGAAGACAGATTGACCGTGGTGGAACGATAAGCGGATTCAGAGCTCCGCTCCAGCGTGTACCTCGATCCCCTTCGCGCTGATGCCATAGGGCGTGATGCGCCGGGAATGCCGGATGCGCCTCATCTTGACGACGCGTAACGTCAACTGCATCTCGTTCTTGTCCGGCACTTCCACGTTCCGCAGCGCGATCACTCCGTCCGCCACGTACTCGGCCAGACCGTCCCTTGTGGCAAGTGGATTATCGTCCTTCACCTCGGCGGTCATGAGGCAGGTGGCGCCGGTCTTCTTGATTAGCTGGGTCAGATTGAACAGCATGACCCGCTTGTCGTGCTCGTTCTCGAAGAGCATGTTCAATAGCGAAACTGAATCAATCACGATGCGAGTGGCACCGAAGGACTTGATGAAGTCCGGCAGCTCCTTCCCTACTCTTGTTACCGTCGTCTTCGCATCGGTGGGCTCGAGCTTCACCAGCGCCAGCCTCTTCGCGTCCAGATGCGGCTTGAGGTCCCAGCCGAATGCCTTGGCATCCTCCAGGATGGACCTCTCGTCCTCTTCCAATGATATGTAGATGCCTTTCTCCCCTTCCTTCAGCCCCTGGTTCAGGAACTGCAGCCCCAGGGTGGTCTTTCCCGTACCGAAGGAGCCCATGATTACCACCATATGGGACTTAGGTATCCCACCCTCCAGCATCTCGTCCAAGCCCTCGATCCCAGATTTCACGCGATCTACCATTTTCATCCCACCCTTTCCGTATCGATGACCACGAGCCCGCTCTCGGCCGTCACCACCGTGGCGAACCGAGCGATGCGCTCCTTATCGAGGTGGGGCAGCATGCTCATGAACTTTTCGACGTAGAGATATCTTTGTCGCCTCGACGACATGGCGAACTTGCTCCATTCGAAGACCAGCGCTCCATCGACGCTGTCCATGACCATGCGCTGCTTCCGCTCGTCCATGATGTCCCTCGTGAGGATGAGGTAGACAATCCCCTTCCAGCGCTTCGAGACCCGCTGCATGCCGCGCATCACCGCCACCAGGTCGGTTATCTCGATGTTGGCGCTCACCGCCAGATCCGTCAATGAATCGATGATTATCAGGCTCTTCGGGGCGTTCTCGTCCATGAAGTTGACCAACGCTTCCAGCAGGTTCTCGTCGCCCGATCCTTGCGAGAAGATGGAGGATTGCTCCCCACCCCATGACTTTGGCACCAGCGTCTTGCGGAAATAGACCCCGGAAAAGTCCTTGAAGACGACGTTCCTCTCGAAAGCGCTGTAGAAGTCCAGGTTGAAGGAAGCCTTGATCTCCTGCAGGATATCCTCTTTCGAGCGGGAGAAGGTGATGTAGCATATCTTCTCCGGCATGTACCCGTTCCGGGCCGCGTGGCCGAGGAAGTAATCGCTGGAATCCGGGTTCTCCTTGACCAGGGAGAGCTTGGCAGCCGAGGTATAGGCGAACTCCACCTGGCCAGCACCTAGTTCCCCGAGGAGCAAAACGGTCGAACCGACCGGCATTCCGCCTTTGATGATCGAATCGAAATCAGCCACACCAGTGGGAATCTTGTTCTTGGATGGGGGCATGCCTGGCACCTAACATGCGGCGCATCGTGCTATCACCTTATCTATCTTTTCTGTGACTCAGGATTTGCCAACGAACTTGACGATCAGGCCGAGCAGCCTCTCCGCCGCCTGCCTCTTGATCTCGATGCGGTCCCCTTCGAACTTCCTCATCTCAGTGATGTGCTTGAAGCCGTCCGAGACCGCGAACCAGACCGTGCCGACCGGCTTGGCGGCGCTCCCTCCTTTCGGGCCAGCTACCCCGGTGCAGGCGGCACCGATGTCAGCCCCGACCACTCCCCGAACCCCGTCGGCCATCTCCTTGACCACTTCCTCGCTCACCGCCCCGCTCGACTCCAAGGTCGTTTCGCTGACCGCCAGCAATCGGACCTTCGCCTCGTTGCTGTAGGCCACCAGGCTGGCAAGGAAGTACTCCGAGGAGCCTGGCACATCCGTTATCATGCTACCCACTAGGCCACCCGTGACCGATTCCGCCACGGCTATCGTCTTGCCCTTGGCCTTAATGATCTTCCCAACTTCCTTCTGCTGGCTCATTAGAATACCTCAATGGCGCCGGCCCGGCGCATAGATCCCTCAATCGCTGAATGCCGTCGACCTCCTCGATGACCTTGGCCGTGGCCTTGGGCACGAGGTGCCTCCATTTCTCTCCGACTAAGATCCGTCTGCGGATCTCCGTCCCGGAATAGATCTCCCGGTTGAACAGCGGAGAAGCCCTGACCTCATAGCCAGATTCGCTGAACAATCGTCGGGTCAGAGCGTTATTGCTATAGACCGCCTTGAACGGGGGGACCATCGAGACCACGTGGGCGACCCATACCGCATAGCGGTTGACGTCCACGATCGGCAGGATGGAGCAATTGGTCATGCCATCGTCCTTCAGTGCCTGAGAGATCATGAGATGCCGCTCCCCGGCTGTGAATGGGTTCTCGTATGTATGGGAGAATTGCGCGCTGCCGATGCCGATGGTGACGGAGTCCCATTCCTTGGCGATGGTGCGTATCACTTCCAGATGCCCCTTGTGGAAGGGCTGGAATCGACCGAGGACCAGGGCGTTCGTTTCTTCGCTCTTCAAGTTAACCCATACTCCCAAGTGAGTCCTGATATGATAACTTTAACGGACCTCGTCATTGAAGGGAGATTGCCCTAGCCAGCCTTGGCTGAAAAGAAGAAAGGCAAAGGAATGCGTTTGGGAAGTATCGCCTCAGCGGGGCAGTGGCAACGGGTTGAGCAGGACCGGCGGCTTGTCCGGTTTGTCGCTTCGATCCACCAGGGCAGCCAGCTTCTTCAGCAGGCTGTCCTTCTTTATCCCACCGATGAGCGCGTTCTGCAGGACCTCGGTCATGTTGCTCACCGGCACGATCTCGATCTTGCCGATGTACCGCTCCTCCAAGACCACGTCCCTCATGTTGGCCAGCGGGATGAGCACCTTCCTGATGCCCGATTCGGCGGCGGCCTCGATCTTGGCCGTGACGCCTCCGACCGGAAGCACCAGGCCGCGCACGCTCAGCGATCCGGTCATGGCGATGGTCTGGTCCACCGGGACCTCTTCCAGCGCCGAGATGACCGCCGTGGCCACGGAGATGGACGCCGAATCGCCTTCCACTCCGTCGTAGGTGCCGATGAACTGTATATGGACGTCGTGGTTGGAGATGTCCTCTCCCGTGTATTTCTTAATAAGAGCGGAAACGTTCGAGACCGCTTCCTTGGCTATCTCACCAAGCTTGCCAGTGGCGATGATCTTGCCCGCGCTCTTCTCTTGAGCGGGCGTCACCTCGGCGACGATGGGTAGCACTATCCCGGAATACTCGGACATGGAGGATTCAGTGTTCAACGCCGCCAGGCCGTTCACGCAGCCGATCTCGGAACCGGTGGTGATGAATGAGCGATATTCCTTCCTTGCCTCGAGGTAGCGGTCCGCGATCTGCTGCTCCAACGAGCGGGCGATCTTCTTGGCCGCCATGACGTGATCTAGAGTGACTATCTGCTTGTTGTCCTCGCGGGAGATGTCGCCGGCGATGCGTATCAGTCCGCCCAGCTCGCGCAATCGCAACGTCAATTGCCCCTTGCGCCCGGCCCGGCGCTGCGCCTCTTTGACTATCTCTGCCACTGCGCGCCTCTCGAAGTGGGGGATCTTCTTGTCCTTCGACACCTCTTGGGCCACGAACCGTATGAGCTTGGTCCGGTTCTCCGTGGTATCGTCCATGGTCGAGCGCATGTAGACCTCGTAGCCATAGCCGCGGATACGGGAACGGAGCGCGATATGCATGCCCTTCAAGGCATCGAGATTGCCTGCGCATACCAATATGAAGTCGCAGGGCACGGCCTCGCTCTTCACCATCGCGCCGGAGGAACGCTCGCTCTGGCCGGTGATGGAGAACTTGCCCTCCTGCAACGCTGATAGCAAGGATTGCTGCGATTCGATGCGCAGCATGTTTATCTCGTCGAGGAAAAGGACGCCCTTGGAGGCCTTGTGGATGGCGCCAACTTCAAGCCGCTCGTGCGCTGGGGTCTCCAGCCCTCCGGATTGGAACGGGTCGTGCTTGACATCGCCGAGCAATGCGCCGGCATGGGCGCCAGTGGCGTCCACGAACGGTGGCATCTCCGTGTTCTCGTGAGTGATCAATAGCTTGGGCACCATGATGTGCTCTTGCCTTCCGCCAGTATATCGGGTGGCGAAGAAGATTATCACCGCGATCACCAGACCGAATAGAATGATAGTAGGATCCTTCATCCCGTTCTGGATGTAGAGCACCACCGAGAGACCGACGATCAGGAAGGCGATCATCATGATCATGGACGACCGTTGCTGCTTGCGTTGCAGCGCCTCCCTCTTCTGGGCGGTGACAATCTCTTTCCCTTTTCCCGCCGGAACGGTGCGGATCTTCGGCTCGTTCGGGTCCTCGGGGTTGTGATACGCGATCACATCCTGGAGATCGCCCTTGGGAAGATACTCGGTCATCGAACGGGCCAGCATGGACTTGCCAGTACCGGGCTCTCCGATGAGCATGACATGCCGCTTCTGCTCCGCCGCCTTCTTGATGACCTCTACGGCCGCGTCCTGACCGATCACCTGCTCGGACAGCTTCTCCGGGATCTTCAGGTCAGCGGTGGTGTTGAAGCCTTGAGTTTCAATCCAAACGTCCACGTCGGCGATCACCGCTGCGGGGTTTGGCTCTGCATCTCCCATGTGTTAAATTCTCCTGAATCTAAATTCTACTCATAAATGAACCACTTAATAAGCGTTATGCTGGGAATCAGCTGACAAACGAACCACAATTCTCACATGCCAGAATGTTGGGAATTGGATTAGATTGCGACTTCCTGCCTCCGGCTCCGTTTATAAACGAAGCTTGAATTTAGCAAGGGTTAAACCGCCTAGCGCTCATCGGGAGCAGAGGACGACGTGAAAGTTACCGAGCTGGACCTCCCCCCTGGCGTGGCGGAGATCCTGAGGCAGGACGGGATCGAGACCCTATACCCTCCGCAGGAGAAAGCCATCCCCTTGGCGCTCCAGGGCCGGAACCTCTTTCTGGCCGTCCCCACAGCCAGCGGCAAGTCGCTGGTAGCGTACCTGGCGGCGCTGAAACACGTTATCGAGCGCGGCGGGAAAGCCCTTTATATTGTACCTTTGAGGGCGCTGGCGGCCGAGAAGTACGAGGACCTGAAGCGCTTCGAGTCGTTGGGCGTGCGGACCGGTGTATCGGTCGGAGACCTCGATTCGCCTGACCCAGCACTGGAGAAGTTCGATATCATAGTCGCCACGTCCGAGAAAGCAGACTCGCTGCTCAGGCACCGCAGCTCCTGGCTCCAGAAGATATCATTGGTCGTGGCGGACGAGGTGCACCTGATCCACGATCCGGAGCGCGGACCGACGCTTGAGATCACCCTTACCAAATTCCGCAAGTTCAACCCCGACCTGCAGGTGATCGCCCTCTCCGCCACGGTAAAAAACTCGAAGCAGCTGGCGGACTGGCTCGAAGCGGTGCATATCTCCTCCGAATGGCGGCCTACACCGTTGAAGGAAGGCGTCTATCTCAATGGCGAGGTGCGCTTCACGGACAATTCCAAGCTGGACTTGCAGGACGTGCGCGATCCCATCTGGAGCTTGGCAAAGGACAGCATCAAGGGCGGGGGCCAGTGCCTGGTCTTCGTCAATACTCGAAAATCCACGGAGACGGTCGCCGCCAGCCTGGCGACCAGGATGAAGGAGATAATCCACGAGAAAGTGCAGATCGAGGACGAGGAGAGCCTGCTGGTCGACGAGGGCGAGCCGACCTCCATCGGCAAGCGACTTCGATCGTGCGTTCATCGGGGCGTCGCGTTCCATCACGCCGGGCTTTCGAACCAGCAACGCAAGAGCGTCGAGCAGGCGTTCAAGAAGGGCGCCATCAAGGTCATCGTGGCCACGCCGACGCTGGCTGCAGGCATCAACCTGCCGGCCAGGAGGGTGATCATCCGCGAGGTGCACCGCTACGAGAACGGCGTGGGGAACGTCTCCATCCCGGTGCTGGAGATTAAGCAGATGTGCGGCCGGGCTGGTCGTCCTCGCTACGACAAGTACGGCGAAGCGATC
>Ga0315286_10008565_pt1 | contig 10072 bp, 6 predicted proteins | sample YL17G10_0_MG_FD_205038 | JGI IMG/M metagenome (GOLD analysis project Ga0315286, IMG submission 205038) | Sediment microbial communities from Yellowstone Lake, YNP, Wyoming, USA - YL17G10_0 | ecosystem: Environmental > Aquatic > Freshwater > Lake > Sediment | place: USA: Wyoming | collected...
CATGAACGCCCAACTCGTAGGCGAGCTTGGTGAAGCAGACGATTTCGTTGACGGTGAACCAGTTCTTGACACGGCTGCCGAGGCGTTGCACGACTGTGCGGGCGTAGCGATCGAACGCGAGTGCGGTGCGCCGAGATCGCCAGCCCCCCTTATCTTCCAGGGCCTGCGGGAGGTCCCAGTGGTACAGGGTGACGTAGGGGGTGATGCCGGCGTCGAGGAGGGCGTCGATGAGACGGTCGTAGAAGTCGAGGCCTTTGCGGTTGACGCTTCCGTCGCCGTCGGGGATGACGCGGGGCCAGGCGATGGAGAGGCGGTAGTGCCGGATATCAAGGGACTTCATCAGTTCGATGTCTTGCGGGAAGAGGTGGTAGTGGTCGCAAGCGACAGAGCCATCATGCTCGGAGAAAACTTTGCCGGGGATACGACAGAAGGTATCCCAGACGGACGGGCGGCGACCGTCTTCGCCGGCGGCGCCCTCGATCTGGTAGGCGGCGGTGGCAGCACCCCAGAAGAAGTCGGACGGGAATCGGTAGGAGTCGACGTCGTTCATGACAAGAAGGTTCGCTGATTCTTAGCCGAGGTCAAGCGGCGTGAGAAAACGGGGACCCCCGACTTACATCAACGGCCGCAAGATGGTGATTCTGGGCCGGAAGGTGCGGACCCCGGGGGTGGAAACGGGCTTGGAGACGCGGTCCTGTCGGCAACACTGCGGGGCACGCCTCGCAAGGGCGCCACCGGCGCCTATAATGCCGCGGCCATGACGTCAGCCGAACCAACAGCAAAGCTTGCTCTGGAGGATGGAACGGTCTTCACGGGGCGGCCCTTCGGCGCCCGCGGAACAACCGAAGGCGAGGTCGTCTTCAACACCTCCATGACCGGCTACCAGGAAATCCTCACCGATCCATCCTACAAGGGCCAGATCGTCACGATGACCTACCCGCTGATCGGGAACTACGGAGTGAACAGCCTGGACGTCGAGAGCCGCTTGCCGCACGTCGCGGGATTCATCGTCAAGGAACTCTCCCCCCTCTATTCCAACTACCGCGCGGAGATGAGCCTCGGTGAGTACCTGACTCGCCACAGCATCATCGGCATCGAGGGCATCGACACCCGCGCGCTCACCCGCAAGCTCCGGATCGCAGGCGCGATGCGCGGTGTGATCTCCACGCAGATCATGGACGATCGGAATCTGGTGGAACACGCGCGAGCCGCCGCGGCCATGCTCGGCGCCGACTGGGTCAAAGCGGTGAAGCCCCCTGAAGCCTACCAGTGGGACCAGGGGCAAGGTGACTGGCGCCCCGCGCGGGTCGAGCGCGGGGACGGCCTGCACGTCGTCGCGATCGACTGCGGCGCAAAACATAACATTCTCCGCAACCTCGTCCAACGCGGCATCCGCGTCACCGTCCTACCCCCCGATATCTCCGCCACCGATATCCGCCGCCACCGCCCCGACGCCCTCTTCGTCTCCAACGGCCCCGGCGACCCCGCCGCACTCGATTACGCCGTCAGCCCCCTCATCGCCGTCCTCGATCAACTCCCCATCTTCGGCATCTGCCTCGGCCACCAACTCCTCGCCCGCGCCATCGGCGCCAAAACCTTCAAACTCAAATTCGGCCACCGTGGCGCTAACCAACCCGTCAAAAACCTCGACACCGGCCGCGTCGAAATCACCAGCCAAAACCACGGCTTCGCTGTCGATCCCCAATCTCTCGAAAGCAGTGGCGGCGTCATCACCCACATCAACCTCAACGACAACACCGTCGAAGGCTTCCGTCACCAATCCCTCCCCATCTTCTGCGTCCAATACCACCCCGAAGCCTCTCCCGGCCCGCACGATGCGTCCTACCTCTTCGACGCCTTTATGGAAATGATGAAGACCCGCACCCCTCCCTCCGCCACCCGCCTCGCCGAACTCCAATCCCTCCGCCAATAGCCACTGCTCCTCTTCCCCCTCCCCCGCTACTCCGGGAGAGGGTTGGGGTGAGGGTTCGGTGCGACCCCTCCAAGCACCTGCAAACCTTCATCCCGGCGTAACGACCTTCCCGCACTCCGGACACCTCTCTGGCGTCGCCCTCAAATCATACCCGCAAGTTGGGCACAGCCCGTGCTTGCTGCGACGACGCATCACCACGCGACTACGAAGGTCCCTCGCTGTGTAAACGGTCGGCAGAATCCCAAACCCAATCGCGATCGGCCAGAGCCTAACTCGGATTATCCGGAGAACTCCCCGTTTCTCGGAAAACCGCGCATATCGAATGCCAAAACGGGTCCATTGCGCATACTCCAAGACCTCACCGCCGTCTACTGCTGATTGCAAACACTTTCTGATCATCACGCTCTCAACCGCCCTGGGCATCTCCGGGATATGTTGCGAATGCGCCAGTCCTCGCGGTGTCATTTCAGGCCACAATGAGTTGCCCCAGCACCTCACGCTTCCGCGCGATGCCCAAAACGTCACGTTTCTCGCTCCCCCAATCCAACGGATCCGATCCGCTACCCAATAGCTCCTCACCCAAACTCCTATCACGGCCACACACAACACCAGCGATAGTCCCACAAGCATCGCAGTGAACCGCCGCCTCATGCTCCCATTGTACAGCGGACACACGCAGGGCTCGCCGGCCACTAACGCCGGGTGCCACTGGCGGCTTGCCCGCCAGTGCTCCCTCCCTTCAGCTCCTGAACGCGCGAACCTCAACCCCCACCCTCCAACTCGGTATAACCTACAACCATGCGCCCCATGCTTCTTCTCCTCGTCCTCATCCTCCTCCCCCTTCCCGCCCGCGCCGCCGACTGGCCCATGTGGGGCCGAACCCCCTCCCGCAACATGACCTGTCCCGAAACCAACCTTCCCTCCGCCTTTGACCCCGGCAAGCCCAAGCTCGACAGCGAAGAGATCGATCCGGCCACGACCAAGAACGTGAAATGGGTCGCCAAGCTAGGCTCCCAGTCATACGGCAACCCCACCGTAGCCGCCGGCAAGATCTTCGTCGGCACCAACAACGAGTGCCCGCGCGATCCGAAAACCAAAGGCGACTACGGCATCCTCATGTGCCTCGAAGAAGCCACCGGAAAGCTGCTTTGGCAACTGGCCGTGCCCAAGCTGGCCGCCGGCAAGGATTGCGACTATGACTTCGTGGGCATCTGCTCCTCCCCGACAGTCGAAGGCGACCGCGCATACCTCGTCACCAACCGCTGCGAGGTCGTGTGTCTGAACATCAACGACGGCAGCGTCGTCTGGCGGTACGACATGCGCGACGAGCTGGGCGTCTTCCCGCATCAGATGACCGCCAGCTCCGTGTTGATCGTGGGCCAGCGCCTTTATGCGACCACATCGAACGGGCGCGACTGGTCTGGGAAGCACATCCCCTCTCCGAACTCCCCGGCGCTGATCTGCCTGGACAAACAAACGGGCAAGCTCCTTGGCCAGGAGGATTCAGGCATCAGCCGCCGGATGTTCCTGTGCAACTGGTCGTCGCCGGCGTTCGGCCGCGTCGCCGATCGCGACATGATCTTCTTCGGGGGCGGCGACGGGTTCTGCTACGCGTTCGATCCGGTCCCCGTGAAAAACGCCGCCGGCGTCGATGTGCTCAACGAGATCTGGCGGTTCGACTGCAATCCGCCGCAACGCAGGATGCAGGATGGCAAGCCGGTTCGCTATGGCAATCCCAAGGGCCCCAGTGAGATCATCGCGACACCGGCGTTCGACAACGGCCGCGTCTATGTCGCGGTGGGCCAGAACCCGGAAAAGGCCGACGGCGACGGGTGTCTGAACTGCATCGATGCCGCCAGCGGGAAACCGGGCTGGTCGTACGAGGGGATAGGCCGGTCGATCTCGACCGTTTCGATCGCCGACGGCCTGCTGTTCGCGGCCGAGTTTGCCGGTCGAGTCCGCTGCCTCGATGCCCGGACGGGAACGGTGCACTGGACATACGACACCGAGGCAAACACCTGGGCTTCGCCCCTTGTGGCCGATGGCAAGCTGTACATCGGCAACGAGGAGGGCACGTTCACCATTCTGGCGGCGGGCAAGAAAATGCAACTCGTCGGCAAGGTCGATTTCCTGACGACGCCGATCTACTCCTCCGCGGTCGTCGCCAACGGCGTGCTGTACATCGCCACTGCCAACAACCTTTACGCGATCCAGGGAGGGGCCAAGCCATGAAATGCGCACTGAGCATGTCGACGATGCTGCTATGTCTCTGTTCGCTATCGCCAGCTCAGGCGCCGGCCCCCACGACGCGGACGGCGTATGTGAACGACTTTGAGAACGCCGAGGTCGGCAACGTTCCCGAGGACATGCTTGTCGTGGCGGGGCAGTTTGCCGTACGCAAAGAGGGGGGGAGTGCCTTTCTTGAACTCAGCGGCGCCCCGGTCAACTCCTTTGGCGTCCTTCTTGGCCCGGAAAACACCGCCGACGCCATCTGCGGCGCACGCATTCTCGCCACACGCACCGGAAAGCGGTTCCCGGAGTTCGGGATCGGCCTGGCGGGCGCCAGCGGCTACCGCCTGTGGCTCATGCCCGCCGTCAGCGAGCTGCAGCTTCTCCAGAACGATGACGTCATGGCCGCGATCCCGTACACCTGGACGAGCGGCACGTGGACCATGCTCCGCCTGCAACTGCGCAAGCTCGCTGACGGAAAATGGAAGCTCGAGGGCAAAGCCTGGCAGCAGGGACAACCCGAGCCGCCTGGCTCGATGATCTCGCTGGACCAAACCGAGGCGCCCGGCAACGGGCGAGCCTCCCTCTGGGGCACGCCGTACTCGGAGACGCCCATCCGGTTTGACGACATCATCGTCCGCCAGCCGCCCCAGCCTGCTCGGTGATTCGACGCATCCCCGCCGAAGTGGAACCTCGCACGTACACGCGGAGAGGCCCCCTTCCGTCCGAAGCGGGGCCTCTCACTCAACTCAAGGAAAATCGATTCTACGTCGCCTCGCTCGACGCCTGGGCCTGCGCCAGCTCCGGCTTGCTCTCGTCCTTCGTGCTGCTCGCCTCGAAATAGAGGTGCTTGCTGTTGTCCGCCTCCGTTTTCACCGAGATGCGAATCACGTCCTTGCCTTTGAAGTTCCCGCGGAGGATCTCTTCCGACAGGGGGTCTTCCACGTTGTGCTCGATGGCCCGCCGAAGCGGGCGAGCGCCGAAATCGGTGTTCGTGCCCTTCTCCACGAGGAAATCCTTCGCTTCCTGGAGCAGCTCCAGCTTCAGGCCGTGCTCGGCCAGCCGCTTGGTCACCTTGCCCAGCTCCAGCTCGACAATGGCTTCAAGATTGGCGCCGCTCAGGGCGCGGAATACGATCACGTCGTCCAGGCGGCCGATGAACTCGGGGCGGAAGTACCGCTCGATCTCCTTCATCAGCGTCTCTTTCATCTTCTCGTAGCCCTGCTCCTCCCGGGTGGCGGTCTTGCCGCGCCCGGACAGCCCGAACGACTGCACGCCGCCCTTGATCAGCTCTGCGCCGATATTGCTCGTCATGATCATCACGACGTTGCGGAAGTCGACCCGCCGCCCGAACGAGTCCGTCAGGTGCCCCTCCTCCATGATCTGCAGGAGCATATTGAATACGTCGGGGTGCGCCTTCTCCACCTCGTCGAGGAGCACGACGCTGTACGGGCGCCGCCGGATCCGCTCCGTGAGCTGGCCGCCTTCCTCGTAGCCGACGTATCCCGGAGGCGCCCCGATGAGCCGGCTCACGTTGTGCTTCTCCATGTACTCGGACATGTCGATCTGAACGAGCGCATCCTCGTCGCCGAACATGAACTCGGTCAGCGCCTTGGACAGCAGCGTCTTGCCCACGCCGCTGGGACCCAGGAACAGGAACGTTCCCATCGGGCGATGCGGGTCCTTCAGCCCGCTCCGCGCCCGCCGGATGGTCTTCGCGATGGCGTTGATCGCCTCATCCTGCGAGACGACACGCTTGTGGAGCTCGTTCTCCAACTCCAGCAGCCGCTGCGCCTCCTCCTTCTCCAATCGAGTCAGCGGCACGCCCGTCATCTTGCTGACCACCTCGGCGATCACCTCCTCGTCGACCACCCCGTCAACTTCCTTGGCCTTCTCACGCCACTGCCTCTGCATCTCCTCCTTCTTCTTACGCAGCGCCTCGGCCTGATCACGCAGCCGGGCCGCCTCTTCATACTCGGCGTTCTTCACCGCCTCGTCCTTCTGAATGCTCAGCCGCTCGATCTGCTCCTCGATCTCCGCCAGGTTCGGCGGCTTGGTCATGCTCCGCAGCCGGATGCGCGCACCCGCCTCGTCCATCACGTCGATCGCCTTGTCCGGCAGGCATCGCCCCGTGATGTACCGGTCGGACATCTCAACGGCCGACTCAAGAGCGGCGTCCGTGATCCGCACCCGGTGGTGCGATTCATAGCGGTCGCGCAGCCCCTTGAGGATCGCCAGCGTGTCCTCCTTGCTGGGCGGCTCCACGCTGATCGGCTGGAAACGCCGAGCAAGGGCCGCGTCCTTCTCGATGTACTTGCGGAATTCGTCGAACGTCGTCGCGCCGATGCACTGGATCTCGCCCCGCGACAGCGCCGGCTTGAGCACATTGCTGGCGTCGATAGCGCCCTCGGCCCCGCCCGCGCCCACCAGCGTGTGCAACTCGTCGATGAACAGGATGACGTTTTTTGCCCGCCGGACTTCGTTCATCACCGCCTTGATGCGCTCCTCGAACTGCCCGCGGTACTTGGTACCCGCCACCATCATCGCCAGGTCCAGAACCACGATCCTTCGGTCGCACAGAAGCTCGGGCACCGTGTTGCCGATCACCATCTGAGCGAGGCCTTCCACGATCGCGGTCTTCCCCACGCCAGCCTCGCCCAGCAGCACCGGGTTGTTCTTCTGTCTCCGGCAAAGAATCTGGATCACACGCTCGATCTCGTTCTTCCGCCCGATCACCGGGTCCAGTTGCCCTTCGCGGGCCAGCTCCGTCAGATCCCGGCCGAAGCTGTCGAGTGCCGGAGTCTTGCTCTTGACTTTCTGCCCCTGTCTCTCCGGGGCGCTGGGCTCGTCGTTCTCGACACCCGCCCCAAGAAGATTCAGGACCTCTTCCCGAACTTCCTCGAGCTTGAGCCCGAGGTTCATCAGCACCTGGGCGGCCACACCGTCGTGCTCACGCAATAGACCCAAAAGCAGATGTTCCGTGCCCACGTAGTTGTGGTTCAGGTTCCTGGCTTCCTCGATGGCATACTCGATGACCTTCTTGGCGCGTGGGGTCTGCGGGAGCTTGCCCATCGTGACCATGTCCGGGCCGCTCTTCACCAGCTTCTCCACTTCGAGCCGCACCTTCCGCAGGTCCACATCCAGGTTCTTCAGGACATTGGCCCCAACGCCGCTGCCTTCTTTGACCAGGCCCAGCAGGATGTGCTCGGTCCCGATATATTCGTGGTTGAAACGTTGCGCCTCCTGATTGGCCAGCGCCATCACCTTGCGGGCTCGGTCCGTGAATCGCTCAAACATGTCTATCTCCAGTCGGCTGAAGAATTTACCGCATCAACCGCTCGCTACACTTTACCCCGGCGCCATCGTCGACGCCCTATCGACCCATCATCCGTTGATTCTAGTACGAAAGCACTGGTAATCAAGAAACTCCCCGACGCGTCCCGAACTCGCCGGTAGATCGCACTCGGCCCAACGTCGCTCGGCCGCAAAAAACCGTGTGCGACCAACTCGCCTAAGTGAAGGAGCATTCTGCTAGTTGCATCGACCGGTCCCGGCGTTGGCTGAAGCAGCGCGCGCCGCCTCTGAATCTCCACCGCGCCCTCCAACTTCGTTTTGCCGGGTACCCGTCAACCCGTCCAATAGTCCGGCCCTCACAAGCCAGCCTGCGCCCAGTTGTGCCACGTGCCGCTATAGGTTAGAAGCAATGCCGGCCGATAGACCCGGATCATCCCCTAACGGAGCCGCCGCGTGCAACTGTTCCATAAGTTCGTCGATCTCTTCCTCAATCTCGACAAAACCCTCGAAACCTACGGCAATGCCCTGGGCCCTTGGCTTTACGTCATCCTCTTCATCATCCTCTTCTGCGAAACCGGCCTCGTCGTCACCCCCTTCCTCCCCGGCGACTCCCTCCTCTTCGCCGTCGGCGCATTGGCCGCCACCGGCGTCCTCAAAATCGACCTCACCCTCGCCATGATCCTCATGTCCATCGCCGCCATCCTCGGCGACGCCGTCAACTACTCCATCGGCCACAAGCTCGGCCCAAAAGTCTTCTCCCGCGAAGACTCCCGCCTCCTCAACAAAAAACACCTCATCTACGCCCACGAGTTCTACGAAAAATACGGCGGCAAGACGATCATCCTCGCCCGTTTCATCCCCATCATCCGCACCTTCGCCCCCTTCGTCGCCGGCATCGGCAGAATGTCCTACCCCAGATTCGCCCTCTACAACATCACCGGCGGCATCGGCTGGGTCGTCCTCCTCACCCTCGTCGGCCGATTCTTCGGCAAGCAGCCATTCGTCAAGGACCACTTCGAGCTGATCATCATCGCCATCATCGTGCTCTCAGTCGTCCCCGCCGTCTGGGAGTTCCTCCGCGCCCGCCGCGAGGCCAAACGCGCCGCGGCCCCTCTCCCTGCCAGGGAGAGGGTGGGGTGAGGCTCCCCCGTACGGTTCCCTGTAATCGCATCCCGCCTCTGCTCGCTGGTCTGCCCTCCCTATGCCCCCCATGTCCTACGCCCTCAAGAGTTTCTGACTGGCCCTCAGATCGGGGTACTCCTTCGCCAGCCGTATCGCATCCCCCAATCGCTCCTGTCGGCGCAGCTTCGAGATCGCCCCCTCAATCGGATCCGCGTTCGCATACGCTTGTTTTCCCCACCATTTGAGGATTTCCTCCACCGACACCCCGGATAGATCCCTGCTCAGAACCGTACTGTAGTGCATGCCGCTAGGAGTCATCCCCTTCCTTCGCATCCTTTCGACAACCCCCGCCGCCTGTACGAACCCCGACGCCGCCTTGATCAGCGTGTTGTAGCTGACCACACTCGGCGCGATCCCCGCCGCCTCCATCCGCTCCAGGCACCGCTCCGCCGTGGCGTAGTCCGCCGGCAGGTTCATCAGCGTGTTGTAGCTGACCACACTCGGCGCGATCCCCGCCTTCTTCATCCGCTCCAGGCACCGCTCCGCCGTGGCGTAGTCCGCCGCCAGGTTCATCAGCGTGTTGTAGCTGATCCCATCCGGCGTGATCCTCGCCTTCTTCATCCGCTGCAGGCACTTCTCCGCCGTGCCGTAGTCCGCCGCCAGCTTCATCAGCGTGCTGTAGCTGATCACATCCGGCGCGATCCCCGCCTTCTTCATCCGCTGCAGGCACTTCTCCGCCGTGGCGCGGTCCGCCGCCAGGTTCATCAGCGTGTTGTAGCTGATCACATCCGGCGTGATCCTCGCCTTCTTCATCCGCTGCAGGCACCTCTCCGCCGTGGCGCGGTCCGCCGCCAGGTTCATCAGCGTGTTGTAGCTGATCACATCCGGCGTGATCCTCGCCGCCTGCATCCGTTCCACTATCTCGAGCCCCGCACCATAGTCCGCCGCCCCGGCAATCAGACGGTTCCATTTCCGACGAACGGCGGCCACGCCCTCCACAGGGCCCCTGGCTTTCTCTTTCGCCTCTGCGATCAGCCGCTTCCTCGCTCGCGTGCCGGCAGTCCTTGCGGCCTCGGGCCGTCCCAGAACTGTCAAGGTGTACTCCCCCGCTTCCGTACCCGCTTCCGCTTTCACGCCGCACAGTCTGTACAGCGGATCAAGGTCCTCTTCCCTCTTTCCAACCTTCTTGCCTTTGATCGAGCGACTGCGCACCGTCCTGAAATCCCGGAACACCTGTTCACGCACGCTTTGACTGATGAGGATCTCATTGCACTTGCAGTATTGCAACGCGCGCACAGCACGACGTGCACTATCGCCCACCCAGTCCGATGCCCCCGTCGGCAGCGTCGCCCGGATATCCCTTCCCGAACAGATGCTCAGCCTCACGCCGGGGATCTTCTTGGCGCCCAATCCCGTCGCCTGCGACATTTCCTCCTGGAATCGTCTGGCCATGATCAACGCCAGACAGCACAAGGACGGAACCACATCGGCATC
>Ga0315286_10008569_pt1 | contig 10070 bp, 9 predicted proteins | sample YL17G10_0_MG_FD_205038 | JGI IMG/M metagenome (GOLD analysis project Ga0315286, IMG submission 205038) | Sediment microbial communities from Yellowstone Lake, YNP, Wyoming, USA - YL17G10_0 | ecosystem: Environmental > Aquatic > Freshwater > Lake > Sediment | place: USA: Wyoming | collected...
GCGCTTAGATTCACCCCGTTAGAAATAATGCCCCGCTGCTCCCTCCGGGCCAGTCGCTTCGACTCGAAACCGAGAGGCCCTCCCTCCGGGGCAGAAGCCCCTCTTGGGCGGAGCCTGGGCCGGCGGCAAAAAGGTAGAAACAGCCTTTTGATAGGGGCATGCAGTTGATTCAACCACATCTTTACGCAACAACGGGGTAAATTTTCCATCTGGCATTGATGGAAAGAATGGAGAAGGAGGGTGACCATGAATGAAGAAAAAAAATAAAAAATAGTTTCTGGAGGTTGTGGACCTAATTTTGAAGTGACTGATCTTCCAGAACCCCTGCGGAAGCTAACCCCTGAAAAACTTTTTGCTCAGTTTTCCAGTATTCAGTCCTTTATGCTATCTAATCTCCAAAACTCACTCCCATCGCTTTAGCCACTTGGACCATGTCATTATCGACGTTTACCTTTTTTAGCTGTTTCACCGCTTCCTCGAGGGAGAAGATTCTATTTTGGGGGTTTTAAGGCATACCATTTTCCCAAAATTTCCTTCTGCGATCAAATTGACGGCTCCAAAACCCAAGCGTGTAGCCAGGATCCTGTCAAAAGCGCTTGGAGATCCCCCTCGTTGGATGTGACCGAGCACGGTTTCTCGGGATTCAATACTCAGTTCATTGGAGATTTTAGTTGCCAGCATTTCCCCAATGCCCCCGAGCCGAATGGTATCAGCACTGTCCTCCTGAATTCTCTTTATAAACATATCTCCGTCCTTAGGGGTTGCCCCCTCTGCCACTACAATAATACTATGATGCCTTCCCAGTTTAGCCCGCTCTTTTATCACATGATAAATCTTTCCCAGGTTAAAGGGTATTTCCGGAATTACTAAGGAGTCCATAATTGAGAAGACATATTCTTCGGGAAATCTCATCTAACCCTAATGCTGTTCAGTTAAGCAAGAACCGTTCACCCTGAGTCTGTCGAAGGGTACGTGATTAAACCGTTCATGCTTCGACAAAGCCTGTCCTGAGTGAACCGTTCGTCCCTTCGAGAGCCTCAGGGCGAACGGTGAGCCGAAGGGCTCAGCACGAACGGGAAGATCTCCAGTGTCTATAAAATTATGGACCGATTAATAAGTCCTGGGCAGTCGCCCCCTCCTGTTAAAATGCCTATCTTATTTATAGTGGATTTTGCCATAGGAGATTCCCCCTTCATCGTTTTTATTAATTATTTTGTTTCACATAAGAAAAGTCGCAACCCATCTTATTAGGATAATATCGAATAAGTATTTACAGAACTTAAGGAAATTTTCCCCCTCGAAAGCAATACCGTAAGTGAAAAAGCAAATTGACGGAGAGTAAGGAAGGGATTTAAAAAACCATTCTTGTTGAATTCGTAAAAAATAAATTTTCCCCTCCCCCGGCGGGAGGGGACTAAGGGGAGGGGGACTAAACCTATAATTGTCCACCCCTCTCCGAGCCAGAGGCTCTCCCTCCGGGGCAGAAGCCCCTCTGGTGCGGAGCCTGAGCCGGCGGCCACCTTTCGACTTTTTACGATTCCATCATTCTTAAATTATTGGGAAGTTTTGCCCCACTTTTGTTTTAACTGTTGAAAAGGGAATCGTTCCGTATAGGGGACAAAAGCAAAACTGGTCTCCCCATGGCTAAGGATTTCGGACAAAATTTCCTCCACCTCTTTCGGAGGTATCATCTCATAGCTCTTCCAATCGTGGATTTGCACCTTCATCATCACTTTGGAAGCGTCCCCTGCTGACTTAACGGCCTTGGCCGCCACTTGGGTCACGAGATCCAAAGCCTTCTTCTTTTCTATCTTTAGATCCCTCATCATCTGCCGGTGATAGGCCATGACCGCATAATAGTCGAAATTTTTATCGATCGCTCCAGATAGACTCTGTGAATAGAAGGCAAGCCCATCGGATGGGTCTAAAATGGTTTCATAGTAGAGATTCAGGCCAAATTGGAGGTTGGGATTTGATTCTCTGGCAGCGTTCATTAATCTTTGGGCCACATCCATGAGCCAACGATTCTTCCAATTCGCCCAGGTCCAGAAACGGTCTCCATAGGTTTTGACCTGATACAATCCTGTTTCTGGTTTTTGAAGATCGAGATAGAAGGATTCAGGTTGAGGTAGGTTGCCAAACTCTTTCTGGAAGGCTTTGTTCGCCTCCGTACTAAAATCCTCATCCGGTCTTAGGGCCAGATCTTCTTGAAAAAGGATGCCATCGATGGGATATCGACTGAGGTCTCGATATATCCCCTCGAGCCGTTTCAGAACTTCAGGATGAAATAAGGTATAGCCCTTCGTTAATTCCACCTTCTTTGTTTGGTGATTGAACCGTTTACAAAGTTGCTCTGGATTCTTTGCAGAACCGAAGGCAGCATAACGAGTCGTCATCCAAGCAAAAAGGTCGAGCCTATTCCGGTGTGCCATCTCGGCTATTCTTCCTAAAATATCGTCGACCACCGGAGCATATTCTGTTTTGAAGTAGACCCCCTCTTCAGACCGGGGGGTTGCGAATTTATAGACCGGTTCCCCTTTCTCCTGAAAGACCCTGAAGATCAATGTATCGACACCAGCCTCCTTCAAGCCTTTCATCCTTTTTTCCACTTGGTCCAAGGATCTGACATCGAAATCGAAGGCTTGAACGGCAATCCGTCTCTTCCCTTTTTTTACCGCTGGGGAAGGCATTACTTCCATATCCTTCAATGACTTCTGTTCTTTCTTTGCCTCTCCCCTTTCCGTCTTTTCAGGAATGGCTTCGGACTCTTGAGTCCCTTTTTCTTCTTTCTTATCCTTTAATTTCTCCTTGGCAAGTTGGACCTCCCTCTTAGCCTCTTCAATTTGTTTGGCATGCGGATATTCCTTTATATAGATCTCAAACTGCTCGACGGCCTTTTCATATCCTCCCATTTTTAGATAACCTTGACCGATCATATACTGGGTTTGAGAGACCCGTTGACTCTCCGGGAATAAACGTAAGAATTGTGAAAATCGATCGATTGCCTCCCCATATCTTCCTCGATCATAAAGTTCCATAGCCGATTGATAGAACTCCTCCGAAGTGATCACTTCCTTATGCCTCTGACCCAAGAGGACATACAAGAAAACGATAAAAACAAGGATCAAGCCAATGACCCATTTCTTCATGGGGGCCTCCTGTTATTGGTTCATCCTGATCAATCCTAAATAATCTTGTATATTGATCTATGAGTCCCCTACCGGGAAAAGGACGAACTTCCCTTACACTCCCCCAAAAATTAAGCGATAAGGTTAAGTTGCCCCTCCCTTGACGTCGCCAGAGGGCCGGCTAAGCTGCATTTTTGGTAGGCTGAAATGGCCTTTTGCCGCATCTGAAGAGAAAGGTGGTCAGCCTTATCAAGAGGGGGGTCTTGGTCAATGACCGCTGAGGAGGGGGGCTTATCATCCTCCAACTCCACAATTCCAGCCCAACCAGGGACCGGGAAGTCTACGATAAAGGTTTCGGCCTCAAAAATAGAGATGCGCTGGCGATGAAGCCTGGCGGGAGCAGTTTGGGGATTATCGGATTTGGAATGATAATTCGAGAGGTATCGGTCGACCGGATAGAAACGGTTAGGGATGGTTAACGCTTTGCATACGCCCACGGGTTTGTTCTTCTCCTATAAAATTGATAAAAACTCACTGTGGGATGAGTTTAATATACAATAAGGAAGATTGTGAATCAAGAAAAAAGAATCGCTAAGGGTAATCCCTCTCAGTTACGGGAGGTTTATCCATGTCCAACACCCGTAGGAGCAGCATCTTGCTGCGACTTTATCGCGGCTGGAAGCCGCTCCTACGGCGGGGGGCGTTTAATTTGGAACCATAACTGAGGGATTACCGCCAAGGTTTACAAGGTGAATCAAGTATCCTTTGAAAAAATGCCGGATCCGGAAGTACTTGCGAAAGAATTATGATAGGACGAGCGTGAGGGATACTGGGGACTTATAGAGAGAGGACCGTCTATTTTGCGCACAGCCCCATCAGAAGTGTTTTCCTTTCAAGTCTCTGAATTTCTATTTGGACAGTTTCTACTAACGTTTTTTCCTGTGGAGCCCTATGGGCAAGCCCGTGGCACCTTCACGCTTCCGGCGGGCGAAACCCGCCGAAGCTAACCCTCCTTCGCTACGGAGATCAATTGCTACTGCACAATCTGTTCTCCCTTGTCCGGCACCCCCTGGCACAACGTCTCCCGCAGGTTAGCCAGAGTGTAAGGTTTCTGGATAAATTCGGCAAGCCCTTTGCCGGCAAACCGATGGGTGGCCTCCTTCTGATCCCCAAAAATAGACATTGGAAAAGACAAACTGAACCCTCCCTCGCCTTGAAGGCGCGGGATTTCCACCATCCCCAATGGGGACACTAAAGTACCTCCCCTCCCTTGGCGGGAGGGGATTCACCCTGTTAGATAGAAGATTTCTTGAACAACAGGGCTGAATAGGCAACCTTATCTAACAGGGTGAAGGGGAGGGGGAACCCAATTGGTGATGTGACACCCTCACCCTAACCCTCTCCCTTCAAGGGAGAGGGGAAAAAGGTCGATATCAATGTCTATTTTTAGGTGACCGTAGCCGCTTGACAGGATCACCCGGACATCCGGTCGAATCCGGGTAAGCTCGCTGAATGCAGCCACCCGTCCACCTTCGACATGGTGAGGTCCAGAATCGCACAAGTGATCTCGTCAGCATGCTCGCGAAAAACCATATCTGCCTCCTCGCCGTCTGCCGCTGTCAGCATATAGCAGCCTAAGTGCTCCAGCATCGCCTTTACATGCCACAGACCGAAGACAGTAAAGAACCCCGCAGCAGCCGCCGGCCCAGAGGGCCTCTGGCCCGGAGGGAGCTGCGGGGAATTAAAATTCAAAACCTATTTCCATGTTGTCATTCCTGCCCCGGTTTTCCCCGGGATAAACTCCATCAGGAATCCAGTTTATATTGGTTCCCTGTTTTCACAGGGACACCCCGTACTTAACACGGGGCTGGATTCCCACTTTCGTGGGAATGACATATGAGGTAAACTTATAGCAAGCTACATCGAATTATCAACTCAAAACTCTAAAACATTTCGCCTTCGGCGAACCTGTTTTCATCCGCCCAGCAGAGCTGAGCGGTATTCAACAGGGATTTTTATAAAGGCTTGAATCAACTCTGCTTTCATATCCACATTCAGTGCATTCAATGGAAGCTCACAAATCTCTTTCGCCCTTGCTCGCCCGATCTTGACATCTTTTCCGATTCGTCATATCCTCTTCATCATTGGCTCCTTTCTTTTTGGATTTCCTTTTCTTTCCGGATTAAGAGATTACCACCCTTTTAGGAGCCACTTTTCAAAAGGTGTTGATATGAATCCTGTACCCGATGAATCATCATTGAAAATCATTGCCGACATTGAAGAAAAAATTATCGAGGGATTGGATTTAGGATTTGACCCCCAAATCCTTAAGGTCTTAGACGATATGGAAGCTGATAAAAGAGAGATAGAAGCGATTAAAGAAAAGATAAGCGAAGCAACTCTCATTCGATTACTCGGTATCGCCAATAGTGTTTATTACGGGAAGCTGAGGAAGGGAAATATCTCTACTTTTGGGGAAGCGGTGCTAAGGTTAGGCATGGAACACACAAAAATCTTCATTATCCTTCACACTTTATTTAATCTTACCAGAGACAAAGAAGTTGAGGTCATTGCCGCCAGAAGTTTTGCCACTTCTATTTTAGGAGGAATTTTAGCAAAAACCTTGGGTTTTAGTAATGAAGATGTAAAAAAAATTGAGTTGGCTGGCCTGTTTTTAGAAATAGGGAAAATAATCATTTTACTCTATCAAAAGAAGGGGGAGAGGGAAGGAAAGGAAAAAGAATTTTATGAATTAGACAAAACGTTTCTCGAATTGTATCATTCTTTTTTGGCACTGAAAATCATCCTAAAATTTGAGCTACCGGAATTCTTAAGGGAAATAATTGACATTACTTTTTTAACTTTTAAGGCAAACTCTTTTTCTTTATCAGGAATAGTGTATTTAGCATATTGCGTGGTGGTTGACAGTTTTAGAAAATTCAATAAACTGGTTATCCAATCACCTATGCCTGACAAGGATGGCATTCTTACCTGGAGCTATGGCGCTATGATTGAAGAGCAATTTCGAGCGGTCGGTATGGGATCTTATTTGGAGATAAAGGAAGTGCAAACACCGCTTCAGAAAAGGTTCCAAGAAAAAGAGAGCTAATTATTGAGTCGAGTAGACCGGTTTCTCCAAATACCCCAGGTTGAGGTTTGTTTTCTCCGTTAGCCGCCTGGTTTCCCGGCGGCGCCACAATATTTCAACCCTGTATCCGTTGGCCCCGGCCCCTTACAGAAGCGTCTATAACGTAGGTTCTAAAGTGTTTTAATACATTCCTTTAGGTTCGGAACGTCCTCGGAAACTGCTAACCGATTGACGGAATAGGTCGTCACTCCTTTGTTTTCAACCCCGCTCACTATTGACCAACGCCTTAAAAGGACTCTCGATTTCGCCATCTAACCGAACTCCGCTTGGAGGGCCACATGGTTTAGGATCAAAAATCATTTCCCCAGGCATGAAGCTCCTTGGCCGGACGAGAAAGAGGTGGCTTTCATATGGGGTCATTGTTTCAAGGGATGACCGTTTCATGCCGATATACCAAAGAGGTAATTCAGAAGGAGGGTATTCCATGGGCTCGAGATCTAAAACGAACCATTCTGCGGAGAACCTCCTTCTACACCGCCTGGAGTCCGGTTACTGCTTACCTCCCCTTTCACCTGTGGCAACGAAATTAATCGATCTGGCCTCCGAAGACACATGTTCTGTTCATAAGTTAGCCCAGTTGATCGAGCAAGATCCTTCTCTGGCTATCTCGCTTCTCAAATTGGCCAATAGCGCCTTCTTCAGGGCCCTTCATCCTGTCAGCACCCTTCGTCAGGCCATCCTCAGGATTGGTTTCCATCAATTAAGGGTTATGGCCCTATCCTTGTCTCTTAGAGAAGCCTTCCCCATGGGAAAGAGGGGTTCCTTTGATTACGAGGGTTTCTGGCGTATATCTCTTTATCGGGCCCTCCTTGCCAGAGCCCTTTCCCAGCATGTGAAAACGTGTAACCCCGAGGAGGCGTTTGTGGCTGCTCTGATCCTCGAAATAGGGGTCTTGATGGTTCACACCCTCTTTGTCAAGGAGGATGGAGGCGACCCCTCTTATGATTGGTCTCCCCTTGAGAAATGTCTGCTATGGGAGCAGGAACATTACGGTATCGACCACCGGAGCATCGGAGAGATCGCGCTCCGCTACTGGAAGTTTCCCGAGAGCATAATTGCCTGTCAGGGGTTTTATGGGGAAAAAGCCATTTGTGAAAACACCTCTCTCGTCAAAGTGTGTGAGGTGGCAAGGCGGTGGGCGGAACGGTTATTTTCGGAGACCATAGACTTCCATTCCCTTTTCCCTGACGTCAGGCAATCCTTTGGCCTTGATGAGGACATCGTCAACGATATGATGATAAAGGCATTTGAGCAGGTGGAGGAAATCTCAAGGGCATTACGGATGACGGTGGACCGAGAAAGAGATCTGCTTGCCCTGATGGAAAAGGCCAATCGTGCGCTCGGAAAGCTTTCAGAGAGGATCTCAAACCCTCTTTTTCAACAACCCTTTCCAAGCTTTGAAAACCTCACCCACGAGGGTGCCCTGCCGGAAGAGGTTGTCTATACCCTTCAGGCCGTAGCCCATGAAATCAGGAACCCTCTGGTTGCGGTTGCAGGGTTCGCAAGGAGGTTATCCAAGCTGGTAGACCCTTCTTCCGATGGAGGGAAATACGCTGAGGTAATTCTCCAGGAATCCAGGAGACTGGAAGAGGCTTTGTTGAAGATGACTGGCCAGAGGAGCGAACATCCTTCCAGCAAGGTTCAGTCCGTGACCGGAGGAGGTTTCCCCGAGTGTACCTAACCTCCTTTATTCATCGTGAGTGTCTCTTTCAGATGACTGGGCGCTGGTTCTGCAACCGTCTCTTTCCCGAAGATGGATTGCATCTGACCCAAAGTCTCATCTGTGATGGATATGTCCTTGGCGAAACCCTGGAGTCAGCCACTCGTCTTCTCCTCGGGTTGATTTACGATTTCCCTTTTTCGATGAAGCGGATCTGCTTTAAAGGGGCCTTGAGAGAGATGCTCTGTGCCGACGAGCGGGGAAACACGGAGCGTGTCAAAGAACTGATTCGTCTCTATCGAGAGGAACCTGACTTCTACTATAAAGATGCCCCTATTAACGGAGTCGCCTGTCTTGACAGCAAAGGCCGGTTGCACGGAATTTATAGGGTTAAACGTCCAAGGAGAATTGCAGAAAAGGCAAATCGATATGTGGCGAATTGGATCTTTAAGATCGTCCAGGGCAAGGCCCGTGAAATGGCGGACCAGCGCGCTCAGAGGTCCGGTATTTCACTGAAATACCTATTTACCTCCGAAACCGAAATGGTTCGCGAATTTATCGAAGCTGAGCAGGCGATCGCCGGGATGTTTCGTCAAGGTCAAATCGATCTCGACAAGATGGCCATGACGATTAACGATGTGGGAGGGGTCAAGATCATAGCCGATGAGAATCGTCTGTCAAAACTGGAAGAGCGACTGGCCGATCATCCTTTTATCAAAGTCATCGGTACGGAGGCTTATCAGGGAAACTTCCAGGCGAAGAGCTTCATCCTTGAAATGCCTTGGAACCGGGAGCATGTCTGCCATTCATTCGGGGCCTCCCGGGCCTGGGAGAGGTATCGTCACCGTGGTTTTTCCAAAGAGGTTCTGCAAAAAGGGATAGAACCATTTTTAGATGCTGCCGAACCTACGCTTCGTTTCGAACTGATCCTTTCTACCTTTTCGGCCATGGTAGAATCCGAGATGGGGATTAGCATTCACGAGGAGCGAATCATGGCTCAACGGGAGAATAAGACATACAAAGGTTACATTCCCATGAACGTAGAGTTTCTCATTGAATATCTCCTTGCCGTTGGCTTAAGTCCCACCACCCACATAGAACGCCTTCCCATCAAGCTCTGGGGCCGATACCTTCCAGATACGATTAGCCACCATATCCGTCAGTTATACCGTCTTCCCACCCAAGAAACCCTTTAATATCTCCATCGAGGATGGCCATGCTCAACGAAAACCTTAGACTTGCATTCAAATTCAATGCGAATGGTTTTCCCGCCTTCGCGGGAATGACAAAAATGGAGAAATCGCGACTTTTTACGAGAGCATCATCTTTAAAATCTGCAAATTGGTTTTCGGCAGATCCAAATTAAACTGAAGAAAATATTACAAATATTATAATAGAGGATGGTCTCGTAAAAAGTCAGTTGTGGGGCAAGAAAACTAAATCCCCAAAATATGGGAGGCCTTCTTAAGACGTTTGGGGGCAGCCTGGCAAGATTCAGAATATTGGCAACGAAAGGTAGGGCTTCCGCTCTCTGCCACCTGAAACATTGGATTTTCGCCCCTCCTGTGGACACACCAATCCCCTGCCCCCTCCACCCGAATAAGATCCACTGCCCGCTCAGCTCATATTTGTGGTCTTTTATTATTTGGCGGCCAACATCTTGTGCACGGCTTCCAGTTGGCCCGCGCTGCCAAGCTTTTCGTTCTTTCCGGCAATGAACTTGGCGTACTCGGTCATGAAAATCTTGCCGACCGGGCGAAGGTCGAAATTTTCGGGATGCTCGATAAAGTGCTCACGGTGAACGCGCGTCCACACCAACCGGCCGTCCGTGTCAATGTTCACCTTGGTGACGCCTAACTCGGCGGCGCGCTTGAACTGGTCGGCATCCACCCCTTTGGCCCCCTTGAGCTTGCCGCCCGCGGCGTTGATCCGGGCCACCTCGTCCTGCGGGACGGAGCTGCTCCCGTGCATGACCAGCGGGAACCCTGGCAGCCTCTTTTGGATTTCTTCCAGAACCTCAAAGTGCAGGCCTTGCGACCCACTGAACTTGAAAGCGCCGTGGCTGGTGCCGATGGCGCACGCCAGCGAGTCTACGCCGGTGCGATTGACGAACTCGGCGGCCTGATCCGGGTTG
>Ga0315286_10008570_pt1 | contig 10070 bp, 12 predicted proteins | sample YL17G10_0_MG_FD_205038 | JGI IMG/M metagenome (GOLD analysis project Ga0315286, IMG submission 205038) | Sediment microbial communities from Yellowstone Lake, YNP, Wyoming, USA - YL17G10_0 | ecosystem: Environmental > Aquatic > Freshwater > Lake > Sediment | place: USA: Wyoming | collected...
TTTCCATAATACATCTCCCTAACCGGATGACCCGGGTGACCGGCGGGCCATCGTTCGTCTTTCTGTTAACGCTACGCCCGGTCGCACACAACGCACCGGCGTGTCTCTGTTGCCACGCTTCGAAGTCAGGTTTCGGCGGACCGCCCGGCGCCGTTCGGCGGATCGCCTGCTCCAGTTCTTGCTCACTATAGGTACGCTCCATGATCATTGCTCCCGACGGAAGCCCTCTTTCTCCAAATGGCTCTGCATCTGTTTTCTGGCGCGGGCCAGGCGACCTTTGACCTTGTCGCCGGAAACGCCCAGCACGGACTCGATCTCCTTGTAGCTCATTCCGTTGTAGTAGTGCAGGACGATGACCTCGCGATACACCGGCGGCAGGCGATCGACCGCTTCCTTGACCGTTCTGTCGAACCCGTCATGACTGGATTCGGCGTGAATCTCGCCCGCCGCGTCTTTCTGAAGAGCCGCCGCCCGCTGCCTGCTTCTGACGATGTCCTGTGCGGCGTTGCGGCAGATCGCCGTCAGCCACGGCCCGAACCGATCCACAGACCGCAGACTGACCAGCTTTTCGCACGCCGTGGCAAAGGCCTGTTGGGCGGCGTCTTCCGCCAGACTGCGGTCCAGCAGGACCGAGTAGGCGACCCAGACCAAGGTGGGGTAGAAACGCTCGTAGAGTCCGGCCAGGGCCTCCACGTCACCACAGCGGGCGGCCTCGACAGCGGCTTTCTCGTTGTCTTCGTAAGGTCTCAATGACTTCGTCCGTCACCGGCTCACTGATCAGTGTCCAGTATAGAGACGTGTTCCAGGGCCGCAAAGTGCGCGAGAGCGGGGAAATCGGCGTTGTTGGCACTATAGCAGCGTGGAGAGCAACTGGGCCGCATTTTTCGCACCATCGGCGGCAACAGGCGGATAGCACACCTCCCGGCCGATATTCGCCAGGACTGCCTCGGCCAGTCGTTCCGGTGTCGTCTTTGCGTATTCGAGCGGCACCCCGGCCCCGTGACGCGCCAGCCGTCCGGCCACATGCAGCCGCTGCTCGAAATGCCCTTCCAGCGGGAAATAGAGGAAGGGACGACGCAACGCCATCAGCTCTGTGGTCGTGGTGCCGCCGCCCTGAACGATGGCCAGATCGCAGGCGGCCAGGTGTTCGTAGAGAGCATGGACGTAGCCTCGGCGGCCCACCCCAGCCGGTATGTCGAGACTGTCCGGCGACAGACGCGGACCACAAACCAGCTCCATTCGCAGATCGGGCAGATGCTCGCGGATCCGAGGATACGCCCGGCCGCAGAGTTCCAGGAGGGCCTTGCCAATCGACGTCCCCCCGATGGAGCAGATCACCAGGGGCTCCGGACCGTAGCCGAGCCGTTGGCGAAGGGCCGCACGATCCTGATAGTCGCCGGGCTGGAAGGGGCACACGTATCCCACGTATTTCAGCAAGGTTCGAGCGACCTGGCGCCGATTGGGTGAGAACAGCCCGAACGGCTTATCCGCCACGTCCGCTTCCTCACCCACCATGAGGTTCAGATCGAAGGTCCGCGCGCAGCGCTTCGCGAGTCGCGCCGACCACCAACTGAGGTTTTGCACCGCGAGCCACTCCAACGGATTGTGCGAGGTCGCATCGAGTCCGATGAAATCACAGATGGTGGCATACGGCGCGCATTTGAGCGATGGTTTTGCCAGGACGGCCAGCCCCAGCTCATAGGCCTCGTCGGCGACAATCAGGTCGAACCGCTGTCGCGCCGTCACCTCCTTGAAGGCTGTCACGTTGGCCCTTTGTCCGCGCAGCATTTGCCACCAGGCCCTGATCTTGCGTGGCGAGGTGAACATCGCCGCCGGATTCAGCAGGCGCATGCTGAATCGGCCGGCAATCGTCTCGACGAACGCTGTCTCGTCCGCATACCGCTGACACTCGGGCACCAGCTCCTCGCCCGCCGCCTGCAACGCCTGTTGGGCGGGGTGGCCCGCCAGCCAGACGATGCGGACCTCCGGCCGGCGCGCCCGCAGGGCCGCCGCAATCGCCAGATCGCGTGTCACGTGTCCCAGCCCGATACTGCCGCTGACGAACAGCACATGGCGAATCGTCATTCGCAACCTCCGCGTTCCCGGAACCGGTCATTGGGAAACAAAGGGAAAGCCCTGCCGCCGCGACAGGGCTTTCTCCGGTCAAATCCTATGTCCTATGGGGGAATCATTCGTTCTGAATACCTGATACTCAACACCCCCTTGGATGCCGCCTTCGATAGGCGACGAATCCCACTGCGGGCAAGGCGCCGACGCCGAGCCAGGCGGCGCTTTCCTTGAGGGTCGATTCCAGGCTCAACGGCGTGTAGTCCGCGGGGATGTTCGGATCGAACACGGTCGAGGGGATGTTCGGATCGTATACCATATCATAATCGTGGCAGGTGATGCGGAGCTCCTTGAAGACCGTGAACAAGCCCCGGCCGGTCGTCACCTCCAGATCGGCCGCCACCGGAAACGGCGTGTCCTTGCTGATCCAGAACTGCCACTTGATGTCCTTGATCGGGAACAGGAATCGGTACGACTCGGGGATGGGAAAGATCTCCGAGTTGTTTGTCTCAAATCCCTCCACGTCGTATCCGTCAACCGTGGCATGCCCCAGGTCCCTGCAACGTCCGGATTTGAAATGCTCGACGATCGCCTTGGGCGTGAAGTTGTTCATCACCCGGGCCCAGCCATCCGCCAGCGGCAGCTTCACGTACTTCTTCTCTTCTGGAAACACGAGAATGATCTGCGGGGGGTCTCTCAGGATGTAGGCCCGGGCCATGAGGTTTCCGGCTTCGTCGTACTGCTCCTCGACGACCCCGCGATCGAAGGAGACGTACCTGACCACGTCCGCCTTCACCCAGGGCTCGTCCTTGCCCATCTCATAGAAAATCCTCTTCTCCTTGTGCGTGATCGTCCGCACCTGATCCATCTGTCTGACCGTCTCGGCGAGAACCACGCCGTGCCGGCCGCCAAACAGACCGAGCGGGTCGGACAGAACCAGCGCCGCAGCGATCAAGATCGTTGCGGCGGCGGAGTATCTTGTAGCTTTGCTTTCCATGATCGTTCTCCAAATCGGTGGACCTGGCGGTAACGCCTGCGGTCGGTTGTGTGTAGTCTTTACCAGAGCGGCCTCGGCATCCCGTAAGATTCGCTCATCGGTGGCCCGGTCCGCCTCCAGGCGGGCATGGCCGACGATCCGTTTCACTTGTCTTAAGGACTTCATACTCGCTATCCCTTATAAAAGGGTCCTGAGTTTCTCGATGCCGTAGCGATAACGGCTCTGGACAGTGTTGATCGAAAGCTCCCGTTGCTCGGCGATCTCGCGAAATCGCATCTGTCCCTGGAGGTGCAACGTAATCACCTCGCGCTGCTCGGCCGGCAGTTGCGCCAAGGCCTCGAAGACCCGCCTCGACTCTTCCGACGCCATCGAGCAGCGGACCGGACAGTCGCATGGGGCGGTGCTATCCGGCTCGTCCGTGGGAGGCTCGGGCGGCAACTGTCGCCTCTTGAGCACGTTCTTGGCCCGATTGGCCACGCATCGCACGAGATAGCCGCGGAGGCTCCGGTTCACTCGCAGGTCCGCCGGGGCTTCGGCGAAGTGCACGAAAACATCATGCACGCAATCCTCCGCCCCATGCGCATCGCCGAGCAAGGACATCGCCACGGTCAGCAGATCCTCCTTGTACCGATGGTAGATCTGCTGTAGCGCATCGACATCCCCGCGCCGTAAGCGATGGACCAGACGTCTGTCTCTCAAGAAAGCCCTTTCTGCACCCGGTGCCGGTCGAACGTTCTACCACCTTCAAGACAACCGAGCCGCCGATTTTAGTCTACTCGCCCCAGGTGCGGTATGCAGACGTTCGTCGGTAGAAGCAAAAAGAGAGTGCCTCGTGACGCCGTATTGCAGGTTCAGCGGCACACGGTGCATGGGAATGTTGAGGTCAAATCCAGGCGGAAACAGCGATCAGCAGGATGGCCACAATGATAGCGATACAAAGCCACACCGGGCCGAACATCCTGGTGGTTTGTTTGTAGATTTTGTATTGCCCCCCGAATCTGACTCCCAGATAATGTCTCTCCTCCAGGAGCATTAGCGTGAGGTATGCCACAAAAATGAGCGGAAACACCATCAGGCCGTCCAGGTTCCGCGTCAGCAGAGCTAACCCCAGAGACATCCACAAGACGCCCGTATAAAGGGGATGCCGGAAATACCGATAGGCGTGCGAAGTGATCAATCCGTTCTGAGCATCCTGCAGGCCGACGGCTTTTCGCTGTCGAAGGGCGCAGAGCGACAACCCGATACCGGCGCAAACCAACGACGTACCCGTCGCGGCAAAGCCGACACGAACGGCTGTGTGCTGCAGCCAGTCGGGCCGGGCGTTCCAGCCTGCGGCGGGCGGCAGAGTCACGAGAGTATAGGTGACGACAAGATGGGCCACCACGATAGCGATATTGACGGCTCTGCTTTCGACCAGCCGTGAGTACTTCTTGCGATAGCGAAGCAAGAAAGAATCGACCCCCACCAGCGCCCCCAAGACGACGAGCAGCGTTATGCGAATCACCCACATTGGATGTCTCCCAGGGCGGTTCCAAGATACCGTCAATAAAGAAGCCCTCCATTCCACGGCAGGGCTTCGAGGATAAAAGACCATTGGGCGGGCATCAGAGCCCGCGGATCACCTTGTTGTCTCTTGCTCGGAGTCTTCTCCAGGCGATCGCGCCCGCCGGGACAACGCCTAGACCGACGAGGCTGAGCTTTGCCGGGAGGAAATCGGTGAGTTTCAACTCCGTGTACCCCTCGGGAGTGCGGGTATCGAACAACCCAGGATCAAGCTCCACGTTGTACTTCTCCAAAGCGGCAATCTCGTGGCATTTAACGTCCATGAAAAGGGTGGCAATGGTCTTTCCCAACAGCATGTCCGCTTCCATGCGGATCGGCAAAAGCTCCTTGGTTCCCACCCACATCGTCGCCGTGCCCCGCTGAAGGTCCATCAGGAACTTGGGTACGATGTTCTCCAGCGGCTTAAGATCCTGCACCTCGAATCCCTCGGCCTCGACGCCATCGATGGTCGTGGTTCCCAGCTTCTTGTAGTCATTGCTCTCGAGGAGAAGATCCACCACCCCACTGGGGGTCAGTCTCTCCACGACCCTGATTTGTTCCTCTGTGCAGGGGAACCGCACGCATTTTCTCCAAGGGGCCAGCAGAAGGACTCCCTGCTTCTCGTGCCTGTTGAGAATAAGGCGGTAGGTCAGCGTACCTTTGATGAAGCCATCTTCCGCGAATCCCTCCTGCCGGGACAGATATTTCACGTTCTCGTACTTGACGGTCGTGTTGGGGTCAGTGACGCTGGTGAACGTCGTCTCGCCGCGAAGGATCATCGTGTCCACCTGGGCGATCTTCGCTTGTACCTGGGCCAGAGCGACTCCACTGGGTACAGTCCCGAAGGGATTCCACAAGACCAGTGCTGCGGCCAGCGTGACCACGGCGGCCGCCGAGTATTTTGTAGCTTTGCTTTCCATGATTTTTCTCCAGATAGTTCCAACTACATTGGGTTTGGTGTGGTCAACTGCTGTGCCGGCCAGCCCGCGTCTTTGCGGTTGCGTGACGAGCCTGTCCAGCCACTTCCGGCGGTCGAACTCGATCCTGCCGAGATCGACCGCTTGAGAGATCAGCGCATCCAGCCGGTCTTGGTCTCTCTTATGACTCATGGCTCTAACTCCATCGACTCGCGCCGTTGCAGTTGTTGCCGGATTGCGTTTCGGGCCCGCCGGAGCTTGCCGTTGACGGCTTCTTCGGACACGCCGAGCAGCCCGGCGATCTGCTCGTAGGTCATCCCGTTGTAATACCGCAGCACGAGAATATCCCTCATGTCCGGGTTCAGCCCGAAGATGATCTCTCTTACGGCCGCAACGGCATCGTTCTCGTGGTGACAGAGATCGGCGACAGGACTACAGTCCTCGATTCCAGCGTGTCTTTCCCTGGCTCGTGCCTTGACCATATCGATGGCGGTGTTGCGGCAGATCGCCGCCAGCCAAGGCAGAAGACGACCGGCTTCCTTCAGTTTTGCGATATCGCGATAAGCAACGAGAAGCGCTTCCTGAGCGGCGTCCTCGGCCAGACTGCGATCCGCCAGTTGCGAATAGGCAATCGCCACCAGGGCCGGATAGTGCTGCTCACACAGCCGGCTGAAGCTCTCGGCATCCCCGTTCAGGGCGACTGCCACCAGGTTGGCTTCTCTGTTCTTTGTCACATTCCACTATTAAGTCTCGTCTGCCTGGGGAAACCGGGCGCAGAAATCCTGCAAGAACGAGAAAGCCCGGCAGTTTGCCGCCAGGCTTTCGCATCAGAGTACCCGTAGTTGGGATCGTGTGTACAGGAAATCACGAGACCGTCACAGGCGTTCTGCTCCTGCGCCGCCATGAACGCCTTGCGGCCAAGAGGACCGGTGCGATGGAACCAGCGCTGGCTACGTACAAAGCCGTTCGGCCCTTCAAGGCCGCCGGCAGAGCCAGTTCCTGGTAGGCCTCAGGAATGGCGGGCAGGAATTGTGCCCCGTCGAGTTCCACGTCGAACTCCCACCGGTCGTCAATCTCACGGAGCGTCATTTCGCGGTAGCCGGTCAGTAGACAAGGGTTGGCTTTGCCCTCGGCCTCGACCTGGATCGGCAACCGGGTCTTCGGATCCACCCACACGCGGGTGCTCGATTGACCGATGGAGAGGAAGAACTCCACCAGTTGCCCGCTCAGGCCCAGACCTCCGGTGAAACGCTCCGGGAGATCGGAGACCTCGAAGCCGATGGCCTGGATGCCCTGGACCTCCTTGGGGCCGATCTTGCGAAAATCCCCGGAGGCGAACAGCCATTCAAAGAACTTCTCGGGCGTCACTTGCCTGACTTTCTCACGAAACTCCTGCGGCACCTGCATGCGATAGTATCTCTTATAGGTGGGAAACAGGACCGTCACCGTCCCGGTCGGGAGATCATAGGCGAACTCGATGATCAGCCTCCCATCCTCGGTGAAGGTCCGATCGACGTACCCGTGTGAGAACAAGAACAGCTTCTCCAGACCAAGCTTGTACGTCGGTGTCTCGTCCTCCGAGAAGAAGCAGTTCCGCGTGCCCGTGACGCGGGCGCTGTGCATTTGTTCCACAGCCTTTTGGACATCGGCCCACGCGACGCTCTCCGGTACGAGTCCGTTGCGGCTGGGGAACAGGAACGAGATCACGACCAGAACCACCGCCGCCACACCAACGAGCCCCGTATATCGACTTGTCATGATGTACCTCCCAATTCGTACAAGTTGAGTTCTTCGATCCGGGACCGGCCGGGCGAAAGCTGCTTGCACGAGCTTTGCCTCTTTGGGGAACCTGCGGGCCCACTGCTCGAAATCGAACGGGGCCGGCTCCCGGTGCAAATGCTTCGCGAGCATTTCGTCCAGCCGATCAACGTCATCTTTTCGCTTCATGGACATTCACACCCTACGATTCGAACTTCTTTGCCTTCATGAACGCGGCGATCCTCTTTTTGGCACGCCGAAGCCGTCCATCAATGGTCTCTTCCGTCGCGCCGAGGACCTTGGCCATCTGCTGATAGCTCATTTCGTTGTAGAACCTGAGAAAGACCACCTCTCTCAGATGTTGCGGCAGATGCCGCAATGCTTCGGCGAGAATCTCGTCTTGCCCATCTTCCCGGCCATGCTTCTCCGGCGGTTCACAATCCCCGGCGGGCGGTCGCTGCCTCTGGCGGTCGCGGAGCATGTCCTTCGCCACATTTCGGCAGATCGCCGCGACCCAGGGGCCGAAAAGCTCAGGCTTCCTCAGTCCTGGAAGCTGTCGGCATGCGTGTGCCAGAGCTTCCTGGGCGGCATCTTCCGCCAAATGGTGGTCCAGTAGAATGGAGTCTGCGACGGCCACCAGCGAGGGGTAGTACCGCCTGCAAAGCCGGCCGAAGCTCTCCGGGTGCGCCTGTAGGGCTCGCCGGACAAGGATGTCGTCCTCAGCGTTCGTCATGCATTCATTGTTACGTTTCACAGAGCCGCTCTGCATTTCCACTATTATGTCCTGATTCCGAGGAGAAAATCGGCGCAAAATCCACAAAAAGGGCTACAATAAAGGTCACAAGTGAAAAGGCAAAAGGTAAAAAAGGGGAAGAAACGTGGTGGAAAAACGTGACATTGTGGCGCGGACGTTTGAGTTTGCGGTTCAAGTTGTTCGGCTGGGAGATCGAGTACCCAGGCGTTCGGCGGCCGGCACGCACCTGTTCTCGCAGGTAGTTCGCGCGGGCACTTCCGTGGGAGCGAATGTCGAAGAGGCCCAGGCGGGTGAGAGCCGCGCCGACTTCGTCCACAAGTACGGCATAGCGCTCAAGGAGGCCAGAGAAACGCACCACTGGCTGCGATTGTTCAAAGCGTCCGGGATTCTCGGAGAAAAGGATGTTGGCGGTTTCGTCCAAGAATCTGACGAAATCCGTCGCATCCTGGGCCGGATCATCGTCACCACCAAAAGGAGCCCTGAGAAATGACAAGCAATGGGATTAGATTCAAGTCGATTGACACAGCATTCGCGCGACCATACTTTTGACTTTTTCCTTTTTACCTTTTACTTTCTTGACTTATGCCGGCGAATCTGACACCAGCCTATTACGAGGCGGAAGAACGGTTCCGCAGCGCCGAGACGAACGAGGAGAAGATCGTCGCGCTGGAGGAGATGCTGTCCGTGATGCCCAAGCACAAGGGCACCGACGGCCTGCGGGCGGACCTTCGCCGCAAGATCAGCAAGCTCAAGGAAGCCCCCGCACAGAAGAAAGGCGGCACGCACACGGACATCTTCCACATGCCGCGAAGCGGGGCCGGACAGGTGGTTCTGTTGGGCCTGCCCAATACCGGCAAAAGCAGCATCCTGGCCGCCCTGACCAAGGCCAAGGTCGTCGTCGCCGATTTTCCGTTTGCGACGCAGGTCCCGGTGCCGGGGATGGTGCGGTATGAGGATGTCCAGATCCAGCTCGTGGACATGCCACCGATCACGGCCGACTACAGCGCCCCCGGCCAAGTGGGGACCTATCGCAACGGCGATATCATCGCGGTGGTGATCGACTTGTCGCAGGACATCGAGGAGCAGTGTCTTGTACTGCTGGACTTTCTCGAATCCCGCCGCCTGCTGCTGGACGAGAAGACGCCCGCCGTAGACAGCGGGGGCAACGCTCTGGGTAGGAAAGCCGTGTGCTTCTGCACGAAGGCCGACGTCGCCCCGGAAGGTGCTTTCGAGCTGGCCAAAAGGTCGTTCGACAAGCCCATTGAATTCCTGAAGATCTCGACTCAGACGGGCGAGGGCCTCGACAAGCTGGGCGACCTGTTGTTCCGGCAGTTGAACATTCTCCGCGTGTACGCCAAGCCGCCCGGCAAGCCAGCGGACATGAACGACCCGTTCACGCTGCCGGCCGGCTCGACGGTCCAGGACATGGCGACGGCGATCCACCGCGAATTGGCGCAAAAACTCAAGTCTGCCCGCATCTGGGGCACCGGCGTCTACGACGGCCAGAGCGTCCACCTCACCCACACCCTTCACGACAAGGACATCGTCGAGCTGCACTTCGGATAGACAGAAGGATGAAGCATGGTCGCAACGGCGGAACAAAAAGAGAAGATCAAGGGGGATTTGGCCGCCTGTCTGAGCCGGGAGAAGGAGGTCTGCAAGGTGATCGTCTTTGGCTCGTTTCTGACCAGTACGACCCCAAACGACCTGGATGTGGCGATCTTTCAAGACAGCGACGAGCCGTATCTGACACTGGCAATGAAGTATCGGCGGCTGTTGCGGCCCATTGCCGACCGGATCCCCATAGACGTTATTCCCGTGCGCCCGAACGCAGCCGGGGGCCAGTTCCTGGCGGAGATATACAAGGGAGAGGGCATCTATGGGCGATGCAGCCTTGACGCGGCTGCAGTACGCCCGTGAGAATCTGGAGGTCGCTCAGATGACCTTGGAATCTGGTCTGTTGAACCCATGCCTGCAGAATGCTCAGCAGGCCGTCGAGAAGGCATTGACGGCAATTCTCGTCCGTCGAAACATG
>Ga0315286_10008571_pt1 | contig 10069 bp, 10 predicted proteins | sample YL17G10_0_MG_FD_205038 | JGI IMG/M metagenome (GOLD analysis project Ga0315286, IMG submission 205038) | Sediment microbial communities from Yellowstone Lake, YNP, Wyoming, USA - YL17G10_0 | ecosystem: Environmental > Aquatic > Freshwater > Lake > Sediment | place: USA: Wyoming | collected...
CGGGACCCCGAGGCCGGCGACGTCCGCCGCGCCAAAGACGAGCTCCGCGACCACGCGGTGGACGCACTGGTTCAGGTCGAGGTCGACCTTGTCGCCCAGCGTCAGGAGCAGGGCTGCGTCGCCGACGCGGTCGATTCTCGGCGCCGCGGGGACGCCCGCGGGGTCAGTCATCGGGCGCGCGGACGGCAATCCCCGCCTCCCGCAGGGCGTCGCGCACGGCGCGTGCGACCGCCACCGCGCCCGGCGTGTCACCGTGGATGCACAGCGTCTCGGCCTCGAGCGGCAGGCTGGACCCGTCGCCGGCGATCACGCGACCGTCGCGAGCGATCGCGACCGCCTGGGTGGCCGCCCGGTCGGGGTCGGCGTGGAGGGCGCCGGGCAGCGATCGGGCGCGCAGGTGCCCGTCGGGCTCGTAGACGCGGTCGGCGAAGCCCTCGACGAGGCACCGCAGGCCGACGTCCGACCCTGCGGCGACGAGGGCCGATCCCGGGGGTCCGACGAGGCGAAGTCCGGCATCGAGGCCGGCGACGGCGGCGGCGAAGGCCCCGGCGGCCACCTCATCGGCGGCGACGCGCTGGTAGAGCGCCCCGTGGGGCTTCACGTGCGCCAGCCGGCCGCCCTCCGCGCGGACGATCCCGGCGAGCGCCGCCACCTGGTACAGGACGGCGGCCTCGAGCTCGTCGGCGTCGAGGTCCATCGCCCGGCGCCCAAAGCCGACGAGGTCCGGGTAGCCGGGGTGGGCGCCGACCGCACACCCGGCATCGAGGGCCAGGCGGACCGTGCGGCGGATCGTCAGCGGATCGCCCGCGTGGAAGCCGCAGGCGATGTTCACGGAGGTGACCAGGCGAACGAGCGCGGCGTCGTCGCCCATCGGCCAGGGGCCGAGGCTCTCGCCCAGGTCGGCATTCAGGTCGATGCGCGCGCCCACGCCCTCATCGTACGCGTCCGCCGGGGCCCGCAGGGCGGGCAGGCGGCGGGACCCGCGGAGCTCGAATGGCGGGGCGCCCGGTCCCCAGCCTCGAGTGCCCCGTCAAGTACGTCCCGGGCGATGGTCGCCAGGCGTCGGCCGCGGCGTCGCATCCGGCCCGTGCCCCAGGCCCGGCGCGGGTCGCCCGCGGCGTGGCCGGCCCGGGCGCTACGATCAGCGGCGTGGACCTGCCGGGCGACGACTACACGCTGCTCGACGCCGGCGACGGCCGCCGGCTCGAGCGCTTCGGAAAGTTCGTGCTCGATCGGCCGGCGCCCGCCACGGACGGCGTTCCCCGCCGGCTTCCCGACGCCTGGGGCGCGGCCGCCGCCCGGTACGAGCGCGGCGTCGAGGCTGGCGGCGGACGCTGGGTCCCGGACGGAGCGCTGCCGGATCGCTGGACCGTCGCGATCGAGGGCCTGCCGATGGAGCTCCGCCCGACGCCCGGCGGGCAGGTTGGCCTCTTCCCGGAGCACGCTGCGGTCGCCGGCTGGGCCGTCGCCCAGGCCGAAGCCGTGGCCCGGGCGCGCGGCCGGCCCGCGGCAGTGCTGAACCTGTTCGCCTACACCGGTCTCGTGAGCCTCGCCCTGGCCCGCGCCGGGGCCCGGGTGGTCCACGTCGACGCTTCGCGTCCGGCGGTCGCCTGGGCTCGCCGGAATGCGGCGCTGGCCGGCCTCGCCGATCGCCCCATCCGCTGGCTCGTGGAGGACGCGGCGCGCTTCGTGGCGCGCGAGACGCGCCGGGGGCAGCGCTACGACGGCGTCGTCCTGGACCCGCCGACGTACGGCCACGGGCCGGGTGGGGGAGCGTGGCGTCTCGACGAGGACCTGGAGCCCCTCCTCGCCGCGATCCGGCCGCTCCTGGCGCCGGGGCCGTGGTTCGTTGCCTGCACCGTTCATGCGACGGGGATGCCGCCCGGCCGCCTCGCCGACGCGGTCCGCGGGGCGCTGGACCCGGGCGCCGGCGCGCCCCGCGTCCGGGAGCTGGCCCTCGAGGCGGCGGGCGGGGCCCGGCTGGCGGCGGGGTGGGCGGTCCTGGCCACCTCGGCGCCCGGGGAGGCACGGGGATGACGACACCCGGTCGCGGCGGCGAGGTGATCACCAGCGCGGCGAACCCGCGCATCCGGGCCGCCCTGGCCCTCCGCGAGCGGCGCGGCCGAAGCCGGTCCGGTCGGCTGCTCGTCGACGGGTCCCGCGAGGTCCTCCGGGCCATCGAAGCCGGCCTGGCCATCCACGAGGCGTTCGTCGCGCCCGGCCCGCTCCAGCCGGACGCAGCGGCCGTGGTGGCCCGGCTCGCCGCGGCCGGCGTGCCCCTGGTCGGCGTCGCCGGCGCCGCGTGGTCCCGGCTCGCCTACGGGGAGCGCGGCAGCGAGGTCGTCGCGGTCGTCGACGCCCCGCCGACCGACCTCGCCCACGTGGAGGCGATCGTGGCCCTCCGGCGCGACCCGCTGCTCATCCTGGTCGAGGACGCCGAGAAGCCGGGCAACCTGGGGGCGATCGCGCGGAGCGCGGACGGCGCCGGCGCGACGGCGCTGCTCGTCGCCGTCAGCGAGGGGCCGGCGGCGGACCCCTGGAACCCGAACGCGGTCCGGGCGAGCCTGGGCACCGTGCTCAGCCTGCCGATCGCGATCGCCCCGACGCGCACCCTCCTGCCGTGGCTGCGTGAACGCGCCATCCGGATCGTCGCGGCCCGGGTCCAGGCGGTCGTGGACTACCGGGAGACGGACCTGCGCGGGCCCCTGGCCATCGCCGTCGGCAGCGAGGCGGGCGGTCTCGGCGCCGAGTGGCTGGCCGAGGACATCGAAGGGGTTCGCCTGCCGATGCTGGGGCGGGCGGACTCGCTCAACGTGTCGGCCGCGGCCGCCGTCCTCCTCTACGAGGCCCGCCGCCAGCGCGACGCCCATCGGTCGGCAGCGCCCTGACGGAGCGCCCGGCGCGTCGTCGCCAGGGCAAGGCCTCCCGCGCACGACATCGTTCCGTCGCCGACTGCCCCCCCGCCCGGCCCCTCGCGTGGCTCGACCTATACTCCGGAAGTGATCCCCCGCGCTCGCCCGCTCCACTCACCGCGCTCGTGGCGACGCGCGGCCGTCCTGGCCGCCGTCATCGCCGGCCTGGTCGCGACGACCGCGCTGGTCGCCGGGCCGGGGTTCGCCGCCGAGCGGACCGCCCGGATCCTGATGGGTGAGCCCGCGACCCTGGACCCGGCCGCCGCCGGCGACGCCGGAAGCGCGGCCGTCATCGCCCAGCTCTTCGAAGGGCTCACCGCGATCGACCCGACGCGGACCCCCCGCCCCGCCCTGGCGGAGCGGTGGGAGCTGCGGGACGGCGGCCGCACCGTGGTATTCACGCTTCGCGATGGCCTCCAGTTCTCCGACGGCTCGCCGCTCACCGCCGACGACGTGCGGCGCAGCTGGCTGCGGGTCCTCGACCCGCAGGCGCCGTCGCCGCTCGCCTCGCTCCTCTACGATGTCGAAGGGGCGCGGGAGTACGCGGCGGGACGGGGCGACGCCGGCGCGGTGGGCATTCGCGCGGACGGGTCCACGCTGGAGGTGCGGCTGACGCGGCCCGCGGGGGACTTCCCCGCCATCGCCGCGAGCCCGACGCTCGCCGTCGTGCCGCCCTCGGTGGGGCGCGACCCGACAGCCCTGCAACCCGGCTCGTCGTTCGTGGGGTCCGGCGGCTACCTGCTGGCGGGCACGGCGACGGACGGGCTCGCCCTGAAGGCGAACCCGCGCTACTGGGCCGGCGAGCCGGCGATCGGCGAGGTGACCCTCGTCTCCGACATCGGGGGTCGCAGCGCCGTGGACGTCTTCGCGGCGGGCGACCTCGACTGGGCACCCGTGGCCGAGTTTGACGCCTCGTGGCTCGCCTACGACCCGGACCTCGGGGCCAGCCTTCGCCGCTGGGCCGACCTGGCGGTCACCTATTACGGCTTCGAGACCGGGCGCCCCCCGTTCGATGACCCGCGCGTCCGGCGCGCCTTCGCGTCGGCCGTGGACTGGAACCGGATCGTCGGGCTCGCGGACGGCACCGCGGCGCTGCCGGCCACCTCGATGGTCCCCCCCGGGATCCCGGGCCGGAGCGATCAGTCCTTCCTCCCCGCCTACGATCCCGCCGCGGCACGACGCCTCCTGGCCGAGGCGGGATACGCCGACCCGGCCACGTTCCCCGTGGTCACCCTCGTCACGGGCGGCAGCGTCTACGACGAGGCGATCCTGGCCCAGCTCCGGGAGAACCTCGGGATCACCGTCCGCCACGAGGCGCTCGACTTCGCGACCCTGTTCTCCCGCTTGGGAAGCGAGGACTCGCCGGACATGTGGGCCCTCTCGTGGATCGCCGACTACCCATCTCCGAACGACTTCCTGGGGATCCTGCTGGGCAGCGACCAGCCCAACAATTACGGCGGCTGGTCGAATGCCGGGTTCGACGCCGCGATCGCCGCCGCGGTCGGCACCGACGACGCGGTCAAGGCTCGGGCCGGCTACGACGCGGCCGAGACGATCCTGCGCGACGAAGTGCCGACCATCCCGGTGAGCTACGGGACGTCGGCCGCGCTGGCCCGCGAGGGGCTCCTGGGGGCGACGCCCAACGGGCTCGGGATCCTGCGCCTTGCGGGTCTGGCGTGGGCCGGCCGGTGACTCGGGTCGGGCGGGCGCTCGCCGCGGCATTTCTCCTGGCGCTCGCGGTCGTCGCGCCGACAGCCGCCGCTTCGGCGACGTTCGAGACGCCCAGTGGGACGTCGACCTTCGGCACGGAGATCGTGTTCACGCAGGCGTTCGACAGCCCGATCGACCTGGCACGGGTCGAGATCCTGCTCGAGTTTCCCGACAGCCTCGGCCCCTACGTCGTCCAGGTCGCGGGGCCGACGGCGGCAGGCAGCCGCGAGCTGGTCTACCGGCGGTCGCTCGCCGACGACGGTCACATCGTCCCGAACACCGCGATCACCGCCCGCTGGCGCCTGGTCCCGGCCGACCGGACGGCGGCCGCGGCCGTGGGGCCGCCGGTCACCGTCCAGTACGCCGACACGCGCTTCGACTGGCAGACGATGAAGGGCGACCTCGTCCGGCTGCACTGGTACGAGGGCTCCGACACGTTCGGTCGCCGGGCGCTGAAGATCGCGGACACGGCGGTCCGCGAGGCGGCCGACTTCCTGGGCGTCACGGAATCCGATCCGATCGACTTCTTCGTCTACGCCGACCAGGCCGCCTTCTATGACGCCCTGGGCCCCGGCACGAGGGAGAACGTCGGCGGCGAGGCCCACTCGGACATCCGGACGATGTTCGCCCTCATCCGGCCGGGAGAGGTCGCGGATCCGTGGGTCGGGGTGGTGATCCCCCACGAGCTGACCCACCTGGTCTTCGACAGCGCCGTCCGCAACCCCTACCACTTCCCGCCGCGCTGGCTCAACGAGGGCGTCGCGACCTACCTCTCGGCGGGGTTGACCCCGGCGGACCGGGCCTCGGTCGAGGCGGCCGCGGCCGCGGGGCGGCTGATGCCGCTGCTGGCGCTCGGAGGCCAGTTCCCGACGACCGCCGAGCGCTTCTACCTCGCCTATGCGGAGAGCGTCTCCGCGGTGGACTACCTCGTCCGCGAGAAAGGGACGGCGGCCCTCGTGAAGCTCGTCCGGAGCTACGCCGAGGGCGTCTCCGACGACGAGGCGTTCAGCGCTGCCATCGGCACGGACGTCGCAGGGTTCGAGGCGGCCTGGCTGGCGGACCTCGGCGCGAAGCCCCCGACCCGGCACGGTCCGCAGCCCGCTCCGGCTGGTCCGCTGCCGCCGGGCTGGGCGTCGGGGTCGACCCCGGCCCCGGCCGACGGCTCCCCGGGGCCGGGCGCGTCGCCGAGCGAGTCGGCCGGCCCGGAGCCCGGGGCTCCGACCGACGATGCAGGCTCGCCGTTGCGCGAGGGGTGGGTCCTCATCGTCGCGGCGCTGGCCGGCCTCCTCGTGGGTGGGACCCTCGCCTACGTCCGCCGCCGGCGCGCCCGGAGGGACGTGGACGGAGCGGCGCCGTGACGGCCCTCTCGTCCCGCCTCCGGGCAATCCCGTCGTGGCAGGTCGCGCTCTCCGGCGCGCTCATTGCCCTTGGCTTCCTGATGGCCGCCCAGGCCCGGGCCGAGGCTCCCCGGGTCCGCTACACGACGCAGGAGCGCGCTCCGCTCGTAGAGGCCGTCGTCGCGCTCCAGGCGCAGCAGGAAGCGCTCAAGGACCGGATCCTGGGCCTGCGTGCCAGTGTCGCAGCGGCGGAGCAGGGTGCCGCGGGCAGCGGCGCGCTCGTGAGCGACCTCAAGGCGGCGCTCCTCTCAGCCCGCGTCGCGGCGGGGCTCGCCGCGCTCGAAGGTCCCGGGATCTACCTCCAGCTCGAGGATTCGCAGGTGCCGGTCCCGCCCGGCGGGTCGGTGGCGGACTATCGCGTCGGCGCGACCGACCTGCGGCTGGTCGTGGAGGAGCTCTGGCTGGCGGGCGCGGAGGCCGTCTCCGTGAACGGCGAGCGCCTGGTCCCCACGACGGCCTTCGTCGACATCGGCGGAACGCTCCTCGTGAACTCCGCGTACCTCGCCCCCCCGTACCAGGTCGCGGCGATCGGGCCGTCGGACCTGTACGACACCCTCGTGACCTCGCCCGGGTTCGTCGAGCTCGTCCAGGCGCGTGCGGACCGGTTCGGGATCCGCCTCTCGTTCGCGGAGCCCGACCAGGTGATCGTGCCGGCGTACGCGGGCACCGTCAGCCTTCGCTACGGGCGTCCCCCGGCGCCCAGCCCCACGCCGGAGCCCTGAGCGATGCGGCAGCCGCGGAGCCAGCTCGCCCTCACCGCCATCGCCCTCCTCCTGGGGCTGCTCGTCGTGATCCAGCTCCGGGCGCAGCAGGCGGGAACCGGCCTCGAGACCCAGTCCTCGCAGGACCTGACCCTCCTCATCGCGAACCTGACCACCCGCAACGACCAGCTCCGCGGCGAGGTGGCCGACATCACGAGCCAGCTCGACGCGTTCGCGGCCGCCAACGCCCGCGGCGAGACGTCGGTGGGCCAGCTGCGCGGTGATCTCGAGCGCGTCCGGATCTGGTCCGGCGAGGACCCGGCCACCGGGCCGGGCATCCGCGTCCTCGTCTTCGGGGGCGTGCCGGCCGAGGCGATCTCCGAGCTGGTCAACGAGCTGCGGAACGCGGGCGCCGAGGCGATCGCGGTCGGCGGGGTGCGCGTCGTAGCCGGGACGATCGTGACCGGACCCGTCGGCGCGCTCTCCATCCAGGACACCGCGCTGGGGCCCCGGGTCGAGGTTCTCGCGATCGGGAATCCCGCGGCGCTGACCGGGGGCCTCACCCGGGCCGGCGGCCTGGTCGCCCAGCTGCAGGCCCGCTACGAGGAGGTTCTCGTGGAGGTGACTCCCCTCGACGCCGTCACCCTGCCGGCCACCGATCGCTCGCTCGCCCCGGTCCTCGGGGCCCCGCGTCCCTGACGCCGGGCTGCCCCGCGGCCGGGTCCTGGATGCTACCCTCGGCGCCGATGCAGTCTTGCCCGTGTCCATGATCCTTCCCGTCCCCTTCCGCCTCGGCGACCGCCTGGAGCTGCGCCGCCGGCATCCCTGCGGCGGCAGCACCTGGGATGTCCACCGCCTCGGCGCCGACATCGGCCTGCGCTGCACCACCTGCGGGCGCCACGTCCTGCTCGAGCGCCGGGTCGTCGAGCGGCGCCTCGTCGACTTCGTCGCCCGGGGTCCCGAGGCGGGGCCGGCATGAGCGGCGGCGGGCCGTCCACGACGTCGCCCGACACGAGCAGCGTCGCGGTCTTCCGCAACCGGCCGTTCCTGCTGCTCTGGCTCTCGCAGCTGGCGACGCAGGTCGGCGGGAACATGGTCCTGTTCGGGCTGACCGTCCTCGTGCGCGACCTGACGTCCTCGAGCAGCGCCGTCTCGCTCCTGATCCTCACGTTCCTGGCGCCGGCGGTGATCTTCAGCGCCCTCGCCGGTGTCTACGTCGACCGCTTTGACCGCCGGCTGGTGCTCATCGTCACCAACCTGCTGCGCGCGGGCCTCTTCATTGCCCTCGCCCTGCTCGACGCGAACATTGCGGCGGTCTTCGTGCTGAACGTGGCCGTCTCGATCGTGACGACCTTCTTCGCGCCGGCCGAGCTCTCGATGATCCCGCTGGTCGTTCCGCCGGCCCAGCTCACCTCCGCCAACGGGATCTTCACGATCACCTCGAATGCGGCATTCCTGATCGGCTTCACCGTGCTCGGCCCGCTGGTCGTGACGATCGCGAACCCCACGGTCCTCATCGTGATCGTGGCCGCCCTCTACCTCGTCGCCGCGGGCTTCTGCTGGACGCTTCCGCCGGCGCCGCCGGAGACGATGCCGCACGAGGAGGTCGGCTCGTTCGTCGGCCAGTTCCGCGAGGGGATCGCCTACATCCGGGCCCACCTGGTGGTGCGCTGGTCCCTGCTCTACCTCGGAGCCGCGGCATCCATCGTGGGCGTCCTGGGCGTCCTCGGCCCGGCCTTCGCCCAGGACGTGCTCGGCCTCCGCACCAAGGACATCGTCGTGGTCATCCTGCCGCTCGGGGTCGGCGTCGTGGTCGGGGTCGCGGCGGTCAACGCCCTCCAGTCCCTCGTGCCGCGACGCCGCCTCATCGAGTCCGGGATGATCGTGCTCGGCAGCAGCCTCGCGCTCCTCTCCATCGCGGGCCCCATCGCCCAGTTCGCCCGCGACGTCGACGACGCCGTGCCCGGGCCGGACTGGTCGAGGTTCGTCAGCGTGCTGGCGGTGGTCATCGTCGTCGCCTTCGTGGCCGGCGTCGGCTACGCCGCCACGGCCATCCCCGCCCAGACGGAGCTCCAGGCGGAGATCCCGCAGGAGGTCCGCGGGCGCGTCTTCGGCATCCTGAACATGCTCGTCTCCGTGGGCAGCCTCCTGCCCATCATCATCGTCGGCCCGATCGCAGACGCGGTCGGCGCGACACCGGTCCTCCTGGTCGCCGCCGCCCTCATCCTCGTGGTGGGGATCGCCTCGCTCGTGGGGCGCCGCGACGCCGCGCTGCCCGGCGAGCTCTTCGAGACGGCCGCGGTCGAGGGTGCGGGCGTCGCGGCGGCCGGCCCCTCTCCGGAGGAGCCATGAGCCCGTTGCCGCGCGTGACCGTGATCTTCACGGGCGGGACGATCAGCATGACCGTCGACGCGGCTGCCGGGGGCGCCGTGCCCACGCTGGCCGGGGCCGACCTGCTGGCCGCGGTGCCCGGCCTCGCCCGCCGGGCCGAGGTCGTCCCGGTCGACCTGGGCCGGATCCCGGCCAGCCACTTTTCCTTCGCGGACGTGCTCAGGATCCGCGGCGTCATCGACACAGCGCTGGACGACCCGGCGGTGCGCGGCGTCGTGGTCGTGCAGGGGACCGACACCCTCGAGGAGACCGCGTTCGCCTGGGACCTCTGCCACGCCGATGCGCGCCCGGTCGTCGTGACGGGCGCCATGCGCAACGCGAGCGAGCCGGGCTGGGACGGCCCGGCCAACCTGCTGGGCGCCGTGCGGGTCGCCGCCGCGGAGGCGGCGCGGGATGCCGGGGTGCTCGTCGTGCTCGGCGGCCGGATCCACGCGGCCGACGCCGTCGCCAAGCGCCACGCGTCGGCCGTGGACGCATTCGCGACGCGCGAAGGTCCGCCACTCGGGCGGGTGGGGGAGGGGGGCGTCCGGCTCCGTCCGCGCGGCAGCCGGCGGAGGCTCCCTGCGCTCCCGGCGGCTGCTGCCATGCCCATTCCGATCATCGTGGCGGCCCTCGAGACGACCGGCTCCGCGCTCGACGCCGCCGTTCGCGACGGGGCTCGCGGCGTGGTCGTGGCGGCCACCGGCTCCGGTAACACGCATCCGGATCTCCTGCGCGCGGCCGTCGACGCCCGCGACGCGGGTGTCGTCGTCGTCCTGGCGTCGCGCACCGGCGCCGGCCGGGTGGGGCCGGCCTACGCTTTCCCGGGAGGTGGCGCGACCTGGGTTCGTGCCGGAATCCCCCTGGCCGGGAGCCTGGCGCCCGTGCAGGCGCGGGTCGCGCTCGCGCTGGCCCTCGGGGCCGGGATGGCCGGCACTGCGCTCGTCGAGCTTCTCCTGGGACCGGCCGGCGCCTGAGC
>Ga0315286_10008572_pt1 | contig 10067 bp, 5 predicted proteins | sample YL17G10_0_MG_FD_205038 | JGI IMG/M metagenome (GOLD analysis project Ga0315286, IMG submission 205038) | Sediment microbial communities from Yellowstone Lake, YNP, Wyoming, USA - YL17G10_0 | ecosystem: Environmental > Aquatic > Freshwater > Lake > Sediment | place: USA: Wyoming | collected...
AATCACTTTCGGCGGCGGGAGCGCGGGGAAAACCGGAGAAATTCTGCGCCGCCAGGGAGTCGGAAAGGTCCTGGTCGTTGTGGATCCCGGTTTTGCCAAAGCCGGGCCCTTTGAAAAAATCACCGACTCCCTCGCCAAAGAAAAGATTCCCTTTGTGGTTTTCGACGGCGTTGAGCCGGAACCGCCGGTGGAGCTTGCGGATCAGGCAGGCGCCTTAGCGCGCCGGGAGAAATGTGATTTTGTCCTCGGAATCGGCGGCGGAAGCGCCATGGATACGGCCAAGGCCGCGGCGGTCCTGGCGACGAATGAGGGACAGGCGCGGGACTACCAGGGGCTGGACAAGGTCCCAAAACCCGGCCTTCCCAAAGGGATGATTCCCACCACGGCGGGGACGGGGAGCGAAGTGACGTTCACGGCGGTCTTTGTCAATCGGGACCAGAAGAAGAAAGCCGGGATCAACAGCGCTTTTCTATACCCGGAACTATCCATCCTGGATCCGGAGCTGACGCTCAACCTTCCTCCCACCGTGACGGCCTTCACCGGCATGGACGCCCTTGCCCACGCCATCGAATCCTACACCTCCACGGCTGCCAACTCCGTTTCGGAAATCTTCAGTCTCCGGGCGATCCGGCTGATCGGCCGGAACCTACGGGAGGCGGTCTTCAACGGCCGAAACGCGGAAGCTCGGGCGAATATGCTCCTGGGAAGCCTCCTCGCCGGAGTCGGTTTGGCCAATGCGGGGGTGACGGCGGTGCATTCCTTGGCCTACCCGATGGGCGGCGAATTCCAGGTTCCTCATGGGGTAGCCAACGGCATGCTCCTGGGGCCGGTGATGGAATATAATGTCTTTTCTTGCCCGGAGAAGTTTGCTAAGATTGCCGAGGAAATGGGGGAAGAGACGCAGGGTCTGCCGGCGAAAGAGGCCGCGCTCCGGGCGGTGAAAGCGGTCCAGCGGCTTTCCCGGGAGATCGAAATGCCCCAGCGCCTGAGCGACCTCGGGATTCCGGAAGGGGCCCTTCCCCGGATGGCGGAAGAGGCGCTGAAGGTGGCCCGCCCGCTGGCGAATAATCCCCGCCCGGTTTCGAGGGAAGACGCGATCCGAATCTATCAGGGCGTTTTTTAAACAATATTCACCACAGAGAACACAGAGTGCACGGAGAAATTATTTCAAACGGCAAGAGATAATTCACATCCAAAGGCTATTTGAGAGAATCGCAGATTATCTTAATTTTTTGAAAAACTTTTTATCTCTGTGTGCTCTGTGTCCTCTGTGGTGAAAAATTCCGTGGAGGTTTGAAAATGGGTGGAGCCGAGCTGATTGGCAAGGAAGAGCAGGAGGCCGTTTCCGAGGTTATCGGACGAGGGGTCCTCTTCCGGTACGGGTTCAACGAGAAGAGGAAAAATATTTTCGTGACGCAGGAATTTGAAAATGAATTCTGCCGATACGCGGGATGCAAATATGCCCTGGGAGTTTCCTCCGGCACGGCGGCCCTGCGCGTTTCCCTGGCCGCTCTGGGGGTCGCTCCGGGGGATGAGATCATCACTCAGTCCTTCACCTTTGTGGCCACGGTGGAATCGATCATCGAAGCCGGAGCGGTTCCCGTGCTCACCGAGGTCGACAAATCGTTGAACATGGATCCCAAGGATTTAGAGGCGAAGATCACCGCCAAGACAAAGGCCATCATGCCGGTGCACATGCTCGGGGTGCCGGCGCGTCTGGACGAAATTCTGGCCATTGCCCGCCGGCACAAGATCCCGATTCTGGAAGATTCCTGCCAGGCTTGCGGTTCCAGCTACAAAGGCAAAAAGACCGGGACCCTGGGGGCCGTGGGGACCTACAGCTACGACTATGTAAAAACCCTCACCACCGGCGAAGGCGGGATGATCGTGACCGACGACAAGAGGCTCTACGACCTGGCGCGCTACTACCATGACCACGGTCACGAGCACAACCCGGAGGTTCCGCGGGGAGAAGATTCCCACAGCATCACCGGATTCAACTTCCGGATGAATGAAATCCAGGGGGCCATCGGCAAGGTTCAACTGGCCCGCTTGGACCAGGTCCTCGCCGCTCAGCGCCGGAACAACGCCCGGATCAAGGAAGGAATTGCGGGCATCCCCGGCCTCGAGTTCCGCGACCAGCCGGACCCGAACGGCGACGGGGGAGACACCCTGGCGTTTTTCCTGCCGAACGCGCCGGCGGCCAAGGCCTTCAACCAATTCCTGGCCAAAGAAAAGATTGACACCAAGATTCTTCCTTCGGCCATGAACTGGCATTTCGCCGGCAACTGGAATCACATGATCCAATACCTGCCCCCGTTTCGGGTGGACGCCTGGCCGCAATCGGAAGGCCTCCTGAAACGGGCGATCGCCCTGCCGATTTCCGTGCGCCTGAGCGAGGAGCAGATCAAAAAAGTGATCGACGGCGTGAACCGCGCGGCGAAGGAAGTCCTGTAAGAAAACGGGCGGTGAACCGTAGGGGGCACGATGCTTCGTGCCCCTACGAAAGATTCTTTATGAAGGTTTACGGGATCATCCCCGCAAGGTATGGGTCTACGCGCCTTCCGGCGAAGGTGCTGGCGGACATTGCCGGCCGGCCTCTTATTCAACACGTCTACGAGCGGGCGCGCCGTTCGCCTTCTTTGGACCGGCTGGTGGTGGCGACGGACGACGATCGGGTTTTTCAACGGGTCAAATCCTTCGGGGGAGAGGTTGTGAAGACCTCTCCGGCCCACCCCTCGGGAACCGACCGGGTGGCGGAAGCCGCGCGGATCTTGGAAGCCGGGGAGAAGGACCTGGTCGTCAATATTCAAGCCGACCAGCCGTTGTTTGAGTCCGGGATGATCGACGAGATCGTGTCTCCGTTTCGAGAAGACGTCGGGATCGAAATGGGAGCGTTGGTTTATCCCATTCTGAGGGAGGAGGAACTCGCCAACCCGAACGTCGTAAAAGTGGTGGCGGACCGGCAGGGATTCGCCCTGTATTTCTCCCGTTCCCCGATTCCTTTTGTTCAGACCGCGGGGTCGGCGCCGCGGTTTTACAAGCATATCGGCCCGTATGCCTACCGCCTCGGTTTTTTGCTGGAGTTTACCCGCCTGCCGCCGGGAACCCTGGAGCAAATCGAATCCCTGGAACAGCTGCGGGCGCTTGAACACGGACACAAGATCCGGATCGTGGAGACCCAATTTGATTCCCAGGAGGTCGATACGCCGGAGGATTTGGAAAAAGTTCGCGCCATCATCAGGAATTCGACCTGATGGCCGCCATAATTTCGGAGTTTGGACCTTCGTGTACTTCTTCTATAATCTTGTCGTCAAAGCTCTGTTCCTAATCGCCCTCCCGTATTTGCTGGCTCAAGTCATCTTTTCCGGAAAAAAGCGGGGGATGTTTTTGCAGAAGCTCGGTTTCGTACCGCGGGAGGTGGGGGCGGATTCAAAGGGGGAGCCGCGCATCTGGATCCATGCCGTATCGATGGGGGAGGTTTCGGCCGTCCACCCTCTTATCAAGGAGCTTCGGGCCCGTTATCCCCGAGGCGCCATCCTGTTGTCCACGACCACTGCCAGCGGAATCCAGATCGCCCGCGAGCGGGTGACAGAAGCCGATGCGATCTTCTTCTTTCCTTTCGACGTTCCGTTTATCCTGCGCCGGCTCCTGTGCCGGATCCGCCCCGGACTTTTCATCCTGGCCGAAACCGAGATCTGGCCCAATGCGCTGCGCTTGGCGAAGAAAGCGGGCGCCCGGACGCTCTTAGTCAACGGGCGAATTTCCGAGCGATCTTTTCCCCGGTACCGGAAGACCCGTTTCTTCTGGACGTCGGTTCTCGACAACTTAGACCGCCTGTCCATGATCCGGGTTCTGGACGGAGAGCGGGTCATCGTCATGGGCGCAAACCCGGTTCACGTCTTCGTGAACGGAAACTGCAAATTCGACCAAGCCGCCCTGTCGATCGTTCCCGCCCACGCGGACGAAATGCGGAAACTTCTCGAACTCAAGGAAACCGACCGGGTTTTTGTGGCAGGGTCAACGCATGAAGGGGAGGAAGAAGCGGTTGTTCAGGCTTTTCTGACGATGCGCGAAAAACACCCGGATTTGATTCTCATCCTCGTTCCCCGCCACATCGACCGGGTGCCGCGCGTGGAAAAAATCTTGACGCAGAGGGGATTACCCGATTATATTCTTCGCAGCCGTCTCCACCCCGGCGGTCGGATGGGTAAAACCGTGGTCCTTTGGGATACTTTCGGTGAACTCTTCAAAGTTTACGCCATCGCGACCCTGGTTTTTTGCGGCGCCAGCCTGGTGCCTAAAAGAGGCCAGAATATCCTGGAACCGGCGGCATGGGGGAAAACGGTTCTCTACGGACCCTCGATGGAAGATTTTATGGATGCCAAAGAGCTGCTGGAGAGCTGCCAGGCAGGGATAACGGTGCGGAGCGCGGCGGAGCTGGCGGAAAAGGGCCGGTACCTTCTGGATCATCCCCAGGAGCTGGCAAATCGCGGGAAATTCGGCCGGGAGGCGGTTCTAACCAGCCAGGGGGCGACCCGAAGGAATGCGAAGCTGGCGATTCGGCTCCTGGAGGACCGATGATCGATGGCTTCGTAAAAAGTCCATCTGCTGCGTTGCCCGGCAACTTCGTCGCGGCAGCGCACCGGTAAGTGCGCCTCACTCCTCAGTTTTTGCGCGCCTGGCATCTGGAGCTTTTTACGAAGCCATCGTTCGGCTGACTTTTTGCGAGATCATCATGATTATAAAACCCAAAGCCCTTCTCGCCCTGGAAGACGGAAAGGTTTTCACCGGATGTTCCTGCGGCGCGCCCGGTGAGCGCTGGGGGGAAGTGGTTTTCAATACTTCCATGACCGGCTATCAGGAAATTCTCACCGATCCCTCCTACAAGGGGCAGATCGTGACCATGACTTACCCTTTGATCGGAAACTGCGGGGTGAATGAGGAAGACTTCGAGTCGCTTCATCCCTGGGTGGAGGGGTTTGCGGTCAAAGAGATCTGTTCTTTCCCAAGCAGCTGGCGCTCCCAGAAATCCCTGGAGGATTTTTTGAAGCAGAACGGGATTGTCGCCATCGAAGGCCTCGATACCCGGGCGTTGACCAAACACCTCCGCAGCGCGGGGGCCATGCGGGGGATCCTCTCGACGGTGGATTTAGATCCCGGGTCTTTAGTGCGGAAAGCGTGCTCCTCTCCTTCCATGGTGGGGGCGGATTGGGTTCAATCCGTGACCTGCGCCCAACCTTACCTGTGGGGGAGAGAAAAAATCCCGGGGTCCGGTCTCAAGACTTGGGAATGGGGCAAGGGACAGAACCTGGATCTTTCCGGGGAGAAAAAATTCCGGGTGGTCGCGGTCGACTTCGGGATGAAGCATAACATTGCCCGCCATTTAGCCGCCCGGGGTTGCGAACTTCAGGTCGTGCCGGCCCGGACTCGGGCAGAGGAAATTCTGGCGGCCAATCCCCACGGGGTTTTCCTTTCCAACGGCCCGGGAGACCCCGCGGCCGTTCCTTATGCGGTCGAAACGATCCGCGGGCTCATCGGCAAAAAGCCGATCTTTGGGATCTGCTTAGGCCACCAGCTTTTAGGGCTGGCCTTCGGCGGCAGGACCTCCAAACTGAAATTCGGCCACCGCGGGGGCAACCAGCCGGTGAAAAACTTGAAAAGCGGCAGAGTGGAAATTACCTCCCAAAACCACGGTTTCTGTGTCGATATAGACACGCTTCCTCCGGGGGAAGTGGAGGTCACCCATATCAACCTCAACGACCAGAGTCTGGAAGGGATGCGCCACCGCCGGCTGCCGGTATTTTCGGTGCAGTATCACCCGGAGGCCTCGGCCGGCCCCCACGATTCGGCGTATCTCTTTGACGAGTTTATGACCTTGATGGAACAATATTCGAAAGAATGAGGGTCCCAGGAGCCAAGGGGCCAAGGATTCAAGCGGCAGAATTTGCAGCTGCCAAGCTTTTTTTGATTATGAAAATCATTTCTCTGCGCACTCTGCGATCTCGGCGGTGAATTTTTTTTGTTTTTGATCATTCAAGATTTTCTCTGTGCGCTCTGTGGTGAGGGTCGTTAATGCCCAAACGAACCGACCTCCAAAAAATTCTCATCATCGGATCCGGCCCCATCATCATCAGCCAGGCCTGCGAATTCGACTACTCGGGAACCCAGGCCTGCAAGGCCTTGAAGGAAGAAGGCTTTGAGGTCGTCCTAATCAACTCCAACCCGGCCACGATCATGACCGATCCCCAGATGGCCGACCGCACCTATATCGAGCCGGTGACGCCCGAGATCGTAGCCAAGATCATCGAGCGGGAGCGCCCCCAGGCCCTGCTCCCGACCCTGGGCGGTCAAACCGGGCTGAACACGGCCATCCAGGTGGCGGAGATGGGGGTTCTCGACCGATTCGGGGTGGAGATGATCGGCGCCAACCAGGAGGCTATCCGCAAGGCCGAAGACCGGAAGCTCTTCAAAAAAGCCATGCACCGGATCGGCCTGGAAGTTCCGCGAAGCGGTTTTGCCCACAATCTGGAGGAAGCGCGGGAGATCGTCAAGGCGATCGGTCTTCCGGCTGTCATCCGGCCGAGCTTCACCCTTGGGGGAACCGGCGGGGGAATCGCCTTCAACCTCCGCGAATACGAAGAACTGGCCGAACAGGGGATCGAGCTTTCCATGATCCATGAGGTCATGATCGAGGAATCGGTGAGCGGGTGGAAGGAATATGAACTCGAGGTCATGCGCGACCTGAAGGATAATGTGGTCATCATCTGCTCCATCGAGAATTTTGACCCCATGGGCGTCCATACCGGCGACAGCATCACCGTGGCGCCGGCCCAGACCCTGACCGATAAGGAATACCAACGCCTGCGGGACGCTTCGATCGCCATTATCCGGGAGATCGGCGTGGAAACCGGCGGCTCGAACATCCAGTTCGCCGTAAACCCGGCGAACGGGCGCATGGTGGTCATCGAAATGAACCCCCGCGTTTCCCGAAGCTCGGCCCTCGCCTCCAAGGCCACGGGGTTTCCCATCGCCAAAGTGGCGGCCAAGCTGGCCGTGGGCTACACGCTGGATGAGATTCCCAACGACATTACCCGGGAAACCATGGCGTCTTTCGAGCCCACTCTCGACTACTGCGTAGTGAAGATCCCGCGCTTCGCCTTCGAGAAATTTCCCGGCGCCGATCCCTTTCTGACCACTTCCATGAAATCCGTCGGCGAGGCCATGGCCATCGGGCGCACCTTCAAAGAAGCCCTCCAAAAGGCCATCCGCTCCCTCGAAATCGGACGGTTTGGACTGGGCGGGGACGGCCGCGGAGAGTTTCCTCCGGAGGCGGTCCGGGAAAAGCTGGCCTTGCCCACTGCCGAGCGCTTGTTTTATTTGAGGGCGGCCTTGAAAATGGGACTTTCAGTCCAGGAGATCAGCGAGGCCACCAAAATCGATTCCTGGTTCCTGGAGAACCTGAAGCAGATCCTGGACCTCGAAGCGGAAATCCAGCGGCATAAAAGCGGTGACGGGGAAAACCCGCTGGATCCGGCCCTTCTCCGCCGGGCCAAGGAGTATGGCTTCTCGGATCTTCAGCTCGCCCACCTTCTCGGGACCGAGGAAATGACCGTCCGCGGCTGGCGGAAGTCGAATGGGGTACTTCCCACCTACAAGCTCGTCGACACCTGCGCCGCCGAATTCGAGGCCTACACCCCTTACTACTATTCCACCTACGAAGAGGAAGACGAGGTCAGGCCCTCTTCCCGGAAGAAGGTAATGATCCTGGGGGGAGGGCCCAACCGCATCGGCCAGGGGATCGAATTCGATTACTGCTGTGTCCATGCCTCTTTGGCCCTGCGGGAAGAGGGGTTCGAGACGATCATGGTGAACAGCAACCCCGAAACCGTCTCCACGGACTATGATACTTCCGATCGCCTCTATTTCGAGCCTCTGACCCGGGAGGACGTTCTCAATATCGTCGAGAAGGAAAAACCGGAGGGGGTCATCGTCCAATTCGGCGGACAGACGCCTCTGAACTTAGCCCTCCCCCTGGAGAAGGCCGGGGTGCAAATCCTGGGCACCTCTCCGGACAGCATCGACCTGGCCGAGGACCGGAAGCGTTTTCAGGCCCTGATCCAGAAGCTTGGCTTGGTCCAGCCCCACAATGGGACCGCGACTTCCTATGAGGAGGCCCGGGCGGTGGCCGGGGAGATCGGGTATCCCGTCGTTGTCCGCCCCTCCTATGTTCTGGGCGGTCGGGCGATGGAGATCGTCTACGACGAGACCGCTCTCCAGCGTTACATCCGGGATGCGGTGCAGGCTTCGCCGGAGCGTCCGATTCTGATCGATAAGTTTCTCGAAGAAGCCATCGAGGTGGACGTGGACGCGATTTCGGACGGGGAGCGGGTCGTCATCGGCGGCATCATGGAGCATATCGAGGAGGCGGGGATCCATTCGGGGGACAGCGCCTGCGTGCTCCCGCCTTACACGCTGACCGATGAGTTGATGGAGGTCATCAAGCAAAACACGTACGCCCTGGCGCGGGAGCTGAAGGTCAAGGGGCTGATGAACATCCAGTTCGCCATCCGCAACGATGTGGTCTACGTCCTGGAAGTTAATCCGCGGGCCTCCCGGACCGTGCCCTTTGTTTCCAAGGCTACGGGTGTACCTTTAGCCAAGCTGGCCGCCAAGGTCATGGTGGGCCGGACCCTTGCCGAACTGGGATTCACCCGGGAAGTGGAGGTCCCCTACGTGGCGGTCAAGGAGTCCGTTTTTCCGTTCAACCGCTTCCCGGGGGTGGATACGGTCCTGGGGCCGGAGATGAAATCCACCGGGGAAGTGATGGGCCTCGATTCCACCTACGGAATCGCCTTCGCCAAGGCCCAGCTTGCCGCCGGGCAGAAGCTGCCGCAAAAGGGAAAAGTCTTTATCAGCGTGAAGAACCGCGACAAGCGCTCCATCATCTTCATCGCTAAGAAGCTCTGGGAGCTTGGTTTCCGGATCGTGGCCACGCGGGGCACGGCCAAAGCCTTGATGCAAAACGGGATTCCGGTGGATTTGATCTTCAAGGTTCTGGAGGGACGCCCCAACGTGGTGGACCTGATTAAGAACCGGGAAATCGCCCTCATCATCAACACCCCATCGGGCCGCAAACCCAAGCAGGATCAGATTTCGATCCGGTCCGAGGCCGTGGCTCACAATATCCCCGTCATCACGACCATTTCGGGGGCCGCCGCCTCCGTCAACGGGATCGACGCCTTGATGAAAGAGGAACTTCAGGTACAATCCTTGCAGGAATATCATCGAAAAATCAGATGAGGGATGGGATTTAGATCATAGCCAAGCAGCGGCTATCGTGCGAATATAATGATGTATTTGCGGTGGTCGAAAAGCCTGCGAGGGGGTGAGAATAACTCCCCTCGGGACAAAAATTAAGCAATCTGCTCAACAATCGTCAGATGCCATGGCGCCGATTATCTTCTTGACCCTTATGGGGAGAGAAAAGCGTGATCCTGTATGTTGAATTTAGAAAGTGTTCTAAAAGCGAATCCTGAGTTTTTATTACAAACCTGGGAAGCCGTGGCCCGCTCCCTTTCTCCTTTTCATCCAAAAGAGGAATGCGGGGTTTTCGGGATCTTCAACCACCCTGATGTTTCCAGCTTGACCTATTTGGGTCTTTATGCCCTCCAGCACCGGGGGCAGGAGAGCGCCGGAATCGTCACCTGCACCGGCGGGGAACCCAAAAGCCACCGGGGCATGGGGTTGGTGGCGGACACGTTCGATACCAACAAGCTTCAAGCCCTGGCAGGCACTTCCGCGGTTGGCCACGTGAGGTATTCCACGACCGGTTCTTCTTTGCTGAAAAACGCCCAGCCCTTCCTGGCCCAGCATTCAAGAGGCTTTTTGGCCGTCGCCCACAACGGAAACTTAGTAAATGCCCGGGACCTCAAGGAGAAGCTGGAGTCCAAGGGGTCGATCTTCCAGTCCACCATGGACAGCGAGATCTTCGTGCACCTCATCGCCCGGTCCAAGAAAAAAGGGTACATGGAGAAAACCATCGAGGCCCTCGGTCAGGTGCGGGG
>Ga0315286_10008573_pt1 | contig 10067 bp, 9 predicted proteins | sample YL17G10_0_MG_FD_205038 | JGI IMG/M metagenome (GOLD analysis project Ga0315286, IMG submission 205038) | Sediment microbial communities from Yellowstone Lake, YNP, Wyoming, USA - YL17G10_0 | ecosystem: Environmental > Aquatic > Freshwater > Lake > Sediment | place: USA: Wyoming | collected...
CGGTTTGACACGCTGTTCTGTTCATGGTACAATGCAAATAGTGAAACAGCATTTTGTGTTTCACGCCGCAGTAGTACCTTCACAGTAGAGCGCTTTGCGCAGGGTTGCCGGCTCCATCTTCCACTCTGACTCCCAACGGGTCCGGCCTCTCGCGACTTGTCCGGGGTCAGCCTGGCAAGGCTCCATCCACACCGGCGGGGTACTGACAGGCTGTGAGCATTGGGCCCACGGCGTTGCTCTTTCGGCGAGGGGGTGATCTGTTCAAGCATGCCAATTGCACGTACGGGTTGTGAATGCAGTCGAGGATCATCGCCGCAAAGCGGCGCACAGGAAAAGAAGAAAAGGGAGGAAAGAATGTTCTCGAAAAAGCTCGGAGTAGCTCTGTCTTTAATCGTCGTAGTGGGCCTGCTGCTGTCGGCCTGCGGTGCGACACCGGCGCCCCAGGCACCCGTGGTGATCAAGGAGACCGTGATCGTAGCTGGCACGCCGCAGGTCGTCGAGAAGGTGGTCACCGAACAGGTGGTGGTCACGCAGAAGGAGACGGTCGTCGTGGAAAAGGCCGTCGAGGCGGCGCCCAAGCCCAAGGAGTTTGTCATTGGCGCCGGTTTTGACCACGTTACCCTGGATCCCGGCCGCGGCTTTGAGATTAGCGGCGGCATGATCCACAAGGCGACGTACAACACGCTCGTCACCTGGGCCGACGACAGTGTGGACAAGATCATCCCCGACCTGGCCGAGAGCTGGGTGGCGTCGGAGGACGGCAAGGTCTTTACCTTCACCCTCAGGAAGGGCGTCAAGTTCCACACCGGCAACGAAATGACTGCCGCCGACGTCAAGTGGTCCTGGGAACGGGCGATAGGGCTCAAAGCCAACCCCTCGTTTCTGTTCGAAGGGGTGCTGACCATCGAGGCGCCCGACGACTATACGGTGGTGGTGACCAAGGAAAAGTCCGATCCCGCCTTTCTGGCCAAGTCCACGTTCTTTGTTTTCGGCGTACTGGACAGCAAGGCGGTGATGGAGAAGGGTGGCACCAGCGGCCCCGATGCCGATAAGACGGACAAGGCCGAGGAGTGGCTCAACCAGAACTCGGCCGGGACGGGGCCGTTCGTTCTCAAGAGCTGGGTGCTTGAAACCGAGGTGGTGCTCGACCGGTTCGACGACTATTGGCGAGGCCCGGCGTTCTTCGATCGGGTCATCTACCGCCACATCCCCGACGCAGCCACGCAAAAGCTGACCCTCGAGGCGGGGGACATCGACCTGGCCACCGAAATCAAGGGCGATCAGCTTGCTTCCCTGCGGGCCAATCCCGAAATCAAGGTGATCGAGGGCCTGGGCACGGACATGTTCTTCCTGCTGTGCAACTCCAACCCCGACCTGACGAAGGGCATCATGAGCAACGACCTGGTGCGCAATGCCGTTCGCTATGCCATCGACTACGAGGGTATCCTCAGCCTGGTCGGCGGTTCGTCTATCACCCCGGCCACCATCGTCCCCTTTGGTTTCATGGGCGCCTGGGGCCCCGACCGGGCCTTCAAGCGAGACCTGGACAAGGCCAAGGCGTTGCTGGCCGAGGCGGGCTATCCCAATGGCTTTGACATCGACCTGAACTATCCCACCAAGTTCGCCCGCAGCGGTGTGGACTTTGACATCATCGCCGAAAAGGTGCAAGCGGACCTGACCGAGGCCGGGATCAGGGTGACGCTCAAGCCCGCCGAGCTGATGACCGAGCTGGCCAACTATCGGGCCGGCACGGAAGGCTTTGGCTTCTGGATGTGGGGAGCCGACTATTACGACGTCTCTGACTATCTCGAATTCCTGCCCGAGGGCATCGTTGGCCTGCGCGCGCAGTGGTCAGACGATCGGTCCGACCAGGTCATACGCGACCTGCGAGACGCGGCGGCGGCCGAGATGGACAACGGCAAGCGGGCAGCGATCTGGGGCGACATCCAGACCGTGCTCCAGGAAAAGGCCCCGTTTGTGCCCCTGGTGCAGCCGGGCAAGGCCATTGCCACGCGGCAGTGGCTGAAGGGCTACGTCTTCAACGAAGCCTGGAAAGTCGATCCGTATCTCTGCGCCAAGTAGGGCGCGATCAGGAGGTGACCTCACCCTGTGGGGTCACCTCCGTTCATGCTTGCGGGATGGTAGCGCGAGCGTGCAGGGGAATGCTGTGGACAAGGTGATCCGATGGCCGAGCGCAGGGCAAGAATAGCCTTCGTAGCGCCCTTGACGGGACCCGAATCCGTCGTCGGGGTGCCGATGATGCAGGCCGTGGCGCTGGCTGTGGACGAGGCCAATCACGGCCGGCAACACCACCGGCACCTTGGGTCGCTGCTGCCGTGTGCGGTGGAGCTGGTGGCGCTGGACGACGAGGCCAACCCGGCCCGGGCACGGGCGCTAGCCGCGCGGCTGGTGGAAGACGGCGAGGTCATCGGGGTTGTGGGGCACAAGAACAGCGGGCCATCGGCGGCGGCAGGCAGCATCTACGCCGCCGGCGGGCTGCCACAAATCAGCCCATCGTCCACTTTCTCGGACCTGGCCAGGCAGGGCTGGCCGACCTTTTTCCGCATGTGTGCCGACAACGATCTCCAGGCGGTGTCGGCAGCCAGGTTCGCCGTGGACCGCCTCGAGGCCGTCCGGGTAGCCGCCGTCCACGACAACAGCGACTACGGGCGCCCTTTGGCCGAAACGTTCGTCTCTACCGTCGAAAAAGGCGGAGCCGAGGTGGTGTTGGTCGAAGCGGTGCAGCTCGGACAACGTGAGTTCGACGACGCAGTGCGCCGCCTGCACCAAGCGGCGTGCGATCTCGTCTACTTTGGGCTGACGGAGATCGAGAGTTCCTTCCTGACCCGCGCCTTGCGCGCGGCAGGTGTGACGGCTCACCTGTTGGGGGCCGACGGGGGCCGCCAGTCCCCCTTTCCGCGGTTGGCCGGGGCCGCGGCCGAGGGGGTGTGGGAGACCTACGCCGGCCAGGATGCACAGGCATCGCCCGGCGGGCGTGCTTTCCTGCAAGCCTACGAGGGCCGTTTCGGTGGCCGGCAACACCATCCGGCACTTGAGTGTCCCATCTTTGGCCCAGAGGCGTACGACGCGGCCCGCGTCCTGCTCGAGGCGCTGCGCCGCGCCGGAGCGCCTGAGCGCAAGGGCGTGCTGGCCGAATTGAAGGCCCTGGGCGGGTTCAGCGGGGCGACGGGGGACATCTCTTTTGAGCCCAATGGCAACCGCCACGGCGCCCAAGCGACCATGTGGCGGGTGGTCAACGGCGCGATGACGCCCATATCGTAGCGGCCGGCGTTTGCGCGCGGCCGGAAAGGATCCGATGCCAGAACTCAAGATAGTGGTCTATAGCCTGAATACAGATTATCGCACCCCAACCTGACAGGAGTGCTGTCGCGTGAGAGAGTTTCTCTCCGCACGCAACATTCCTTTCACCGATCGCAACATCCGGCGCGATCCTGGGGCCAGGGCCGAGTTGCTCGAATTGACCGGTGAGTTGGTCGTGCCGGTCGTGGTGGCAGGGGAGCGGCACGTGGTGGGCTACGACCCCGAATGGCTCGAGTCGATGGTCTCGTCGAACGTCGAGCGGGTCACGGCGCTGCCACCCAGGGATTCGGCATCGTTAGAACAGGGCGTCATGGCCGCGCGTGCCCAGGCCGGCCTGGAGGCTACCCTCGTCGACCTGGTGGACCGGATTCGCGAGGAGCTGGCCTACAACGCCGCCAAGGGCGGGGGCACTTACCGGCAGGGGATGCACGACGGGCTGCGTTTTGCCCAAGATGCGCTGCTGGACATCCTGCGGCAGTTCGGAAGCGCCGATCCGCCGGAACCAACGCTGCCAATCACGCGCGAAGTGCCGGTGGTGCGGAATACCGCTACTGCGGTGTTGCCGGCCTTGGATGCCTAGGGCTTCGGCCGGAGGGCCGAAGCTTCGTCGAGGAGGACGTAGCGAGATGGAAAGAGCCGTCAAGATCGGGCAATCGGTCCCACTGTCGGGCGAAGAGGGAAACCATGGCCGCGCGGCCAGTCACGCGGTGGAGCTGGCCGTGATGCAAGCCAACGAGAAGGGCGACCTGCCGTTTCGGATCGAGCTGGTTTCCCTGGATGACGAATGCACCGTCGGGGCGGGAGCGGCCGTCGCCTCGGCTCTGTGCCAGGATCCGGGCGTGTTTGGGGTTGTTGGGCCGTTCAACAGCACGCCGGCCCAGGCGGCAGGGCCCATCTTCCATGCCCATGGGCTGGTGCACATCTGTCCGGCTGCCTCGAATCCAGGCCTCACTCGACAGGGATGGACGACCTTTTTCCGGGTGGTGGCCTCTGACGAAGTCCAGGGCCGCGAGGCGGCCAGGTGCGCCGTGCGCGCGGTGGGCGCCAGGCGCATCGCCGTGTTGCACGACCGGTCGGCCTTTGGCCAGCCACTGGCCGAGATTTTTCGCGACGAGGCGGTGGCACAAGGGGCACAGATCGCGCTGTTCGAGGGGATCGACCGAGGTCAGCCTCGCTATCCAGACACGGCGCAGCGTGTTCGGGAAGCGGAGCCCGACCTCGTCTATTTTGGACTCATCGAGGCAGAAGGTTCGACGATGGCCCACGAGCTGCGGGCCGCCGGCGTTCGAGCGCCCTACATGGGCGCCGATGGCCTCAAGCCCTCGCGCTACCTGGAGACACCCGAAGTCGACGTCGTGGGTCCGTACTACACCTGCGCCTGCGCCGACATCCGGCGCCGGGCGTCGGCAGTCGATTTCCGCCAGGCCTACGCGCGGCGTTTTCCACAGTTCGCCGACTATACGATCTACACCGTCGAGGCGTACGATGCCGCCACCGTGCTCATCGACGCATTGCGCCGGGCCGGCACGACCGAGCGCAGGACTGTGACGGACCAGGTGGCCAGGACCCTGAACCTGGCGGGGGCCAGCGGCCCGATCACCTTCTCACCGAACGGCGAACGCCGGGACCCGGTGATTGACTTTTACGTCGTACAGAGCGGCGAGCTGCGCTTCCTGGGTACGGCGTCAGAACTGAATGCGTAGCGCGCGGTAGATGCACGAGGCCGGCAACACCATCCGGCACTGGAGGGAGAAGGCATGAAATCATTGGCTGCCGGTCCACGCGACACGGCACACTCGGGGATTCGAGAGGTGGTCAACGTTGCCCTTACCATGCCCGACGCGATCCGCCTGGAGGTGGGCCAGCCCAACTTTGACACGCCGGCGCACATCGTCGAGGCCACGGTCCAGGCGGCGCGAGAGGGGGCCACAAAGTACACGGCCACGGCCGGCATTCTCAGTCTGCGCAAGCTACTCGTAGAGAAACTGGCGAGCGTCAACAAGATCAAGGCCGACCCAACGCAGATCAACGTCACCATTGGCGGCGTGGGTGGTCTTGCGGCCACGCTTCTGGCTGTGCTTGAAGAAGGCGACGAAGTGCTGGTGCCGGATCCGGCCTGGCCGAACTACCGTCTGGAGCTGAGCTACTCGCCGGCCAAGATGGTTTCCTACCCACTGCACGCCGCGCGGGAATTCGCGCCCGACGCGGTCGAGCTGGAGCAGTACATTACCCCGCGAACGAAGCTGCTCATCATCAACTCGCCGTGCAACCCGACAGGCGCCGTCTTTCCGCGCAAGGTGGTCGAGGAGATTGTGGGGCTGTGCCAGAAACACGATCTATACCTCTTGTCGGACGAGTGCTACGATGAGATCGTCTTCGAAGGGGAACACGTCTCGCCGGCTTCGTTCTGGGAAGACGAGCGGGTCATTTCGGTGTTCACCTTCTCCAAGACGTATGCCATGACCGGTTTTCGGGTGGGCTATACCGTGACCAACCACGCACTCGCCGACGTCATCAACAAGATCCTGGAAGCCAACATGTCGTGCGCGACCAGTTTTGCGCAAAAGGGGGCCGAGGCGGCGTTGACAGGGCCACGAGAGCCTGTGCTCAAGATGGTGGAGGCCTACCGGCGCCGCCGGGACATCGTGGATGGAATGCTGCGGGAAACCGGCATGTGGGCGTCAAAGCCGCATGGTGCGTTCTACGCCATGGCCGACGTCTCGCGAAGCGGGATGGACTCGCGCACCTTTGCCTTCAAGCTTCTGGAAGAGGCCCGAGTGGCCGTCGCTCCCGGCACGGCTTTTGGGGAGACTGCCCGGGACCTGGTGCGCATCTCATTGGCCTCGGCGGACGAGGACCTGTCTGAGGGAATCCGGCGCATGCACCAATTCATCGAGCAAGCGGCCGCGAACGCCTGACGCGGGTCCAGGATACCGCCGCGAGAAGGGGAGTAGAAAGGGGGTGGTTCCTTCCGGAAACGAGGTGCGAGATAGGTTGTACGTGCGTAGGCCAAGCCGCTGTAGTCGATGGACTGACAGGGGTGATGAAAGTGAAGGGAGAGGAACAATGAACGAAAAGAACCGACTCAATCGCAGGGACTTTTTGCTCGCGGCCAGTGCGGGTGCGGTGGGAACGCTCGCCGTGGGATGCACGCTGGGGGCCAAGCCATCGCCGGCTGTTCCGGCAGAGACCGTTGCCATGGCCCCTTCGGCCACGGCGCCGAAGGAGATAGCCAAGGCAGCGCCGGCCTTGCAGGCCACCGAGGCGAGGATCGATCGGGTGATCAAGAACGGGGTGCTCCGGGTGGGTGTGGACCTGACCTTCCCGCCGCTGCAGTTCCGCGATCCAACAACGAACGAGCCCAAGGGGCTCATGGTCGAGATCGACACGCTCATGGCTCAGGACCTGGGCGTCAAGCTCGAGTACGTCGAGATGCCCTTTGGCGAGTTGATCGCCGGCCTGCTGGCCGACAAGTTCGACTGGATCGGCATTGCTTTCACCAGCACGCCGAAGCGGGCCACTCAGGTGCTTTTCATCGACGAGCCGACGTTCTTTGAGGACTCGGTGTTGCTACTCAAGAAGGGCTTTACCGTCGGCAAGCTGGAGGAACTCAACAAGCCTGAAGTGACCATGAGCAACATGTCCGGTTCGGCCCAGGATGCATCGGCCCGATTGCTCTTTCCCAAGGCCACCTTCAAGCCTTTGGGTTGGCCCGAGACCGTGTTGGAAGTCGCCGCCGGGCGCTCTGACGCCTGCCTGGTCGCCATCTGGAACGCGGCGGCCTACATCAACGAGAACCCTGGCATGGTTGACATCTGGCCGGGAGGCTCGCTGTTCTCTGATGTGAACACCTTTTACGTGCCTCAGGGCGACTACAAGACCAAGGAATGGATCGGCAACTGGTTCCGCTTCTATGCGGCGCATCAATGGCAGCAGACCCGCTTCAACTTCTGGATCGGTGAGCTGCCGGGAGTCCGGTCCATCCAGGAATCGTGGGGGATCAAGTAAGCAGCCGCTTCCACCGCTCTGCACTGGTTGCCTCGATGGCCGGCAATACCACCGGCACATTGGCCGGGAACACCGCAGTAGCGGTACTCCGCACCACCGGCACATTGGGGAGAGAAGGGAGCGAGTTGCCCGCTACGATCGCCGCTCAGGCAGCTCGCTCCCGCACCAGAGTGCAAGGGGCCTGCAAACCGCAGGCCGGCAACACCACCGGCACCTTGGCCGGCAACACCACCGGCACCCTGGAATGGGATTTCGGAATGGCCGGCAACAGCATCCGGCACCTAGGAGCTTACGGATGGGCTACAAATTCGACTGGAAGGTCGTCACCGACAACTGGCAGAATTTCCTGCACGCCACACTGACGACGTTCTACGTGGCGGTGTGGTCTCTGCTTTTTGCGGTGGCACTGGGTTTGGCTGTGGCCTTGCTCCGAAACGCCAAGAGCCCGCTGGTGCAGGCTCCGGCACGCATCTACGTCGGCGTTTTCCGATCGCTGCCGCTGTACGTCTTTCTGTTGTGGATGTACTACGGCTTTAAGATTGCTTTCGGCCTGGGGCTGCCGGCCATCGGGGCTGCGGTGTTAGCGCTGGGGTTGATTTCGGCGGCCTACCTCTCGGAGACGTTCCGCTCCGGTCTGCTGGCGGTTGACCGCGGGCAATACGAGGCGGGGGCCGCCATCGGCCTGACCACAGCCCAGCTTTACCGCAAGGTGGTGCTGCCCCAGGTGGTTCGCACGGTCCTGCCGGCAACGGCCAACCAGTTCGTCGGCATCCTCAAGGGAGCCACCATCGTCGGCATTATTGGCGTGGTCGACTTGATGTATTTTGCGCGCACCTCTGCGGCGCTCACATTCAAGCCATTCGAGTTCTACTCCGTGGCGGGCGCAATCTTTATCACCATCACGCTCGTGTTCGCTGCCTTTGCCGGCCGGCTAGAGTCGCGCTACCGCTGGCGACGGAACTAGGATGTAGGGACGACCATGGGTCTGAAGCTCGAACTCGTCTGGAACGCGCGCGGGCCTTTGCTGCTCGGGACATTGGTCACCCTGGAGGTGGCATTTCTCGCCCTGGGTCTGGCCCTGGTGCTGGGGCTGCCGCTGGCTATACTGCGCTCCTCTCGTCTCAAGATTCTCAGCGTGCCGGCTTTTCTGTACATCCAGTTCTTTCGCGGCACTGCATTGTACGTGTTGGTCCTGTGGGTCTTTTTCGGGCTGGCCATCGCCTTCAACATCAACCTGCCGCCCTTTGGGGCTGCGGTGCTGTGCCTGGGATTGCTGAACAGCGCCTACATGGCTGAGGTCTACCGCACGGGCCTCGGTACGGTGGGCTTTGGCCAATTGGAGGCGGCACGTTCGCTGGGCCTGCCCGAGATGCCCGTCTTCCGGCACGTTGTCCTGCCTCAGGCCGTGCGCATCATCATCCCTTCGGCGGCGAACCTGTTTGTGGACATGCTCAAGGACGCGGCGATCGTGGGAGTGGTTGGCGTCTGGGACCTGATGAAGCAGGCGGACCGCCTGACCAAGTTCTATTTTCGGCCGTTCGAGTTCTACACGGGTGCGGCACTCGTCTATTTCGTGGTGGTTTTTTTCTTCTCACGGCTTGTCGGCGTCCTGGAGAAGCGCTTTTCGCGCCACGTTCGAAAAGAGAAGGTTTGACGAGATGGCAGAGGAAATCCTCAAGTTGGTGGAAATACGCAAGTCCTTCGGCGATCACGCGGTGCTGAATGGCGTTGACCTGACGGTGCACCGCCAGGACGTGGTGGTGATCATCGGCCCCAGCGGCCAGGGCAAATCCACGCTGCTGAGATGCATCAACCTGCTCGAATGGCCGAATTCCGGGCAAGTGGTCTTCCTGGGCAAGGACTATGCGGTGAGATATCCCTGGATCGAGCGGCTGCGAGGGCGGGGGGGAGAGGACCTGCGCTACCTGAGGACACACATTGGGATGGTGTTCCAGCACTTTAACCTGTTTCCTCACCTGACCACCCTCCAGAACTGCACGCTGGGTCTGGAGCAGTCGCTCAAGATCTCCCGCGATCTGGCAGAGCAGAAAGCCAGAGAGCAGCTCGATCGGGTGGGTCTGGGCGACAAGGTCAACGCCTATCCGGACACTCTGTCCGGCGGTCAGAAGCAGCGGGTAGCCATCGCCAGATCTCTGGTGATGGAACCCAAGCTCATGCTGTTCGACGAAGTGACGTCGGCCTTGGATCCAGAGCTCATCGGCGGCGTTTTGGCCGAGATGAAGCGCCTGGCCGAGGAAGGCATGACCATGATCGTGGTCACTCACGAGATGGGCTTTGCCCGAGAGGTTGGATCGCGGCTGGTGTTCTTGTGCGAGGGGCAGATCGTCGAGGAAGGACCATGCGAAGAGCTACTCAGCCACCCGCAGGAAATCAGGACCCAGCAGTTTCTATCGGCAATACTCAAGCACTAGACTTCTATAAAGATAGGGAGAGTCGAGAATGAGCGTCGAGTTCAAGCATCTGTTTGAGCCCTTCAAGTTCCGCACCTTTGAGGTCAAGAATCGCATCGTCATGCCGCCCATGGCCATCTATATCCCCGGTTCCGAGGGCTTTGTCCAGCAGCGACTGATCGACTATTACGAAGCCCGAGCCAAAGGAGGCGTCGGATACATCGTTGTCAACGCCACCGTGGTCAGCGAACCCAGCGGCAGGTCCCATCCGAACCAGACGCGCATTACCGACGACAAGTATATTCCCGGTTTTCGACAGATGGTCGA
>Ga0315286_10008574_pt1 | contig 10067 bp, 5 predicted proteins | sample YL17G10_0_MG_FD_205038 | JGI IMG/M metagenome (GOLD analysis project Ga0315286, IMG submission 205038) | Sediment microbial communities from Yellowstone Lake, YNP, Wyoming, USA - YL17G10_0 | ecosystem: Environmental > Aquatic > Freshwater > Lake > Sediment | place: USA: Wyoming | collected...
AACAACCCTGAATCCACATTCCTCAGGGCAACCGCCTTCATCCGGCTTCGCCGAACAATCACCTGCAATGGCCCAATCTTGCAACAGAATTAGTCAACTCACCCTCTGCTCAGTATACTTGGAATCAAGCGGATTTTCCGCCTAACCTCCCGATTCCGCGCGACATCCCCGGATTCTGGCCGTCAAGGGGGGTGCGCTCCGGTGGGTGCTCTACCAGGCTCCCTGGTAGACTCTCTGGTAGACTCTCTACCAGGCTCTCTGGTAGACCCTCTGGTAGGTTCTCTGGTAGACTCTCTACCAGACTCACTGGTGGACTCTCTGGTAGGCTCTCTACCAGGTTCTCTGGTAGGTTCTCTGGTAGGTTCTCTGGTAGGTTCTCTACCAGGCTCCCTGGTAGGCTCCCTGGGGGGCTCCCTGGTAGGTGCTCTACCAGGCGCTCTACCAGGTGCCCCGGTAGAGGCTTCAGTTCTCTGGCCTCTTCATTTGGATTTCGGATTTCGGGCTTGTTTCGAGTTTCGGGCTTCGAGCTTAGGTACTTGCGCCCTGCGCTCAGTTCCCGTCCGCGTCGGTCTTGATTAGCAAGACGTCGTGGCCACCTGCGCCATAGGAGTCGGTCCAACCGGCAATGATGTAGCCACCGTCGGTCGTCTGCCGAGCGGAACAGCCTTCGTCATGCCCTGACCCGCCAAAGGTCCTGTTCCAGACCTCGTTGCCTTGTGAGTCCGTCTTGACTAGCCAAACGTCCGAGCCGCCAGCACCGTATGAGCTAGTCCAGCCCGTGACGATGTAGCCGCCATCCGGTGTCTGTTGCACCGAAGTGCCCCAGTCCTCATTGGTCCCACCGAAGGTCTTGTCCCAGACCTTGTTACCGGATGCATCGGTCTTTATCAGCCAGAGGTCCTCTGCCCCCGCGCCATAGGACTCTGTCCGGCCCGCAATGATGTAACCACCGTCGGTCGTCTGCTGAGCGGAATAGCCTTCGTCACAGCCTGACCCTCCAAAGGTCCTGTTCCAGACCTCGTTGCCTGACGCATCGGTCTTAATGAACCAGAGGTCGTTGTGACCCGCGCCGTAGGACGCGGAGATACCCGCAATGACGTAGCCGCCATCCGATGTCTGCTGAACCGAAAAACCCCAGTCGTAGTCAACCCCTCCGAAAGTCCGGTCCCAGACCTTGTTGCCAGATGCATCGGTTTTGACTAGCCAAACGTCGTTTGAACCTGCGCCATAGGAGTAAGTGTAGCCGACTATGACGTAGCCGCCATCGGATGCCTGCTGGACCGAGATGCCTTCATCCCAACTCGGCCCGCCGAAGGTCCGGTCCCAGACCTTGTTGCCGGATGCATCGGTTTTGACTAGCCAAACGTCGTTTGAACCTGCGCCATAGGACGCGGTCGCCCCCGTGAAGACATACCCGCCGTCGGATGTCTGCAGGACTGAATTAGCCCAGTCGCGGCCAGACCCTCCGAAGGCCGTCAAGAAGGAGGAGACTGTCAACTGATGCTCACCGGACCAGACTGAAGCAATCTCCTTTGCATCCCTGGCTTGCGCCCTGATGAGGTACGTACCCAGTTTCTGCCAGGAATGCGGCATCACTACCGAGTCACCGCTTGGGAGCAGGTCGCTCCAGTCCGACACAGTACTGTCGCCCCAGTCAAACATGAGTGACACGCTGTCGCCGTCCGGGTCTTCGGCCACGGTCGAGAAGCGCAACGTATCTCCCTTGCGTCCGCTGGTCGGACCCGATGGAATCGAAGGCGCACCTGGCGGCTGGTTCTTCTTCTTGCACGTCATGCCCAGCGTCAAACCCAGAATCAGGATTCCCGTGACCAGGAGACAGCGTGAGACTTGTATCTTCCGGTCCGTCATCTATTCCTCCCTCGACGATTCCGATTTCCTGCCGTCGAGCGGCGCATGCTGAGAAGGCAACGGTCAGTACTTCCGTTGTTCGAGTTTCGCCGCGAGCGCGTCAATGTCGGATTGCGTCCTGCCCTGCCTCAGGCCGGCCGCAATGAACCAGTCTCGACCCTGCTGATTGTAGAGTCGGGACATGTGGTTCAGTACTAGCGGTTCACTGACATCGTAGTGCGCTCCGGCGTAGTACTGGAGCGACCTGAAGTAGCAGCCCAACGCACTGTCCGGCCGGGACTGGTCCAGGAAGATGTCGCCGGTCCAGAGCAACTCGCTGCCGGCTGCGCTCCAGTCGCTGTTGGCGAGTTCGACCGCGAGCGCAGCGCGCTTGTACTTGAGCGCGGTGTCATGCTGACCCAGGTCGTGAAAGACCGAGCCGATGGCCCCGAGGTCGCCGGCGATGCCTTGCTGGTCACCCAGGGTCTGGTACAGCGCAAGCGCCTGTTGAAAGTACTTGAGCGACGAATCGGGCGGGCCGTCGTTGACGAAGTAGGTCGAGCCGATCTGGTCCAGGGCCACGGCCTGGCCAACCTGGTCCGACGCGCCCAGCGCGATTTCCCATGACACATGATAGCGGAAAATCGCGTCGTCCAGCTCATCCTCCCCGAGCAGACACCAGCCGACGAGGTTGTACGTCGCAGCAAGCTCAGAACCCTCGACTATCGGGGTGAGCGCCTCGAGTTCCGCAATTGCGCCCATGTAGTCGGAATTGTCGATGAGCTTCAAGGCGGAGTCGAAATGAACCTCAACATTCGGATTCTGGTCTCTGGGCAGGCCGTCGAAGTAAATGACGTCGCTGCCGACCGAGCGCTCGACCGGGGCGATATACTCTATCTCAGACCACTTGGGTTGGTTCGTCTCTGTCCCAAACCCCAGGGCCGGAAGCGCGAGCAGGACGATGAATACTTGCCACCTGGAACCTGTCTTCATGCTTCTAGCATACGCCGAGGCGGGCGGGGAGTCAAGCGGGGGCACCGTATCGAAGGGATTTCAAAATGCAAATATCAAAGTGCAAAGTGCAAATTCAACCTGACCATTTTGACTTCTGTAATCTGCAATCTGCAATCTACAATCCCCTGCTTGAATGGTCTGTGGACAACCCCGTATTTCTATTCGTGCAGCGCATTGTATATCTTCTCAGCCAAGTCTTTCCCCACGCCCGACACCTGGCGCAGGTCGGCTAGCCCGGCGCCTTTCAGGCGTTCCGCGCTGCCGAAATGGCGGATGAGCGCAAGCCGCCGCCTCACCCCTACTCCGGGCAGATGGTCGAACAGTGAGTCGGTCATCGCCCTGCCCCGGAGCTTTCGATGATAGGTAATCGCGAACCGGTGCGCCTCGTCCCGAACCTGCTTCAGCAGCCTGAGCGCCGGCGAGTTCGTGGGTATCTGGATTTCACGGCCATCGGCATAGAACACCAGGTCGGTGCGCTTGGCGAAGCCCAGCATCGGCACGTTTCGACCAAACTCGCGATAGATCCCGAGCGCGGTCGAGAGCTGGCCCTTGCCGCCGTCTACGAGCACCAAATCCGGGAATGGCTTCTCTTCCTCAATCACGCGCTTGACCCTGCGCCGCAATACCTCGGCCATCATGGCATAGTCGTCCGGGCCCGCGACACTGCAGATGCGGAACCTGCGGTATTCGGTCTTGAGTGGCCGACTGTCCGAGAACACGACCAGCGACCCGACCGCGTTACGTCCTGAGATGTTCGAGATGTCAATCCCCTCAATCCGTCGCGGCGGGTTCGGAAGTCCGAGAATCCGGCCCAGCTCGACATTAGCCGCCGGCACCCGGGGCAATTGCGTTCCAGCCTGGAACTCACGCTCGGCGTTGCGCTGCGCCAGCTCGAGCAGGCGGCGCTTGGGCCCTCGGTCCGGCTTGAAGATGGCAATCTCGATATCGCGCTTCTCTTGGAACCAGCGCACGAAGGTCTCGACCTCCTCAATCTCCCAGGGAACGAGAATCTCACGCGGCAGGTCGTAGGTGTGGCCGTAGAAGGAACTGAGCAGGGTCTCCAGCACCTCCGGTTCGCAGGTGTTCTTGGTGATGGAGAAGTTGTAGCTCTCCTTGCCGATGAGCTTGCCTTCACGGACTCTCAGGACCACGGCGTGCGCCGATCGCTCGGCCAGGACCAGCCCGACCGCGTCGCGCGCAACCTTGTCCGGGAATATCGCCTGTTGCCGGCGCCGGATTTCGCGCAAAGCGAGTAACTGGTCCCGGATTCCCGCCGCGGCTTCGAAATCGGCAGAATCGGAAGACGACCACATCATCTTCTCCAACTCGGCCTCCAGCTCATCGCGCCGGCCCGAGAGAAATGCGATTGTCGCCTTCACCCGTGCCCGGTAGTCCTGCTCGCTGATGTCGCCCTGGCACGGACCCAGGCATCGCCCCATGTGCCGATTCAGGCAGGCGCGTTCCGGCGTCTTCAGCGGCAGGGGTTTTCGACAGGCGCGCAACTGGAATATCCGGCGCACGCCTTTCAGGGCTTTGCGCAAGTTCCTGGCATTGGTGTAGGGTCCGAAGAAGACCGAGCCGTCCGGCTTCAGGTTGCGTGTCAGGTACAGACCTGGGAAATGCTCATGGACTGTGATCTTCAAATACGGGAACTTCTTGTCGTCTTTCAGCCGGACGTTGTAGCGCGGTTTGTTCAGCTTGATGAGATTCTCTTCCAGCACCAGCGCCTCGACCTCGGAATGGGTGGTAATCAGGTCAACGTCCGCGGCCTCGGCAACCAGCGCCCGGTGCCGCTCATCCGCCTGTTCGCCGGTATAGGACCTCAGACGGTCAGCCAGCGAACGGGCTTTGCCGATGTAGATAGGCTTGCCGTTGCTGTCCTTGAAGACGTAAACGCCGGGCAGTGCCGGCGCCGAACCTGTCTTCTCAGCGACCTTGCTTGTTTCGGACTTCGCCATCGCGCTGTGGCGCCCTATCCTTTTACGACGCCCAGCGGCCGCATCTTCGCGACTCTCTTCACAATCCCGGCCCGCGCGCAGACATCAACCACAACGTCCACGTCCTTATACGCATCCGGAACTTCCTCGCGCAGGACTTCCTTGCTTGCCGCCATGACCATGATGCCCTTGGACCTGAGTTCCGCCGCGACATTGCGGTGCTCGGTCTGCTGCAAGGCCTTGGTCCGGGACCAGACCCGCCCCGCACCATGACAGGTCGAACCCCACGTCTCTTCGAATGCCTTCTGAGTGCCGGTGAGCAGGTATGAATGAGTGCCCATGTCACCCGGAATCAGCACCGGCTGTCCGATATCGCGATACTTCACGGGAACCGACGGATGCCCGGGCGGAAATGCCCTTGTCGCGCCTTTGCGATGCACACAGACTCGCCTCGGCACACCATCCACCACGTGCTCTTCGAACTTGGCGATGTTGTGCGCCACGTCATAGACCAGGTTCATGCCCAGTTGCTCCGTGCTCCGGCCCAGTATCTGACCGAATGCCTCGCGCACCCAGTGGGTAATCGCCTGCCGGTTCGCCCAGGCGTAGTTCGCGGCGCAGACCATCGCGCCGAAATATGCCCGGCCCTCGGGCGACTCAATCGGTGCGCAGGCAAGCTGACGGTCCACCAGGTCGATTCCGTAGCGCTGCGAGGCCGAGCCGAGCACCTTGACGTTGTCGTCGCAGACCTGGTACCCCAACCCGCGCGAGCCGGTGTGAATCATCACCGTGATTGCGCCTTGCTCGATTCCCAGCACTTGGGCCGCGACCTCGTCGAACACCTCTTCCACGACCTGGATTTCGAGAAAGTGATTCCCGGCCCCGAGCGTGCCAAGCTGCGGCGTGCCCCGTTCCAGCGCACGCTGCGAGACCTTCTCGGGCAGAGCCCCGGCCATTTCGCCGTGCTCTTCGGTATGCTCCAGGTCTTCCGGGAATCCGTAGCCCTGCTCCAAAGCCCAGCGCGCACCAAGGAGCAGAACGTTCTTCACCTCGGACGCCGAGATGCGAATCCGTCCCTGGGACCCGACGCCGGACGGCACGTTCTTGAACAGCGACCGCACGAGCCTCTCGAGCAGTTCCGGGGTCAAGTCCTTGCGCACCAGGTTCGTGCGCAGAAGTCGCACGCCGCAGTTGATGTCATACCCCACCCCGCCCGGCGAAACCACGCCTTCTTTCGCGTCGAACGCCGCCACGCCGCCAATCGGAAAGCCGTAGCCCCAGTGGATATCCGGCATTGCCAGCGAGTACTTGAGGATGCCGGGCAAGGTCGCGACGTTTGCGACCTGCTCCAGGGCCTGGCCGGACTTGATTTCGTCCAGCAGATGCGAATCAGCGTAGATGATGCCGTCCACCCGCATTCCCTGCATGTAGCTCTTCGCAATCCGGACCCGGGTTTCGTCGATTACTTCCAGTTTACCCTGCCACACAGCCATTGCATCCTCCATTCATGGAACAGATTATAGGACGCCCGCCAAGGCAGTCAAGGAAGGACGAGCAGAATAGTGGCCCAGTGGTCAAGTGGTCTAGTGGTCAAGTGGTCGAGTGTTCAGTTTGCACGTCGCACCTTGATGTCCGCATTCTGGGGTTCCTTTGTTACTTGGCGTCCCTGGCGTCTTGGCGGTTCGCGTTCCGATTTCGTCAGTCCGCACCCCGCAGTTCCTTGACTTCGCTCCCGGATTCCGTGAACATCTGACAGAATGAAAGAACGCGTGCTGGTGCGCAAGGTGACCGACCTTGCCCGCGACGTTGCCGAAGCGCTGGATTTCCTGGAACAGGACTTCAGAGGCCTGCGCGTCTGGGTTAAGCCCAACCTGTTGGGTGCTCATCCACCCGAGCGCGGCATCAACACGAACCCGGAGCTGTTGCGCCAGGTAGTGCGCCAGCTCAAGGCTCGGGGTGCGACGCAGGTCCGGGTAACCGACAACCCGGGCATGAGCCTGTCGGGCAGCGTTGCCGCGTTCCTTGCCCCGACCGGAGTCATCGAGGCCAGCGAGGGCTGTTTCTGCAGTCCGGCTGACAGCCCGGTCTCGATGCCCCTCAAGTCACGGTTCGTGCCGGAAGTATGCGTCTCGGGCCTGATGCGGGAGGTTGACCTGCTGCTGAACCTGCCGGTCTTCAAGACGCACGGCCTGACCCTGATAACAGGCGCGATCAAGAACCTGTTCGGCGTGGTCGTCGGCGCACAGAAGTCGCAGCTTCACGCCCGGTGCCCGGGCATGACGGAATTCTCCGAGCTGGTCGTGGATATCTACCAGGCCTTGCCCCGACCCGTGCTCCACATCATGGACGCGCTGCGCGGCATGGACGGCCAGAACGGCCCGGCCAGCGGACGTCTGCTCAACATCGGCCGCTTGCTCGCGTCGCGAAACGGCGTCGCACTCGATTCCGTGATGACGATGATGGCCGGCAAACGTCCGGACTACGTCCCAATGCTCCGCATCGCCGGCAACCGGAATCTCGGACCGACCGAACCTGAGGACATCGAGGTCTCAGGCGACTTTGAGGCTATCAGGGGATTCCGGATGCCATCAAGTCAGCTCGGTCGCTTCGCCGGCGCCGCGAGCGGTGTCTACCGGCTGCTGACACGCAATCCGCGCGTCGACCAGAAGAACTGTAACTCGTGCCGCGATTGCGCAGAGAAGTGCCCGGTACAGGCGATTCAGCTGAACCCGGAGCTGGTGATTGACCGGGCGCGCTGTGTCCGCTGTTTCTGTTGCGTCGAAGTCTGCCCTGAGCGGGCCATGCTCATTCCCTCTCTGCACCGCAGCATCTGGCACAACCTTGTCGGCAGGTAGCAGATAGCCGATAGCAGTTTGCAGACTGCAACACCGATGTCCTATAAGCCTGCACTCGACCACTGGACCACTCGACCACCAGACCACTATTCTTTTCTCGCCTGCTTGACTTCCCGGCTACGTCCAATAGAATAGATAAGAGCCTATGCAGGAACGATTTACCGACCGGGTCCGAAAAGTCATCTCCCTCAGCCGCCAGGAGGCAATCCGCCTGCATCACGACTACATCGGCACCGAGCACGTGCTGCTCGGCCTGCTCAAAGAAGGCGAGGGCGTAGCCGCGATTGTCCTCGCGAACCTTGGGCTGAACCTGGAAGACCTGCGCCGAGCCGTCGAGAACGCAGTTACCTATCACACCGAAACCCTGGTCCTGGGCGAGATTCCCCTGAACCAGGAAGCCCGGTCCGCCCTCAACTTCGCGATGGATGAGGCGCGGCGTCTGAACCACAGCTATATCGGCACCGAGCACCTGCTGCTCGGCCTGCTGCGCGAAGAGAACGGCATCGCCAGCCAGGTCCTGCTCTCGCTGGGCGTGGATATCGAGATTGTCCGCAACGAAACCATCCGCCTGCTCGGCGGCGAGGCCGGCACGAAACGCAAGGGCAAGTCCAAGACCCCGGCCCTCGACTTCTTCTCCCGGGACCTGACCCAGCTCGCCCGGGAAGACAAGCTCGACCCGATTATCGGCCGGGACAAGGAGATTGAGCGCACGGTCCAGGTTCTGGCCCGGCGCAAGAAGAACAACCCGGTGCTCGTCGGTGAAGCTGGCGTGGGCAAGACCGCAATTGTCGAGGGTCTGGCCCAGCGCGTCATCGAAGGCAAAGTCCCCAGCCTGCTCAAGAACAAGCGGGTTCTGGCGCTCGACCTGCCCGCGATTGTCGCCGGCACCAAGTACCGGGGTCAGTTCGAGGAGCGTCTGAAGTCGCTGATCACCGAGATTACCAGCGACGGCAACGTCGTCATCTTCATTGACGAGCTGCACACGATTGTCGGCGCCGGTGCGGCCGAGGGCGCGATTGACGCCTCCAACATCCTGAAACCGGCCCTGGCGCGCGGCGAGCTGCAGTGCATCGGCGCAACCACTCTGGAAGAATACCGAAAGCACATCGAAAAGCACCCGGCACTGGAACGCCGGTTTCAGCCGATTACCGTGGAGCCGCCGTCCGCGGCCGAGACCGTTCAGATTCTCAAAGGCCTGAAAGAACGCTATGAGATGCATCACAACGTCACCTATACCGAGCAGGCACTTGAGGCCGCGGCCTATCTGGCCGACCGCTACATCGCCGACCGGCATCTGCCGGACAAGGCGATTGACGTGATTGACGAAGCCGGCTCGCGCGTGAAACTGCTGCGCCCGATGGTCAACCCCGAGCTGGAGCAACTCGACCGCCGCATCGACAAGACCCGCCGGGCCAAAGAGGAGGCCGTGCGCCGTCAGGAGTTCGAGCGCGCCGCCGAGCTGCGCGACGAGCAGCGCCGGCTGAACGAAATGATGAAGCGCCAGCGCAAGGAAATGGAGAAGCGCGGCAGCCTGCCGGTCGTGAGCGAAGAAGACATTGCGTTCGTGGTCTCATCCTGGACCTCGGTGCCGCTCGCCAAGATCGAGGAAACCGAGTCGGTCCGGCTGCTGAAGATGGAATCGGAGTTGAAGGAGCGGATTGTCGGCCAGGACCACGCGATTGAGGCTATTGCCAAGGCGATTCGCCGTTCCCGCGCCGGCATCAAGGACCCGCGCCGGCCCATCGGCAGCTTCATCTTCCTGGGACCCACCGGCGTCGGCAAGACCGAGCTCGCCCGCGTGCTGGCCCGATTCATGTTCGGCGACGAGAACGCCCTGATTCGCCTCGACATGTCCGAGTATATGGAGAAGTTCAATATCTCGCGCATGGTCGGCGCCCCCCCGGGCTATGTCGGCTACGAGGAAGGCGGCCAGCTCACCGAGAAAGTCCGGCGCAAGCCCTACTCGGTAGTGCTCTTCGACGAACTCGAGAAAGCGCACCCCGATGTCTTCAACATCCTGCTCCAGATTCTCGAGGACGGCCAGGTCACCGACTCTTTTGGCCGTCGCATCAGCTTCAAGAACACGGTCATTATCATGACCTCGAACATCGCGACCGCGGAAATCCGGCGCGCCTCCAGCATCGGTTTCCAGAACGACAACCCGGACGCGAGCTATGACGTGATGCGCGATAAGCTGCTCAGTGAGGTCAAGAAGGTCTTCCGACCCGAATTCCTGAACCGGGTTGACGAGCTGATTGTGTTCAAGAACCTCGGCCGCACTGAGATGGAGGTGATTGTCGACATCCAGATGTCCGAAGTCGTGAGCCGGCTCAAGGAACTGAAGATTTCGCTCGTGCTCGACCACGCGGCCCGGGAACTGCTGGTCGAACAGGGCTTCGACCCGGATTTCGGC
>Ga0315286_10008576_pt1 | contig 10066 bp, 18 predicted proteins | sample YL17G10_0_MG_FD_205038 | JGI IMG/M metagenome (GOLD analysis project Ga0315286, IMG submission 205038) | Sediment microbial communities from Yellowstone Lake, YNP, Wyoming, USA - YL17G10_0 | ecosystem: Environmental > Aquatic > Freshwater > Lake > Sediment | place: USA: Wyoming | collected...
TAAACCTTTTCATAATAATAGTATTATCAAATAAAGGTAAATAATCCCATTCTTCAACATTAGGGTATTCATCCATGTAAAAACGATAATTTCTTTGATAACAATCACAGGCATTAGCGGTAAGATTATTAATTATATCTTTATCAAAACGTTGTTTATTTTTAAATATAAATTCACATGCAGAAAGTAAATTACTAGCAAAATAATTGTTCATTTCTTCCTCTTCTTTTTAGTCTTTAATTTTTTAACAGCCTTTTTCTCTTTAGCAATCTCTGTTGCCGACCTGAAATCCATCCCTTCAATTATTCCCAACAATGCTAAAATCACGCCATCGGCGCAATTATCTTCATCAATTTCAATCCCAATACTCTTTAAATAATCAGCAACAGCCTCTTTCGGCTTGCCCTTATACTTCTTCCTATCTAAAGTAAATAACTTCGCCCTTGAAGATGAGGCTCCTATTGTTGCAAAATTACAAGATTTATTTATGGCACAGGCCATTGCCAGACCACCAAATCTTGCTAATTTAATGGTTACGTCTGGATTCATACCCAAGAATACATTTTCAACTACCACAAAATCAACTGATTCATCAATTATGTTTTGAAACTCATAATACATTTGTTTGTACAATTCAATCTGTGAATTGGCTTCAAATTTAATGAGCGACCAATTAATTTCAACATCTTTATCATTTGCAGAAATAATACCGATACCTGTTGTGGTTGCGGTATCTATACCAATAGAAACAAAGTTTCTTTTAAGAGTTTTACCTAGTTTCAATTCTAGGTCTTTGATTGGGAGTTTAATCATAACATATCCTTATCTTATTTGTCAAGTATTTTTACGAAGTTCCAAAAATGGATTATCAAATTTCATAGGAATTTTATTAACCTGTTGATTAGTTTTAGGCTCTCTTACCTTCGTTGTTTCGAAATAAGTGTTAACATTGTCAACAACATTTCCAGACTTTGTATAGAAATATTTGACTGAAAACGCTGAAAAGAACTGCACCATTGCTTCTGAATAAAAAGTTCCATTCTCTCGAAGTTGAGAAAATATGAAGAGTAATCCTCCGCTTTTATCAAGCTGCTGTGAAAATATCTTATACAGCTTATCAACAGAAGCATAATCTTCAGGGAGGAGCCAATCAATGATGCTTACTGAATTTGGTTCTAACGTTAATTGTTGTGGATTGTAATGGTTGATAAATGAGAATTGACCTTCTCTTAAACCTAAACGTGTGCTAATGTTAGCAAATCTATTACCAGGTTCAGATGAAATATAATAGGGGTGGATTTTTTGGTCAACTAATTTCTTAATAATATTAAGAGCGATAAAACTTTTTCCGACACCAGTTGATGCACCAAGAGTTATCAAATCAGAATTTCTAAAAGTTGCTATCTGATTAAAATATGGCACTTCAAAATCAAGAACCTTACTTTCCGAAAGAAATTCTTGCTTCCAATTTGGCCTTTCAATAATCTTATACAAACTTCTTTGTTTATAAATTGCTCCATCTGAAAGTAAATTAGAAATAGCTTCCATTAAATCTCTTTTTTCTGCTTTTAAAACATCTTGCAAATCTCTGGCAGATGCTTCGGTATGCTTAGTTAAATACTCAACAATTTGTTTTGTTAATACACTATAATCGGCGTTGGAGTATTTTGCTAACTCTTTCATCATTGATTTTATGTCTTTGCGAGGCATTGGCGAATCTAACAATAAATCGTTTAACAATCCTAAAGTAAATTCAGTCTGTGTTAAATTAAGTTGTTTACGTAGCAAACCACCAAGCTTTACAAAGCTACTATTACAGCGACCATCTAAACCTTTAATCTTTAAATCTTTTAATAACTCTTCTGGTGAAGAAGTTAAAATCTCTTTTGGTTCTTCTTTGATAACACATTTAGATAATAACCAGATTTTTAATTCATCTGGCATCTTGGTAGGAGCAGAATCATTCCATGTTCTTTCGTGACCTTCCACAATCGACGGATAAATCACCGTTTGCCATCCAGAAGCGTTTCTAATCTCAACTGGTAAGGCACAGGGAGTATCTCTTAGGTCAATGCTTGGAAGTTCTGGTTCATAAAAATATAATAAATGTGAATTACCGCACACATTAGTTTTACTATTTCTCCTAGTTATCAAGATATGACTTGGAACTTCAACACAATATACATAATCATTATATGGAACCTTTTTAATATGAGTTGGATGAAAAGACCCTCTTTTTCTAATCAATCTTTGTATTTCCCACGATGGGTGATGTTTTGGATTTCTATGTCGATATGTTATCGAACTTCTAAATCCCAATTTTAAATTTAATTCACAAAAACAATCTTTTAATTTAGATGATGATGTGTAATATGTATTATATTTATCACCATCACCTAACATAAGAGAATCATATAAGTGTTGCAGTTGATGTGGTGGTAAATTTAAAAATTCATTAGGAATAAATTTTTCTGGTGCTTTTCCAAATTGTTTTAGATAAGTAAAAAGTTGTTTATTATGAATTATATAACAATGTTGAATATTTCCATCACCTCTTTTTACTGTTGATTCATAAAAATTTAGTTTTAATCGTAAAAGACAATCTTTTATTTTTTGATAATTTTCTTTTTTATTTTGCCAAATATAAATATTATAATTATGTTTTTTTGAATAAAATAAACACCCTTCACTTAAATACCATCCTAAAAATTCTAACCAATCGTTCATCTTAAATCGAATAATTTGTTTACGAGATTGTTGATACTCTTTTTCTATTTGCGGTAAATGCCACCATTGTTGATATTTTCCTGTCCATTTAAATGTTGCTGGAATTGCAAAACTTGTGGTTGGGGCATAATTATTATATATATCTTCGGCTTTATAAAATCTATAATTATATTTTAACCAAGTTGAAGCATTGGCGAAAATATTATGGTTTCCAGTAACGCAAAAATCAACAGATTCGTTAGAAATATGATATAAATCTTCGGCGCATATATATTTATAATAATTTAATGGAACAACATATTCAATTTGATGATTATTCCATTGAGCGATTTTTTCTGTTTTATCTAAATCTTTAAAAAATTTCCACCCTTTATCTGTTAAGACCTCTGTTTCTTTATCAAAACATCCTTTTTTAGTTGTTTGTGTGAGAGTTTGACCAATGAATTTTTGTAATTCTAAAGGGATTTCCTTTGTGTCAATGTCGATGAGTGTAGAATTTGAAATTTTGCCAGCATGTAAGCCGAAATTTAGCTCGGCGTTTTGCCATTCAATCCATTCCGCAATATTTTTATGCTCTTTTTTCTCCCATTCCTTTTCAATGTTAGCCTCTTTTCCTTTAAATCCGTTCTTATTTGGAGATACAGGTACTAAACTCCATCCCCAAGAAGCGTATCTTTCAAACCACTTTTGAACATCTTGAGAAGTTTTAATCCCTAATTCCTGAATTAATAAGTCAGAAATATCTTCATCATTTAAATCCTGTCCTGGAAAATCAATTGCTCGGCAAATATCGAAGATGTCGCCCTGTTTACCGCACTCTGGCGTGAAACAGTGTACAATCCCACTTTTCGGTGGGTAAATGTTAGCACTTAATTGTTTACATTTTGGACAAGAAAACAACCCTTTATGGGATGATTGTACAAAATCAGGAATCCTTATCTTTAAATAATCAAGGACATAACTTTTTATTTGTTTTTTTGTGATTGCGTCAAGCATCTTTGAATATCCTTCCTCATTTTATTGTTATGAAGCCATTTATCATAGATTGCTTTGACTTCATCAAAAGTGTATGGATAATATTTATTTAACGTTACACCAACATTAATTAATAATGAAAATTTTCCATCTTTTGAAATCTCTTTTGTTAACCAATTGTTATGAACATGACCGACAATGTTTAAGGAATAATACTGGTTGTCTTGAATAATAGCATGTTCTGGTCGGTGACAAACATTAATATAAATTCCACCAACTTTTAAAATAAGGCGTTCAATTTTTGTTTGAACAGAATTATTTCGGTCATGGTTTCCACGAACAAAAACTTTATTTCCGTTTAATTGTTTAATATAATTTTTTGCATGAACGGTTAAACCTTCTCCTTCTTTACCGCCTGGACTATTACGAAAACAAAAATCTCCGACGATAATACAAGTATCATCTTCTTTAACTCGTTCATTAAATCGACGAATTATTTCTTTATTCATCTCTTCCACATCTTTGAATGGACGAGAATCATAACGAATCGCATTTGTGTGACCGAGGTGAAGGTCGCTGGTTAAGAATAGATTAGCCATAGTTTATAATAGTTTGTCCACTATTCCTTTTTCTATAAGTTTATCTGGAAACAACCATAACTCTCCAGCCTCAATTTTCTTATAATCATCTTCGTTTAATTTAGTGTTATCTCTCATTATTTTTTGCATAACTTCATTGTATTTTAAAAGAAAGGCTGTTCTGTCGATGATGAAAGGAAGATAGTCAATCTGCCCTGAATGTATCGGGTGGTTCATCCATACACCTGTGTCGTGAAATGCGTATCTTTGGTCGCCACAAATAGAAATCATTGCTGCCATACTTGCGACTTCCGCATTTATAATTGTAACAACAGGACTTTGAATTTTTTTCATAATTTCAATAATTGATAACCCTGCGGAACATGAACCTCCTGGAGATGAAAGCCAAAGAGTGATAGGGGTATTTGAAACAATATCAAATGCTACTAAATTTTGTTTAATTTTGTGAGCTACAGAATCAGTTATAGGCCCATAAAGAAAAAGTTGCCTGTGAAGATGAAGAATTTCTCTAGGGTCGAAAGAATGTAGGGTTACTTTTTTTCTTTTTGGAGGCATAATTATTTCCTTTATGTTTGGTGGATAGAGGAAGATTCGAACTTCCGAAGGGCGAACCCATTTGATTTACAGTCAAATATCGTTGACCACTTGATTATCTATCCAAAAAGTTATTACTTCTTTTTAAGTTCTTGTAACAAATTATAATTTTCAGTAGCGATAGCACGAACCATGTTATTTATTACTGAAGCAGTTGGTGCTGGAGAAACTGAAGCTGCCACTTGACCTACAATTTCACATGCACTATTAATCATTGCTTGGCACTCGATGGAGTTTTGTCTAGCATCTGTGTCCTGTGACTTATAAGGAACCCATTCTTTCTTAGGAGCCTGTACAGGCGTTTGTACTGCTGAACCAGCCATCGGCTCGCTTTTAGCATTATCGGGGCTAGAAGAGCCTGTTTTGGTCGTTTCTGCTGGCTCTGAAGTTACCCTGACCAAAGATGTGACCAGTTTATCGTTAAAAGTAACTTTAACCCTATTTTTGGCTTCTAATCCAATAACTTTATAATCTTGAGCTTGAATGTTTTCGGCAATTTGAAACCATCCATCATCTTTGATTTCTGTGAATTTGACAACTTTTTTATTAGCAGCTATTGCATAAATAGTTAACTCTTTTGCATTGGTTGTTCCATTTGATAGAACAGGTGTACTATTTAATGGTTCAACTTTTTGTTCTACTTTTGGAGTAGGGCCAGCCTCTTCTTCAGGTGTTGGCTCATATGCTTCTTCGGAGCCATGACTTTCAGCTTTCGGGGCTTCACTCTTTTGCTTTCTCAAAAAGGTTATTGTGTCATTTAAAATACCAACTTCTACCTGTGTACCTTTGGAAAGAGGGTATTTGACAAAATCATTTGCTGCAATAACTTTATCTGTAAGTTTATAAGTTTTTTCATCATTTACAAACTTTACAAGATTTTTGGCGACCAAATGCCAAGTGATAGTTTTAACTTCATTTGGTTTGTGTTCCATTATTTTAAATCTCCTTTTTATTTAAATATAAAGATTAAGCTGCTTTTTTAACATAGAGTTCAAATTTTTTCCAGAAATAGCCTGAACTTTTATATTGTCCTAACTTCGCTTTAGCTCCACATTCTGAACACTCAATATTTACATAGACATTAGATTCGGCATCTTTGTTACTTTGTAATCTAAATTGCTCTGGATTTTTAGCTCCACAATTATCACAAAATAATGGTGGGTTTCCTAACACTGCTGCTTTGTGAAGAGCTTCAATATCACTCTTCTCTTCAATTAAAAAGTTGTATGTCGCTTGCCCAAGTTTTGTTTGTACTGAAATTTGCATTTTATTCTCCTTTAATTAGTTTTAAATTTCCAAATAAAATTATGAGCCTGTTTTCGAATATTATTGCAACATCGTGAAATTTCTGCAATAGTAATATGTGTTTCACGTGAAACATCGTTAATACTCGAATATTCACGAATAAATTTTCCATTTAAATCAAATTGAATTACTGGTTTTCTTCTATCTTTTATTGAGTTTTCTGGTTTTTCTATAAACTGACAATTTTTAAAACAATAATCTCCATCATTATTAATACGGTCAATTGAAGGTTCTTTAAGTAAATAGGCTTTATCTCTAAACCAAAGCACTTTTAATTCTTCTTCTATAATTAAACATTTAATTCCTCTACCACCATAATTTTTATTCTTCTTTTTGATTAAGTAATTTTATTGTTTCTTCAAAAGAATAATCCGATATATAACTACAATCTTTTCCCCGAAGATAAACTATTCCACTAGCTAATTTAACAGATTCAATATGAGATGGCTCAACCGCCACATCTCTTGAAATTTTAACCTTCATCTCTTTTCTCCTTCTTTAATTTTGTCTTTATTTTTAATCCTATTTTCTTTAGCACATGCTTTGCAATATGCTACTAATTTAGATTTAACTTTATTATCTAATGTAAATTCCGATAAAATTTTTAGTTTATGACATTTACTACACGTTTTTAATGTCATCTTTCTTTGCCTTCCGTTTTAAAGTTTCTTTCTTTTTCTTTTTTAAAACTCTCTTCTCAATTAACTTATTACAATAGTCTGAAGTAATTACCTTTTCTTTTTTATAAATCTTTAAAAACTTCTCTTGAACTCCTTTAAATTCTGGCAAGTATTCTAAATGTAATGTTTTTGAATAAGATAATGCTTCTTCTAATGCTCGAATTCCTTTCTGTTCAATCTCTGATGGCAACTCCAAAAGATTAACTAATACCCTACGAAGTTCGGCATCTTCTTCTGTTTCTCCAGGTTCTACAAAAATGTTATCCCCTGCGTCACCTTTCTTGCATTTATCGTCAATGATTTTTAAAGGGTTTAAAATTTCTTCATACATCCCTTTTGAACCATTAATTTTCTTATTTAAAGTAAAGATTTTTACATTTTTATACCAAGCAAGTTGAAACAAATCTTTATCACCCGATACAATCACCACATCTTTATCATCAAAATATCTAACCGCAATCGCAATAATATCGTCGGCTTCTAAATTATTGTGACGGACAAAATACCAATTTGTAGCATTATTTAATTGAGAGTGCAATTTATTTAACATCTCGTATTCGTGTTTCCAATCGGTAAAAGTGTCTTTCTCTCTTAACCCTTCCCTCTGTGCCTTGTAGAATGAAGCCAAATCCTTACGCCAGCTATGCCCCTCTTCTGCCATGATAATAGTATCATCTTCATTTACCCCAATCTTTGACAAAGAAGAAATCAAACTATTGAAATACATGACATGGCTAGGCATTACAAAAGGTGGGAATCCTGTTTGTGCCTTCTGCATTTTAAGGCGATTACAAACCTTAACTGTTGGAACAAAGATTCCTGAAGAATCAATAAGTATTACTTTACCAGACATTTAGTTCCTTTATTTTAAAATCAAAACAATCTTTACATAAAGTTAATTCTAACCAATCATTTTCAATTCCACAAATATCTTTGGTTAATTTTAAATGATAATGTGTTTCTTCAAAATCCGTTTCAATATCTTCTCTACAAATAGCACATTTATAAAACATTTTAGCTCCAAATAACACATAAAATTATTAATAAACAAATAATAGGAGTAAGAAATATAAATGGTATTAAAAGAAATTTATAATACCACTCTTTATCCCAAAAATAAAATGATAGTATCGCCATTACAAACAAACTAAACCAAAGTTTATAAACTATTTCCATTTTTATCCTCTCATCAAATCTCGATAAAATAATATCGTTGCGAAAGTTAATGCTACAATTGCAAATGCCATAAGAATTAATAAAAATATGTTAAAAATTATTTCCATTTTAATCCTGCAATTCTCTATTATCAAAATGAAGCCTGTCTATTTGCGTATCATTATAAATTTTAATTTCTGTATTATTACAATGAACATTAAATTCTAAAATATGACAGTTCTCTTTTTGAACAAATCTTTTTAAAAGTTTATAAATTTTTTCATTTAAAACTTCTAATTTTGGTTCTAAAATTTCATAATTATTAACTCTCATTTTATCCTCTCTTATGTTGGACTAAAAAAAGGTGTTTCTTCTTCATCTTCAAATTCATCTTCTGTTGGAAGATTTTCTAACTTATATGGCAAATCTTCAAATTGGTCTGGATAAACTTCAACTACTAAGAGAGCATACTTTTCTCCAATATGAATTCTCTCTTTTGAAAAAGTGCAATATAATTCTTCGGCATTATCGTTGTATTTTACTTTAATATTTAACATAATCTCTTCCTTTCCTAAATAAAATTTTACTCTTTATTTTTTTCTTTTAAATATTCGTGTAAATATCCCATTGTGTTAAACATAATTGCACAAAGTGCTTCCTCGATTCCATCCTTTGTTGCAATCCCTCGATGTTCTTTCCATAAATCCATAAAGTGTCGCCAATTTGATTTAATGTAAGCAGTTCGGGGAATTCCCTTTTGCCAATTGTCACTATCTCTTAATTGACCATCAGCTTGTTTTCGATGCTTGGTCATGTACTCCCCAAATCTTTCAATTACCGACGGACTTAAAAATCCTTCATAATCATTCTTACCTTCATCTGAATTTCTCGTAGCCCCTGTTCCAAATTGACGCATTATTCCATTATCATTTATACCTGACATTTTATATCCTTTCTCAATAATCCAACAACTACAATTTAAACCTATCGGTTTTCCTTGTTTACAATTAGGGCAAATTTCAATTCCAACTTTCTGTTCTGGAAAACAATTACATTCATCTTTCCCACAATTAATACAAGGATTATTTTCTCTTGTTTCTGCTGGTAACATTATTGGTTCTCCTTTAAAGTGTATTTAACATCAATAAAAGTTAAAAGTTGGTCAAAAGTTTTAAACACTCTTCCTTGACGATGGCCCGAATCAAGAAGAAAATACAAAATTGACTTGTTCATTTTTACAATTGGCATTTCGGTAACGAGATACACAGGAATTCCTCTCATCCAGGCTAGAAGCAACTCGGCTAGGGTTCCTCCTGGCTTATCTCCATCCTTATGATGCCATATAAGAAACTTAGACGCATAAACATAATCAATATCACCAAGAATTCTGACTAATTTATAATCTCCGTTTGGAAGTTGTTCCGCAAATGTATTTCCTTTCCAAACTTTTTCCATTAAATCGAGAAATTTTTCCCATTCATCGGCTAAAAGTAATTCTGTGAGCTTATCCATAAATTCGGGTGTAGGCATGCCAATCTTAGCAAGTTCTTCTCTCGTCGGGTCAAATGTATAAATTCCCCTCCAATTTAAACGTGGAGTAAGATATTGTCGCCATCCTATACCACCATCTCCATCGGCAGGTGATTCCATGCTTCCTATAGCATAAACGGAAAAAACTTTGTTTGTTACTGAAGTTTCTTTTGACCAATCCATTTTTAAGCTCCCATACTATAAATAATTATTCCAACAACAAGTCCTATACAGAAACCGATGATTAACATTAAAATAGAGATTATCATTTTATAATACCTTTTCAATCGCTCGTCTTAAAATTTTATAAGCATGTTCAAAACTTAAAGAGTTCTCGGCTTCATTAAGAGCCGATTGTAAAGATTGGGATGCCTCTAATTTATTTAATGCTTCTCTTGCAGTATTAGGGTGAACTTTTCCATCCATAACTAATTTTCTTAATTCAGTTTCTAAAAGTTTAATCATTTTTTGTCCTCAATGTAAAAGGTATCTTCTAAATTT
>Ga0315286_10008579_pt1 | contig 10063 bp, 6 predicted proteins | sample YL17G10_0_MG_FD_205038 | JGI IMG/M metagenome (GOLD analysis project Ga0315286, IMG submission 205038) | Sediment microbial communities from Yellowstone Lake, YNP, Wyoming, USA - YL17G10_0 | ecosystem: Environmental > Aquatic > Freshwater > Lake > Sediment | place: USA: Wyoming | collected...
CCTTCCTTGCGGAGATCCAGGATCACTTTGGTGATTGCCTTTGTGTCCGTGTTGGACCACGCAGGTGCCTGTTTCCGGTAGGGGCGGACAGAGCATGATTGGCCTTTTCTTCGAGCATGCATTCGTGCCATTGTGTAGCCTCCTGATGTACTCTATGATGAACTCTATGTAAGTCCAGAAAAGTCGGTATTTTTACTGACTCCCTGTAATCCCAAAGCCTTGCCTGAGGCCGTGCGGTGAAGCACGTCGGACTTACATCTGTCAGCACAATTTTGTAAAAGTGCTTGACCATATTTGGGTGGAGGAATAATAAGGGTTGCGATGGGGTGGGTGGTATAACGCTGTAGGGTTAGAGTGAGATTTAATAAAATGGGGCTGCCGTCATATAATAAATTCTTTAAATATTTGCGAAAAACTGACCGAATAATTCTAAAATTTTAATTTTTGTTCCACATCTTTCACATCACCAATACGGTGGTAAAAGGGATAATGATCGAATCCCCCATCAAACGATAGAATATACGGAATTTTTACAATATCCATAACATAAAGACTCGTAGCATCGACAAGCCCTATTGAAGGATTCCCCGTGTGATGATTACAAAAGGGCCTTAATTTTGTATGAATTGCAGCATCAACTTGTTGTTTCTTAATTTGGTATTGCTTACACCTTTTTAATTCATTATAATGCCTTAAAGTATCTCGAAATAGAACATTTCTTTGAAGATGATGAAATATTTCGACAATGATGTAATTTGTGATCCATAAATCGTCATATCCCGAAACGATTCTATTTTCAATTAATTCATTCCATATTGCAGTTGCATCGTCGTGATAATCATCACGTTCATGAATTAATCCAATGATAAATCCACTGTCTGCAAACAACTTCATGGATTATACCAAACCTTTCCTTGGTCGATATTTTTCAGCCACTTTAGATAGTGAATTTACAGTTAATTCCGGATATGATGCGTAGATTTTCTCTAATACATTTTCTGAAGACAGATGATTAAAGTTAATTTTAACGTATTTAAAAATCGATTTGACTTCATCCTTAAGTTTTTTCCAGAAATAATCAGAAGTTTCTTTTCCTTTATTCGTCAAATTTATTTTTACGTAACTACTTGAAGATGAATCAAAAGTTACAAACCCTGCATCTCGAAGACTGTCGAGTGCTGCATAAATTGTTTCATCAAATGGACCAAAATTATCAGCTTCAAATTTTAAATCTGGTAATAATTTCTCTCCGAGAGCGGTTTTTTGAACAGCGAATAACTCTTTGACCAAATGTGTTTTTCCTGGAATAGCAGAATACTCATTGCCTTTAATATCCTCAGCACGCAATAAAACTAATATTGCTAACTGTGTCGGTGTAAAATTAAATTTAGGAATCATGTAAACCACTCTTCAAGACTATTTTGATGTCCTTGGCGAAATGCGGAGATTTCAGACGTTTCACTTTTAATTTTCTCTTTTTGAGAGAAATAATGATATAAATTATTGTTTTCGATAAATCTTGGATATTGTGAAATTTCCCTCATTGTTGTTTCGAGATCATGAGATTTACAAATCTTTTTTATCTCATTTTCAGGATATTCGTTTAGACTGGATGGATCCAAATCTTTCAGGATAGTTGAGCTTAATATTTTTTCAGCATCTCTCGAATTTTCCAATTCATTTATTTCAACAAAACCATAATCTTCGTTATCGAAGAGATAGTGCTTCATCTTGACTGGCGGTACAAATTTCGGGGGAATATGATTTGGACTATATGTATCAAATCCGAAACCGGTACCAATTAAATCATTAACACGACTTGTTTTTGTTTTTCCAATTTTGTATTTTGAGTTGAGTGCATTGATAATATACAATTCCTCATCTAGTTTGCTAAATTTTGACAATTCTGAATGGATACTTTCAATCACATAACCAAATGCACCATACTTTTTATTCTCGCAATTGTACCCAAAAATACGAACCCCCGCACTCCAATATTTTTTCAGCAGAGTAGGGTCTATTAATTCATATGATGGGGGAACTACTGCCATTAAAGGAAGATTCTTTCTGTCTATTGCTGCCAATTGTCTTTCTCGAAATGCAGCAATCATTTTAGCATATTCTTCAGAAGTCGATAATGTCCCAATTAATGGGGTAGTAATTATTTTATTCCCGGGTGTTCCCCACAGAATGTCAAAAAGAAATTTTTGGACAGGTTTAGGTAAAAGTTGATTTATCGGGTTTCCATTTTCGTTGACTATTGAAAGTAAAATGTATGGGAGTGCACCAACCTGATTTAGTTGGCTTAACTGATTGGAAAGTTTTGATGAAAATTTTTGGCATTTTTCATCATTTTTCATTAATTCCGCCAATTCACTCAAAGTAATTTTGGCATATACTTCACCAAAAGGTCGGAAGTCACTGTTTATTTGGTTTTCCGCTATCTTGATCTCGAGATTATCAGTGGCCTTCACACCAATCGTCTTTGTTGGAGTGATTGCAACGTTTCCATTGATTTTTACTTTACATGAACGTATAAGTAAACCAGGTTCCTTCGCAATTTCTTCAATATATAAATCGCCCGAATCACTCATAATCCATCATTCAATTCTTATCAATAATTATCCTTCTTATCTTTTGAAACGTTTTCCTTCACTTTTAAGGCTAAAACTTTCTCTTCAGGTAGTTTTGCTTTTGTGTCTTTAATAACAAAATCTAAAAAATGATATCATTTAGATTTGCCGTGGGGTGTGAAAATGAAAAATACCCGATACGGATATTAGACTCTTACACCTACGCAATCCCCTTCACAACTGCCACCGCGTACAGCCCCTGCACCCCCGCTCGCTCCTTGAGCCGCGCCTCCAGTGCATCGCACAACGCCATCAGCGCATCAACCTTCGCGACAATGCGGTGCTGCTCCGCGAGCGGGGGGAGAGGGATGATAAACCGATTCAGTTTTGTAAGCGTTACACGCGTTATAGCGCAACCCGACATATCCTCGCGTAGGAATGTGTAAAAAAACGGGGACCGCAAAACATACAGTAAATATTTGTTTAAAATTTCCTGGGGGGTCCTCAATAATGCCACACTGGAGAGCATGCTAAATGGTTGATGTAAATTATTGATAGTCGCAATTCCTGTCGTTGCTCCATCTTTGATTAACAAAACATCCCCAAATTTAGGATCACAGCGTTTGTAACTATCCTCGTGATCTTTTGCTGATATATAGGTGATATTTGAGAGTTGAATCCCCTCCGGTTTGATATTTTTTGCTGTAACATACATGAAATCTCCATTTGAAATATTGACTGGAGAATTGTGCACGCCATCCTGCAATTTAATTAATACCGATCCAAGTCGATCCCACAACCATTGTTTGGATATTGTAAACGGTATTTCATCATCACGAATAGGCTCTAACACTTTTTCGGCTTTGCTCTCCCTTTCATTCGCAAGTTGTTTCTTTTTTGCTTTGATCCTCTCCACCAACTTCCCCGCCGGTTCATCCCCCGGTTCCTGCCTGACCAGTCGCCCCTGCACCGCCAGCTGGAGAATCGTCTGTCGGAGCACCACCACATTCTCCGGGCAATCAAGGATCAGATCGAACGCATCGCATACCTGCTCCCACTGCCGCCCGAACTCCTCCGGGCTCTCCACGTTCTGCAACCCCGCAAGGCTCGCGGTGCCGAGTTTCAGGCAGCCCACCCGCTCCGTTTGCTGCCGCACTTCGAGTTCATCGCAGAGTGCCATGAGCCGGTCGATTTTTTCAATAATACGGTGTTGCTCAGTGAGAGGGGGAATTACGATTGGCCATTCCCAGATGATCCAATTCGTGATATTTGGTTGTGCCCCTCCTTGACCCACCTGAACAAAATAACTTTTTTGAGAGCGTAAAAAGTAGAATAAATAGCGAGTAGTAATTATTTTTTCATTAATTACACAATTGGCACAGGCCTGATTTGTTGCAGCTTCAATTCCTAATATCCCGAGTTTCCCGATTGTCGCACCATAAAGAGCGATTGAAATAGTACCTTTTGGTAGTAATTTCGCATTTGATTTATCAAGACCCATTTGAGATATGGTTTCATCGGTTTTTGTGACAATTCCATCATTGAGATCGCCACTTTTTATCCACGGAATACCCCCATCGAAATAATTTGACACTTGACGCGATGGTGTACCTCCTGTTGACCAGATTCCAACGGAACCTAAAGTGGTTTTTCTCCAATTCATTGGCATTGAATCTGGGGGAAAGATATCGATTATCTGAGTTCTACTGGAATCACTGTCTTGAGATTTAACATTTCGAATTCGCTTTTTAGGTTCATTAATTTTTAATGGCAATTCAGTCGGGTTGTTCGTCCCTAGTTTTCCCTGCACCCCGAGCTGCAAAATCAATTCCCGCAGTCGGGCGATGCCATCCGGTGCGGTGGCGAGAGTGGCGAAGTGCTCAAAGAGGAGGTTGTCGGTCCTGGCCGGGTTCGCAGGTGTTGGATTTTTCATTGTCTAACTTCCAAAAAATTATCCAACATTTATCCAACTCATATCCAATGATCTCACAGGATAATTTGTTATTTCCCGATTTAACGCAGTAAACCTGAGAAAAATTATCCAATAATTATCCAAAGAGAAGATCATTTCTTCCTGTTCTCCGGAGTCCCAAGCGATGTCATCAGTTCCCGCTTCAGCGCCTCGCGGGTTGCTGCCGCTTCAGCCCGGATCCGCTCGTACTCGCGGAGCAATTCCGCAGGGTCGCCGAGTTCGTCCGGTTTCACGTTCGGGTTCTTAATATCGAGGTTGTACCCGTTCGCGATTACCTGCTCCACGGGCACCCGCCACGCATGTGCGGTCTCGGTGCGGTTCGTCCACCACGCCTTCTCGGGCGCGAACTCCTCGATTCGGATCGGCTTTGTTTTGTTATACGACTTGTAGCCCTCGGGATAGGTGTGCTCGTAGTACCAGATCTCTTTTGTGGGTTTGCCTTTCTCGAAGAAGAGCAGGTTCGTCTTGATCCCGGTGTACGGAGCGAAGACGCCGTTCGGGAGCCGCACGATCGTATGGAGGTTGCATTCCGTCAGGAGTTTCTCCTTGATCCGGGTCTTCACTCCCTCGCCAAAGAGCGTCCCGTCCGGCAGCACGATCGCCGCCCTGCCACCATCCTTGAGGATATGTGTAAGCAGCACGAGGAACAGGTCGGCAGTCTCCCGTGTCTGGTACATCGCCGGGAAGTTGGACTCGATCCCGTCCTCCTCCATACCGCCGAACGGCGGGTTCGTCACGATGACATCCACCCGGTCGCGCACCGTGTAATCCTTCAGCGGGCGGGCGAGCGTGTTGTCATGCTTGATCTGGATCGGGACATCGATGCCATGCAGCATCATGTTCGTCACGCAGAGCAGGTGCGGCATCGGTTTCTTCTCAACACCGTGGATCGAACTCTGGAGCAGTTCTTCGTCCTCAATCGTCTTGACGGTCTTCCGGATATTGTCGATCGCACAGGTCAGGAATCCGCCGGTACCGCAAGCAGGGTCGAGGATCGACTCACCAAGTTTTGGGTTAACCTGGTCTACCATGAACTGCGTTACCGCACGGGGAGTGTAATACTCCCCGGCATTCCCCGCACTCTGGAGGTCTTTGAGGATCTTCTCGTAGATCTCCCCGAACAGGTGTCGGTCCTCAGTCCGGTTGAAATCAATCTCATTGATCTTGTTCGTCACCTGCCGGATCAGCGTCCCGTTCTTCATGTAGTTGTAGGAATCCTCGAACACCCGGCGCAGCAGGATCCCGGAGCCATTCGATCCCGCTTCCGCTGGCAGTTCCTTTAATGTCGGGAACAGGTCATTATCGATGAACTTCATGAGCGCATCGCCCGTGATCCCTTCATCCAATGCTGCCCAGTTCCGCCACCGGAGTCGTTCGGGCATCGCAGACCGGTACCCCTTCCTGAACAGTTCGTACTCCTTCTCCTTGTCATCAAAGATCTTGAGGAACAGCATCCAGCCGAGCTGGCTGATCCGCTGGGCATCGCCATCGACACCCGCATCCTTCCGCATGATGTCCTGGATCGTTTTGATTGTCGTACCAACTGCCATAAAAAAACCTGCTCCCTTTACCCGTGCGCTTCAGCACTCAGCCGTATAGAGACACTGCTCAAGCCGCCGTATTGCTGACATATAGTTAGCGCTCCCGCCAAAAATAGTGTTCACAATCTCCATTGGGGTACCGAACGTGGTGAACGGGTCCACCCGGAGCACTTCCATGCTCTCGATATCTGCGATCCCGCCATCGGAATATTTCGACAGGAGGGCATCCAGCACCTTCCGCGCCTGCTCGCCATATTTCGTGAAGTAATCCGCCTTCCGGACCTTTGCGACCCGCTCCCTGCGTGACATGGGCGGCTGGCCGAAGACAACATGGCAGATCAGGTCAAAGGGATCGTAGTCCTTGCCCACCTGTTCCTGGAGCGCCTCGAAGAGTACGCCCTCCTCCTCCAGTTCCTCCAGGATCACGGTCTTCTGCTCTGCCTTCGTCCACGAATTCATGAATGCACTAAGCGTAGCATACTGCCGGGTCACGTTCTTCTTCGTGTAATCTTCCAGCGATTCGGTGATCAGCTTCCCGTCAGCAGCCATATACTGGACCCGCTCGGCAACCACGGAGACCGGCACATCGTTCACCACGTACCGCATTGCTCCTGAAAGCTCCCGCACTTTGGGCTCAGGCGGGGCAATGGGGTCTGTCGGATCATACAGGCTCCCGTCCAGTGGCTCCCCATCAAAATCCGGGTCAGCGAAGAGCTCGCTTACCTTCCGGAAGTCCATGATCGTAAAGAAATATTTGTTGTAATCCTCGTTGATCCGGGTCCCGCGCCCGATAATCTGCTTGAACTCGGACATCGATTCGATCCGCTTATCGATCACAATCAGCTTACAGGTCTGTGCATCAACACCAGTCCCCATCAGTTTTGAGGTGGTCGCGATCACTGGATACTTAGAATCCGGCATGATGAAATTGTCCAGCTCCGCTTTTCCCTCAGGGCTGTCACCCGTTATCCGGACAATGTACCGGCTGCTCTCCTTTACCAGGTCAGCGTTCTCGTTTACGAGATATTGCCGCATCCGCTCCGCATGATCAATATTCTCGCAGAAGACAATCGTCTTGTCATACCTGCCGGTGTTTTTTAAGAAATCCGAGATTTTCCGGGCAACCAGCTCCGTCCGGTGCTCTAAGACAAGACTCCGGTCGAAATCCTTCTGGTTATAGATCCGGTCCTCAATCACTTCCCCGTACTTGTCAACTTGTCCTCTTGTCGGCCGCCACCCTTGCAAATCCTTGTCCAGATCGATCCGGTAAACCCGGTATGGTGCAAGGAATCCATCCTCGATCCCCTGCTTCAGGGAATACACATATACAGGCTCACCGAAATAGTGGACATTTGAGACGTACTTCGTCTCCTTCGGGGTTGCCGTCAGACCGATGTGGGTTGCAGTTTTGAAATAATCAAGGATCTCCCGCCACATCGCATCATCAGCAGCACTGCCCCGGTGGCACTCATCAACAATCACCAGATCGAAAAAGTCGGGAGAGAACTGCTTGTAGATATTTCGTTCTTCCTCATTACCGGAAACGGCCTGATAGAGCGAGAGGTAAATCTCGTAACTCTTGTCCACCTGCCGGTTTTTGATCTTGGTCATCGCTGATCCAAACGGTTTGAAATCGTTTGTCAGGGTCTGGTCAACCAGAATATTCCGATCAGCTAAGAACAGGATACGCTTTTTCACACCAGCCTTCCATAGTCGCCAGATGATCTGGAATGCCGTATATGTCTTACCCGTACCGGTTGCCATGACGAGCAGGACCCGGTTCTGTCCGTTAACTATCGCTTCGACCGTCCGGTTGATGGCATTCATCTGATAATATCGTGGAGCCTTCCCAACGTCATCAATATAGTAATTTTGCGTGATAATCTGCTCTTTTCTCTCATCGAGACCCTTCCATTTCCGGTAGCGGAACCAAAGTTCTTCAGGGCGGGGAAATTCTTTGAGAGACAACTCATGCTCCATCGGTTCATAACTGCCGGAACGGTCATGCAGTAAAAACCCGTCACCGTTGGAACTGAACACAAACGGGATATCCATCATTTCTGCATAGGCAAGTGCCTGCTGCATCCCGGCACCCACGATGTGATTATTATCCTTAGCCTCAATGACGGCAAGGGGAATATTGGGTTTATAGTACAGGATGTAGTCAGCGCGTCGGGGTTTGGCCCGGCTAACGGAGTTCCCTTTGACGAGCACACGCCCGTTGGTAACATTAACCTCCTCCCGGATTTGGTGATGATGGTCCCAGCCAGACTGGGATAATGCGGGAGTGATAAATTTAGTGCAGATATCCCGTTCGCTTAACTTCTTCTTATCCAATGTGTCCATTGATTACATTTCACTCTTTGAGGAACAATCACCTAATACCTTTCTATAAAAATAATCACATGAAGCTAAAAGGTCTCGCACCAGAGCATTGAAAATATTTACAACTCCACAAGCAATCTCATTTGTGTGTTAGATCGCTGCATATGCTAAAGGGGTATAGCGGGTCAAAACAGGGGTTCTTTATCCTTATCGGTAGTTATGATTGATCTAACCTGAGATTTGCCATCCAATAGGTGCTATTAGCGGTGATTTTCAGCTTCAAAACAGCCTCCGACAGCCGAAAGGGCCGAGAACCAGCGGATTCTCCAAAACAATGGTGCTGTTTTTTCCCGAATTAGTGTCAAAAAGCCTTCCGGAACGGGCAAACGGAGGTCAGACTGAGGAGATTCGGGTGTATGTTTTTTGGGGTGTCTGGATTCAGGGGATGATCCGGGGATGGATAAAACTCCCCTTTATTCCTACATTTCCCCCTTCCGCTACCCCAGTCCCATCTGATCAGAGATTTGCCATCCAATAGGTGCTATTAGTGGTGATTTTCAGCTTCAAAACAGCCTCCGACAGCCGAAAGGGCCGAGAACCAGCGGATTCCCAAAACAATGGTGCTGTTTTTTCCCGAATTAGTGTCAAAAAGCCTTCCGGAACGGGCAAACGGAGGTCAGACTGAGGAGATTCGGGTGTATGTTTTTTGGGGTGTCTGGATTCAGGGGATGATCCCGGGATGGATAAAACTCCCCTTTATTCCAACATTTCCCCCTTCCGCTACCCCAGTCCCATCTGATCGGAGATTTGCCACCCAATAGGTGCTATTAGCGGTGATTTTCAGCTTCGATTTAGCCCCAGATATCCAAATGGCCAAAGAATCGGGAGATTCCGAAAACAATAGTGCTGTTTTCTCGCGAATTAGTGTCAAAAAGCCTTCCGGAACGGGAAAATAGAGGCATAATCGGGGAGATCAGGGAGTCTTTCCTGTGATCGTCTGGATCGGGAAAAGGGGGAAGTCAGGACACCTTTATTATAGCAGTTTTTACCTTCTGAGCTTCATGGGGTTTCCTCCTTGCTTTCAGGCAGAAGTTCGCCCAGATCTCCGCAAGAGTCGAAGCCCTCCACGAAAAGCAAGTGGCGTCGGGAATAGCGATTGGGGGGGGTTGTATGAGGGGCTGATGCAGGGGGCGTTTTTTTGAGGAATTCACCGGACCCGCGTAAATCGGTATCACTAAAAAAAAGGAAAACGAAAATTCCCGCTTATTCTCTTTTCCCCGCATGCTTTTTTGTTGGCGTATGTTTGCGGAACTGGCCAAGGGGCACGGATGATCTTTGACCTGCGGATGTAGTTCTGGCAAGAGATTTTTGGGAAGACCGGGGTTGTGCTTTTGCGACCCCGGCCGAACTTTTCCGGGGAGTCGGTGTTCTGCTATCTGCTTGTTTTTTTGTCGTTTGCATTGCATTTGCATGAGATTTTGGATGAGAGGGGAATGCCTTTTCCGCACGGGAGACGGGTGTCGTCTGCGCAGTTTTCTGGTGGGCTGGTCCTCCTTTTTTGGTAATTCCCATCAGGTATTTATTTTTGTTCAGGTATTGCAGCAATTTAAGAAAGCCTTCGGCCTCTTCTCTGATATATCTCTCAATCGTAG
>Ga0315286_10008580_pt1 | contig 10063 bp, 10 predicted proteins | sample YL17G10_0_MG_FD_205038 | JGI IMG/M metagenome (GOLD analysis project Ga0315286, IMG submission 205038) | Sediment microbial communities from Yellowstone Lake, YNP, Wyoming, USA - YL17G10_0 | ecosystem: Environmental > Aquatic > Freshwater > Lake > Sediment | place: USA: Wyoming | collected...
ATATTCCTCGAGGAAAGAAGTGGAATCCATACCGCACGCGTTTTTCAGGCGGAGAACGTCATACGGCGTCAGCACGAGGTAGAGATCTCGACAGCAGACGTTGAAACAGGCAACCGATCGTTGGCAGCAAAACTGGAGCCCCGTTTCCGGAAGGGGCTCAAAGGGAACATCCGCTTCGCCTGGAATCAAGTTCCTCCTCCGTCTTCTTGACGTTTCTTCTCAATCCTTCTCCTCGGAGCCGCCTTCTCGACGCAGCTTCCCGCACTCTCCCCGTGGGAATGGAGCCATCCCCCACTGGCTACTTCCCCGGTCCGGTCTTCGACCGATCCTGTTCCGCCTGCTTCGCCTTGAGAACTTCCTCCTTGATCGGCAAGACATCTCCGGCAACCAGTCCGAACTGGAGCCACCGAAGCGAGAGGTTCAGGAGGGCAACGTCGTCGGTCCGCACTCGTTGCACCAACTCTTCTTCCACCTCAAAGGTCTTCAGAAAGCGACTTTCCAAGACAAATCGACGAAAGGTATCGAGGTCGTAACAGGCCATCCAGAACATTTGCTGGATGCGCGGATTCTTGATTCCGGCCTCGAGCAACCGAGGGTTGCAGGTCACAACCTGGAACCGGTGATCCATCTCGTCGTAGGGATCGACCCCCTGCGTCATCAGCCAGTCTTCCACAACCCACTCCGCAGGCTCTTTGCGGCCATGGCACTCTTCCTCTCCGACGATGAAGAAGTACTGCTCCCCTTCATCGGTTCGATCGAGGGGATACATGCGGCAGGCCCAGGGTCGATCCGTGTAGACCGTGCAGCCTTCAGCCGTCACGAAGGGACATCGCTTGTCCGCCTCCTCCATTTTCAGCTGGATCACGGGAAGACTTCCGGAAGGCGAGATCAAGGTCTTGGTGTATCGTTCCAGGAACTCACCGGATGGCATCCCCAGTCGATTTTTCAGACGGAGGATGTCATAGGCAGAAAGGAAGATGTTTACGTCCTGACAGCAGGCCGTAAAACAGGGCAAACCCGGTTTGCACTGAAACTGCACTCGGTTCGACTTCTCCAGCAGTTTCTTCTCGGGGGGTTCGGCTTTGATCTTGGACGGGATCTTCATGACATGTCCTCTCCTGACTTCCGAATCCTGTCGCCTGAAAGGGTAAGTCCCAACTCTGGCCCCTTGCCCGGGGCCTTCCACCTGTCCCCTTTCCAGACGATCTCAAAGGATCCTGTTTTCCGTGAATCGAACGGATGTGCTAGTGTGAATGGCCAGGCAAGGTGATCGTGGAGCAGGTTCCAGAAGGGCAGGATCTTTCTTCCACAGGGAATTGCGAACCACCAGCCGTACTTGCACCCGTAACGTCTGCGACGATGGAATTGACGCGGCTGATCACACGCTGCAACTCGCAGGCGCCGCAAGTCGGGCACTTGAGTTCGATCTTTTCCTGCGAATTCCTCACGAGAAATTCACAAAGGCCACTGCACTTCCCGCACACGAACTCGTAAAGCGGCAACCCCTTCTCCTTCTCGATGCATCCAGAAAACGGTCGATGAATCAGTATAGCTGGAATGGCTGGACATGGAAAGCGGGCGAAGGCCGGCGCGCTTTCAAACTCACCCGTTTCCTCATGAAAACGTGGATCCCCATCGACCGACTTTCCCGGCCTAGTCATCCCCTTGCTTCTGCCACCCTTCGTAGAACGGGTTCTGCCGAACCTGGCAGTGTTTGTTCCCTTCCTGCCATTTCTTCCAGAGCCGAATCCGGTCCTTCGCCTCGCTCTCGGTCAAGCCCAGGAATTCCCTCACCTTTGCCTTTGGAATGCAGCCTGTGAAATAGGCAAAGTGGACGAGATCGTCCAGCATGTTCTCGTCAAGCTCCTCATCCTCATCGAGCAGGCTTCTTTTCACGAGAAGACGGCGGATCTCCCACAGGGCATGCTGACGCCTGAGGATATCCTCTCCTGGAGGCGGGCATTTCAGCGGTTTCGGGATCCTCATGTCTCAATTTCCCGGAACTTCTCCTGTTCCACATGGGCCGCGGATGTTTTTTTGCGGAGTTTCCGATAAGATTGTTTGAGAGTATAAGGCACAGGGCGCCCAAAAGGAAATTCTATGAACTCCTTAGAAGAGATGAGCGAACTTCTCTACCGGTTTCGACAGGAAGGCAAGGAACATCAAGTCGCCAATCTTGCGTTCAAATTGGGAGACATCTACCGGGAAAAGGGCGAATTCGAACGGGCCCTTCCCCTCCTCGAAGAAGCACAGGGACTCTGCATCAAGTACGAGAATACCCCGGGAGAGTCCGTGGTATCCCTTTCCTTGGGAGAACTCCACCTGGCCAGCGGGCACGCTGAGCAGGCGGAGATTCTGGCCAAGAGAGCCTACCATGGCTGCGTCAAGGCCGATGACGTGAAAGGCCGCGTCCGGGCCGCCCTCCTTCTTGGAGACATCCACTGGTCGCGCGAAGAACCCGGGAAGGCCCTTGTCCCCTACCAGGAAGCACTGGAGCTCTGTTCGACCTTCGAAGACGCTCTGGGCAGCGGCATCCTGCTGGACCGAATTGCCAAGATGCATCGGATGCTCGAAGAAGACGAGAAAGCGTTCAGCTACTTTGAAGAGGCTCTCAAGCGCTGGGACAAGCTCAGCATTTTCGATCGAAAGGCCATGACCTTTTCGAACCTTGGGGATCTCTGCAAGAAAAAAGGCGACTTTGCAAAGGCGATTTCCTATCACGAGCAGGCCATGGCGCTGTACCGGCAACTGAAGGATCTCCCTGCAGTCCAAGCAACCGAACAGGAGTTGGAAGCCCTGAGAGCCTCGAAGGAAGAACACGCGAAGGAGGTGTCAACGAAGATTGGGTCGGATTAGCCCTCCTTCCCGGGATTCCTTTCTCCCGAAAGAACCAGCCACCGACAAAAGTCATACATCGCCTGATAACGTTCATCGCCCCGGGCCAGTCCAAATGCCATGTCCCGGACGGCCTCCAGGTAGAGCGGTGACGGATGCGTCTTGAGGATGATCTCCATCGCATGGTTGATAAACCGAGACAGGAGCTCAGCGGTCTGCCTGTGTTTCTGCCTTTCGGATTCCGAAAAGAAAGGAGGCTCTTTGGGAGGAAGAAAAGGGTTCCAGTTCTCATAGCCCTTTTCGAGGATCCTTCTCTGCCGTTTCGGCGACATGCTCTCGAAGATTGCTCGTTTTCTGCTTTCTTCGTCTGAGGACATACCGCTCCTCCTCTCGTCTGCTGGAAGCGTGTCTTCGCCGACTTCCCCGGATTTGGGTATCGATCTCGTGTCGAGAGCATCATCCGCCGCACGCATGCCTGCCTCGCGGACGCCGAATCCGTGTTGACATTCTCCCCCTAAAGATCTAAAGTCTGCGAATCTGTTCTCAAGGGACCCTGTGTTGTCGGCATTGCGCAAAGGAGACCCAAAGATGAGTGACGACGTAAAGCGGATCATACTCGACTTCTTCAAGAGCAAGGAAAAGGTGAAGACGAAGTTTTACATGAGCGATATTCACGATGCTGTTGAAGGCGTAAGCAAGAAGGACCTCAAGAAGATCGTCAACGAGATGATCACAGAAGGAACCCTGATGTACTACTCTACGGGCAGCACAACGATGATCCAGCTTGCCCAAGCAGACGTGGACGCGAAGCTCAAGTAGCAAGGTCCCTCTTGCGTTTCTTGATTCCGGGAAACCAGCTTTTGCAGTCGTATTGATTCCTGCATGTGGCGCTACGTTTCGCGGGTCCCGCCCAAGAAACACCCTCCTTTCCATCAACTTCCAACATCCCCGGTCTCGCAGGGCCGCAGAATCTTCTGCTCCTCCAGGCTTGCTGCCCTCGCCTCAAGAATCTCAAGATCGTAGTGGAGATTTCTCCCGGCAAGCGGATGGTTGAAATCCAGGACGATCCTGTCCTCTCGTTTCTCTTTCACATAGTAGCCATAGGAGGCCCTCGTCTTCTCGTTCCGGGCCGCAACCCATCTTCCCGCCTGCAACGCCCTACCTTCGGGGAACTCTTCGTAGCTACTCTCTTTGACCAGATCGTACCGGTACGGACCGAAGGCCTCCTCGGGAGAGAGTTCCACACGAAGCTGGTCTCCCTTCTCCTTTCCCAGTAGTCTCCTTTCCAGCGCCGGGAACACCTGGTTGTATCCCGTGAAGAACTCCAGATGGGCATACCCTTCCCGAGGATCCCCTTTGACGTATTCACCCTGATCCGTCTTCAGCCGATATCGGATCCTGACAAAAGTGCCCTTCTTTCCGATCCTGCCCCCGATGTCTGAAGAATCCATTGTCTGCTCCCAGTGGAACATCGAAACCCGAGGAACCGGGCCTCCGGCGGTCTCTCAAATTGGATTCCCTTCCGGCGTCTCTCCTGGACCGAGAAGGCTCTTGCGGACCTCTTCGCTCACCGGGTACCCGAGACGGATCGCCTCTGCACAATGACGTCGCGCCGCCTCATGGTCTCCTTTCTGAAGGTATGCGAGGGTCAGGTTGTGGTGCGCAGGAGCAAAACGATCGGAAATCGCCAACGCCTTCTGATTGGTCTCGATTGCCTTCTCCAACTCGCCCTTCAGAAGATAGGCCTGTCCGAGGTTCGCATAGACCTGGGGTACATTTTTCTGGATGCGGATCGCCTCTTGGTAAACGCCGATCCCCTCATCGATTCTGCCCTGTTGGACCAGAAGAAACCCCAGGTTGCTGAAGGCGTTGATCATCCTCGGGTCCATCTCGAGAACCTTCCGGTTCTCTGCGATGGCACCCTCGATATTCCCTTTCCGGAAATAGAGCCCGCCCAGGTTGATCCTCGCCTCGACCATGCCCGGGTTCAACTCCAAGGCAGTCTTGAACTCGCAGATCGCCTCATCCAGTTCCCCCCGCTTGGCCAGCGCGAGCCCCACGTTGTAGTGCAAGGGTGCAGAACCTGGATGGATCAGGAGTTCCTTCTTGAGCCTTTCAAACGTCTCGGCGGTCTTGTCGCTCGTCAAGGGTTCTACTCCTCCTGGGTCATGTACTTGAGCACGAAGGGCGACCTTGTGGGTCGCCCTTCGAATGATGAACACCATGAAGATCCTGGCAGGGCAGTCTCCTGCCAGGATCCGCTCAGATCTAGAACTTGAACTGCGTCGTGGTTCTCCACGTCGTCATCGCAAGGCGGTAGTCATCGATGTGCTGATGCTGGAATTCGATCCCGCTCTTCTCGAAGAATCTCTCCCATCCGATCCGGTCGATCCACTCCGCGATGCGCTCGTACTTCCTGGCGCCCGCAGCGTACGCCTCGACGATCTGCCGAACGCCTTTCACGGTGCTCGGCCAGCGCGGCGGCTCATTCGGAAGGAACGGAACGGCCAGCTTGGAGAAAGTCGGCGGTTTCCTGGTATTGGAAACCTTTCCACCCACCCACAGGGCAATTCCGTCTCCCTGATAGTCGGCCAGGGGCATGGCGGAACACATGGTGTAGCAGTTCCCGCAAAACATGCAGCGGTCGTTGTTCACCGAAACACTCTTCATTTCTTTTTCACCCACCTTCACTTTCGAAGGCTTGATGGCCGCGGTGGGGCAAGCCGCAATGGCCAGCGGAATCTCGCAGACGGCTTCCACCCGCTCGTGTTCGATCAGGGGCGGCTTTCGATGGATGCCCAAAATGGAAATGTCCGAACAGTGCACTGCGCCGCACATGTTCAAGCAGCAGGCCAGAGAGATCCGCACATGCGCCGGGAGTTTCATGGACGTGAAGTACTCGAACAAATCGTCCATCACCGCCTTCACAACACCGGAGGCGTCAATGGCCGGCGTGTGACAGTGCAACCAGCCCTGGGTATGAACGATGTTGGTGATCCCGGCTCCGGTGCCGCCGATCGGGAACTTGCTGCCCCGGCTCCTGAGGTCCTTCTTCAGCGGATCGAGCTTGGCCTTGTCGCTCACCAGGAACTCGATGTTGTTCCGAGTTGTGAAACGCAGATGCCCGTCACAATACTTGTCCGCAATCTCGCAGATCTCCCGGATGTGATCCACGCTCATGACCCGCGTGGCGCCTACTCGGACCGAGTACACGGCCGCTCCCGATTCCGCGACGTGCATGAGCACACCGGGCTCCAGGGTCTCATGGTACTTCCACTTCCCGTAATTGTCTTTGATCACAGGAGGAAGAAATTTCCTGTAGTCAGGAGGACCAATATCCGTAACTCTTTTTTCCTCTGCCATTTCTCCGTACCTCCCTAGGCCTGGTGTCTCTTGCGATAATCGGCGATATTCCTTTCCCAGCCACCTTCCACCTCTTCCTCCTTGAAGAAGATGTATGGATTGTACCGGGGGCTGAGAACCATCCTGGGATCCGGCTTTCTGCCGATCGCATCGAGGAAGGACCTCAGGCCGAGTCTCTGGATCAGTTCGCCGAGACGCTCCCGGTTCCGGCCGTTCTCGTCCCACCATTCCCACATCTTTTCGACAAACTCCTTGAATTCTTCGTAAGGAGGCTCGATGCGCATGAAGGGAATGACAACGCTGCACATCTGCGCACCTTCGAGAATCGGTGCCTTGCCGCCGACCAGAATCGTGGCACCCCGGTCGAGTCCGGGACGGAGGGCGCGGGGCAGCACATTGATGCAGTGCATGCAACGCGTGCATTCCTTGTCGAAGATCTTCAGCGTCTTGCCGTCCCATTCCATGCACTTCGTCGGGCAGAGGTCGCAGACCTCTTTCTGGATGTCCACCTTTTGCTTCGTAACGCCGTGCTCTCCTCCGGCAGGCACGAATTCGCCGGCGGCATAGGCACGGACAGCCTCCTGATCGATCCGGATGTTGTCCCGCCAGGTGCCGATGATGGAGCAGTCCGCACGGGCGATCGAAGCAACGCAATCATTGGGACATCCGGAAGACTTGAATTTGAACTTGTACGGCCATGCAGGCCGGTGCAGCTCGTCCTGAAACGTCTTGGTCAGATCATAAATGAAGGCCTGCGTATCGATGCAGGCCCATTCGCACCGGGACATGCCCAGACAGGCCGCAGGTGTCCGGAGGGCTGAGCCGGAACCACCCAGGTCCATGCCGCATTCCTTGACCAGAGCCGCAAAACACGGCTCCAGGTTGGCCGTGGTCGTGCCCAGGAGGATCACGTCACCTGTGGACCCGTGCATGTTCGTGACGCCACTTCCATACTTCTCCCACACGTCGCACAGCTTGCGAAGCTGCGTGCTCGTGTAGTACTTCGCCGTGGGCTGATTCACGCGCATCGTGTGGAAATGGGCAACCGCGGGGAAGAGGTCCGGGCGGTCGCAGTACCTCCCGATCACGCCTCCTCCGTATCCCATCACCCCGACGATTCCGCCGTGCTTCCAATGCCCCTCCTTCTCCTTGTAAGAAAGCTCCAGGACCCCCAGTAGGTCTTCGGCGGCGGGATTCCGCACGGCCACCCGCTTCAGATCCGTCACGAAGCTCGGCCACGGCCCCTTCTCCAGCTCGTCCAGCAGGGGGGTTTTGTGTCTCAATGCCATGCCTGTTTCCTCCTTGAACTCTTCTTGTTGGGTGTCACTCCGGACTGCCAATTCCCTGGCAGCGTGAGCTGTATTGCCCCGGGATGCTTCGCTTCCCTGTTCTCCGGTTTCACCTCCTCTCGTTAGCCGTTTTCGGTCAAAAAGGATCTTCTGATTCCTGCTGTAATCGATTCCGCGATTCCCTGTCGGAGCGGGGAGGGGCAACCTGTCTTCACAGAACCCCTTGGAGAGCCTCTCAGGCAGCGGCAGTGCCCCCTCTTTCGGAGAGCAGAGCCACAGCTGCTTTTCTCTTGAGATCCCTCCCGGAAGCCTTGGCGTGGATCAGGGCAACCGTCCGGTAGACCAGGTGGGCAAACTTGGAGTACGGCAGGTACGCGATCAAAGCCCAGACGCAAACCAAGTGGGCGAAGTAAAGGATATAATACAGAAAGCCGATCCCAAGCCACCTCACGATCTCCGCGACAAAACCTGTGAGGCCCACTGCAGTCACAAGCCCGAGAAAGAACCAGTCATAATACGAGCTCCTCGTGTCCTCGTCTTCCCGGAGCCGGTTCCGGATGACGAGAAAGCACCCTCCAAGAAGTGCCAGGGCACCCAGATTCGCCAGAATCTTGACCGGGTTGTACCACGCCCAAGGGGTCGGTGGGATCTCCACGAACAAGCTCAGGAAATAGATCCCCAGGAAAATGCAAGTTGTCACCACAAAGAGCGCCACGAACCCGTAAAAGATACCCAGGTGCCCCAGGTAGCGGTCCTGGTTCGTTCCGCATTCCTTGAAATTCCGGTGATCCAGAATCTCCTGTACGACTTCAATCGCACTCGGGATGAGCCCGGTCTGCGTCGGTCTGAGAGCCTCCATGTCTTTCCAGAAGCGGAGCACACCGTTGGCAAAGACGCCGACGACAACAAGGCTCGTCAGGATGAAGATCACGTCCACGGCCAGCATGGGGATCATCTTCCACGAACGGATGAGGCCCTCGATCGAGATTTCCTTGCCGTGTGACACGATCGTGGACTCACCGAAATGGTTCGCGAAGAGAATCACGATGAGAAAGAAGAACGCTGGGATCCCGAAAAGATGGGGAAGGTACTTGCGGTCTGACACCATACGGGCCAGTTTTCCGGGAAGCGAGTAGTGCTGGATGCTCTTCTGCCGGAGCGCATTCAGCACGTCACCGGGCTTGGCGCCCCTGGGGCAGTATGTGGAACAGTCGTTGCAGTTGTGGCACAGCCAGATGTCCGGGTCCTTCACGAGCCTGTCCTTGAGACCCCACTGGGCCGCGATCATCTCCTTCCTTGGAAAAGGTTCCTGTTCAGGAGAGATGGGACAGACCACGGAACAGGACGCGCACTGGAAGCACTTCTTGACCGTGTCCCCACCTGAACGAATGACGTCCCTGATAAAATCAAGATCGGGTTCAATCCGATATGGCTGCGTCACGCGGAACACCTCCTAGAAACCCTTGTACGGGTTCGGTCCCACTTCCTCGATCCTGGCCATGAAGTCCGCCACGAGCTTCGGAATCTGCTCGTACTCATTGATGCCGAGCTGGTGGACCCGTATTCGGTCGGATTCCAGAACGAGGCGGGTCAGGGTCTCCTGGATTTTGCCCATCCGGTAGTTGGCAAGTTCGGACCCTTTCATGAAGTGGCACTGATAATCATCCCCATACTTGCATCCGATGAGCATCACTCCATCGATGCCCTTGGAGAGCGAATCCGCGATCCAGACGATGTTGATGTCGCCCAGGCAGCGCAGGGGAATGAACCGTACAAACGGGCTGTACTGCAGGCGGTGGATCCCGGCGAGGTCGACAGCCGGATAGGCATCGTTCTCGCAAATGAAGCAGACCACCCGTGGTTTCTCCTCGTCCTCCTCCGGGACTTTGATCGACTTCACCATGGAGCCAATGATGTCGACCGAGAAATCCTTGAAGCTGATGATCCGCTCGGGGCATGACCCCATGCAGATCCCGCACCGCCTGCACCGAGTAGGATTCGGTTTGGGTGTGCCCTTCTCGTCTTCGTCGTACATGCCGAAAGGGCACTCCGCAGTGCATCGTTTGCACTGGGTGCATCGCTGGAGGAAAAGTTCCGGATAGGAAAGATCTCCGGATCGCGGATGCACGGCCTCTCCCCGGGCGACCATCTCGACGCACTGAATGGCCTTCAGGGCAGCGCCGGTGGCGTCGTCAACGGCCAGAGCAGCTTCCATGGGCTGCCGCACTGCGCCGGCAGCATAAATCCCTGTCCTGCGGCTTTCGTAGGGGAAGCACACGTAGTGGGAATCCGGGAATCCGTGCTTGAGAGCCGGCAATTCCGGCCCCTGACGGTAGGCCAGGTTGAGGATATTGGAGCGGATGATCCGGTCCGATGGAGGTTCTTTCTCCGCCTCGCCTTTCTTCTTCTCCTCCTCGTCGGCCAGCTTGACCACGATCTCTTCGCCGATTGCCGCGGTCGGAACCATTCCCGTGGCGAGTACGACCAAGTCAGCCTTGATCTCGATCTTCTCCCCCAGGAGGGACTTCTCCACTTGGATCCGGATCCCCTTGTCCCCATCCTCTACAACCGTAGTC
>Ga0315286_10008581_pt1 | contig 10063 bp, 6 predicted proteins | sample YL17G10_0_MG_FD_205038 | JGI IMG/M metagenome (GOLD analysis project Ga0315286, IMG submission 205038) | Sediment microbial communities from Yellowstone Lake, YNP, Wyoming, USA - YL17G10_0 | ecosystem: Environmental > Aquatic > Freshwater > Lake > Sediment | place: USA: Wyoming | collected...
GTTCCTTTATGGTGCCCTCTACCATCATCACCGTGTCAAGCGTAGGTGAGTGTGCATTCCTTGCTCTCTCCATACTTATCAGCCTGTGTTTTGCTGCCTGTTTCATAATATCACTTATTCATAATTGAATATTCATATTTAAATATTTTGCGGGTTTGTCAAGCCAACATTCTGACGTGACACTTTTCTTTTTCCGAGCAATAAATATATAGAAGGTAATCAAATCAGCACCTTGTTACGTATTCTGAGATTTCGTCAAGAGCTGTCATTGCTGTTACCTGATATGTTACATTCTCAAGTAAAAATGTACCTATTGATATCGATTATGAGTGTAACGTTGAGGATCGATATGAAGGGGAAAAGAGGGCGTGGAATGTAACGTGGAAACTTGACATAACAGGGTGAGGTTGCATTCCTTGACTCGTTTATTCGGCATATGCCGCTAACTCTATTATTCATCATACGGTAGCTAAAAATAAAAACATATATTGCATACTTCATTTTCCGGGCGATGCTTTGAGGTGCCCGAAATTATAAATCTTTGAGGAGGATATCTTATTCATGAACACCAGGGAGATTTACGGCTACTACGGCAGGGAGGACGTGCAGAAGGCGCTGCTGCGGGTTTCTGAGAAGAGGGAGGTTGTCGGCGTCTTCAAGGATGGCGCGTTCTCCACAAGGCCCAACACGCTCGTGTATGCCCAGGACATACTGGCGCTGGTCAGGGGCGGGGCGGTCGCCTTCCATGGCTCCCTTGAAAGATGGGCCAACCCCATGGCTGTGGGCGGCGAGGGCTATGAGAGCGGGAGGATTGGCTGGGACCTGATACTGGACATAGACTGCGGGCAGACGGAGCACGGGAAGGTCGCTGCGGCCGTCTTCATCGATGCGCTGAAGAAGCACGGGATTAAGAATGCCTTTGTGAAGTTCACCGGGGGGACCGGGTTCCACATCGGGGTCCCATGGGAGTCCTTCCCGCAGACCGTGGACTACAGGAGCACGAAGGAGCAGTACCCGGAGCTCGCCAGGAAGATCGTCCAGTACCTGAAGCATTTTGCGGCGAGCGACCTGGAAAGGGCTTTCCTGAAAAGGTGGAGCGTGGAGGAGCTGGCGGAGCAGCGGGGGAAGCCCATAGGTAGCATCATGACTCATGATGGCATAGACCCTTTCCAGATAACGAACGTCGACCCGGTTCTCATATCCCCGAGGCACCTGTTCAGGATGCCGTTCTCACTCCATGAAAAAAGTCATCTTGTTTCCCTTCCAATCAGACCTGAAAATCTAAAAGATTTTGTTAAGGAGGATGCATTACCGGAAAAAATAAAATTCGACGCCGGATTCCTTGACAAGCATGAGAGCGAGGAGGCCTCTGCGCTGGTGATGGAGGCCGTGGACTGGTGGGCGAAGCAAAAAAGGAGAAGGGAGAGCAGAGCCAGGAGGGAGGCGAACCTGCAGAGCGCCGTCCCCATAGAGCTGGCTCCGCCATGCGTGAAGGGCATCCTCAGCGGCCTGGCGGACGGGAGGAAGCGCTCGCTGTTCATACTGATAAACTATCTGTCCTCCCTGAAATGGGACTGGGGCGCGATTGAGGATTTCCTGACCAGATGGAACGAAAAGAACAAGCCGCCCCTTGCGGAAAGCTATGTGAGAGGGCAGGTGAGGTGGCACAGGAACAGGGAGAAGCCGCTGCCCCCACCTAACTGCGACAATGAGGGGTACTATGCCAGCTTCGGGGTCTGCCAGCCCGATGATGTCTGCGGCGGCCAGAAGAAGACTGTAAAGAACCCCATCAACTATGCGCTGAAGAAGCTGAGGCCAAGGAAGAAATAGGCTGCATTCTCTTCCCCTATGTCGACGGAATCCCCCTGTTCCTTGACATCAGCCAGAAGCCGAGCATTGCCAGTATCAGTATCGCTATGGCGAAGCCCATGACGAACAGCGGGTTCAGGATTATGCGCCCATCTATCCCCGGCGGCGGCGTTTCAGTGTGGTTCCCCTTTATCCGAGCGTAGTCTATCATGTCCTGGCAGTTATCGATGGCCAGCTGCGTAAGCCTCTTGGCCTCCTCCATATTGCCTGCGTTCAGGGACTCCTCTGCCCTGGTTATGAGACCGAAAAGCTCCATGCATTCCGGGTTCTCCTCGAACATGTCCTTGACCATGACTATCCGTATCTCAACGCCGATTGTCTCCTTTGGCACCACCTTTATTGCGAGGGAGCCCGCCTCAGTCAGGGGCGGCGAGGCCACGTCTGCGGTGACCACGGCGACATAGGTGGCGTTCGGGTCCAGGTCTCCCGTGAATATGTTAAGCCACGTGGTGAAATTGGCGCCTATGTTCAGTATTCCTATTGATTCGTCAACAAGGGATAGCGTTATGTTCGTGGTGTTGATGAATGTCGTCAGGCGAATGCCGAAGAGGTCATAGCCTCCGTCGTTGTGTATGACCACCCTCGCCCTGGTGACGTTCCTCTCCCTGACCATGGCAACCTCGGGGAGTATTATGCTCAGTGACGCTTTCTTCGGCCTGTATTCATAGCTGACCGGCGAGGGCACCCTTATTGGCGGCTGGTACTCCACATCGAGCGTGACATTGTTGCTCTGGGCTGTCAGTAAGGAATCGCTGGCCGTGAACATTACCCAGTCGGTCCCGAACCACCCGCCTTTGGGCCTCAGCGTCACATCATGGGTCACCGCATCGATTGTCACATCGACTTCGGCCGCCCCGTCGAAGGTGTAGTCGAGCGTCTCCCCGCAGTCGTCCTGGAAATTGTTGTCCAGATTGATGGCCGTTATCGACGTCGACGAAGCCCATTTGATTGGAGATGTTATGTTCTGCACGAGCCTCGGGGCCCTGTTGACGTCGTTTATGGTCAGGTTCGCGCTTTTGTTCGTGGTCCTGTAGGTCGGGTCCCTGACTATGAGCATCAGGGTCTTCTTCTGGCTTGCGACGTTGCAGGCGTCATCGTATGATGGATAGAAATCATAGGTCACCCCTGTGCCATTGCAGCTCGAGACCGTATCCCTCAACTCGCCGTCAAGGTACCAGAAGCACGTGAGCGATTCGTTGTCGATGTCCGTCGCCGAGAAAAGGATCTGCTGGGAATCGCCCTCGTTCACATCGCAGTCCAGGCACGTCAGGAGATTTATCGTCGGCGTATGCTGGGTCTTCTGTATGGTCAAGTTCACGACTGACCAGCCTGTGGCGTTGTAGGGCAGTGTCGTGTTGCCTGAGTCCCTTACCGTGAAGTTTATCGTATAGTTACCGACCCTGCTGGCGTTGGCGGAGATGTTGGCCTCGCTGGTGTTCTCGTCCATGCTGAAGAGCGTGCAGTCCGTCCCGCCAAGCATCAGCTGGCAGGATTTGAAGGTGGCGTTGTAATGGTAAGGCACATTGTTCTCCTCATCGCTCGAAATTATGGTCAGGTTGTATTTCACGTTCTCCCAAAGCTCCAGGTAACCGCTAATGGGGAAGTAGTGGGTAACTTCTGTCCAGTTGCTGCTCTCGTTGGCCATGACGAGAGCGATGAGCACCGGCGCGTCGTTGATGGCATAGATGGAGAAGTTTATCAGCTTCGTCGCCGTCGCATTTGCACTGTCTACTATGGTCAGGTTGAATGTGTAATTTCCCTGCCAGGATTCGTCCGGGGCGGTGAAATTGATGACCCCTATCTGGCCTGTCTTGGATATGCTGATGGATGCCGAGCAGTTTCCGCCAGGCGGCAGCCCGCCGCTGGTGCTGCAGTTCTCAAGCTCGAGCGTGTAGTCCAGAATGTCGCCGTAGGGTGTCAGCAGGTCCGGGTCGGGGCTCCTCAGCTTGAGGCAGGTCTCCGAGCCTTCAGCAACGGAAAGGTTAAGAGGATAAGTGGTGCCCTCGCTGTAGCAGGAGGTGAAGTTGGTTATCTCAGGCTGGTCGTTGACATTCCAGACTGTGATGTTCGCATAGCCGACAGCCGTCCTGTTCCACGTATCGGTCGCGTTGATCTCAAGCGTGTAGTTGCCAACCTGGCTGTTGTTGACGGGCGTGTAGTTCATGGTCAGGTTGTAATAAGGCGGGTAGGTTGAATTGCTGACGTTCACCGGGAAGAGGTTAAGCGGGTGGATGGTCAGGTTCCTGTAGAGCGTCCTGTAGCTTATGTTGAGCGTGTTGTTCTCCGTGTCTGTTATGTTGAATTCCAGCCAGAAGCTCTCGGTCTGGTTCATGATGATGGAGGAGGGGACATGGATGTCGGGCGGCCAGTCCGGGACTATCGTAAGGTTTACCGTGGTCCAGTTGGCAAGCCCGCCGCTGTCCGTTACCGTTACATTCATAGTGTAATTGCCGGTGTCGTTCCTGTCGGCAAGGATGAACAGCTGGGCTGTCGTAGTGCTCGTCTTCGTGATGTTGAAAGTCGAGTTGGCCTCGAAGCTGTTGCAGCTCTGGTTGCCAGCGAGGGTCTCGCACTGTGTGAAATTGAAGCCGAATGTCAGGTTCTCCCCGAAGGAGAAATCAGGGTCGGTGGCGGTTATGGTGTAGTAGAGCCTTTCCCCCTGGATGGCCTGCAGGCTGCCCGAGACATTCGCCAGAGCCGGGGGGTCGTTGACGTTAAGCACTGTCAGGTTAATCAGAATGTAATCTTTTAGATTGATGGGATTCGTCCCGTTGTCGGTGACGGTCACGTTCAATGTGAAGTTACCCACATGGCCGTTGCTCAGCGATATGTTAATCAGCCCCTGTGCAGACTCGTTGGGGTAATTCGTATTGTTCGTGGTTATCGGGAAGAGGCTGGAGTTGGAGTAGGAAGAGAGGTTCCTGTTCAATGTCACAGCGGTGAATGTAAGGGTATCATTCTCTATGTCTGTCCCGTTGAATAGCAGGTAAAGGGTCCCGCCCTGGTTTATTGTGATGTTCGTGCTGTTCGGAGTGCCGATGCTCGGGCGGTCGTTGACGTTGGTGACGGTGAAGGCCTTGATCTCCGAGTACGTCGCGTTGGGCGTACCGGAATCGGTGACGGTGTAGTTGACTGTGTAGCTGCCGACGTCCCAGTTGGTCGGGGTAAAGCTCCGTATGCTTATGACCGTGCCTGAGGTCTGGTTCGTGTAGAAGAGCGTACAGTTGTCCCTCTGGGGCGCTGTAACCCAGAATGCCTTGTTGCAGCCCATGATGCTGATGCTGAAATTGTACGGGGTGTTGCTCTCCTCGTCCGTTGCCGTGATGGTTGTGGTATACGCCGCGTCCTCTGTTGCCCCGGTAGGCAGGCTGGTGAACGCTGGGGCATCGTTCACTGCGGTTATTGTTATGTTCTGCTTGGCAATCAGGCCGCTTGCTCCATTATTGTCGGTTGGTTTGATTTTCTGGGTCTTTTGGCCGCAACCGGCATCGTTAGTGACGAGGGTCGTCCATATACCGCTGGAAGGATTGATTGAAAATCCGGGAAAGCAAGTTTCGTCGCAGGAGTAGGTGAGCGCATCGTTCGCGTCGTCGTCGGTGATGTTCTTGCTGAAGTCATACGTGCATGCCGTGTCCTCCTGGCATGTCATACTGGGCAGATAATTTCCCGGGTCAAGTGCGAATGTGCAGGGAGCCGTGTTTGATATCGTCACGTTGTCAGTAAGCGTGAGATTTTCATAGGTGGAGCTTGTGCAGCTGACCTGCCAGTTAAGGACGCCCTTGTATGTGAATGAACGGTTGTACTCCCAGAAATTGGTTGTTGAATTGAAGCCCATGCTGAACCATGACTCGTAGACGCTGTTGTTGTCCGAATCGAAGCGCACGGTGCAATTGCCGTCCGTGCTGTCAATAGGATCTGATGTTGAATTGGTATAGTTGGCATAGAAGAATGTTATATACTCGCTCAGAAGTTTTCCCAAGCATTTGGTCGGATAAGCTTCATTGGACGTCGGGTAGGTGTATTTAATTTGGCTTCCGCCATAGGAGTCCGTGTCGTCCCAGACCGTCAGCTTTATCCCGCCCCCGCTGACGTTATAGCCGTAGGACCCCGTCATCCTGACAGTCGTCAGGGAAGTGACAAAGAGCGCTGCTAATATTATCACGAATATAGAAACAAGCCTAAATATTTCAGCCATATACACCTGTTTATAATTGGTCGGAGAACCTAATATATTTCTTCAACCGGCTGTTTCCGGCTGCAATTCCGCTTCCGCCATCCCACTGCCGCCACTTTTCTGGAACCGGCGGCCGCCGGCGGGCTTTTAACGAATTTATATCCTGCCCGGCAAATTAAACAGTATGGAAGAGGCAGCGCTCAGGGCCAAAATGAAGGAGTACCGCGTCATCATTGAAAAGATAAAAAAGGAGACCGGCAAGATAGTCGTGGGCCAGCATGAGACCATGGATACCATAATAAACGGGCTCCTTGCCGACGGCCACATGCTTGTCGAGGGCGTCCCCGGCGTGGCCAAGACGCTTCTCATCAGGGCGCTGTCCGCCGCGACCGGCGGGCTCTTCAGCAGGATACAGTTCACCGTAGACCTTCTGCCGACGGATATCACGGGCCTCACCGCCTACAATGAGCAGAAGGGCTTCTACGTCATAAAGGGCCCCGTGTTCGCGAACTTCCTCCTGGCAGACGAGATAAACAGGGCGCCGCCCAAGGTGCAGTCCGCGATGCTGGAGGCCATGGCCGAGAGGCAGGTCACCATAGGCAAGGAAACCTTCCCCATGATGCGGCCGTTCTTCGTCCTGGCGACCGAGAACCCCATAGAGACGTCGGGTACCTATCCGCTTCCCGAGGCTCAGGTGGACAGGTTCCTCTTCAAGGTAAGGATGGGCTATCCGACCATGGAGGAGGAACGGGAGATCATGAAGTCCAACATACAGATAAAGCGCTTCGAGGACTATGAACTCAAGCCGGTAACGACCCCTGAGAAAATCATCGAGATGCAGGATGTCGTCAAGACCGTATACATGAGCAAGGAAGTGGAGCAGTACATAGTGCAGCTGGTCGACTCCACAAGGAACCCGGAGAAGTATGGCATCGAGCTCGGGAAATACATAGAATGGGGCTCGTCACCGAGGGCGTCCATTTTCCTTTTCATATCCGCGAAGGCAAGGGCCTTCCTCAAGGGCGACACGTTCGTGACGCCGTCCCATGTGAAGGAGGTCGCCTACAACGTCCTCAGGCACAGGGTAATACTCAACTATGAAGGGCTCGCAGAGAACATCACCACCGATAATCTTGTATCGGAGATTCTAGCCAAGGTGCCGGTGCCTTAAGATGGTAGCAGAACTAAGGGTCAACGTCGCTTCCGTGGCGAAGGAGATGGACATGGCAATGCGGCTCCTTACCGAAGCGCGCGTCATGAGCAGGTACAGGAAGGTGTTCAAGGGCAAGGGCCTGGAGTTCGAGGACTTCAGGGACTACACGACCGACGATGACGCATCCGAGATAGACTGGAGGGCGAGCAAAAGGGCGAACAAGCTCATCATAAGAAGGTTCAAGGAGGAGAGGGACATGAGCGTCTACTTCCTCGTTGATGTCAGCTCCAGCATGCTCTTCGGCTCCACTGACAAGCTCAAGCACGAGTATGCGGCGGAGCTGGTAGCGGCGTTCTCCCATTTCATAATCCAGAGCGGCGACAGGGCCGGCCTGGTAATGTTCACGGACAAGGTCGTGAAGTACCTGGGCCCGGGGAAGAGCGAGAACCACTTCTACATAATGCTCCGGCAGCTCCTGACCCCGGAGTTCTACGGGGGCCAGTACAACCTGAGCAACGCGCTGAATTTCGTCATGAACACGACAGCCGAGAGGAGCCTCGCATTCATCGTATCCGACTTCATAGGCCTCGAGAAGGGCTGGGACAGCGCCATAAAGCAGGCGTCAGGCAAGTTTGACGGCGTGGCGGTTATGGTGAGGGACCCGAGGGACCAGAGGCTGCCGCCGGATGTAGGGCAGGTCGTCATAGCCGACCCGTTTTCGGACAGGGAGATGCTCATCGACTGCAACGACAAGGAGGGAAGGATGGAGTACGAAAGCTACAGCAAGAAGGAGGAAGAAAAGATAAAGGACACGCTCAAGAACGCCAGGTGGGATATGCTCGAGGTCACCACCGATAAGAGCTTCGTCATTCCGCTGATAGAATTCCTTAAGAGGAGGGAGATAGCATTCAGATAACATTCGCAAACGAGGCCTACCTCTGGTTCTTCATCTTCGTGCCGGCCATCCTTCTGGTGCATTTCGTCAGCCTGAGGAAAATCAAGAGGAAGGCAATGCTCTTCGCCAACTACCAGGCGATGGAAAAGATATTCGGGAAGAAGATACTCAGCAAGAACTACCCGCTGCTTTTCATAAGGGTCCTCATACTCCTCTTCCTGATATTCTCTGTCGCCGGGATGACCATAGTCTATGAGGGGTATGTCACCAACATCGATTTCGTCCTGGCCATAGACGCCTCGGCAAGCATGCTCGCGCAGGACTACACCCCGGACAGGCTGGCAGCCGCGAAGGATGCCGCGCTCCTCTTCGTCGATTCCGTTCCCGGCGAGACCAAGACGGGCGTGCTGAGCTTTGCCGGAGCCGGCTTCGTCAAGCAGGAGCTCACCTCGGACAAGGAGAAAATCAAAAGCGCAATCAAATCCGTCGACGTCGAACTGGCTGGCGGGACCGCAATAGGGGACGCCGCCATATCTTCTGTGAACCTTCTCCTCGGAGGGCAAAGGAACAGGGTAATCATACTGCTCACGGACGGTCAGAATAACATAGGGCCGAGCATCGACGAGGCGCTCGCCTATGCAAAAAGGCACAATGTCAAGATAGACACCATAGGCATAGGCACCGAGGAGGGCGGCATAGTGGCCAACACGAGCATAGTGACGGGCCTGGACGCAAAGACCTTGGAGATGATAGCCTCGCAGACGGGCGGAAAATACTACAGGGCGGGCAACAAAAGCGAACTGGAAAGCGCCTATAAGGAGATAGCATCCTCCACCATGCAGGAAATCTCCCTGGACATCTCCTCATACCTCATGCTCGTGGCGCTGGCGATGTTCCTGGTGGAGCTTGTGATGGTGAACACGAAATACAGGACGATACCATGAGCCGGTGCCAGGAAAAGCCTATTTCTTGCCAGTCAGGACGGTTCTGTATTCCTTTATGAGCGAGTTGTATACGGCGATTATTCTGCTGGTCTCCTTTAAGGCGCTCCTCTTTATCTCCGGCGAGAGGCTGTCGTATATGGTCCTCAGCTCGGAGTAGTTCTCCAGGGCTGAGTCGAGCTTCATCTCCCCTATGTTCTTCTCAGCCTCGATGAGCATCCTCCTGAGCTTCTGTACCCTTTCCTCCTCGCTTTTCGGGACCTGTATCCTCTCTTCGACCTCCTTCTCTTCGCGCCGCTCTTCGGCAGACGGCTTCGGCTCCTTTTTTTTGGGCGGCTCGCTCTTCTGCGGCTCGGGTTCTTTGGGCTTTTCCTTTACTTCTGATATCACGACCTCCGGGGCAGGCAGCGCCTTCTTCTCCTCTTCCGGCTTCCCGGGGGCTTCGTGAGCCTTCTCCCCCGGCTTCGTGGCGCCCTCGTTCTCTTCGTATCCCGTCACTTTTGCGATGATATGGGAAGACCTTTCGAACAGCGCGGCAAGCCTGTCGGCGGTTATCTGCTGGCCGCCGTACTCGGCCTCGGACATCTCCATCGTGTAGTTTATGATTTCGTTCCTGATTTCCTCGCTGACGCCCTTCTTGGTCAGCTCCTCGTTCAGCTCGACGTAGGCGAACTCATACTTTATGTCGAAGAGCTCGCTGAACATGCTGCGCATCGTCTTGTTGAGCTTCCTGAAGAGGTCCTGGGGGTCCCCGCCCCTGCCCTCATCCATCAGCGCCCTGAGCTTCCTTATAAAAAGCCTGCCTATGACGCTCTCCTTTGTCAGGGTCGTCTCCCTTTTTCCCAGCAGCCGCCTGTATTTGCGGACAATCAGCGTTATTGCGACCAGCAGTGCTGCCGCGACTGCTATCATGATGTATCTTATCATCCTATTCTCCTCTCACTTTCCTGTAGAGGTAAAGGAGTACCGTTTCCTTCCTGTATACGTATAGTAGTATCGACATCACTATTAATAATATCAATATCAGCATG
>Ga0315286_10008582_pt1 | contig 10063 bp, 7 predicted proteins | sample YL17G10_0_MG_FD_205038 | JGI IMG/M metagenome (GOLD analysis project Ga0315286, IMG submission 205038) | Sediment microbial communities from Yellowstone Lake, YNP, Wyoming, USA - YL17G10_0 | ecosystem: Environmental > Aquatic > Freshwater > Lake > Sediment | place: USA: Wyoming | collected...
ATGGCTTTTAATGCGTGAAACCAGAGCCAGGACCATGATGGGAGGGCTCTTCCTCTTCGCGGCGGCCGCCGCCGCCCGTTGGGCTTCGGGGGAAGGGCGGCTTGAGCCCCTAGCGTTGATTTTCACCTGCGCATGGGCCCTGTCTCTGGTGCTCACCCAGAAATACACCCATAAATATCCCCAGCGCTATCTATCCTATCTCCTCGCTTCACATTTGAAAGCTGCGCTCTCTATGGCGCTCGGCTTAGGCGTGTCGGTTCGGATCTTAGGACGAAGCACGGCGCCGCCGAGTGTGATCTGGAAGGGTTTTATCCTTTTTTCTTTGGCGGATGCCCTTGTTTCTCTGTTCTGGCGACGGAATTTTCATTCCACGGCTGGCACAGAGACGCCAAATACAAGGCCGCCCTCCAAGAGCCCCGAAATGGCTTTGGGTTATTCTGAAATCCAAACCGGTGCCGGTTCCTGGGCTGCCTGCCGGGGATGGGTCCAACCGCTCGTTGATTTTATTGAAAAAAACGTGCCGGACGCTCACAACAGAACCTGTCGGGTGTTTTTCCGCAAACAGGTTCGACCGGCGGACATGCCGCAGTCTAAATCTATTTCGGTTGGCCTCGTTGTCAGCGATATCCGGCTAAACGATGTCCGTCGCCTTAATAAGTTCTTTTTATCTTGCGCTGATCGCCTGGAGGCGGGCGGATACTTCGTCGGCCGTTATATACCTCTCGAAAACGCCCAAAAAAAACTACACCGCCGATTTCGAGGACCATTGTACTATCCGGCTGCGGCGCTCCATTTTATCTGGCGCCGGGCATTCCCCAAAATCCCGCGTTTGAACGCCCTGTATTTCTTTTTGACAAAGGGAAGAAATCGAGTCTTTTCCAGGACCGAGATATGGGGGCGGCTCGAATCCTGCGGGATGCGGGTGATGATCGAGACGGCCGGAGACGGCGAAGTGTTCCTATCGGTAAAAAAAGCGGGCGACCCCGTCTCTTGCCAAAAACCGTCTTATTATCCGCTGATCGCGCTCGACAAGGTCGGGTTGGCTGGGGGCATTATCAAAGCACATAAAATACGCACGATGTATCCTTTCAGTGAATTCTTACAAAACCGGATATATGAAGCCCATTCCCTGGAAACGACCGGCAAATTCGCCGGCGATTTCCGAATCACCAGATACGGCCGGTTCCTGCGAAAATATTGGATCGATGAACTGCCGCAGATTTTTGACTGGTGGCACGGCGACATCAAGTTCGTCGGTCTCAGGGCGATGAGCCGGCATTACTTCAGCTTGTACGCGGTGGACTTCCAGGAAATGTACCGGAAAGTCAAGCCGGGGCTGATCCCTCCGATCTTCAGCGAATCGACGGCGGGATTTGATCAAATCGTCGAAGTCGAACAACAATACGTCAAGCGCTATCTGCAACATCCCCTGCGGACGGATACCCGCTATTTCTTCAAGACGATGAAGGATATTATCATCAAGGGCGTACGGAGTCATTGAAAAGGCTCTGTTGAGGGGCTGACCATGTGCGGTATTTTCGGGTTATTTGTCGATAAGCAGGCGGGTTTCACCTCTGAATTCATCGGGAAATCTTTAAAGACATTGGCGCTTCTATCCGAATCCCGTGGCAAAGATTCTTCGGGCCTTGTCTTCAGGGATGAGGCAGGTCGCACCCTGAGCGTGTTTAAAGGGGCTGTTTCGATCTCCTGTCTGCTGAAACAAAGGGAGATCTCCCAGGAAATCCATAAGGCGATCGATTTAGCCAATTCTGGTTCTTCGGTCGGTCCCCAGGGAGTATTCGCCGCCATGGGGCATTCCAGGCTTGTGACAAATGGATCCCAGCTGCAGGACGTCAACAATCAGCCGGTTGTCAAAGACGGAGTGGTCGGGATCCATAACGGCATCATCGTCAATGAAGCCCAGCTCTGGTCGCGCTACCCGGTCCTGCGGAGATCGTTTGAAATTGACACCGAAATCATGCTGAGCATGGTGAGCCACTTTGCCGAAAAGGGCGGGGATCTTGCTTCCGCCGTGTCGAGAACGGTCCGGGAGATATGCGGGACCGTTTCCTCCGTCATGTATGTCGGCGCGTTAGATCAATTCGCGCTTGTGACGAACAACGGGTCCCTGTACGTCCTAACCAATCAGACGAGCCTATTGGCGTTCGCCTCGGAGGGCTATTTTCTGCGAGAGCTTGCCAAGTCGATGCCGTGGGATAAGGGCCAGGGCGAACTCAGAATGCATCAGGTCATACCCGGGACGGGACTGATCGTTGACATGGACGCCTTTCGGATCCAGGAATTCTCTATGGCGGCTATCAAAGAAAAGAGCCGGGTGGATGCAAGCCCAAAGCCCACGTTCCGGATTGAAGTCCATTCAATTACGGACGGAGGGCCGCAGCGAGAAGTGATTTTGGATGTCGCCCAGATATCCAGACAGCCCCGAGCAAAGACGGAAGCCGCCCTCCTGGAGTACAATCTCGAGAGGATCCAAGCGCTTAAGCGATGTATGAAATGTCTCCTGCCGGAGAGCTTTCCGTTTATCGAGTTTGACGATCGAGGGATCTGCAACTATTGCAACAATTACAAGCTGAAGAATCAGCCAAAGCCAATCGAGCAACTTTCTGAGCTCGTCAATCCGTACCGGAGCCACGATCGAAGTCCCGACTGCATCATTCCTTACAGCGGAGGGCGGGACAGCACCTATACTCTTCACATTGTCAAAAAAGTCCTAAAGCTGAATCCGATTACTTTCACCTATGATTGGGGTATGGTGACCGATCTGGGCCGACGCAATATCGCCCGGGTCTGCGGAAAGCTGGGTGTAGAAAACATCATCATTTCGGCCGATATAAGGAAGAAGCGTAAGAACATACGGAGCAACATCCTTGCCTGGTTGAGGAAGCCCCATCTGGGCATGGTCCCCCTGTTCATGGCCGGGGATAAATTCTTCTTTTATTACACCGCTAAAGTCAAGAAGCAGACCGGGATTCGCCTCAATATCTGGGGGATAAATCCCCTGGAAAACACGGAATTCAAAGTCGGCTTTATGGGCGTATCGCCAAATTTTAATAAGAAGCGGATCTATTCGCTGTCCGCCAAGAGACAGGCAAAATTGTTCATCGAGTTAGGCAGGATTTTCCTCGGCAACTCCGCGTATCTGAACCCATCAATTATGGATAGCCTGGGGTCTTATGCCTCCCGGTATTTCATCAAGCACAGAGACTACTACCATATGTACGATTACGTTCGCTGGGATGAAAAGGAAATCGAGAAACTCATTCTGAACGAATACGATTGGGAGACCGCCGTCGATACCCAAACGACATGGCGAATTGGAGATGGAACCGCGGCCTTTTATAATTACATTTATTATACTGTGGCTGGATTTTCCGAATACGACACGTTCCGGAGCAATCAAATCAGAGAGGGGATGATTAGTCGAGAAGAAGGCCTGCGTCTTGTAACGACTGAAAATCAGCCTCGCTATCCATCAATTAAGTGGTATACGGAAATCATCGGCCTCGATTTTGCCTCGACGATAACGCAAATCAACAAGATTCCAAAGCTTTATGGTTGATACGGTATATCAAGAAAGTAGAAGATGCGGTATGAGAGTATTACCAGCTTCACCCTGAATTAGAATACCTCAAAAAAAGGCTCCTTATTGAGAAAATGAATATCTGGTACCTGTCTGCTCACGATCAACCCAAGGGGCAATCATCAAGAACCTATGACTTTGCCCTGGAACTGACCAAAAGAGGGCATCAGGTCACGATGTTCACCAACAGCTTTTGTCATTTTACACATGTGGAGCGCTTGGTCCCTCACGAAAAATGGCGCATCGAGGAGATTGATGGAATTCGCATTGTCTGGCTGCGGACTATTCACTACGCCGGAAATGGATGGAAACGCGGGGCCAATATGCTCTCAAATGTCTGGCGTTCCATTCAGGTTGCCCATACTCTTGTGGATAAGCCGGACGTCGTTCTGGGTCCTTCCGTGCCTCTTTTGACCGGATGGGCAGCGTTAAGAATCGCGAGGACGAAAGGGGCGGCTTTCATATTTGAAGTGAGAGATGTCTGGCCCATTGTATTGGTTGATGATGGTGGGCTCTCTAAACTAAGTCCGGTATATTTTAGCTTTCGTGTTATCGAAAAATATCTTTATCGTAAAGCCCAGCGCATTTCATCTGTACTTCCGTTCCTCCGCCAACATGTTTCTGAAAGTGGCGGTGATCCTGAGAAAGTAACTTGGATTCCCAACGGAGTAAATCTCGAGCGATTCAGTGGATTTCCACCTTATGATGGCGGAGTAAGATCCGCGCTCGTTGCGATGTATGTCGGCGGATATTCAGTTGAACATGATGTATTAACCATCGTGAGGTCGGCCAGCGTCCTCCAAAAAAGGGGGATTCAGGGGATCCGGTTTATCCTCGTAGGAAATGGCATTAAACGGGCTGAATGTGAGCGAGTAGCCTTAATGAACGGGCTGTCGAATATTGAGTTTCGTGATCATGTGGCAAAGAAGGATGTTCCTCGGATTCAGACGGAATCCGATATTTTAGTTGCGTCTGTTATAGATACGCCTTCATTTCGATTTGGCCTCAATCTTAATAAGCTGTTTGATTATTTCGCATCCGGCCGCCCAGTTATTTTTTCAGGAAACTCGCCGAATAACCCTGTAGTTGAGTCGGGAGCTGGTTTCAGCGTTCCTCCAGAGGATCCGGAGGCGATGGCGCTGGCGCTGCAGAGGTTGCTGGAAATGAGTCCAGCGGATCGAATGGATTTAGGAAAACGAGGGCGCAGCTACATTGAAAAAGAATTTGACATTCAAGAGCTCGTGAAGCGGAAGGAGTTATTATTTGCCCAGGCCATTATGGAAAAGGAGTCATGAATGGATCTTGATGAGCGGAAAATTAAAGAAATCGAGCATTCTGACCGGCGACGGTCGATTATCAGGGCCTATGAATATCAAACTGCCACGACTCCCTATCGATTGGAAGAGGAATATGTTTTGCGGGGAAGCGAGTTCAAGAAGCACTTCAGCAATATGAAATTCTATAGTATCACCCGGTCGAGCATGGCTTTCCGTGATGCCCTATTATTTGATGGGATTAAGGGCTCTGTTGCCCTCGATTATTGCTGTGGGAATGGTGAGGTTGCTATAGAAATGGCGAAGCGCGGAGCATCGAGGGTCGTGGGTATCGACATCAGTCCGGTTGCCATTGAAAACGCCCGCGCACTGGCCAAAGCTGCCGGAACTGATGCTGTTTGTGAATTCATGGAAATGGACGCTGAGCATACAGAATTCCCGAATTGTATGTTTGATGTCATCCATGAGTATGGCGCCCTCCATCATTTGGATCTTCAGGCTGCATTTGCGGAGCTTTCGCGCATTCTCAAGCCTCAGGGGAAAGTGGTTTGTACGGAGACATTACGTCATAACCCATTGATTCGTTGGTATAGGAAACGCACTCCCCACCTTCGAACCCGCTGGGAGGCGGAGCACATATTGGGGATTCCCGAAATTGAAAGAGGGGAAAAATATTTTGCCACCCTCGAGCTTAAAACGTTTCATTTTGCCGCTTTGGCGGCGGTGCCCTTTCGTGGAACATCCTTTGTCGAATCACTTCTCAGTTTTCTTAATCGGGTTGACCAAGTGTTACTAACCCTCCCTTTCCTCCGTCCAATGGCGTGGATTGGAGTATTTGAATATCGGCGCCCTTTCAATTGATCAGGGCCTTTCCAAATGGGCGAAAATATAGTCTCTACTTTTGGCCACGAGGACAATAACGAGCATCCGGTCTGGGCCCTTGTCGTGAAGCGAATTCTCGATACTGGATTTTCTTTCGTAGTACTCATCGTGATTTTGCCCCTACTTCTTATAGCAGCCGTTGCTGTCAAATTATCTGGACCCGGTCCCGTCCTCTACAGAGGAGTCCGAACTGGACTGTCCGGAAGGCCCTTTCGCATCTTCAAATTCAGAACGATGGTCAAGAATGCCGAGTTCTTGGGGGGACCGACCACCGGTACCAATGACCATCGTGTGACCGGTGTCGGAAAGCTGCTCCGTCGGACCAAGATAGATGAACTACCTCAGTTGCTGAATGTGCTGCGGGGTGATATGAGCCTCGTTGGCCCTCGGCCAGAGGTTTTAGAATATAGCTCTGAATACACAGGCGAGGGGAAATGCATTCTCAGTATGCGACCGGGGATTACAGATTATGCATCAATAGAATTTGCCGACCTCGATGACCTGGTCGGGAACAAAGAGCCTGACAAGTTCTTTCGAGAAAAAATTCTGCCCCGCAAGAATGCATTAAGAATCAGATATGTAAAAGAATGGTCCCTCATGTCTGATTTTTGCATTCTGTGGGCGACCTTCTGTAAAGTACTGAGGAGGATCGCCGTTCGATGAAAGGTCGGAAGATGATCAGAGCGGGAAAGACAGTGCCCTATCTAAGGGGAATGTTTTATTTTTAATAACAATAAAGAAAATGGAATTCTCGACATTCGGCACAACGGAACTCAGGATTTCTAAGATCGGATTCGGATGCTGGGCGATTGGTGGACACGGCTATGGCCAGGTGGATGATCATGAGTCGATAAAGGCCATACAGAAAGCCCTGTATTGGGGAATTAACTTTTTTGATACGGCTGATATATACGGGTTCGGTCATTCAGAGGCTATCCTTTCAAAAGGTCTCGGCCCCCGAAGGCATGATGTATTTATCGCAACGAAGTTCGGCCTCTGTTGGAATGATGCGGGAAAAATATACAAAGATTGTAGTGCCAAAAGGGCCATGGAAGCACTAGAGGGAAGCTTGCGTCGTTTGAGAATTGATTGTATCCCCTTATACCAAATCCACTGGCACGATGGCATTACTCCTCTTGAGGAGACTATGGAAATACTTCTTCGTTTCCGGGATGAAGGGAAGATAAGATTTATAGGCATTGCCAATCCCATTTTGCAACTTATTGACCCAGCGAATACGATTGAAAAACCGTGCTCCATACAAACCCTTTTCAATCTTATAGATAGGCAGAACGAGCAATTGCTCCATGATCTATACTATTCAGCTCGAATGAACACTCTTGTTTATGGCCCTCTCGCGCGTGGCTTGCTCTCGGGAAAATATGGTGAAAAAGCGACATTCAGCATCAATGACACACGTATGAATGATGAAAATTTCAAGGGGGGAAAGCTTTGCAGAAATCTGGAAATCGTCCGAGAACTAAAAGTTTTGTCTAAAAAATATAACAAATCCATAGCACAGACCGCGTTGCGATGGGTGTTGGATATTCCGTTTATATCTTCAGTTATTGTGGGCATCAAAACAGACACTCAGGTTATGGATAACATTGGCGCAAGTGGGTGGAATTTATCCGATGAACATTGGTGCTATTTATCCAGTTTATCATCGCTGGAAATTTAAGGTGGTAGCTACACGATGTATTCTTTAGAGTTACTGAGGGATTTTTATCGGACCATGCTGCGGATACGGTTGTGCGAAGAGGGACTTATTGCCCCTATTATGAAGAGCGAGATTCGCACGCCCTGCCATCTGTATTCTGGCGAGGAGGCGATTGCAGTCGGGTTATGCGCCTCGCTGACAGACAAAGATTATGTCTTTGGCACACATCGTTCTCATGGCCATTTTCTTGCTAAGGGCGGTTCTATGGAGGAAATGATCGCGGAAATATTTTGCCGTGAGACCGGCTGTTCACGAGGCCGAGGCGGATCTATGCACCTGGTTGATCCAAAGATTGGATTTCTCGGAGCAGCACCAATTGTTGCCGGGACTATCTCTCTAGCCCTCGGGGCGGCCCTGGCAGCTTGCATCCGGAAGGAAACAAGGATTGCCGTAGTTTTCTTTGGGGATGGAGCGACGGGCGAGGGCGTATTGTATGAGTCCTTGAACTTCGCATCCCTGAAGAAACTCCCGATCATTTTTGCCTGCGAGAATAACTTATATGCCACCCACATGCCAATCCTTGAATGCAGGGCAAGCCCAAATATATATGAGATAGCGGAACCTTTTCATATCAAAACTCAGGCCTTGGACGGTAATGATGTCCTGGCGGTATATGAGGCTGGCAAGGCGGCCGTCGCCCAGTGCCGCAACGGTGAAGGGCCGGTGTTCATGGAATTCAAGACGTATCGTTTCCGGGGTCATGTGGGTCCGGATGACAATATCCAAAGCAAGCATAGCGATATTCGACCGAAAAATGAGATTGAACAATGGATGAAAAGGGATCCTATCATTCTTTTTGAAAAATACCTCACGGAGGGCCGACTCATGAAAGCACATGAATTGAAGCTCATGAGGGAAGAAGTGGAGCGGGAAGTGGCGGCAGCCCTTGATTTTGCGAAGCGCAGCCCTCGCCCGAGTGAGAAAGAACTGAAAGACCATGTCTATCGATAGAAAATTATCCTACAGCCTTGCGATCAATGAAGCGTTCCATCAGATGATGGCCGCCGATCCCGATGTGATTCTTATCGGTCAGGGCACAAGAAGTCCGTGGTATGTGGGGGATACGGCCCAAGGTCTCCAGGAGCGTTTTGGGAAAGAACGAGTGATTGACACGCCCGTATCCGAAAATGCCATGACGGGAGCGGCGGTTGGTGCGGCACTAGCGGGAATGAAGCCGATCGTGGTTCATCCCCGGATGGACTTTATGTTCTATGCCTTCGATCCAATTATCAATTTCGCAGCGAATTGGTGCTACATGAACGGCGGCAAAGCCTCCGTGCCTGTGGTCTTCTGGGGGATCATCAATCGAGGCGGCGAGCAGGGTGCCCAGCACTCCCAGGCCCTGCATGCCATGTTCGCCCATGCCCCAGGGCTGAAGGTTGTCATGCCATCGTCAGCTTATGATGCGAAAGGTCTCATGATCGCAGCCATCAAGGATCCAAACCCCGTGGTGTTCATCGATGACAGATGGCTATATCGGAACGAGGAAAGTGTGCCAGCGGGACCGTATGAGGTAGAAATCGGCCGCGGGATCATTCGCAAGCCGGGCAGGGATCTGACGCTCGTGGCCGTATCCTACATGGCCCATGAGGCGGCAATGGCGGTCCATGAGCTTTCCGATGCCGGCATCGACGTGGAGCTGATTGATCCGCGAACAATCAAACCGCTTGACGTGGATCTGATTTTACAATCTGTAAGAAAAACTGGTCGGCTTATTATCGCCGATGTGGGCTGGTTGACTTGTGGCGTCGCAGCTGAAATCGCCGCTTTGGCTTCAGAACATGCCTTTCATCATCTGAAGGCGCCCGTGAGGAGGATAACCCTTCCGGATTGTCCAGCGCCAGCCAGTATCAGTCTGGAAAAGATCTTTTACAGGACCAGCCGGGATATTGTGGAGACGGTCAAGAGTTTTTTTAGAAAAGAGTAAATGCCAACCATTCCTCCCGCATCCGAGACCGAGAACCTTACTTCAGTGAGGTTCTCATTATGAAAGATGGTCTTCGATTTTCTTGCTTATAGAAAACAGGCAGTACTGACTTAGGGGTTGATTAAATGAACACGCAACTTTCAATTCTTAAGGAAGGCCTTCTCCGAATTACGCCGCTCAAGAGGCTTGCTTTTTTCATTCTGGCCGATTCCCTATTGATCGCCTTCTCGCTATATATATCGTTCTGGCTGCGGTTTGACGGTGCGATTCCGCCCGAGCACCTATTAAAATTCCCTGTCTATTTTGGGTTGGCTCTATGCGTAAAAATATTGTCTCTCGGCGCGTTCGGCATATACAGAGTTTCTTGGAGATTCTTCGGGCTCAGCGATTTGGTGAAACTCGTCGCAGCGATTTCGATTGCCTCTCTTGTCCTGGCGGCGATCTATCTTGGCTTTCGAACCAGCGGGCCGTTTTCTGGCTTTCCGCGGGCCGTGATGCTTGCGGATTATGTGATTACGTTGGGTGTTCTCGGCGTGCTTCGCATCTCCAAGAGGGCTGTTATCGAATATCTCAGCAAGTCGGGGAAAATGAGGCATGGACGAAGTCGGGTCCTGATCGTCGGGGCAGGTAATGCTGGCAGCTCGATCGGCCGAGATATG
>Ga0315286_10008584_pt1 | contig 10062 bp, 3 predicted proteins | sample YL17G10_0_MG_FD_205038 | JGI IMG/M metagenome (GOLD analysis project Ga0315286, IMG submission 205038) | Sediment microbial communities from Yellowstone Lake, YNP, Wyoming, USA - YL17G10_0 | ecosystem: Environmental > Aquatic > Freshwater > Lake > Sediment | place: USA: Wyoming | collected...
CTGAGCCGCGTGTAGAAGGCGCCGAACGGCCGCGGCCCCGGCGGGCCGGAAGGGAGGACGCGGAATTGCAGCGGCTGGGGATTGGCCGGCGAGTTCTCCGTGAAGGAGGTTTTGATCTCGTCTGCCGTCAGGGCGCGGTTGCCGATGCGCACTTCGTCAATCAACCCGTCGAAGAACATGTTCGACAAAAACTTCTTGCTGGGTTCGCGCTCGGTTAGCGCGGGGTATTGTTGCCGATGCGCCATGCCTATGAGCAGGTCCAGCCCTTCGGCCGGCTTGAAGTCTCCTTTGGCCTCGTTCGCCCCGACAGGCTGGCCGTTCACGTAGAGCTTGAAGCCGGTTGCTGGATCAAACGTGCCGGCAACGTGGGCCCATTTGAGGAGCGCCAAAGGTTCCTTCGAATCGCAGCCCAGCCATTTCCCATCCACGGCGGCATAGAGGCCCACCTGGCCAAGATGATTGATCCCGAGGAAGAATCCCGCCCGCGCATCCTGGTCGTGGTCCACGATTCCCGTCCAAGCCCACGAATACTCCTGCGGTGCGATCCAAGCCTCGAGGGTGAACGCGTTGGTGAACGAGGGTGCTTCAGCGGCCTTGCACACCACCCGCGAGGTGAAGCCATCGAACCGCAGACCGCTGCCCTGCACGCCGGGACCAAAGAATAAGTGGCCGACCATGGCGTCTTTCCTACCGGTTATCGCCTCCGCTACCATCGTTCCCTGCCCTTCGTCGAAGTGCCAGCCAGCGACCCGCCCGTTGGTGTTCGCGAGCGTGGAGCCGCGGGCGGCAAGGAGGACCAACACGAGTGCGGCTGAGCGCGGGGACAACAGGAGTTTTGTTTTCATGGACTTAGACTTCATAACACTTACCTCAAGACTCGTAACACCCTTTCACGCCCTTTGATGTATCGGCTGCGTGCCGCCTACGGAAGCTGCGCTTCGATGCGATAGAAGCGGCGGGTTGCGAGCGGAACGTTGGTATCCATCAATGTCATCAGCCCCGTGCCACTGTTGGCGCAAGTCAGCCAGGCGAGCGGAGTCCAGATGCCCGACGCCAGATCACTGGTGTAAGTGATCCGGTATTGGATGCCGCCCATGCCGTTGGAGATCGTGAATTGGGCACCCGTTGCCCGACCCAAGCTGAATCCCGCAGTGCCGCTCAGGAGTGCCGGTTTGGGCGCCGCCGCTGGCAAGGGCCGGGCGCTGACCTCATTCGACGAGTTCGTACTCACTCCTGCGCTGTTGGTGGCCGACACCACATAATAGTACCGGACACCGTTGGTCAGCGGGGCGTCCGTGTAGTTGGTTGTGGCCGACGCCTCAATGGCAACCTCATTGCCGCTGGCTAATGACCGCTTCACCATGTAGCCCGTGGTGTTGGCGGGCGCAGTCCACGTCAGGCTTACCTGTCCGACGCCTGCCGTGGCCGTCAGCCCGGTCGGTGGGGCAGACGGGGGATCGAAACGGTGGACCGAGAAGCCGCCTTGTGTGGGACCGTGGTTTCCGGCATGTGTATCTGGCAAGTAGAATACCAAACTGGTCGTGTTCGTTACGATGGCCGTCAGCAACGCATACTCGTCTCCGATCGCAGGCGATCCGAAGGCCAGAGGCGTCACGGCCTGCGTGCCGTCGCTCAGCCTAAGGACCACACTTTCATTGTACGCGAAACTCGTTCGCTTATCGCCGTAACCGAACTGGAAAAGATACTGCTTGCTGCTGTTCAGCCCGGTGAAGGTCAACGTCATCCCCGTAAGCGTGTTGTTCGGGAACGCACCATACTGATACTGCGCGTCGGTCCCCAGCGCGCCGAAGTTGAAGGTGAGTATGTTCTTGGCCGGACTTAGTGGAACCGTCACCGTGCCGTTGCCGGAAAAACAGGTGTCATTCTTGTTCGCAGCGGGCGAGGTAGTGGAGCCGTGAGTGCCGCCGGACTGGGGCACGCCGCCCAGAATCAGCGAGGCGATGTTCCTGGTGCCGGTGTAGTTCAGATTCACCTTTGAATTGGGGGTGCCGCTGATGCTCAATGCACCGCTGCCCAGGGCGTCTTTATGATTGCATTGCAGGGTGCAGGCCGTGACGCTGGTTGGCCCCGTGTAGCTGTTCGCCACCCCGAGCACCACCGGCCCCTGGCCATTCAGAGTCAAGCCGCCGGCTCCGCTGATGCTGCCGTTGAAGGTCATGGTGGCATATCCCGGACCCTGGATGATCAGGTTGGAATTCAGCGTGACGGGGCCGTTCCAATTGTCGCCAAAGCCGTTCTCCGGATAGAGATCTCCGCCGTTTACGGTTAAGGCATTTGCGGCGGTGATGCGTTCCAGAAAGAGACGGCCCCCATTGAGGGTGATGGGCCCAGTGCCCAGCGCGGCGTTCGCCTGGATATCCAGGGTGAGTTGGCCAGCGTTGATGATGGTACCGCCGGAGAAAGTGTTGGCAGCATTTTTGATCGTCAGCGTGCCCAACCCGGTTTTGGTCAGGCCCATGGATGTGCCGCTGATGATTCCCGAGGCGGCCAAAGTCCTGCCCGAGTTCACAGTCCAGGTTTGACTGGCACCCAGCGCGATCGGTGTTCCCAAGTCCAGATTGACTGTGGATGACGACATGTTGATGCCGCCCGATCCGAGCGTGAGCGTGCCCGTTCCAGTGATGCCGATGTCCGACATGGCACTCGCCACGCCGATGCCACCCCACGAACTGGAAGTCCCCAGGGCCAGGCCCGCACCCAGCGAGGTGCTGGCCCAAGTGGCAACATCGCCGGAACCGGGCACGGTGCCGCCCCAGCTTGCGCCGGCCGTGAGGTCGGTGCCGGTGGCGGCCTTGGTGACAGGCGCGGCTTGCGAATTGCTGACGATGGCGAACATGGCCAGCGCCGAGGCGGCGACACGGAGGGAGAGTGGTCTCATTGTGTGGTATTCAGTAATCAGTAATCAGTGGTCAGCGATCCTATGGGTTGGCCGCTTCGAGCCGGTAAAAGCGCTGGGAGAGGCCCACCGCGTTGGTATCGCTGAGCGACATTGGGACGCCGGTTGAAGTGGCACTCCAGCCGTCCGGCAGCGGGAAGTCCGGCGGCGCGATGACCGGCAGCCACACCGCATCCGTCAATGCGTTCTTGCAGGCCAGGCGATACTTGTAGCCGGCCACCGTGTCGAAGGAGAAGCCCGGCACCCCGTTGCTGACCGTGATCGCGCTGCCCAGCAGCACCGGCGTTGGTGGCACGGGTGCCAGCGTCGTGAAACTCAGCACGTCGGCAGCCCACACAGTGTAAGCCGTGTTGGTGGCGCGGAAGGTGAAGAAGTAAGTCCTGTTCGGAGCCAGACCCGTAACCGTGCGACTGAGGTTCGTCGAGACCACATTGGTCCACGCGCCGACGTAGGCCGCGTTGGTCCAGACCGCCGCATTGGTTCCGCCGTTGACCGTGTTCCAATACGCCAGCACGGCAGCGTTGGTCCCGCTGCAAGCCAGCCTTGCGTTGAGCGCAGCCGCGCTGTTCGTGATCGCAGTGGCGGGCGTGTTGGTAATGGTGATAAGCGCAGGCACAGTCACCGTGCCCGTGCCGCTGAAGTGCGCGTCCTTGTAGGTGGCCGAAGAGCTGGTGGAACCATAGACACCAGGGGTCATGTTCGTGCCACCGAGCGTCAAGGAGGAGATGGTCCGCGTGCCGCTGTAGTTGAGGTTGACCATCGCCCCGTTGCTGATGCTCAGCACGCCGGTGCCCAGCGAAGCCGCCCGCGAGCAGGACAGCGTGCCGGCCTGCACCACATTGGCGCCGGTGTAAAAGTTGGCGCCGGACAAGGTCGCCGTGTTGCCGCTTGTCTTGGTGAAACCCCCGGCGCCGCTGATGTTGCCGCTGAACTCCATCCTGTAGTCCGCCCGCAAGATGGTATTTCCATTGACGATGACGGGCCCCATCCACGTAACACCCCAGCCGTTGCCGGAATAGAAGGTGCCGCCATTCAGGATCAAGGCATTGGTCGCAGTAACGCGTTCAAATTCGAGCGTGGCCCCGCTGTTGAGCGTGACGGGTCCGGTGCCCAAGGCATAATTGCACTCGGGACTTAGCCCATTGACCAAGGTGCCCCAAATCAGCGTGCCGCGGTTGATGATCGTGCCACCGCTGTAAGTGTTAGGGCTCAGGCCGTAAATGCGCAGTGAACTGGAGCTGTCCATCGTCACCCCGCCCGGACCGCCAATTGTGTAGCTGAGCACCACGGAGCCCGACGAATTGGCGACGGTCAGATTGCTCATCACCATCAGGCTGCCACTGGTCAGCGTGTAGGTGCCGGTGAAGTTGGAGAACGTGACCAGGTTGGCGGTGACCGGGGTCAGGGCGATGGTTCCACCCGCGCTGCCCGAGCCGATCCGGGCATTGTAGTAGTCGGCCCAGTTCACGTTCGTGGTGCCGTTCCACCAGGTGTTGGTGGAGTTGATCCACACGCCCCCGCCATCGCGCACCGCAGCGCCGGTGCCATTGGCGTCCCAAGTCAGGTCAGGCGGCATGAACGTGATGGGCGGGCTGATCGCGGCCGCCAAGCTCATCCCCGAAACCGCCGTGGCCGCCAACGTCATTGTGTCCGCCGCCGAATAGGTCGCCCCCGAGATCATCACGCTGCTGCTCCCATTAACAATCGTGCCACTGAGCGTCCCGCTCAACGTGCCGGAGCCCGAGTTCTTGCCCAATTGCACCGGGGTATCGCTCATCACCGTCTGCGGATTGCCGACGGCATCCTGCGCCTGCACGGTCACGCTGAACGGATATTTCGCGGGGGGATTGGCCGGCACCGACGTGAAAGCCAGCATCGTCGGCGTGGTGAAGCTCAACACGTTGGCCGCCCAGACGGCGTAGGTCGCGTTGCTGGCCAGAAACGTGAAGTAGTAGATCGTATTCGTGTTCATCGCCAGTCCCGTGGCGGTGTAGGAAATGTTCGTCGAAAGAATATTGGTCCACTTGCCCGCTACCGCCGAGTTGGCCCACGCGGCGGGGTTGGTCCCGCCGTTGACCGTGCCCCAGTAGGCCAGCACGGTGGCGTTGGTCCCGCCGTAAGCCAGGGTCAAGCCCAGGCGGGCGTTGAGCTTGGCATGATTGGTGGCTATCCCTGTGGCCGGCAGATTGGTGATACTCATGGGCACCGGCACGGTCACCGTGCCCGTGCCGGTGAAGTGAGCGTCCTGATAGGTCGCCGGGGAATTGCTGGAACCATAGACTCCGGCCAGTTTGTTGGTGCCGCCCAGCGCCAGCGAAAAGATGTTCCGCGTGCCGGAGTAATCGAGGTTGACCACTGCGCCATTGCTGATGCTCAGAGCGCCACCCCCAAGCGAAGTCGGTGCCGGGCAGGTCACCATGCCGGTCTGCACCAGCGTGGCCCCGGTGTAACTATTGACGCCGGACAAGGTCAGCGTGTTGACGCCCGTCTTGGTCAAGCCGCCGGCGCCGCTGATGGTGCCGCTGATCTCCATCCCGTAATCCGTGCGCACAGTGGTATTCGAGTTCACGGTAACCGGCCCCATCCACATCGCTCCCGCGCCGTTGGCCGCGTAGAGCGTGCCGCCATTCAGGGTCAACGCATTGGTCGGACTGGCGTTCTCAAATTGCAGCGTGGCCCCGCTGTTGAGCGTAACGGGCCCGGTCCCCAGGGCATAACTGCAGTCCGGACTGACCCCATTTGTTATCACGCCCCAGATCAGCGTGCCGCGCTTGATGATCGTGCCGCCGCTGTAGGTGTTGGGGGTCAGACCGCAGATGCGCCAGGTGCCAGAGTTGGTGAGCGTTAGCGAATGCCACGGCCCGGAGATCATATTCGAGATCACCACCAGCCCGCTGCCCGTGCCCCCCAGTGTCGTGGACACATCCAGCTTCAAGGGCGTGTTGATCACCACCCCGTTGGCGCTGTTCTGGTTGATCTGGGGATAAGACCCCACGTCGGCCGTGAGGGTGATCGGGTTCCCGGTGAGCGTCACCGCGCCCGAAAAATTCAACTGGTTGACCGCATATCCGCCGTAACCATACCCGTTGCCCAGGTCATTGGTCGCCACGTAACTCCCCGTCGGCGCGAAATTGAGCCGGTAATACGAGTGCCCGCCGGCCTCCGGGGCGTTGGTGGAGCCCCAATTGGTCGCCGCACTCCAGTTACCCGAGGCTGCCTGGTTCCACGCGATGGTAATCCATCCGCCCCAGAACTGATTGCTCGCAATCGGCACATAGCCGACTTCCAGACCCGGAGGCGGGGTGACCAGCAAAGCCGGGTCAACGTCGGCCAATGTTCCCATGGTCGGCGGGGCGAGGTAAGTGCCGCCGTTGGTCCAAGCGCTGTGAATCTTCACCACGTTGGCCTGGAGTTGTTCGCGCTCGGCCGGGGTCAGCCCAGCCTTCATGATCGCCGGCTGGTCGGCGAAACGATACCAGTAATACGTCACCACGTTGCCATCTTCGATCCGCGCCTGAAACGGCCCCGCCGCCGGCCCTGGAGTATTCCAAACGGGGTCACTCGGCACCGTGTAGGTCGCCGGCGTGGCGGGTGGGCTGCCGCTGTCAAAACTGTAGCTCGCGAGCTGCGGAGGCACGGCCGCCGCTGAAACCGGTGTCCACGTCCCTGCTTGAAGCTGATAGAATTCCGGCATCACGACGGCGGGCGTCCCGTCAGCGAACTGGGTGTAGGACACTTGATTCGTCCCCCATTTGTAGCCGTAAGTCGCCGAATCCGGGGTGTAAAATCCCATGGTGGTTGCCACGGTCATCGGCAAGCCCCCGAGCGGAGAGTTTTGAACCCCCCAACCAAACGAGCCGCCGGTGATGGTCTGCAGTGCGGCACCCTGGGCATTGAACGGGCCGACCGGCGCCGGGCCGTTGTTGGTGAACCATTGCTGGGCCGCGTTCCAGAGCGCGGTCTGGTCATACACGGTGGGACTGTTCAGCGCGATGCTGCCATTCGTCCCATGATTGATGGCGGAAAACACGGGCGCCACGCGCAAGAAGGATCCCTCGGGACCGTCATACTCCCTTCCTGGCACGGAGTGTGACTCATTCGCGATGGACTTGTTCGGCCCGGCCCAGCACGAGTCCAGCATCAACCCGGCAGCACTCGTATTATCCTTCGTAACTTGCGAGTAGAAGTGCGGAGTGAGGACCGCGACGGGGCCTTGGAAGTTCCCGGTGTTAAAGAACAACGTCCACCAACGATCGCCCGTGGGCACATTGACGCCATCCGTGGTGGCCTTGCCCGGCAGCAGCGGCAGCGCCAGATAGCCGTAGCCGACAAGCTGGCCCTTCGTGCCATTGCGAAACATTTCCAACTTCGGTGGATAAAGCAGGCGCGGACTGATTTGGGCCGCGCCATAGACACCAACGCCTCTGCCGCTGGAGGTTCCGTTGGCAAAATTGGTGAAGCCATTCCCAGCGACAGCACCAATGCCAAACCCATGGTTGCACCAATGATTCCCATACCCCCCACCGACACCCGGACCGCCTTCGATATCGCAATAGATGCCGGGGTTACACTGCGGGTTCATCCATGTGCCGATTTCCAGGCTGGCCTCGAAATTGGGTGAATAGCAGGCATACTGCGGCCGCCCCAGCAGCGCCACATACATGGTATATCCGGCATTGTAGGTATTGGCTACCCCGGTGTAGTTCACGCCCAGATAGCCGCCGAGATTTGGGTTGGACCACGTCTGCGCCTGCGCGGGCAAAACACTCGCAACGAACAGCCACGCGGCCATTCCTATTGCACAGCGTAGAATGTCAACACTGTTTGTACTGCTTGTGTTTGATTGCTTCATTGTTCCTCTCCGCAGTTGCATTTATGGGTTCGCGACTTCGAACCGGTAGAAGCGCTGCGGCTGGATGGATTCAAGGTTCATGGCTTTCCCTTTTGGGCGCGCCGGCCTTCGGGCAGTTCCGCCAGCGCGGCTTTGAGTTGACGCAGTTCGGCAGCGGATGCGGCGCGCAACGGGGCGCGGGGCGCGCCGACGGGATGGCCCATCAGGCCGCAGGCGGCTTTCACCCATTGCGTGTATTTGCCGCCGCCTTCCATCAGTTCGAGCGTGGGCAGCATGTCAAAGAAGAGCTTGCGGGCGGCGGCATAGTCCTTCTTCTCCACGACCAGTTCGTAGAGCTTCGCGTGGGAAGCGGGCAGGACGTTGACGACGCCGCCGACCCAGCCGATGGCGCCGACCATGAGGCTCTCCAGCGCGATGGTGTCGCAGCCGCAGAACACGCCGAGGCTGTCGCCGCAGCGGCGCAGCAACTCCGTGATGCGCGGCATCTCACCAGTGCTCTCCTTCACGTAACGGAGGTTCTTCAGTTCCGACAGCCGCGCGATGAACTCCGGTGACATATCTACGCCGGTGCGGCCGGGGTAGTTGTAGAGCATGATCGGCACGCCGATGGCGTTGTTGACGGCGCGGAAGTGCGCGTAGAGTTCCTCGGGCCGCGGCAGCGAGTAGTAGGGCGCGGCGAGCATCACACCCGCGCAGCCAAGTTGCTCGGCCTGGCGCGAGTAGGCGATGACCTCGCGCGTGGCGCCGGCGTTGGTGCCCGCGATGACCGGCACGCGACCGCTGGCCGCCTCCAACACCGTGCGAAGAACGCTTTCGCGCTCGGCGGCGGACAGCGCATAATACTCGCCGGTGCTGCCGAGCGGGATGATGCCGTGAACGCCTTTGCGGATGAGATGGTCGGTGAACCCGCCGAGTTTCCCGTAGTCAATGTCCTCGTTGGCCTTCATCGGCGTGGCCAACGCGACCCACACGCCATGCAGTTTGGTTTTCATTCTTTCTCAGTGTTTAGTGTCTTGATTTCTTCGTCTGCAAACTCGCCCGCACCAGTTCCGGGAGGTATTTGACCGGAACTGAGCCTTGTTCCAGCACCGCCTCATGGAAGCGGGCCAGGTTGAACTCGCTGTCCAGTTCGCGTTGCATTTGCTGGCGCAGCCGCATGAAAGCCATCCGGCCGACGAAATAGGAGGAAAGCTGCACCGAACTCTGCTTGGCGCGGATGAGCTTGAGCCGGGCTTCGCCTTCGGATTGGAAGGCGTCGTCGGTGAGGAAACGCAGCGCCTGCTCTTCCGTCAGCGCGCCGCAGTGCATCTTGTGATCCAAGATGGCGTTGGCCACGGTGCGGAGGTAGAACTTGAGTTGCATCAGGCGCAGCGCCAAGTCGCCGTCGCCGTAGCCCTGGTCCAGCATCATCTGCTCGCAGTAGTTCGCCCAGCCTTCCTCGAACGTGCCCGCGCCCAGCACGCGGCGCAGCAACGAGGGGTTTTGGTTGGCGTAATCGAGCTGCACGTAATGGCCGGGATACGCCTCGTGAAGCGTGAGGATCTGCAGCATCTGGCTGTTGTATTCGCTCAAGAAACTCGCCACCCGCGCGGCGTCCCAATCCCTTGGGGGCGGACTGATGGCATAGATGCTCGCGGCGGTCGCGTCCAGCGGCGGCGCGGAGTTGAAAAACGCGATGGAGTTGCCGCGCTGGAACTCCGGCATCTCGAGTACCTGGCAGCGATCCGGATCGGGGAGCTTCAAAATATTCCGGTCCGTGATGAACTGCTTCAATCGCGCCACCGTGGCCTGAGTATTGGCGGTCAAGGCCTCGGGCTTGCCATGGTCGCGACCGACTTCGCGGACCACGCGGTCAATGGTTTCGCGCCGGCCAGCGTCGTCGTCGGGCGGGAGCGGTGTCGTCGGGAAGTAACGTGACCACAACTGCCGCGATATCAGCAGCATGTCCCGGCGCACTTGGATGAAATCCGCTTCGGCCACGGCCAGGACTTGACCGGCGGTGAAGCCGGCGTCCAGCACGCGCGCGAACTTCTCGCGATAATTCTTCCGGCCCAACCGCCAATCGCCCGTGGCCCGCGGGAGGAGTTCCCGCTCCAGAAACTTCTGGTGCTGCCGGAGCGCCGCCGCCGCGACCGCAGCCACTTTCTTGACCGCCTCGATTTGAGGGGTGTCGCCGACCATCTCAAACAATTCGGTCTCGTAGAAAGCGATCGCGCCTGTGTTTTGTTTGATGGCGGTTTCGGTCACCACTCGCGGAGGATAGCGCAGGTTCTGCCGTCCGGCGGCGAGCAAG
>Ga0315286_10008586_pt1 | contig 10061 bp, 11 predicted proteins | sample YL17G10_0_MG_FD_205038 | JGI IMG/M metagenome (GOLD analysis project Ga0315286, IMG submission 205038) | Sediment microbial communities from Yellowstone Lake, YNP, Wyoming, USA - YL17G10_0 | ecosystem: Environmental > Aquatic > Freshwater > Lake > Sediment | place: USA: Wyoming | collected...
CTATCCCGCCGGCGAGCCGCACATCGTCACCTCGGGCCGCTACCTGGTGTACGACACGCCGCTCGGGCGGCTGGCGCCGATCATCTGCAACGACGTCAACTACACCGCCGCGGTGCGCATCCCGGCGCGGATGGGCGCCCAGCTGGTGATGGTGCCGACGCGCATGTTCGGCGGCGTGTGGAAGGAGATGCAGGTGATGGCCGTGTTCCGGGCGGTGGAGAACCGCGTCTCGACCGTGATGGTCGACGGCGCCTTCCGCACCACGATGGTCGATCCTTATGGACGCATGGTGGCCGACCAGGTCACGCCCGCCGGCGGCCCACTGACGCTGGTCGCCGACGTGCCGATAGGAAGCCCCAACGCTCTGTACACCCGCCTGGGCGACTGGGTCGGGTGGCTGAGCCTGGCCGGCTGGATCGGCTCGATGGTCTTTCAATCGACGACCACAAGGCGGCAGAAGAAGGCCGGGGAGACTGGGCGCGGCGCACGATGAGATCCTTGGGTTGTCGCGCCAGGGACCAAGCGGGGAAGCCTTTGCGCCGATGAGTGAAACCCTCTGGTGGCGGCTCCACCCAACCGCCCCTTTAGCTCGAATCCCTCGGGCTCACGCGGAAGCCCAGGCAAGACGCCCCCTGTGGCGTACTCCTGGACACACTGCCGGCGATTCGCAGGACGCATGCGGAGCCGCGGTTCCTAGAGGGGGCGGGAAGGCGCGAGCGATGCGATGGCATCGAGCAGATCCATCGAAAGCGCCACCAGGGAAGCCGCCAGGGTGTCCGCTGGCTCGAACGGCGCAGCCGCTCGAACGGCCATCTGAGTGCCGGGGGCGCTCGGCCGGCCAAAGAGCTGCCGACACTGGACGCGCGCTCTCTCCGCGGCATCTCGTGACGATGGGTTGGTCAATAGGCCGCTGTAGCGCTCGGCAATAGCCTGCGTGGGAATCACCCGCAGAAGCCGGTACACATCCAGGGCATCCTTGTCGCTCCTTCGGTCGGCAATCCCTTGGCGGTCCATGATCTTGTGCACCTTGGCCACGATCAGAGCCGCAGGGCCGGCGACCCTGAGCTCGAAGCCCCGCGAGTCACCAGGCTCGAAGGCGGCTAGCCTGTGCAGGCCCCAATCCACCAGCGCTCCCTCAAGACCGGCTGCCTTTCGTGCAGTCCCCTGTGCATGTGGCGGAATGCGCGCCGACCTGCGTCCCGCCCCCCCGAGGGTTTCGGGGACCAAGAGATCGACGCTGACGAACCGTTTCTCTCCGGCAACGGAAACGGATGCCTGCCAAATTCCGACGTCGTTGCCGGAGCGGACGAAACCAGCCTGGCGCAATGCTTCCTCCAGCCGCGGCTCCGGACCCAGCCGTGCTGGCTCGATCATCAGGTCGGCATCCGTGGTGAAGGGCGCCACGGCCAAGCCGGCCTCGCCTGCATGAAGGTAGACGGCCTGAGCGCCAACAAGCACCAGGGCATTGAGATGTGGCGCAAGGGCCTCGAGTGCATCGAGAAGGGCCCGGCGCGCGGCAACATACACAGGATCAGGATCTCCAGGCATCCTCGTTCCTCGCCATCCAGTCCAGCAGGGCATCCGCTTCGGCCGGCCCGCGCCCACCTCCGGTCAGGAGATCGGCCACGCACTGGCTTAGCGCGACCTTGCGCAAGCCATCCTCGGTGCGCGCCCGGTCGTACACGACGGTGTCGAAGGGCGTAAGAAGCAGGACGTTGGCCCCGGCATCGGCGGGCCGGACTTCCAGGAAGCCCGCTGCTCGTTCGGGTTCATCGACATAGCACATTACAGCACGGCCCTCGGCGACGGAGGCCTCCTTAGGCACGGCAAGAGTCCCGGTCAGGGCGTATGTGCCCTCGTATTCGAGGAGGCGTTCGGAGAGAGTTTCAATCCCCCGCGGTGCGAGGTATGCAACGGCACGGTTCGTCCTGACAAGGGAGTAGTCCCGGCTCCATCGCCGAATCAGGTTGAGCCAATCGGTCTGAACGACACGGCCCGATGCCTCCCTTTGGACCAGATCCTCGGACGACAGGAGGTTGAGGACTCGGCTGACGTACCCGGCGTTCGTCGCCGAGAGGCGTGCCAGTTCCCGCACCCCCATTGGAGGACGGACGTCGCACAGTGCCCGGACGATGCGGGCTGCCTTGCCGCCCTTGAGCGTGCGGCTGCCCCGGCGGTCGGGGGCAGGATCGCGATCCGCTCCCTGAGTCTCGATCAGCAGGGCCGGACGGTCCATGACAATCCAGGCGTTCCCGGTGAGATCGAGGTAGTTGACGCCGGCGGCGCGAAGCCTGATGCGAGACAATTCACTCAGGTAGTCCGAGATCAAGATCGTCCCGTCCGCCCCGCCCTGCCTTCCGGCCGAGGCCAGGAGCGCCGCGGCCTCCGCCGCCTGACGGGGCGACACACCTTGCTTGGCTTCCGCGATCAGGTCGGCGGACCTCCCGTCAGGTGCCCGAAGGGTCAGCCAAGCATCCCCCACAGGCCTTCGACCCCCGGCCGGCTTCCTGAGCGAGAGCCGCCAGCCTCTGGGCAGGCGAGCCGCGACTGTCTCTACAGCCCGGTCAAGCAAGGTGTTGCCTGAAACGGTAGTGTTGCGCATCATGCGCAACACTACACTTTTATGCAACACTTGTCAAGGCTCGGCCGGGGCGACCCTCCGGGGCCCCGGATCAGGACTTCCTGAAGTACCCCAGCTCCTCAAGTCGCCTCCTTGCCTCCGCGATCTCCGCCTCGGTGAACAATGGGCGGCACTTGTCCATGATGAGGTGCGCCTCTACAGAGTTACCGAGGTGACCAAGCTTCCACAGCGTCATCAGTCCTTCCTGGATCTCCTGTCTTGCCAACAGCCGCTCGGGCGGCTGGCGCCGATCATCTGCAACGACGTCAACTACACTGCCGCGGTGCGCATCCCCGCCAGCATGGGCGCCCAGCTGGTGATGGTGCCGACGCGCATGTTCGCCGGCGTGTGGAAGGAGATGCAGGTGATGGCCGTGTTCCGGGCGGTGGAGAACCGCGTCTCGACCGTGATGGTCGACGGCGCCTTCCGCACCACGATGGTCGATCCCTACGGGCGCATGGTGGCCGACCAGGTCACTCCCTCCGGCGGTCCGCTGACGCTGGTCGCCGACGTGCCGACAGGAAGTCCCAACGCTCTCTACACCCGCCTGGGCGACTGGGTCGGGTGGCTGAGCCTGGCCGGCTGGATCGGCTCGATGGTCTATCAGTCAACGACCACAAAGCGGCTGAAGAAGGCCGGGGAGGCAGGGCCTGCGGTGATGTGACGTCCGGGCACCGGAGGCAGGCAGACCACCGCGTGAGGTTGGGCGGGGCCGCTAGTCGCTGAGCGAGAACCGGCTAAAGAACTCCCACATCACCCGCGTGGCATCGATTGCCTGCGACGTGGGGCCGGTGATCCACTCCGGCAGCGGCTCGCCTCCCGGCCAGGAGTGTCCTCCGCCGGCGAGGGTGTAGAAGACCACCTCGGCCCCCTGCTCGCAGCCCGAGTAGCGGATGCCGCTGGCCTCGCCGCTCGAGGGCAGCGCAATGGGGGTCGCGTCGCATCCGTTGAGCGCCGCCCGGGCCGCCATCCAATCGGGGATCACGGGCAAGCGTGCCTCGCTGCCCCTCGACGGCCCGCCCAGGTAGGGGACGATCGGATCGGCGGTCCCGTGGAAGGCGATCATCGGCACGGGTCGGGACGGGCGGCAGTCCTCCAGCGGGTAGAGGTAGGCGCCCGCAACACCGCCGATAGCGGCGATGCGATCGGCGAGGGCGCAGCCTAGCAGGAAGGACATCCCGCCCCCGTTGGAGAGCCCGTTGGCGTAGACGCGGGCCGAATCGAGGTTGTACTCTCGGCTCAGCGTGTCGATCAGGTCAGAGATGAAGGTGACATCGGCCATCGGGTCGCCGGAGACCGCCCGGCCGCCGGCCCGCCACCGCCGCGGGAACCCGGTCCCCTCGGGATACACGACGAGAAACCCCTTCTCCTCCGCCAGATCGTTCCAGCGGCTGATCTGCATTTGGTGCGCCGGCCACTCGACGAATCCGTGCAGGCTGATGACCAGCGGCGTGGGTTTGGCCGGGTCATAGGTGGTGGGCACGAAGAGCAGGTACCGGCGCGCCTCGCCGGAGGAGACGATCTTGCCGTTCGTCTTGTTGAGCACCGTGAAGAGCACGGCAATCGTCACAGCCCCCAGTACGAGCAACCCCACGACGACGAAGACGACCCGCAGGAGGACCCGCCCGAGCGCCCGAACGATGCCGTGCGAGCCGCCGGTGATCGGCGCTACCTTGCCTGTCAGGTCGGTGTCCATGCCTTGCCTCCTCACGACGCCTTGGATTGTCTCCCTCGATCGTCCCATGGACCTCCGGGCGCCCATACAGCGGGGACCCTCCCGACCGATTGCAGCCCTACGGGCAGCAGGAATGTCCGCAGCAGCGCAAGCGTCTCCCCGAGGCTGCCGGCTGAAACGATCCCCGCCCGGTGCGTGAACGCCTTCCAGAGCTCCTGCTTGGACGGATCCGCCTCGAATTCGTCGGTGAGCGCGATCGGAGGTTCAAGAGGCAGGGGTGACCGCCGGGCGCCGAAGGTGTTCCGAATGGCCTGCTGGAGCATGGGACCTTCGAAGGCGAAGTGCGTCGCCAGGTACCAAAGATCGTAGAAGTCCTTGATGCGGCCGGTGCTCATGCCAAGACGAACAAGGGCCTCGTACTTCTCCGCGACGACCGTCTCGGCCGGATAGGCGCGCACCTCCGGCGCGGGGAAGTCCAGCAGGCCCGGGAACTCGAGCATGAGCGGCTCCGGCGTCACCGGGTCCCCAAACCCGATGTCCACCTGCAAGGGGATGCGCGCCTTGCCCAGATGGGCTGTAAGGTGAACTCTCACCCCTGGGTGCTCGGCTTCTTCGATAATCCGTTCCGCTCCGACTGAAACCGGATCGAAGACAAGCCCGTCGGGCTCCACCGTGGTGCGGGCAACCTGGCGAAAGATCTCAGCCTGCGCCTCTGGCGAATTGTCGCCCATACACAACAGGTCCAGGTCCTTCGTGGAGCGGTAGGGCCCGCCCTTCCAGGCCGCGACCAGCATGGCGCCTTTCAGGATGTATCGGCTCGAGTGACCTGACCGATTGAGCCGGAACAACAAGCGCTCGAAGGCGTACATGACCAGGACACGCTGGAACTCCTCCGAGCGCAACCTGGCGATGCCGAGCAGTCTCGCCTTGACCGAGGCGGGCAGGTCGCGTTTGGCTGACTTCACGTCAGCCCCTCGAGGTACGGTCGCATGACATTGGCCACACGGCAGATCTTGGCGTAGTGCCAGAGCTCATCCATCGTGAAGCGCCGGGCCCGCCAGCCTTCGCGCAGCGCTTCCAGCGCAACGTCGAGGCCGATCTTGTTGCGATACTTGAAGCAGTCGGCCACGGTCTTGGCCGGCCCGTAGACGCGGACCTGCGTGCCCTCGATGCGCCGCACTTCTATCCCTGTCCGCAGGGCTTCCCCTGAGAAGCGCACGATCCTCAGCGGCGGATGGTCGACGCGGGGCAGCCGCGCCTTGACGTCGATCGCCAGCCAGACTTGATGAGGCATCTGCGTCCCGACCTGGTGGAACTGAAGAGCTGAAAGCAGGCAGACGACGCCCTCCGGAACCCGCCGCGCCGCTTCAACGAGCGAGTGGTGTTCGGTGACATCCGCCTCGGCGAGCATGTACAGGCCGCGTCCACTGCGGATCAGCCGCCCATCCGCCGCCAGGCGGCGGACGTACTCGGGGTGAATGCCGAGCGCGGTGGCGTCACGCAGGCGGAGCACTCCCCGCTCCCGCGCCAGGTGGAGGATCCTTTCGGCAGGTGCCTTCTTGGCCATTGTGTCCAATCGTCGGTAGTTGTTACTATCTACCGACGATTATACACATCTGCGTCTGAGGCGCAAGAGGCGTTTCTGGGACGCTTGCAGCGTGTTCGGGCCTGAAACCGTGCTTGGCCGTGGGTAGAAGTCGGGAACGGGGTGCACGATGCCGTGGGATCATCACCCCTCGGCAGCCAGCGCTCACTTCTCCGGCCTCACGGCTGCGCCTGAGATACGGCCGGAGTGAGACTCGGCGGCGGTAGTGTTGACCCGGATCCCGATGCGGCCCAAAGCCGCCAGGGCCTTCTCAACAAACCACTTGACTGCCTCTTCGTCTCCACTATGAACCGCGCCGCCCAGCCTGCCATGCCCGGCGCAGGATCACATCGGCATCGGCGTCACCAGCTGGAAGTAGTTGCCGTCCGGGTCGGCCAGCGTGGCGATCCACCCGCCTCCCATCTCGTACGGCGCCCGGACGACCACCGCGCCCTGGGTCTTGATGCGCTCAAACTCCTGGCGGACCTGGGGGGTCTCGAAATTGAGGAGCACCCGCCCGGGGTCCTTGGCCTTGCTCCCCACCTTCCAGCCGTAGAAACCATTCTCCGTGTCGGCCATGTCGGCCGGGCGGCCGAAGACCTTCTCGTAGAAGGCGGTCATGGCCTGGGTCTGCTTCGTTCCGATCATGATGGCGTTCAGGTTCAACATTGCCCACTCCTCACTCTGGTGACTAGAACGGCGGACGCTGTTCGTGGCGCCTGCGGATCCCAAACAAGGATCGGACCCACTCGCGGGATGGCTCTCGTGCGGCAGCGGCGCCTGGCTTGCACTCGGCCCCGGACGAGAGCCCGGGATCCGCGAGGCCCAACAGGGCCCCGCCCTCATGCCTCCAGGCATCAACCCTGGGGGTTAGGCCGTTGCATGACCTAACCGGGCCTTCATCTTGGCGGGTTGCCCGGGCGGCCCTGATTTGGACTAGTTTTATCCATTATACCGCAGGGTCAGCTGCCACCCCATCACAGATCCGCTGCCGTTGGTCGCCGCTGGCCTGAGGGCCACCCCGAACGAACGGGACTCGCCGGACTGCCGAGGAGCCCGCTGGCCTCGCCGCTCGAGGGCAGCGCGGTGGGGGTTTCGTCACACCCAATGAGCGCCGCCCGTGCCGCCATCCACTCCGGGATCACAGGCAATCGTGCCTCGGTGCCTCTCGACGGCCCGCCCAGTCAGGGGACGATCGGATCGGCGGTCCCGTGGAAAGCGATCATCGGGACGAGTCGGGGCGGGCGGCACTCCTCCAGCGGGTAGAGGTAGGCGCCGGCGACGCCGCCGAAGGCGGCGATCCAGGCCCGGGTTCGTCGCTCGCTGTGTGGCCATTGCCGACGCCTACCGGCAGTCGCTGGCCCGCCTGAGTGGCGAGGGCGGCGCGCTGACGGCTGCGCAGGCGGCGGCGCCGTGCAACGCGCTGGACCCCGCGCAGCTGGTTCAGCAAGCGCAGCAGGAGGAGGCGATCGACAACAGCACGCCAGGCGCCGATAGAGCGCCGGCGGAGCCCCTGCTGGACATCGTCTCGGCGGACGTGTCCCAGGGGGACTGCAAGGTCTCGATGGTGAACGGCTGGACCTACTGCGACGTCACGATCACCTTCCACGTCGCCTTTGGGACTCCGGCGCTTCCGGCCGAAGTCGCCTGCTACAACATGGGCACGCAGCAGACCGTCCCGCTGGAGGTCCAGCAGGGCGAGGTGTCCCTCACTGTGCTTGAGATCAAGAAGAAGGTCACCGATGTGGGGCCCGACGCCTTCGCGTGGTGTGAGCTCCTGGTGAACGGTGTTGCGGTGGCTCAGGATTCGCTGAAGTAGTCCCGGCGCGATCGCGCACGGCCGCGCCGATCCCCTGCAGGATCCCAGGCCCCCGGCTCCACGGGGGCTTGACGTTGTTCCCCTTGCGGTTGTCTTGGAGGATCGGACGCGGCGCGCCGGCCCGCACCCGTCGGGGGAGTGAAGGTGCGGCCTGCCTCAACCCTAAGGGACCGGGGGCGGGCGTTGGCACGTCACGGTGCTTTGCTTAGCAAGCCGCGCGGGCCGAAGCGACGGCGAATCGCTGCGGGCCGCTGGCCTCCCGTGAGGTCGCGGCCCGCAGTCTCTCCTCCCGCGTTGCGGGGAGAGGGCATGCCTCTCACACCGTGCCAGCCGGATCCGTCAGGTCATCGACGATGACCGGCAGGCGTCCCTTCCATTCTTCCCATGGGCCTGGCTCGCAGGCCAGATCGCACATGAAGTGCGCCACGTTCGACATGCGCGACCTGTCCGGCTTGAACAGGCTGCTGACCAGGGCGGGGTGGACCGTGTAGCGGGTGACCTCGCCCTCGATCAGGGTGTCCGGCCGGACGATGACCCATTCCAGGTGCGGGTCGGTCGTCCCGATGGCCTCGCACAGGAAGTCGGCGGCACGCTGGTTGTCGCGCGCCGGCGGCAGCGCGGCCCGCATGGCCCGCAAGACGGCTCGTTCGAAGCTTCCGCGCCGACTGTCCCTACTCGCCGGAGCATTCACCGAGACGCTGCTCATCAGCACCAGGCGCAGCGGGGGTGAGGGCCGCAGCACCCTCGCGGCGCGGGCGATGCGCAGCACCGCCTGTGCCACCAGGTCGCGCGGGCTGCCGTACACGCCCCGGAAGCTTACCGTGTGGCCGAGGCAGGAGACGACCGCCTGGCAGCCGGCCAGATGACGCCGGAGTTCCTCGTCGCTCAGGCTGAGCAGATCGGCCTCGGTGACCTGCAGGCCGGGATGGCCGGTGATCTCCGCCGGCAGGCGAGCGGCCGAGCGCACAATGGCGCGCACGTTGGCGCGGCGGGCGAGAAGCTGAGTCAGCACGCGCCGGCCGGTACGTCCGGTTCCGCCGAGCACGAGGATGGTTGGCTGCCCGGTCATCGGACCACCTCCGGCTGCGGAGCGGCGAAGCCGCGGGCGATCAGCCACACAGCCAGGACCATCTCCTGCAAGGCCATCGGTGCGTAGAGGATGCTCGAGACCGTCGAATTGGGGTCGCCGGTGAACGGCAGCAGGAGGCCGGCAATCAGCATCAGGGGAGCGGCGATCAAGCCCCAGACCGAAAGCCAGCGCGGCACGCGCCTGGACTGGAAGAGCAAGGTGTAGAGCATGAAGGCGCCCACGCAGAACACGGTCTGCCCCAGGACGAAGGAGTACTCGAAGAAGGCCTTCAGGGCCGTGGCGACGGGCAGGTACGTGGCCGGGGCGGCGCCGGAGTCGGCCACCGTCCGCGCGAGCGCGAGCAGGGACAGCAGGCCCAGAATGCCGATCAGGAACACGGCCCCTTCCGTGACACGGCTTCCCAGATACCAGACGGCCAGGCCGCGGCGGCCCTGCGTGTGTGCATCACTCCACAGCACGGGGAAGATCACCAACGCCACGCCGGCAACGGTCACGGCCATGACGAGTTCGAAGAAGGCGGCCGTCAGCACACGGGCCCTGCCCGCCGCCAAGTCGGCAAGGGCCAGGGGATCGGAAGCCAGGGTACCGAGGGCGAGGGCGGCCAGCACCCCCGACAGCGTCGCGGCCACGTACAGCGCGCCGGCGGCGATGGCGGTCGAACGGTCGGTGCGCAGAGCGATGGTTCTCATTTCGTTTCCTCCGGATACTGAAAGACTTCGTCGAGCGGCACGCCGAGAGCGCGGGCGATGCGGAACGCCATTTCGAGGGTGGGTGAGTAGCGCCCCTGTTCGATGGCGATGATCGTCTGCCGGGTCACGCCCACCCGGTCGGCGAGCTCTGCCTGCGTCATCTCCCCGGCGCCGAAGCGCAGCGAGCGGAGATGGTTGGTGACCTTCGTCGGTTTGACCATGGCTAGTACCCCCGGTGGTAGAGCACGAGCTTGAAGATCGCCGAGACCAGCGCGGCGATGACGAAGGACAGGTAGAGCGAGTTGGCGATCCAGAAGTAGTCGACCTCGAGCATCGTCAGGGCCATCACGCCCAGCGCGCCGGCCGAGGCCACGTAGTAGCCGAGCAGGTCGCCGCGGCGGTTGATGTCGGCATCGCGCTCGTCCTTGCGCTCGATGTCGGCGGTGGCGTCGCGCCCGGACAGCTCGCCGGAGACGGCGGTCCCGATGGCCGTCAGGATGGCGCCGATGATCGTCAGCACGATCGAGGCGCCGACGGCGATCAGCAGCGGGCGCTGGTAGGCGATCTCGGCGGCGGCCACTTC
>Ga0315286_10008587_pt1 | contig 10061 bp, 7 predicted proteins | sample YL17G10_0_MG_FD_205038 | JGI IMG/M metagenome (GOLD analysis project Ga0315286, IMG submission 205038) | Sediment microbial communities from Yellowstone Lake, YNP, Wyoming, USA - YL17G10_0 | ecosystem: Environmental > Aquatic > Freshwater > Lake > Sediment | place: USA: Wyoming | collected...
TTGGCGCACTTTGGCTCCGACTTCATGATGCGTGCGATGAGCGTGCTCCTTGTTGCCGACCTTGTCGCGTTTCAGCTTTTCCTCTGTCTGCGTTGCCCGGAACAGGTTGGCCGCAAGTTCCGTGCTGCCCATGTGATTGAGAATCTGTTGATCTTGCTTCAATCCCTTGCGGCGCTGGATGTCGCGGGCGCCTAGGCCGCCATAGAGACCTCGGTATCCGTGGTCCTGGAAGATGGCATAGTCCCTTGGCTCGATCACTCCCGCTTCTTTGGCCGTACCCGCGAGCCGGATATTATGCATTTTCATTTCCGCTCGCAACAGGAGGCGGCGGTCATCCTCCGTCGCCCGATCCGCCAGTTCCTGCCGGCGCGTTTGAACTGCGAAGTAGGTTTGGCCGAGGGCTACGATCTCCTTGGACGGATCGGCGTTCTGCACTATGAGGTAGCAGGCATAGCGGGAGAGCAGGATCACTTTTACCTCGCGTTGTCCTCCTTTGCCGATTTCGATCATTTCGGTGATGTCAACGAAATGATCCTCGATCCGGTGGCCGCTATTGAAGCAGGCCAGGCGGGCTTTAACGATAACCTGTTCGAAGTTACGGTAATCGCTATAGCTAAGCACTTGAGCGAAGTCGCGGCTCGACCAATGTTCCGCCCCGGCCGCCGTCATGCGTCGGATACGCTCAAAAGGGGATATATTGCCTTGAACAGAAAGGTTTTTGTTGTTCTTGTTCATGTTTCGTTCCTGAGAGAAAGATCGTGATCCAAGCTACTCACGCTTTGATTTCCTTCTCTTTATATGACGACGCAACCTTACCTATTGCATCATTGGTGGAAAAGATTTTCTGATCATCCGCGAAATAATTATCTTATACTCTCCCCGTAAACTGATTGGCCCTCTTCGCCTGACCAGCGTTCGATATTTGTGTCCAGCGTCTTCCAACCGCGCAGGTTGAAATAGCCCACGCAAAAGTCGGCTCGGTCCGATAAGGCGAGCGTTTCTTGAAGCGCGGGTAAAAGGTCGGTTTCAATATTGTCGAAAATGCGCGGCATATGATGGCCTCAGATTCGATTCGTAAATCCCCTTCTAGACGACTAAATCAGGGGGAAAGAATTCGTCTCCTTTATTTTATCGAAATCTCCCTTTTTTCTTTTCGATATAAAGGCAACCCATCATGAAAGGAATATATCGCCGGGGACGCGTAGTGTCAAGGCAAAGCCAGGCAAAACCGCCTTGACAGCCGCGCGCCGCCTGGATATAGTCCGATGATGTTCGCCTATGAAAAAATCCGAATGATTCGTTTGTCCGCATGACCCAAGAAAACAACAACACCTTCACGGACAAGATCAAGCGGACGCTGATCGGGAAACCGCGGAACATCAAAGACCCGACGCTCTTTCATAAGCTGGCTTTGATCCCGCTCCTGGCCTGGATCGGCCTGGGAGCGGACGGATTGTCGTCGTCGTCATACGGGCCGGAAGAAGCTTTTAAAACCCTCGGCCAACACACCTACCTGGCTTTGTTCCTGGCCCTGGCCACGGCCATGACCGTTCTGATCATCTCGGTGGCCTATTCCCGGATCATCGAATATTTTCCCTCTGGCGGGGGGGGATACATCGTGGCGACACATACGCTCGGCGAGAAGGCCGGCGTCGTCTCGGGCGCGGCCCTTCTGGTCGACTACATGCTGACGATCACCGTCTCGATCGTCTCCTGCGGGGACGCCATCTTCAGTTTCTTCCCGGCGTCCTTCCAGGATTATAAGATCCCCTTTGACGTCTGCGCCATCCTTTTTCTTGTCGTCCTAAACCTGCGGGGGGTCAAGGAATCTGTGTCTCTGCTCGCCCCGATATTCGTCATATTCGTCATCACCCATATCCTGATGATCGGCTACGGCATCCTCTCCCACATCCCCCAAATCGGGCCGGTCACGCAGCAGATTGGGAGTGATTTCAAAATGGGGCTGGCCACGCTCGGGGCGGGGGGGATGTTGATGCTCTTTCTAAAGGCCTTTTCGATGGGCGGAGGAACCTATACGGGGATCGAGGCTGTATCCAACGGCCTCCAGATCCTTCGGGAACCGCGGGCCCACAACGGAAAACGGACGATGGTCTACCTGGCCACCTCGCTGGCCGTGACCGCCGGCGGCATCCTGATCTGCTATTTGCTCCTCAAGGTCCAACCGATCGAAGGACAGACGCTGAACGCGGTGCTCGCCGGAAAGGTCTTCGGGGGATGGAAGATCGGCGGCGCGCTCGCCCTTATCACCATCTTTTCGGAAGGCGCGCTCCTCCTCGTCGCGGCCCAAACGGGTTTCGTGGACGGCCCGCGGGTCATGGCCAACATGGCCGTGGACTACTGGTTCCCCCACCGGTTCGCCTCGCTGTCGAGCCGCTTCACCATCCAGAACGGCGTGGTCCTTATGGGCGGCGCCGCGGTCATCCTGTTGCTCTACTCTCACGGCAACATCACGACCCTGGTCGTGATGTATTCCATCAACGTCTTCCTGACGTTTTCCCTGTCCCAACTTGGGATGTCCCGCTTTTTCATCAAGAATCGGGCGAAAGAAGTGAAGTGGAAAAAGTATCTGCCTGTCCATGTGATCGGGCTGATCGTTTGCCTGACCGTCCTCGTCATCACTTCGATCGAAAAGTTCGCCCTGGGCGGATGGCTGACCTTCCTCATCACCTTCATCGTCATCGTCGTCTGCTATTTGACCCGCTCCCACTATAACAAGGTCCGCGGCGGCGTGCGGGAGATGGATGATCTCCTCCTGCATATCCCGATCAAAGGGCCGGTCAACACCGCCCCGGTGGACCACAAGTCCCAGACCGCCATCCAATTGGTCAACGGCTATAACGGCTTCGGCGTCCATACCTTCCTGACCGTCATCCGCAGTTTCCCCGGCTTCTATAAAAACTTTATCTTCGTCTCGGTGGCCGAGGTCGATGTCGGTTCGTTCAAGGGTTCGGACGCGGTCGCTTGCATGGAAACGGCGGCTTGCGATTCCCTTCGCAAGTACGTCGAACTGGCCCGGAAACTCGGGTTTGCCGCCGATTATAAATATGACCTGGGAACGGACATCGTTAAGACCGCCAGCGATCTTGTAGAATCGATCGCCAAGATATTCCCGAAATCGACGGTCTTCGCCGGACAATCCGTCTTTCAGCAGCCGAGCCTGATCCACCGCCTGATGCACAACGAGACGGCCTTCGCCATCCAGCAGGAGCTTCGCTGGAAGGGGATCACGGCCGTCATTCTGCCCATCCGGATCAATATTTAGGGGCGATCATCCCCGGCGGCCGGCAGTTTTCCCTCTATTTGTCTTGACTGACATTTTTTTGATAAAATAGCGTCCCTAACGAGGTTTTAACAGCTAATAAAGAACGATCTCTCCCTTTCGGAGACAATCCCTTTTACCGCCAGAGAGGAGAAGACCAGCTTGAGCTAAGCGGGAGAAGAAAGACGAATGTGAGCGAAGACAACGGCCATACACTGACGGACAAGATCAAGCAGACGCTGATCGGGAAACCGCGGAACATCAAGGACCCGACGCTCTTTCATAAACTGGCCTTGATCCCCATCCTCGCCTGGATCGGACTCGGCGCCGACGGGCTATCCTCGGCTTCCTACGGTCCTGAAGAGGCCTTCAAGACACTGGGCGAGCATAAGTACCTCGCCGTATTTCTGGCCTTGGCCACGGCTTTGACGGTTTTCATCATCTCTTATGCCTATTCCCGGATCATCGAATATTTTCCCTCGGGCGGCGGCGGATACATCGTGGCGACGCATACGCTCGGCGAGAAGGCCGGCGTCGTTTCCGGCGCGGCCCTCCTCGTCGATTATATGCTGACGATCACCGTCTCGATCGTCTCCTGCGGAGACGCGATCTTCAGTTTTTTCCCGCCCTCGGCGCAGCCTCTCAAAACGCCCTTTGAGATCGTCGCCATCCTCTTTCTGGTGGTCATCAACCTTAGGGGCATCCGGGAATCCGTCACGATGCTGGCGCCCATCTTCGTCATCTTCGTCCTGACCCACGTCCTGCTCATCGGCTACGGCATCATCTCCCATATCCCCCAAATCGTCCCGGTGGCGCAGAGCGTCGGATCGGGGATCAAAGGCGGTCTGGCCACACTCGGCGCGGGCGGCATGCTCCTCCTCTTCCTCCGCGCCTTCTCCATGGGCGGCGGCACGTACACAGGGATCGAGGCCGTCTCGAACGGCCTTCAGATCATGCGGGAGCCCCGGGTTCACAACGGCAAGAAGACGATGGTCTATCTGGCGACCTCGTTGGCTCTCACCGCCGGAGGCATCCTGATCTGCTATCTCCTGTTCAATGTCAAGCCGGTGGAGGGCCGGACGCTGAATGCGGTCCTGGCCGGGGAGCTCTTCGGCCGGTGGAGCTTCGGCCCGGTCCTGGCTCTGATCACCATCTTCGCCGAAGGCGCCCTCCTTCTGGTGGCCGCCCAGACGGGATTCGTGGACGGCCCGCGGGTCATGGCCAACATGGCCGTGGACTACTGGTTCCCCCATCGGTTCGCTTCGCTGTCCAACCGGTTCACCATCCAGAACGGGGTCATCCTCATGGGCGGCGCGGCGGTCTGTCTCCTGCTGTATTCCAGAGGCAAGATCACCACCCTTGTGACGATGTATTCGATCAACGTTTTCCTGACCTTCTCCCTGTCCGAGCTCGGCATGTCCCGGTTCTTCATCAAGAACCGAAAAAAGGAAACCCATTGGAAGAAGCATCTGCCGGTCCATCTGACGGGGCTAACGCTCTGTCTGACCATCCTGATCATCACCGCGATCGAGAAGTTCGCGGTCGGCGGCTGGCTGACCTTGTTCATTACCGGGATCGTGATCGCCCTCTGCTATCTGATCAAAGGCCATTACAACAAAGTCCGGGGCGGCGTCCGGGAAATGGATGAGCTGCTGCTGTCGATCCCGACCAAAGGCCCGGTCAATACCAAGCCGGCCAGCCCGAAATCGACGACGGCGATCCAACTGGTCAACGGCTACAACGGGTTCGGCGTCCACACCTTCCTCTCCATCATCCGGAGTTTCCACGGGCTGTACAAGAACTTCATTTTCGTCTCCGTCGCCGAAGTCGACGTCGGATCATTCCGCGGATCGGAGGCGGTTTCTCACCTGAAAGAGTCGGCGAGAGCATCTCTTGAGAAGTATGCCGATCTGGCCCGCCGTCTGGGCTACACGGCGGGCTTCAAATATGAGCTGGGCACGGACATTGTCCAGACAGGGAGCCGCCTGATCGAAGCTATCGTCAAGAAATATCCGGATTCGACCGTGTTCGCCGGACAATCAGTGTTCCGGCAGACGAGTATCATCCACCGCCTTCTCCATAACGAGACGGCCTTCGCCATCCAGCAGGAACTCCGCTGGAAAGGCATCACGGCCGTCATCCTGCCCATCCGGATCAATATTTAAGCGGCCCCGAGATTCCGGATATTCGATTGACTTCAAAGGAAATATCCGCTATAAAATAAACGTTTTCCAAGGCCCGTCATCATGCCCGAAAAACACGATATCGAATTTAATCACATCGCCGTCGAAGGCGTGTTCAAATCCGGCAAGACCAGGCTCGCCGGTCTCCTCTCCCAGCGGCTCGGGGGAAAGGTCGTCCTCGACAAGACGGACAATCCCTACCTCAAGGACTTCTATGATGAGAAAGAAGGGGCCGCCTTCCTCTCTCAGCTCGTCTTCCTCGTCAGCCGCTACCACCAACAGGCCCGCCTCGTCCAGAGGGACCTGTTCGAGGAGCGGATATTCTGCGATTACATCTTCGAAAAGGACAAAATCTACGCTTTCCAGACGCTCTCCGACGACGAGCTGGTCGTCTACGAGAAGATCTTCGGCGTGCTGTCGGAGCGCATTCCCAAGCCCGACCTCGTCATCTACCTCCAGATCGCGGTGCCGACCCTCGTTCGGCGTTTGGCCAAGGAGGGCAGCGCCCTGGAGAAGAACATCTCGGAAAAATACCTGCAGGACCTGATCGAAGCTTATGATTATTTCTTCTTTAATTATCAGGCGACGCCGCTGCTTGTCGTCAAGTCCGATGAAGTGGACCTGGCCAGAGAGGCGGACCTCGAAGATATCATCGATCAGATCCGGCAGATGAAGAAGACGTCCTTGTTTTACGTCCCGTCGAGCTACGCGGGAAAGGACGCCCGGAGAAAGTAGCCAGCATGACTTTACCCCAATCCCGTGGTCACCGGCGGGATGGGGAGAAAGGACGGGCCATGGCGGATACAGCGATCCCGAAAGTCACCATCCCTTCGCTCCGGGCCAAGAAGGCCGCGGGCGAGAAGATCACGGCCCTGACGGCCTATGATTACCCGATCGCCCGGATCCTGGATGAGGCGGGCATTGACATCATTCTGGTCGGCGACTCCCTGGGGATGGTCGTCCTCGGCTATGAGAACACCATTCCCGTCACAATGGATGAAATGATCCATCACACCAAGCCCGTCGTCCGGGCCGCCCGGCGGGCGCTGGTCGTGGGCGACATGCCATATTTCTCGTTCCATCTGTCGGAAGCGGAGACCATCCGCAACGCTTCCCGCTTCCTCAAGGAAGCGGGGGCCCGCGCCGTCAAGGTCGAGGGCTCGTCGAAAAAAAGGCTGAGACTGATCGAGGGCCTGGTCGAAGCCGAGATCCCGGTCATGGGCCATGTCGGCCTGACGCCCCAGTCGATCTATCACCTCGGGCAATTCAAGGTCCGGGGAGGAGCGGCCAAAGAGGCCGATCAACTGATCCGGGATTCCATCGCCCTGGAAGCGGCCGGTGTCTTCGCCGTCGTCCTGGAATGCATCCCGATGGAGGTGGCCCGGATCATCACCAGAAGGCTGGCCGTGCCGACCATCGGCATCGGCGCCGGACCGTGGTGCGACGGCCAGATCCTCGTTTTCCACGATATGGCCGGGTGCGAGCACGGCTATCTGCCGAAGTTCGTCAAGAAATACGCCGACCTTCAAAACACCTTGACCGGAGCCGTGAACGCCTATATCCGGGACGTCCGGGCCGGATCATTCCCTGACGATGATCATTCGTATCATATGAAACCCGAGGCGGTCAAAGAGCTTAAAAAACTGGACCGGATCAAATGATGCTGGTCCTCTAAGCCGAAGCCGATGAAGATCATCACGACAATCGGAGAGATGAAAGCGGCGGTCAGGATCGTCAAGGACCGCGAGGGAACCATCGGTTTCGTCCCGACCATGGGCTGCCTCCACGAAGGCCATCTCAGCCTCGTCCGCGCCGCGCGGCAAAAAAACAAGGTGACGATTGCCAGCATCTTCGTCAATCCGACCCAATTCGGTCCGCGCGAGGACTTCAAGGCCTACCCACGAGACCTCGACCGCGACGCGGCGATGCTCGACCGGGAAGGGGTCGAGTTCCTCTTCCATCCTTCTCCCGGGGAAATGTATCCCGAAGGCCACCGGACCTATGTCGAAGTCCCCGACCTTCAGGACAAGCTCTGCGGACGGTCGCGGCCGGGACATTTCCGCGGCGTCTGCACCGTCGTTCTCAAGCTCTTCGAGATCGTCCGGCCGGACGTCGCCTTCTTCGGGCAGAAGGACGCCCAGCAGGCGATTATCCTTCAAAGGATGGTCCGCGACCTGGACCTCGACGTCCGCCTCGAGATCCTGCCCATCATCCGCGAAACGGACGGGCTGGCCATGAGCTCCAGGAACTCGTATCTCTCCCCGGCCGAACGCCGGGCCGGGCTCGTCCTGTTGCGGAGCCTGCGGGAGGCGGACGTGAAGATAGGAAAGGGTGAGCGGAGGGCGGAAACCGTCCTCGCGGCGATGCGCGAGACGGTCGGACGAGAATCCTTGGCCCGGATCGACTATATCGAAGCCGTCGATACGGATCGCCTTGAACCGGTCCCTGAGATCGCCGACGGGATCCTGATCGCCTTGGCGGTCTTCATCGGCAGGACCCGCCTGATCGATAACATGATCGTTCGATTGGAGAAGTGACGGATCTGATCAGTCTGCGACCTTGAGCGAGGCCTCCAACGCCGCTTTTTCCTCTAAAGACTTTTTAAGGTCATTCATGAAGCGGGCCGCCTCGGCCCCGTCGACGATGCGGTGATCGAACGATAGACATAGGGGAAGGGTCTTTTTGATGACCATCCTCCCGTTCTCGGCCCTGACCCGGTCGGCGAGCCGCATGGTGGCCAGGATGGCCACCTCGGGATAGTTGATGATGGGCGTCGCCCCTTCCCCGCCGAGCACCCCGACATTCGTGATCGAGAACGTCCCGCCCTTGAGATCGGCCAGGTCGAGAGCGCGCCCTCTGGCCGCCTCGGCCAGGGTTCTGATCTCCGCGGCGATGTCGAAAACCGTTTTCTGGTCGGCCATCTTGACGACGGGGACGATCAATCCTTCCGGAACGTCTACGGCGATCCCGATATTGTAGTATTTCTTGACGACGATTTCTTCTTCTTCGTCGTCGAGCGAGGAGTTGAGCATGGGGTGAAGCTTGAGAGCGGCGATGAGCGCCTTGACGATGAACGGCAGGAAAGTGAGCTTGATGCTCTTCGCTTCCGCTTCCGGGAGCATCGTCTCGCGGAGCCGGACAAGCGCGGCCGCGTCGGCCTCGTCGAAGTGGGTGACATGGGCGGCCGTGGACACGGATTCCCGCATCCGCTTGGCCGTCGCCCGCCGGATGCCGCGGAGAGGGATCCTTTCCAGCGAACCAAAGAGGTCGAACTTCGCTTTGACCTTGGGAACGGCCTTGGGGAGCGGCGCGGCCATGGCCTTGTCCTTGGCCGCCCGAACATCGTCCTCGGTGATCCGTCCCTCCGGTCCCGTTCCCCGGACGCCGGCCAGATCGATGCCCAGATCGGAGGCCGCTTTCCGGACCTTCGGGGTGGCGGCCGGACCGGCGGCTTGGCTTTTCGCCGCCGCCGGAGCCGCTCCGGCCTCTTCCACGGGCGGCTCGCCCTTGGCCCCGATCGAGATCAACGGCTGCCCGACCTTGACGATGTCCTTTTCCTTGGCAAAGAGCTTGAGCACGGTCCCCGCGTAGGGGGACGGCATCTCGACGATCGCTTTATCGGTCTCGATTTCGGCGAAGGATTGATCGGCCTTGACCTCATCGCCTTCCTGGACCAGCCAGCGGACGATCTCGCCTTCGGTGATCCCTTCGCCCACATCGGGAAATCTGAATGTCTTGGCCATGGTTAAAACTCCATCACTTCGCGGATCCCGCCGGCGACGCGGTCGGCATTGAGGTAATAATAATCTTCGGTCTTTGGGAGAGGGATGGTGATATCCGGGCCGGTCACGCGGAGGACCGGCGCTTCGAGTTGCAGCAGGGCCTTTTCTCCGATCAGGGCGGCGATCTCGGCGCCCAAACCGCACGTTTTCGGCCCCTCATGGACGACCAGGGCCCGGCCCGTCTTCTTCACCGAAACAAGGATCGCCTCCTGGTCCATGGGCGAGAGCGTCCGCAGGTCGAGGATTTCCGCCGAGAGGCCGGTCTGGGCGGCGGCATCCGCTGCTTTCTCGACGACGGGGACCATCGCTCCCCAGGCGATGATGGTCAGGTCCTTGCCTTCCCTGGCCAGGCGGGCCCGCCTCAGAGGAATTTCATAAGGTTCATCCGGCACTTCTTGTTTCTCGGCTCTGTATAGCCGCGAGGGCTCAAGGAAAATGACCGGGTCCTCGCCGCGGATGGCCGCGATCAGGAGACCCTTGGCTTCGTAGGGGGTCGACGGCACAACCACAGTCAGACCCGGGATCTGGCAGAACAGGGCTTCGGTGCTTTCGCTGTGATGCTCAAGGGCCCGCAGGCCGGCTCCGTAGGGCGTGCGGATAACGATTGGCATGGCGAACCGGCCTCTCGTCCGGTTCCGGAGCCGGGCGACATGGGAGATGATCTGGTTGAAGGCCGGATAAATGAATCCCAGGAACTGGATTTCGGGGACGGGGCGGAGGCCGAAGGCGGCCATTCCGATGGAGACGCCGATGATGCCGGATTCGGCCAGCGGCGTGTCCATCACCCGCTCGCCGCCGAACTTCTGGAACAGTCCG
>Ga0315286_10008588_pt1 | contig 10059 bp, 9 predicted proteins | sample YL17G10_0_MG_FD_205038 | JGI IMG/M metagenome (GOLD analysis project Ga0315286, IMG submission 205038) | Sediment microbial communities from Yellowstone Lake, YNP, Wyoming, USA - YL17G10_0 | ecosystem: Environmental > Aquatic > Freshwater > Lake > Sediment | place: USA: Wyoming | collected...
TTTCCACCTTGCGCTCCTGCCCGAGTTCTCCTTCCGCACAAGCCGCGCGGTGTCGATCAGCGCCCTCATCGGCAGCGCCGCGTATTCGACCCGGTTCGCCGCGGCGGGTATCGCGAACCTCGTCTCGAGGGACATGCGGGGGGGCCAGGCCGCGGGCGTCGGCAACATCGTGCTCGGGGACTCTTCGGGGTTCCAGGCCGCGGGTGTCGTGAACGTGACGGGAGGCGACGCGCGGTGGGGGCAGTCTTCGGGCGTCGTGAGCTTCTGCGGCGGCGAGCTTCTTGGCTTCCAGGGCTCGGGTGTCGGCGGCCTCGCCCTCGGCGGCGGCCGCGGCGTCCAGGCAGCGGGCGTGTTCGCCATCGCAGGCGGTTCCTTCACGGGCCTTCAAGCCTCAGGGGTCGCGAACTGGGCGCAGGGCGCCTTCCGCGGCGCGCAGGTGTCGGGTGTCGTCAACTACGCCGAGAGGATGAGCGGACCCCAGATCAGCGTCGTGAACATCGCCGACACGGTCTCGGGCGCCCAGATCGGGGTGGTGAACATCGCCCGCACGGTGAAGGGCACGCAGGTCGGGATCGTGAACATCTCCAACCAGATCGACGGCATCCCGATCGGACTTGTCACCGTCGCGCAGAACGGCAGGCAGCAGCTGGAGTACTGGTCCGACACGGACGGCTCGCAGAACCTCGGCTTCTCGCTGGGCTCCAAGTACACCTACACGCTGTTCTCGGCGGGGTGGAAGACGGGGACCGAGCAGTGGAGCTACGGCATCGGCCTGGGCGGCAGGGTGATCGTCGACAGGTTCTTCGTCGACTTCGACGGTTCGGCGGTCTCCGTGCACGACGGCTTCGACGATTGGCTCATCACGGGACCCGGCGCCCTGGTGCCGATCGTGCGCGTCATGCCGGGCATGAAGCTCTTCGGTGACCTCGCGGTCACCGCCGGCATCGCCCTGCGCTTCTACGTGCCGGGCGTGTCTCCCAGCCCCGACGGCGCGCCGCTCACCGACGTGAGGGTCGTGCCCAGCTTCCTCTTCGGCGCGCAGATCTGAAGGCGCGCCGCGAGACCACGAAGTCTCCCTTGCGGATGATCTCGCGCCGGGCCCCTTCCGCTGTCAGGCCGAACACGGACACCTCGGGTGAGCCGATCATGAAATCGGTGTGCACGAGGGAGATATTGCACCCGATCTCTTTCAGCTGATCCTCGCTCATCGCCTCGCCGCCCTCCACCGCGTCGGGACACCCGCCGCCGAGGGCGAAGTGGCAGGCCGCGTTCTCGTCGAAGAGGATGGAGTGGAAGGTCCGCCCTGACCGCGAGACCGGCGAATCGGCGGCCACCAGCGCCACCTCGCCGATCCGCCGGGCTTGCGCGTCGATATCGAGGAACCTGGCCAGGGCATCGGCTCCCCTGTCCGCCGTGAAGTCCGTGACCGCTCCGCCCGCGAACTCGAAGCTGACCCCCTCGAGGGGGACGCCCAGGACCTCGACGGGCCGCGTGCACCTGACCTTTCCTTCCGCCCGGCGGAAGTCGGGCGTCGTGAAGACCTCCTCGGTCGGCAGGTTCGGGATGAACGTGATCCCCTTTGCCGATACCGCCGAGCCACCCGTGAACCGCGAGAGGGGCATGAGGCCGATCTCCAGGTCCGTCCCGGGTCCCACGATGTGCAGCCGGTCCAGGCGCAGAGCGTTCAGCGCCCGCGACCGTTCCTGGAGCCGGGCGCTGTGCTCCATCCAAGCGGCAACGGGATCCGCCCGATCGAGGCGCAGGATGGGTGCGAGGATGTCCCACAGCGCATCGACGGCCTTCGCGGGATCGGGGCAGGGGACGCCCAGGACCTTTTCGGCCCACCGCGGCGTGGGGCAGGGGGCGATGCACCAGGTGAGCTTGTTCGCGATGACCTGGGCCGAAAAGAAGTGCCGGGCCCGGGACTCGGCGCGCTGCATGGCTGCGAGCCTCTCCTTGTCCGCTTGGTCGAAGATGCCGGGCTCCTCCTCGCCGTCCAGTCTGAGCAGCGCCCAGTCCTCGTCGAGGAAGGTTTGCAGCTCCTTCTCGAGGTAACCGGGCACGTGCTCCACGTAGCGGGCATCGAGGTGGTCGGCCCGTATCCGGGTGTGGCGTGAGTCGCGCAGCTCGAACTTCACGGCGCGCGCGCCGGCTCGGTAGGCCTCCTCGGCAACGATGAGCATGAACTCGCGGTGCGCCGGCTCTCCCGTCAACCGGAGGCTCTGGCCTTGCTGGATGTTCACCCCGACGCGCAGCAGGACCCGCGCGTATGCATGAAGCGAGAGAGCATCCATGTTTTCCCCCTACTTGTAGCGTCCGACAAGGCGCGCGTACAGCCCGCGCGGCATCAGCTTCACGGCATGAAACCCGACCCTGTTCCAGAACCCGGGAATGCAGAGAACCCTGCCCCTGGCCAGGTCCCTGAACGACCGCTCGACCACCTGCTCGGGGCTCATCCATCGGACGATTCCCCTGTCGCGGGACTCTGAGGCGCGATTCGCCCATCTCTTCGTGCGGCCGTGGAAATCCGTGCGGACCAGTCCCGGGCAGAGGCTCTGCACCCTGATGCCGTTGCCGCTCACTTCCATCGCAATCGATTCGGTCATGCTGTTGAGGAACGCCTTCGTGCCACAGTAGACCGCGCTTCCCGGGAGGGGGAGGAAAGCGGCGAGCGATGCCACCGTGACGATCGTCCCCTCGCTGCGCGCGACCATCCCCGGCAGCACGGCGTGCGCCAGTCGAAGCGCCGCGGTCACGTGCACGGCGACCATCCTGAGGTGGTCATCGATCGGGGCCTTTCGGAAGGCGAGGCCGCTGCCGTAGCCGGCATTGTTCACCAGGGCGTCGACCCTTTGGAGCTTCTCGATCCTTCGCACCAGGGCCGAAACCTCTTTCTCGCTTGAAAGCTCGGCGATGACGGTCGTCACGCGCACGCCCGCTTGTTTCGCGAGCGTGGCGGCGAGCCCACGAAGCACCGAGGCTCGCCTGCCCGTGACGAGCAGATCGTATCCGTCGCGCGCGAGGCGCTCGGCGAAGGCCCGGCCGATCCCGCTTGTCGCGCCCGTGATGACCGCCATCTTGCGCGGCTCTTTTGGGGCCCCGCTCGCGCGCGGTGAGCGTGCCTTCGTATCAAGGGTTCTTTGCAGCACCACGAGAAGGTAATCCCCACGCGGTCGATGAGACAAGATGGCACCTGGCTGCGGGCATCGTATCTCTCGAGAAAGCCTCCGAAAGACTTGTCCAGAAGCTCGCCCTCTTGAAGCCTTCCTTCGAGCCACGACGGCGACCGAGCGGGCGCTCACCGATGCGCGGGGCGCGATGGCTTTCATGCCTGGTGACAGATTTCCCATTCCCGATGGTTTCATATCCGAGAGGTGAGAACCATGAAGAAGATCATTCGAATGCTCTGCGCTGCCGTCCTGGTGTTCGCCGCAGGATGCTCGTTCTTTCCCGCCATCGATGGGTCCGGCTTCCCGAAGACGACGAGCTTCGACTCCACGGGCTTCGTGAATCTCGCCGTCGAGCACCCCTTCAAGGTGCGAATCGTTCCCGATACGGTGTTCTCGGTCAGTGTGACCTGTGACGACAATATCGTTCCCTATCTCGTCGTGGAACTGGGAACCGACACCCTGAAGCTGAGCCTCATGGATGGCTACACCTACCGCCATGTTATCCTTGCCGCCGAGGTGCACATGCCGGCTCTGACGGGCCTGGCGATGTCCGGCGCCTCCGAGGCGCACATCGACGCGGGCTTCGTCTCCTCCGAGCCCCTGAGCGTCACGCTCTCCGGGGCGAGTACGGCCGAGTTCGCGGCTGTCGTTTGCGGCCCATTCACGACCTCTGTCTCGGGGGCGAGCACGGTCACAGCAAGCGGGTCCACGAACGCTGAGTCCCTCAACGTCTCGGGCGCGAGCGGTGCGCATTTGCAGAGCCTCGTGGCAACGCAGGCGAGCGTGCAGCTCAGCGGATCGAGCAAGAGCTGGGTGAACGTTGGAAACGGGCAGATCACGCTCACCGCGAGCGGTGCATCGACCCTGTACTACGTTGGAAGCCCGACCTTCGTGATTGACGAGCTTTCTGGAGGGTCCGGCATCCAAAAGCTATAGTCCTGATCTGCATCGGCTCCACAAGGCCCCCTGCGTCGACGCAGGGGGCCGTTTCTTCTTTCTTCCCCTCAGCGCGAGCGAGGCGTTTGTGGAAATCTGGCGCCGCAGAGGGTGGTTGCGTGGTTCCTCGATAAAAGGCTTGCTCTGAATCCCTGCTTCGCCCACCCGCTGCTGACGGGGCGCCGCTTTCGCTTCTCTTTCACCAGTGGAACGCGCATCGACGACGAGGATGCGCGCCCCTTTCTCGCAGAATGATTGAATGGGATCAGCACGAGGACGCCGTTCCTCAAAGACAAGGTGCGCCATTTTTTCGGCCCTCGGCCGGCAGCCCGTTGCGCTGTCCTATCCGCGGAAAAAGGATGTCCGTGATCACCGTCATTCGCGATCCCGCGGAGATCCGGACCATCGCTTTCTGCTGCAAGAAAAATGCCGCCGGATGTCCCGGCGGCCTCATGATGTCTCGCTCGCTGGCGGCGCTATTTCTGAGAGATTCTGATCTGACCGCTCGTGGTCTGGATCTCGACGGGGATCGAGCCCTGCCCGATCCTGCCCTGGAGCCTGCTGCGCCTCTGCTCCACGACGGAGACCGGGAAGTCGCAGGACACGGTGCCGCTCACGGAGCGCAGGTCGAGGGAGGCGTCGAAGCCGGGGAAGGCATCCACCCGCACCGACCCGGACACCGTGCGCACGGCGACCGACCCGCCTTTTTCGATCGAGTCGATCGTCCCCTCGACCGAGCCCGAGACGGAGCGCGCATCGAGTGATTTCCCCGCGAACACGAGGTCGATCGAGCCGCTCGTCGTCGAGGCGTGCAGGTCGCGAGACCCATTTGTCGAGACCGAGCCCGACACTGTGGTCAGCCACTGGTCGACACCGGGACCCGCGTCCCTGACCGTCACGCTGCCGCTCACGGAGCGGGCCCGCACCACCGTCACCGACTTCGGCACTGCGACGGTGAAATCGATCGATCCGCGCCACCCCGCGGGGGGCGCGTCGCGCTTCTCCTCGATCACAAGCCTGCTGCCCTGTTTCTGGATGTCGACCCGCAGGGCATCGAGGGACGCGCGGCTCGGGGCCGTCTTCACGGAGTGAACCTTCACGGGGCCGGTCCCCGCGCCGATCACGTCGATCGAGCCGGCGACGTTTCTGATCTCCACTTCCGTGAAGGCGCCTTCGACCTGCTGGTCGTTCTCCTCTTTCTCGCGGCCGTCGATCGAGAACTCCTCGCCGTTCCACCACCCCCGCATCTCGGGGAGGGACCAGCGGAAGCTGTGCATGCGGTTCTGCGCGATGAATACGATGCTCCCGGCCAGCAGCAGGATGACGATGATCCCGAGGGTGATCCCGACGATGTCGATGGGGCTAAATCTTGTCCGTTTCATTCATCTTCTCCAGTTCCCGCTTGGCGACCCGGTCCACGAGGCTGCCGGACTGGTACAGGAAAGCGGAGAGGAAGTGGGACGTGACTCCGGTTCCCCAGCCCAGTGCGGCCCAGAGCCACCACTGGTAGCCGCCCCACGTCAGGTTGTTGACGAGGGCGAGCGCCGCCATCACGATGAGGTAGGTGACCGCGTGGCGGATAAACCCTACCTTGCGCTGGGCGATCTTGCGCGCCAGCTCGAATCTCTCGTTCGTATCGGCCATGAGCTCCTCCTTGCCGTTTGATATCCCTCATTGAACACCGGTACGGGGAGGAAAAGGCACCGCGTCCAGGAGTGCCGCGGCTCAGAGGCGGCGCGGACGCGGCGGGGGGCGGACCTACTTCTTTTCCGGCTCGTCCTTCTTCACCACCTCGACGGTGAAGTTCGACGCCATGGCCGCAAGGGCGCCCACTGCCGCCAGAACGGGGGCGAGCACCGCCCCCACCACGCCGAAGGTGAGGGGGATCTCCATGAACGTGTTGCCCTTGTCGTCCTTGATGATGATCTTGCGGATGCTCCCCTCGTGGATGAGCTCCTTGACCTTCTTCAGCAGCTCCTCTCCTTTTACCTTGAACTCGCGCGCGAGATTCTCTGCCATGGTCTCCTCCTCACGTAGCGGATTTCTGCGGAACAGATAGAAAGTACGGCAGTGGACCGGGCGAGTCAAGGAAAGCGCTCGAAGGAAAGCGCTCGCGCGAGCAGCCACGACCGGTATATACTGCCGGGCAGGACGGAAGTCGGGACAACAGGAGGGATCCATGGGCTCGGAAAGTTTTCTGCTCGGATTCGACGTCGGCAGCTCCTCCGTCAAGGCGGCGCTGATCGATGCGCGCACGGGGAGGCTTGCGGCATCCGCGGTGTCGCCGAAGACCGAGCTGGCCATTGAAGCGAAGCGCCCCGGCTGGGCGGAACAGGACCCCGAGGTGTGGTGGGAGCATGTCGCGGCAGCCGCGCGGGAGATCCGCGCCCGGGCAGCGAGCGCCTGCGAGGCGATTGCCGCGATCGGCATCTCGTACCAGATGCACGGTCTTGTCCTTGTCGACGGCTCGGGAAAGGTCCTGCGGCCGTCCATCATCTGGTGCGACAGCAGGGCGGTCGAGATCGGGGAGAAGGCGTTTCGCCGCATCGGCGAGCAGGCCTGCCTCTCGCGACTGCTGAACTCGCCGGGCAACTTCACCGCCTCGAAACTGGCGTGGGTGAAGGAGAACGAGCCGGAGGTCTTCAAGAAGGCCGCCAAGGCCATGCTGCCGGGCGACTACATCGCAATGCGGATGACGGGCGAAACGCGTACGACGCCCTCCGGCCTCTCGGAGGGGATCCTTTGGGACTTCCCGAAAGGCGGGATCGCCGGCATCGTGCTGGACACGTACGGCATCCCCCGAGAGCTCCTTCCCGACATCACGCCGACCTTTTCCGTCCAGGGCGGGCTCACCGTCGAGGCGGCTGCTTCGACGGGCCTGAGAAAGGGCATCCCCGTCACCTACAGGGCGGGCGACCAGCCCAACAATGCCTTCTCGCTGAACGTCCTGGACCCGGGCGAGGTGGCGGCCACGGCGGGCACCTCGGGCGTCGTCTACGGCGTGTCGGGTTCTCCTCGGCACGACGCCCAGTCGCGCGTGAACACCTTCGTCCACGTCACCCATACACCCGCGGCGCCCCGCTACGGCGTGCTGCTCTGCGTGAACGGCACGGGCATCCTCAACAGCTGGATCAGGGCCACCCTGATGGGGAGCGGAAGCCCGGTCGCCTACGATGAGCTGAATCGCATCGCGGCGGAGGCCCCCGTCGGGTCCGACGGTCTTGTCGTGCTCCCGTACGGCAACGGCGCGGAGAGGACCCTCGCCAACCGCAATCCGGGCGCGGGCATGGGGGGCCTGGACTTCAACAGGCACGGGATTGCCCACGTGCTGCGCGCCGCGCAGGAGGGGATCGTGTTCGCCCTTCAGTACGGCCTGGAGATCATGAAGGACATGGGCATCGAGGCTGTCACCGTGCGGGCAGGGTACGCGAATATGTTCCTCAGCCCGCTGTTCCGTCAGGCCTTCTCGACGGTGACCGGCGCGCGAGTCGAGCTGTACAGCACCGACGGCGCGCAGGGCGCCGCCCGCGGCGCGGGAGTGGGGGCGGGGATCTACGGGGGAGTGCGCGACGCGTTCGTGGGCCTCTCCGCCGTGCAGACTGTCGAGCCTGACTCGAAGACGGTCCCTGCCTACCGCGACGCGTACGGGAAGTGGAAGGAAGCCCTCGGACGGGTCATGGGGTAGCGGCGCGTCGTAGCAGCTCCTGGGTACCCGGGTATCCGCGGTCCGCAGCTGCAGGAAAAAGGAGCCTCCGGCGGGACGAGGTCGGAACGGCCCCCCATGAGGCGATCGCTGAAATACTCCCACTTCCACCCGTCGGCCTGCGACATGCCGCCGGGAAAATCGACGAGGATCATTTGCTGGGAAGCCACAGGGAACGCCATCAACAGCATGAAAAGCTTCATGGAAAGTCTATTCAAAAACAGCGTGGTGTTCGTGCACGACTGCGGCGCAGTTCACTCTTTGAGCGATCGATCCCTCGGCAGCTGCTTCGGGCATGCCAGCACGCGGCGCACGCGGCGATCATCAGGATCGCGACCCAGATGTTCGTCCGGCTCCGAGCGCGAGGGTCATGCGGAAGAAGAAAAACCTGCGGCAACGCCTGCCGCCGCTCACTTCGATCTCGCGCTTCTTTCCGTCGGAGCGGAAACCGAGCCGCCCGTACAGCCTCACGGCCCCGTCGTTGTCCGTTTCCACGTCGAGCACGATCGCCTGTGCACCTTCGCGGGCTGCCTGCCTTCGGGCATGACCGATCAGGAGGGCACCGATTCCCCTGCCCTGAAACTCGGGGTACACGGCGACATTGCTGAGGTAGAACTCCCGGGGGGCGACGAACGACACCGCCGTGCGGGCAGCCATCAGACGGCCAAGGCGCGCGAGAATGCCGGGCCCCAGCGCCATAAAGAGCGCGGCGCCGGTGCGCGGATCCTGGCTCGCTTTTTCACGGCCCGTGTAGCCCAGGAGCATCCCCGCGACTGCGCCTCCCGTCTCGGCGACCCAGGCGTGCTCGTGGCTGAACAAGGTGCCTCTTCCCGCGGCGAGACGCCCGAGTGCGTGCGCGATGCGCGGGCCGAAAAGGGCGGGGAGGAATTCTTCGGCCGAGGCGAGGGTCAGCCTTCCGATGTGCAGGGCGTCGTTCGGGGTTGCCGAACGGATGCTCACTTCCGTTTCCATCTCTTCGAGGCCCATCTCTTCCTGATCAGTGTATCCAGATTGCCCGGTTCATGAGAAGTGAGCAGAATCTCTCGCCGATGCCGATACGTTTCGCTGCGCGGGCGCGGCAGTGCCGTTCTTGGTTCTTTGCGGTGTGTCTTTTCAGCGCAATGGAATGCCGGCCGTGAGCGGGCTTTCACGCTTGGACCCGCTCACGATTTTTCTGCCATTGATGAAGACGTACTCGATGCCCGAAGGCGCCGCGCTGGGGCGCTCTGCGGTCGTGTTGTCCGCCACCTTCTCCCAATCGAAGACGACGATGTCGGCGGCGAGCTTCTCTTTGAGCAGGCCCCGGTCCACGACGGCGAACCGCTCAGCGGCTGCCCCGCTCATCTTCCGCACAGTCTCCTCCAGGCTGAGCAGTCGCCTGTCGCGCGCGATCTGGAGGAAACGGGGGAAGGCGCCCTGCGAGCCGCTGCCCGGAGAGCCTGCCGAGAACAGGGACGCGGGGTGCCGGGCGAGAGCGTCGAGGATCCTGTCGGTCCCGCAGCGCTCGATCTGAACGCGCGCGCGACAGGCGCTGCGCCGGGCGATCTCGGCGAGCGCGCTCGCGGGCCGCATCCTGAGCAGCCGGGCGATCTCCGCCAGGCTCGCCCCCTCGTGCTCGGCCAGCTCATCGTTGCCCGCCGCGCTCAGCGTGATGTCGTTCGCCGTGAAGCCGAGGCCGCGCTCGAGCCGTCGCAGCTCCTTGGCCAGCCGGCTGAGCGAGCCGCTTTCGTCGAGTGCGCCGGGCAACCGGGCGATGAACCCGGGCGAAAGGAGCAGGCCGATGGGAAGTTCGAGCCGCGCGCGGGGAGTGACATCGAAGCGGACATCCACGCCGTCGCCGATCGCGCGGTCGATGGCCCGGAGCGCGGGCTCGCATGTCCGCCACGTCCTCGGGCCGGCGAACAGCAGGTGCGAGATCTGGAGCCGGACGCCGGTCAGTCGGGCGAGGTCGAGAGCTTCGCGGAGGGCGACGAGGTTCTGGGGCTCGCCGAAGGGACGCGAGGGGATGCCGGGCGCGCGAGCGGAGTACGCGCGCAGGTGCACGACGAGGAGCTTCCCCTTGCGCCGGACGAGGAGCGCGATCTCCTTCAGCTCGTCGGGCCGGGCGAACATCCCCGGGGTCTGCTGCAGCCCGAGTGAGACCCCGCGAGCGCCTTGGTCCATAGCGCTCTCCAGCAGCCAGAGCAGCTCCTTGGCCTCGTAGGGGTGCAGGGGCGACGAATTGAGCCCACGGATGGAGGCGCGCGCAGA
>Ga0315286_10008589_pt1 | contig 10058 bp, 5 predicted proteins | sample YL17G10_0_MG_FD_205038 | JGI IMG/M metagenome (GOLD analysis project Ga0315286, IMG submission 205038) | Sediment microbial communities from Yellowstone Lake, YNP, Wyoming, USA - YL17G10_0 | ecosystem: Environmental > Aquatic > Freshwater > Lake > Sediment | place: USA: Wyoming | collected...
GGCAAGGAATCTCGCGCGTGCGCTGGGCCTTTACCTCTGCGGGGTCCTGTTCCTGGTGCCGATCATCTGGGTTTTCTCCCTCTCTCTCCGGAGCAAGAAGAACGTGTACTCCGCGATGTTCTTCACCCAAAACCCTCGCTTCGAAAACTACCTGACCGCCTGGAAGACCTTTGACTTCACCAGGCTCTTTTTGAACTCAATCGTCGTGACCTGCGTGTCCGTGTTCATCACCCTAGTCGTCGCGAGCCTCGCCGCCTACGCCTTCTCGAGGATCAAATACCGGGGTTCCGAGGTCTTCTTTTTCATGATCCTCCTCGGGATCATGATCCCTCCCGCGGCGGTGGTGATACCGCTCTTCCTCGTCATGAAGAACATCGGCTTCTACAACCATCACATGTCTCTCGTCCTCTCCTACATCGCCTTCGGCCTCCCGATCGCCGTGCTGATCTTCCGGGGCTTTTTCCTCTCGGTCCCGAACGAGCTCATCGAAGCGGCCAGGATCGACGGGTCGAGCGAGGCGGGGACCTTCTTCCGGATCATCATCCCGCTCTCAAAACCCGCTTTCGCGACAGTCACCATCTTCCTGTTCATGCAGAACTGGAACGAGTTCATCCTCGCCCTCGTCCTCCTCAAGGATAGGATCCTCTACACCCTCCCCGTGGGCATGGCGATCTTCGTCGGGCAGTGGGATTCCCCCTGGCAGCTTATCGCGGCGGGGGTCATCATCGCCTCGATCCCCATATTCGTCATCTACCTTCTGATCCAGGACCAGTTCGTGAAGGGGCTCACGGCGGGGGCGGTGAAGGGGTAAAACAGCGCAGGAGGCGCAAAATGAGCAGCCAAGCGGCGTCACCCCATGAACGCCCGAGCGTCGCGATCGTCACCTTCACCGACGACAGGGACGTGGGGCTCTACTCGCCCGAGGTTGAGGAGCGACTGCGGAGAAAGCAGGGGGAGCTGAGGGTCTTTCTCGAGGCGAACGGGGTGCGCGCCGTGGACCCTCTCGGGGATTTTCGCAAAAAAGGCGCCCTCCCTTACGGGGTGAGGAACCGCGCCGACGTCGGGAAGGTCCTGTCACTCCTTTCGCGGGAGAGGGTCGACGGCCTGATCATCGGCTCATGGAACTGGTCTCCTCCCATGCTCGTCATGGATTTCGTGAGGAAGCTCGACAGGCCCGTCATGTACTACACGGAGAACGACCCGATGGCGGGCTCGCTCTCGCAGCTCACCGCGGCCTGCGCGAGCCTGCTCGAGTGGGGGGTGAGCAGGCACGCCCTCCTCCACGACCGTGCTTTCGGAAACAGGGACGCTCTCCTCGTTTGGGCGCGTGCGGCGGGCGCGGTGTCCCGGATGCGGGAGGGGGCCCTGCTCCTGTGGGGCGGGAGCTATGCGGTGAAGATGGAGCATCTCCAGGACGACATCCCGAGGCTCAAGTCGTTCATGATCAGGGACGTGCTCCAGGAAGACCAGCTCGTCCTCGTGAACCGCGCGGAAAAGCTGCGGCGCGACCGGCCGGAGAGGATCGCGAAGCTCCTCGGGTGGCTCACCGTGAACGGGCTCAGGATATCGTATGACGAGAAGATGGTGACGGAGGAGGCGGTCTCCAAGCAGGCCGCGCTCCTCATCGCCGCCCGGGACAGGCTCGCGGAGCTCGGGGGCCTCGGCGGCCTCGGAGACGAAAACGTCCTCGGGGTCTCGGTGAAGTGCCAGCCCGAGATCTATTTCGAGTACGGGGTGAACGCCTGCACGATCCCGGCTCTCCTCCCCTTCGCGGCGAGCGAGGAGGGGGAGGCGAGGGTCTATCCCGCCGTCTGCGAGGGGGACATCAAGGGGCTCCTCACCTCCGTGCTCCTCCACTCCCTGAACCCCGCCGTGCCGCCCGCCTTCGGCGACCTCGTGTCGGTCGGCGACGACCACGTGGAGTTCGCAAACTGCGGCGCCGGCTCCCTCTACTGGGCGGCAAACTCCCCGGACCCGGGGGAGGCGCTGAAGAACACCGAGGCGGTGGCAAACATCCACGGCGTGAGCGGGGCCGCTTTCAGCTACTACGGCAGGGCGATGCCCGCGGTAACCGTCGCGAGACTCACGAGGGTACGGGGCGAGTACTTCATGCAGCTCGGGGCGGGGCGGGCGCTCGACGCGAGGGAGTTTCTGGGCCGCATGCTCGGCGACAGGCTGAAGGGTCACCTGGGCGGAACCTGGGGGAAGGTGGTGGTCGACCTCGGGGTGCGCGGGGAAAACTTCGTGAAGTCGATAGGGGCGAACCACCTCAGCGCCACGGCGGGGGATTTCTCGCGGGAGATCGAGACCGTCTGCCGGCTTTGGGGGGTCCCGGTCGTCAGGATCGATTCGGACGAGGATATGGAGAGGTTTTACCGGGAGGTGCGTCTCGACGCGGGGGGGCGGCGGTGAATGGGAGAGGGGCGGTTCGGAGGAATATGCCGCGCAGGGGCGCCCGATCGGACAGAGGGGGATGAAATGGCGGAGAGATACGTGATCGGCGTGGACCTCGGGACGACGCTCGCCAAGTGCGCGCTCTACGACGAGGAGGGGGTGTCGCGGGGGGAAGCGAGCCGGCCGATGGAGGTCCGCTACCCCGGCCCGGGGGTCGCGGAGCAGGACGCGGGCTCCTTCTACACGGTGACGTGCGATCTCATACGGCGGTGCCTCGTGAAATCGGGTGTCGACCCCAAAGGGGTCGCGGCGATCGGGATCGACAGCCAGATGGGCGGCATCATGTCCGTGGACAGGGGCTTCAACCCCGTCACCTACTACGATACCCCCCTGGACAACAGAAGTGCGGAAGAGAACAGGTCGATGCACCGGAAGTGCGGCGACCTCATGCTGAAAAAAAGCGGTTCCCTCTCCACGTACGGGCACAAGATCTTGTACTGGAAGAAGAGGGAGGAGTGGAAACGGATACACAGGTTCGTCCACCCCTCCGCGTTCGTCGCGGGGAAGCTCGCCGGGCTCGCAGGGGGGCAGGCGTACATGGACGAGAGCTTCATCTGCTTCTCGGGGCTCGCCGATCTCGAACGTTCGGCGTGGTCGGGGGAGATCTGCGAGGCCCTCGGGGTCGACATGGAAAAGCTCCCGAGGATCCTCAGGTCGACCGAGATCATCGGTGAAACGGGGCGGGCGGCCGTGGAGGACGCCGGGCTCGCGCCCGGCACCCCCGTCATCGCGGGGTGCGGGGACCAGGCGGCGGGGTTCGTCGGGGCCGGGGTTTTGGACTCCGGCCAGACGGTGGACGTTTCGGGCACCGCCTGCATCTTCGCCGTGAACGTTCCCCGCTACACCTACGACCCGGAGCACCGGACGGTCGTGTGCATGAAGTCGGCGTTCGGCGGGAGCTACTACCTCATGTCCGTCGTCCTCGGCGGGATGACCCACCGGTGGGTCGTCGAGACCTTCTTTTGCGGCGGGAAGGAAGATCTCGGCACGAGGGGGGACGACATCTACGCCGAGCTCGACCGCAAGGCCGGGGAGATACCGCCCGGCTCGGACGGCCTTGTCTCCATCAACTACCTGCAGGGCCGCTTCTTCCCCCCGGACCCGAACGTGAGGGGGCTCTTCATCGGCCACACCCTCGCCCACGGCGCGGTGCATTTCTACCGGGCGGTCCTCGAGTCGATCGCCTACGATCACTCCATCGCCAAGAGGATCATCCAGGGGCTCGTTCCGGGTCTGGCGTTCGGGGACGTGACGGCCATCGGGAGCGGGTCCAAGAGCGCCCTCTGGATGCGGATCAAGGCGGACGCGCTCCAGCTCACCTACCACAACCTCCACAGGAGCGACCTCGCGACACTCGGCTCGGCCGTCCTCGCGGGCCACTCGGCCGGCCTGTTCAAGGATATCCGGGACACGGCGCGGCGGTTCGTGAAGCGAAACCTCACGGTGACTCCGGCGCCCGGCGCCGACGACGCGTACAGGAAGTACGCCAACCTGTACGGCAGGCTTTTCGAGGCGCTGCGGGATCTCTACGCGGGCCTCGCCTGATTGCTTCGAACGTTCGTTTTTTTCTTGTTCTCTGATTTCCGCTTTTTCGTTAAATTTGGCGGCGGAAAAGGAAAGCCTATGCCTCACACCAGCCGCAAGCTCCGCCTCTTCACCGAGTCGGTCATCAGGATGATGACCCGGGTCGCGAGGGCTCACGGGGCGATCAACCTCTCCCAGGGGTTTCCCGATTTCGACCCGCCCGCGGAGATCTGCCACGCCCTCAAGCACGTAAGCGCGGGCGGGCCGCACCAGTACGCTATCACCTGGGGGGCTCCGAACTTCCGCGAAGCCCTCGCCCGCAAAGCGTCGAGGTTCATGGGAGTCCCCGTCGACCCCGAGAGCCAGATCGTCGTGACCTGCGGGAGCACCGAGGCGATGATGGCCGCAATGATGACCGCCTGCGACCCGGGGGACAAGGTGATCGTCTTTTCTCCGTTCTACGAGAACTACGGAGCCGACGCGATCCTCTCGGGCGCCGAGCCGATCTACGTCCCCCTCCATCCCCCCGAGTTCGTGTTCGACCCTGCCGAGCTCCGGAAGGCCTTCGAGCGAAAACCCAAAGCCCTGATCCTCTGCAACCCCCACAACCCGACGGGAAAAGTCTTCACCCGGGAGGAGCTCATGGTCATTGCCGGCCTCGCTGCCGAGTTCGACTCCTTCGTTCTCACCGACGAGGTCTACGAGCACATCGTGTACGAGCCCTGTCGGCACGTGTACTTCGCCTCCCTCCCGGGGATGTTCGAGCGCACCATGTCGTGCAGCTCCCTCTCCAAGACCTACTCGATCACCGGGTGGCGCATCGGGTACATCATCGCCCCCGCCGAGGTGATCGACGGCGCCCGCAAAGTCCACGACTTCCTCACCGTCGGCGCTCCCGCGCCCCTCCAGGAGGCGGCCATAGCGGGCCTCAACTTCCCCGACGAGTACTACCGGGACCTCCAGCTGCTCTACCTGTCGAAGAGGAACCTCTTTCTCAGCGGGCTCGACGAGGCGGGCCTCTCCTACAAAAGGCCCGACGGGGCGTACTACGTCATGGTGGACGTTTCCGAGTTCGGGGTGAAGGACGACCTCGAGTTCTGCACGTGGATGACGAAAGAGGTGGGGGTGGCCGCGGTTCCCGGGTCGAGCTTCTTCCACGAGGATATTCACACCTACATCCGCTTCCACTTCGCGAAACGGGACGAAACCCTGGCCGACGCCTCGCGCCTCCTCCTCTCCCTCAGGGAAAAGCATAAAAGCCGCCGCTGAAGGGCTTTTTCGCGCGCCGCGTTCCCGCGCCGCCCGTCGGCCGGTTGAGATTCGAGGAATTGAACCGATATATAATATAAAAGTTTTTATCATTGTATCTTAGGACGGTCTATGTCGGAAAAACAGATAAAAGAACCTCAACCGGGGGTTCCCCGGATCGCCTTCAGCCTGCGGATGAAGATCATCCTCACGTTCTTCGTCATCAGCTTGGCGGTGAGCGCTTTGCTCGCCGTCTCCACCTACCGGATGTTGAGGGGCGCCCTGTTCGAGGAGATGAGGAACCGGGTGAAGAACCTCGCGGAGCTCGGGAGCCTGACGATCGACAGACAGGCTCTGAAGCGGCTCGTCGGTGGGATGTCCCCTGGGATGAGCGAGGGGGAGGTCTCCGCGGTCGTGCGGTCGAAGGAGTTCAGGATCATTTCGGACCAGCTCAACCGGGTCCGGGACACCGAAAGCCGCCTCGTTCGCTTCATCTACGTCTTCGTCCCCACCGGGAACGAGAACATGGCCCTCTATGTCGTCGACGCGGACGAGCTCGACGCACTGCAAAGGCGCGACGCGGGCGAGGAACTCGGCGAAGAGGAGTTTTCCGAGCACAACTCCGAGTTCGACGTTTCGGCCTTCCAGGTCGCAAGGCTCGCGATGAAGGAAACAAAGAGCATGGTCGAGGAGGATTACTCCTACGACGAGGTGTTCAAGGTGAACTCCGTGAGCGGGTACGCCCCGATCTTCGACGAAGACGGGAGGACCCTTCTCGCGATGATCGGCCTCGACATGGTGGACACGGACGTCAGGAAGATCCTCACGGGGGCGACGCGCCTCTCGCTGGTCATCACCGCCCTCGCCCTGGCGCTCGCCCTCTCCACCTCGGTCATCTTCGGGACCCTCTTCACAAAGGGGATCGTCTCCCTCGACAGGGTCGTGCGGCGCTTCAGCGAGAGCGATTTCGGCGTGAGGGCCCAGGTCACATCCAAGGACGAGGTCGGCAGGCTGGGCAAAAGCTTCAACCAGATGGCGGAGACCATCCAGCGCTACAGCGTCCAGCTCGAGTCCCTCTTGAAGGCCTACGGCCGGTTTGTGCCCCACGACTTTTTGCGTTTCCTCGAGAAAAAGAGCATCCTCGACGTAAAGCTGGGCGACCAGGTCCAGCGCGAGATGACCGTCCTCTTCTCCGACATCCGCTCTTTCTCGAAGCTCTCCGAGTCGATGAGCCCGGAGGAGAACTTCAACTTCCTCAACTCCTACCTCAGCAGGGTGGGCCCGAAGATCCGCGCCCACAACGGCTTCATCGACAAGTACATCGGCGACGGGATCATGGCCCTCTTTCCGGCCAGCACGGAGGACGCCATCGATGCCGCCGTCTCCATGCGAAGGGAACTCGCGGACTACAACGAGCACAGGAAAAAGAGCGGGTACGTGCCGATCAGCGTGGGTGTGGGGATCCACACGGGGAACCTCATGCTCGGCACCGTGGGGGAGCACGAGCGGATGGACGGCTCGGTGATCTCCGACGCGGTGAACCTCGGCTCCCGGCTCGAGGCCCTCACGAGGCTGTACGGCGGGACCATCCTGATCAGCGGGCAGACCCTGAAGGCGCTTAATAACCCCGAGAAGTACCACCACCGGTACATCGACCGGGTCCAGGTGAGGGGGCGCAAGGAGATCGTGACGATCTACGAGGTATTCGACGGAGACCCCGAAGACCATCTCGCGATGAAGTCGAAGAGGAAGCCCGCTTTCGTCGCGGCGCTCGAGCATTACTACAAGCAGCGGTTTACCGAAGCCGCGAAGGTATTCTCCGCCCTCAGCCGCGAGAGCACCTGGGACATGATCTACCTCATCTACATCGTCCGGTGCGAGCGGCACATAGCAAAGGGGGTCCCGCGGGACTGGAAGGGCGTGGAGCTGATCCAGGCGAAGTAAGCGCCTGCTCGGGTTAAAGGAGCCCTCATGAAACGAGGCCGATGGCAGCTCGCACTCGCCGCTTTCCTCGTGTCGCTCTCGGGGATCCTGTACCTCGTCCACTACCTCTTATTCAGGGATGCTCATTCCATCGGTTTCTACATCGTGCTGGACCTCGCCTTCGTCCCCGTCAACACCCTCATCGTCACCCTCTTCATCGAGCAGCTCCTCGTCCAAAGGGAGAAGCGCCTTAAGATGAAAAAGCTCAACATGGTGATCGGCGCCTTCTTCAGCAACGTGGGGGTGCAGCTTCTGAAGGTGCTCTCCCGCTCCGATTCCGAGGGGGAGAAGATCAGGGGCGAGCTGATCGTGAGACAGGATTGGACAGTCCGCGAGTTCAGCGAGGTTTCGACGCGGATAAAAAAGTACGACTTCAAGCCTCGGCCCGCCAAAGACGGGCTGGAGGACCTTTCGGAGTTCCTCGGCGGAAGGAGGGATTTTCTCCTCAGGCTCCTCGAAAACCCGAACCTTCTCGAGCACGACGCGTTCGCGGACCTCCTCTGGGCGGTATTTCATCTCACCGAGGAGCTTTCATACCGGGAGGGCTTCCGCGAAAATTTCGAGCGTCTCCCCGACTCTGACTACGCCCACCTCCTCGGGGACATAAAGAGGGCGTACGGGCTTCTCGTCTTCGAGTGGCTCGAGTACATGCGGCACCTGAAGGAGGATTACCCGTACCTCTTCTCCCTCGCCCTGAGAACGAACCCCTTCGACCTCGATGCGGACCCGGTGGTGAAGTGAACACCGCCGGGACCTGACCGCGCGGAGAATCCGCCGCCCCTTAACAGCGGACAGCTGTGCAGGCCCCTCTTCCCATTGACATTTTCTCCCCTTCCGGGTATTCTAATCCCTGTTTTCACGCCATTTTCGAGGAGGGCATCACATGCGCGTCGCGTCCGACATCGGCGGAACCTTCACGGATCTCGTCTGCCTGGACGAGAATACGGGCGAGGTGGGGGTGAGCAAGGCGTCGACCACCCCGAAGAACTTCGCCGAGGGGGTCGTCGAAACCCTGAAAAAGGCGCGCGTCCAGGTACCGGACACGAGCTTCTTCGTCCACGGCTGCACGATCGTGATCAACGCCCTGACGGAACGCAAAGGGGCGAAGACGGGGCTTGTCACCACGAAAGGGTTCAGGGACGTGCTCGAGATCGCGAGGGCGAACAGGCCCGACCTCTACAACATGTACTACACAAAGCCCAAGCCCTTCGTGCCGCGGCGGTACCGGCTCGAGGTCGAGGAACGGATGAACTACAAGGGGGAGGAGCTCGTCCCCCTGAACGAGGGCGACGTTTATGCAGCCGTGGAGTTCTTTCAGAAAGAGGGGATCGAGACGATCGCCGTCTGCTTCCTCCACTCCTACGCGAACCCCGCACACGAGAAGCGGTGCGGCGAGCTGATACGGAGGCTCGCCCCGGGGATACCTGTCACCCTCTCCTGCGACATCACCCAGGAGTGGCGGGAGTACGAGCGCACCAACACGGCCGTTCTCAACAGCTACGTCCTCACCACGGTGGCGACCTACCTCGACAACCTCGAGCGGAACCTCTCGGGCATGGGGATGAAGAAGGTCTACCACGTCATGCAGTCGAACGGCGGAACGGCCACCTTCGAGATGGGAAAGCGAGCCCCGATCAACATGGTCGAGTCGGGCCCGGTCGGCGGGGTCATCGGGACCGCGGTCATCGGGAAGCTCATCGGGGAGATGAACACCATCTCCTTCGACGTGGGCGGAACGACCGCAAAGACCTCTCTCATCGAAGGGGGGAACCCCCGGATCACTACGGAGTACAAGATCGAGTGGCGGCGCGACTTTGCGGGGTACCCGATCCTCGCCCCGACGGTCGACATCGTGGAGATCGGCGCGGGGGGAGGCTCCATCGCCTGGATCGACCCGGCGGGGGCCCTGAGGGTGGGGCCCGAGAGCGCGGGCGCCGACCCGGGGCCGGCAAGCTACGGCTGGGGAGGGACGAGGCCCACCGTCACCGACGCGAACGTCCTCGCGGGCCGGATCAACCCGGCCTACTTCCTCGGGGGCGAGATCCCGCTCCAAACGGATCTCGCAAAGAGGGCGATGCAGCCGGTCGCCGACGCCTTCAAGATAAGCGTCGAGGACGCGGCGATGGGGGTGATACGACTTGCCGACTCGAACATGGTGAACGCCTTGAAGCTCGTGTCGGTCCGCCGCGGGTACGACCCGAGGGAGTTCGTCATGGTGGCCTTCGGCGGCGGAGGGGCGATGCATGCCGGCGCCCTCGCGCGCGAGCTCAGGCTCAAGAAGGTGCTCATCCCGACGAACCCGGCGGTCTTCTCCGCCTGGGGAATGCTCATGACCGACCTCCGCCAGGACTTCATCCGAACCTCGATCAGGCGCACCGACGCCATCGACCCGGCGGACATCACGAAGCTCTTCGCCGAGATGGAGGGGCAGACGCTCGATCTGATGAAGGAGCAGGATATCTCCGAGGAGCGGATCCGCTTCCAGCGTTTCGCAGACATGCGCTATCTCGGGCAGGAGCATACGGTGAAGGTCCCGATTCCGGCCGGGTCGATAATGCCGGAGAGGATCCCCGAGATCAACGAGGCCTTCCGCCGGCTCCACGAGCAGGCCTACACCTTCAGGCTCGAGTCCCCGGTAGAGCTCGTGAACTACCACCTCACCGCCTTCGGGATCGTCGAGAAGCCCGAGCTCCGGAAGGTCCCGCATAAAGGGCTCACCCTCGACAAGGCGAGGAAAGGGGAGCGGAGGGTGAACTTCGACGAGATGGGGTTCCACGCCTCTCCCGTCTTCGAGCGCGACCGGTTCCCCATGGGCAAGGCGTTCCAGGGGCCAATGGTGATCGAAGAGC